>SL_3KL_010_SEDDRAFT_10000434_pt1 | contig 34168 bp, 39 predicted proteins | sample SodLakKL_010_SED_2_FD_10381 | JGI IMG/M metagenome (IMG submission 10381) | reverse complement strand
TCGAATTAAACCACATGCTCCACCGCTTGTGCGGGCCCCCGTCAATTCCTTTGAGTTTCAACCTTGCGGCCGTACTCCCCAGGCGGGGTACTTAGTGCGTTAACTGCGGCACTGAGGGGGTCGAACCCCCAACACCTAGTACCCATCGTTTACAGCCAGGACTACTCGGGTATCTAATCCGATTTGCTCCCCTGGCTTTCGCGCCTCAGTGTCAGTTGCAGGCCAGAGAGTCGCCTTCGCCACCGATGTTCCCCCTAATATCTACGCATTTCACCGCTACACTAGGGATTCCACTCTCCTCTCCTGCACTCAAGTTATGCAGTTTCCAACGCAATTCGCCGGTTAAGCCGACGCCTTTCACATTGGACATACACAACCACCTGCGCGCCCTTTACGCCCAATAATTCCGGACAACGCTCGCCCTCTACGTATTACCGCGGCTGCTGGCACGTAGTTAGCCAGGGCTTCCTCCTGGGGTACCGTCACCCTCTCGGCCTATTTAACCGAAAGACATTCTTCCCCCAGGACAGAGCTTTACGACCCGAAGGCCTTCTTCGCTCACGCGGCGTTGCTGCCTCAGGGTTTCCCCCATTGGGCAATATTCCCCACTGCTGCCTCCCGTAGGAGTCTGGGCCGTGTCTCAGTCCCAGTGTGGCCGTACACCCTCTCAGGCCGGCTACCCATCGTTGCCTTGGTAGGCCATTACCCCACCAACTAACTAATGGGACGCGGGCTCATCCTCAAATGACAGCTTGTTTCAGAGGCCATCTTTACTCTCTCAGACTTATGTCTGTGGGAGCTTATCGGGTATTAGCTCCGGTTTCCCGGAGTTATCCCCGCCTTGAGGGCAGATTACCCACGCGTTACTCACCCGTCCGCCACTATCCGTCCCCGAAATTCACCCGAAGGTTCCTTCCAGTTAGGACCGTTCGACTTGCATGTGTGAAGCACGCCGCCAGCGTTCGTCCTGAGCCAGGATCAAACTCTCCGTTTAATCCTTGAAACTCTCTTATTTTGGTGATGCTTTTCAGCATCTACTCTCGTCTGGCGCTGTTCAGTTTTCAAAGACCACTTTTTATGGTGCATTAATTATATTACCACGCGCCTCGTGCGGTGTCAACACCTATTTTTTCTTATTTTCCCTCTAAATTCTTACTTTACTATGTGAAATTAGAGAAGGATTTATCGACAAGATATAGAATTAAGGAAACTTGGAGGTGATTTCGATTTCCCGTATTATTGGATTAATTCTTATTTTCTTATTATCTCTCTCTTTCCCTGCTACTGCAAATGAGCAATATCAAGAAGTCGGTTTAATTGTTGTTGGAAGCGATCCTGAAGGAATTGCCGCAGCAGTTGCAGGTTCACGCCAGGGCCTGGAAACAATCCTGGTCTGTCACAAAGATCGGGTGGGAGGACTTTTCACCCGGGGTGGGTTAAACACATTAGATATGAACTACGGACCAAACAGAGAATTATTAACCCGAGGCCTTTTTGAAGAATTTTTTGAACAGATCGAGGGATCTTCTTTTGATGTCGAAACTGCAGAGCGGGTTTTCCTCGAAATGTTAGCTGAAGCAGAAGTTAAAGTAATCTTGAATGCAGAGGATATTAGCCCAGTCATGGGCACCACCCTCAACAAACTTACAGCGGATAAAAGAGTAATCGGGATTCAATTCGTCCACAATGGAGAAAATCATGAATTCAGAGCCTCAACAACAGTTGATGCAACACAGGATGCCGATATCGCCTTCGCTGCCGGAGCAGCTTTTACTTGGGGAATGGAAGATTTCGGGGGGCCCAGTTTCGGAATGGGCGCAACTCTAATTTTCGGGGTTGAAAATGTTGATTGGAACATGATCACCAGGGGAATCCGACAGGCAAATTATCCCAACACAGGTTACGACACAAGGTCTGTCTGGGGTTTCTGGTCTGAAATGCAGGATTACCAGCCCCGGGATGAAGCAATACGCTTTCGGGGGTTAAATATCGGTCGCCAGGATGGTGACACGGTTCTTATAAACGCAATGTATATTTTCAACTTTGACCACCTCTGTCCAGAAGGAAGGGAACAAGCAATAATCAGGGGGGAAGAAGAATTAGAAACTCTCATTCCCTTCCTCCGAGAACGAATTCCCGGATTTGAAAATGCGAGTTTAAATTTTGTTGGTGATGAATTATATATTCGGGAAACCCGTCATTTAATAGGGCTTTATCGCCTAACAATTGATGATGTCCTCGAACACCGCGACTTCTGGGATAAAATCGCCCTGGGCTCATATCCTGTTGATATCCAGGACATGTCTCTGCAAGCACGGGGTTTTGTTTTGGGAGATCCCAGGGTTTACAGTATTCCGTTCCGCTGTCTGGTTCCGGAGAGAATTGATGGAATTCTTGTTGCTTCCCGTTCCGCCAGCTATGATTCCCTTGCCCACGGTAGCTCAAGAGTAGTACCGGTAGGCATGAACGTTGGAGAAGCTGCAGGGGTGGCAAGTGCACTCAGTAAGCAGTACGGTAATACCCCCTGGCAGGAACTGGCCAAAGAGAGTCACTTTATTGCTCACCTCCAGACTGTTCTGCTGGAAGAGGGAGCTCATCTTCCTTACTTTAAAGTGCCCCACGCTTTAGAGGGTCACTGGGCATATCCTCAGATTAAATTGATCCGAAGCCTGGGCATGATTGCAGCCGGTTATGATAATAATTACCGATTGGAAGAAAAAATTTCCCCGGAAGGCTTACAAAACCTTTTTAATAACGGTCTGCGTCGTTATTACAAAGACCGTGATTTCAATTATTTTTATACAAGAGCCCGGGATCGGGTTACCGGGAGTGATATTGCAGCACTGATGTTGGCTCCCCTAAATATCAGAAGTGATAATCCAATAGAAAAAGCCCAGCAAATGGGCCTGATACCAACTTACATGCCTACCGAAGCAGAACTCGAAGGGCCTATCAATCGAGCTACCCTTTACTACCTTTTAGGGGAGTACTTTCCGGCTGTGGAGGAATATCTATAGGGCACTTGATAATTCCGCCACCCAAAACCTCATCACCCTGGTAGAAAACAACACTTTGCCCGGGTGTAACTGCGGGAACAGGTTTAATAAACCTTGTAATAACCTCACCATTTTGGGGCCGAATTTCTCCCTTTACTGCAGGAGCATTGTATCGGATCTTAATTTCAACTTGTTGAGACTTTCCCAGCTTCTTCTGGCCAATCCAATTAATATCGTGGGCAAGCAAGCCTTGGCTGTAAATACTTTCCCGGGGGCCTATTACTATCTCATTTTTAACCGCTCTTATTTCTTTAACATAAACTGGGTAACCCATTGCCAAACCCAGCCCCCTTCTCTGCCCAATCGTGTAATAAGGGAGTCCTCTGTGTTTTCCTAAAATATTTCCCTTTTCATCGACAATATTTCCCGGACGCAGTGCGTCGGGTTTTTTTTGGGCAATGAAATCTCCGTGTTGATTATCGGCTACAAAACAAATTTCCTGGCTTTCGGCCTTGGAATGGACCGGAAGATCAAACTTTTTGGCAAGCTCCCGTGTTCTATCCTTTTCTAAATCTCCCAGGGGAAAAAGAATCTGTTTTAATTGCTCCGGAGTTAAATTATATAAAGCGTAGGATTGATCCTTGCCCTCATCAAGTCCTTTTTTCAACCTGGGTCGCCCCAGTTCATCTTTTTCTATCCGGGCGTAATGTCCTGTAGCGAGAAAATCAGCTCCAAAACTTTTTGCCTTTTGCAATAGGTGTTCAAACTTAATTTTTCTATTGCACATAATACAGGGGTTGGGTGTCCTGCCGGCACAGTATTCATCGACAAAATAGTCAATTACCTGTTTTTGAAAAAGATCCCGGAAATTCAGTACATAGAAATCAATCCCCAGTTTAAAGGCTACCTGGCGGGCATCCTCTACTGCTGAAACAGAGCAGCAGCCTTTTTCATGAGGTTTTCCTTCTCCCTCAGGCCAGATCTGCATTGTTATCCCTATTACTTCGTGGCCCTTTTCTTTTAAAAGGGCTGCAGCAACAGAGCTGTCAACCCCTCCACTCATGGCTACAACAACACGAGCCAAAATTGATCAGCCTTTCTTTGTTTGTTTTTCCCGATAATCCTGGATAGCTTTGTGCAGTGCATCCGCAGCAAGATTTGAACAGTGCATCTTGACAGGGGGTAACCCGTCGAGGGCCTCAGCAACAGTTTTATTGGTCAATTGCTCAGCTTCCTCCAGGGTCTTTCCCTTGGCCATTTCCGTTACCATGCTGGAGGTTGCTACTGCGGCACCACAACCAAAAGTTTTAAAGCGAATATCTTTAATCTTGTTCTCTTCAACTTTAATGGCAATTTCCATAATATCTCCACAGGTTGGGTTTCCAACCTGGGCTTTGCCGTCTGGATTTTCCATTGACCCCATATTCCTGGGGTTTGTAAAATGATCCATAACCTTTTCAGAATACATTTTTTTCTCCCCTTTCTAAATCCCCTAATTTAAGACTTACTCTGGTATAGTGGGGACATCTGCCGCAATTTATCAATAATTCCTGGCAACTTTTCAATTACATAATCAACTTCTTCTTCTTCATTAAAATAGCTGAGGGTAAGGCGCAGTGAGCCATGAGCAACTTCATGGCTTAAACCAGTTGCCAGAAGGACGTGAGAAGGATCCAGAGAACCCGAAGTACAGGCCGAGCCCGATGAAGCGGCAATTCCTTCAAGATCGAGACTCAAAAGAAGGGATTCCCCTTCAATATAGCGGAAGCAAAAATTTACGTTCCCGGGCAGGCGTTGTTCGGGGTGTCCATTAAAAACTATTTCCTCAATATTTTCTTCTATACCTTTAATTAATTTATCCCGGAGTTTCGTCACCTTTTCCACCTTTTCAGAAAGGTTATCTCTGGCGAGTTCAGCTGCTTTACCCAGGCCGATTATTCCAGTTGTGTTGTGGGTGCTGCCTCGCCGTTTTTTCTCCTGGGCCCCTCCATGCATGTGGGGGTGAAGCTTAACTCCTTTGCGAACATACAGAGCACCCACACCCTTGGGGCCATGGAATTTATGGGCGGAAAGGGCAAGCATATCTACCCCTAAATCCTGGACATCGACAGGCATATTTCCCACAGCCTGGACTGCATCAGTGTGGAAAACCACTCCTTGTTCCCGGGCAACTTCAGCAAGCTCTTTTATGGGCTGAATTGTCCCAATTTCATTATTTCCCATCATTATTGTCGCTAAAATTGTGTCTTCTCCGATAGTTTTTTGGAATTCTTCAACATTGACCAGACCGAATTTGTCAACCGGGAGGTAGGTTACTGAAAAACCCAGCTCTTTTTCCAGGTATTCACAGGTATGCAAAACTCCATGGTGTTCTACCGCCGAAGTGATAATATGCTTACCCTTCTTCCGGTTGGCCATAGCGAAACCGATTATGGCCAGGTTATCAGATTCTGTTCCCCCACTGGTGAAAATAATTTCCTGGGGGTCGTGGGCATTAATTAATTTTTGAACCTGTTCCCTGGCTTCCTCAACCCCCTTCAGTGCTTCTCGGCCGAAATTATGAACACTGGAAGGGTTGCCATAAGTTTCAAGAAAATATGGTTCCATTGCCTGCAAAACTTCCGGATGGGTTCTGGTTGTTGCTCCATTGTCCATATATACCCGTTTCACTTTATCCTCCCCTTTCAATCCTGGGACAAACACCCTGAAATTGATTTAAAGCTTTTGGCCCTATCCATCAAATCCTTAAGGGTTTTTGAATCAAAAACCCTGTTAACCTCTACTCTTAATTCTTCCCAAAAATTCCGGATAAAACAATCAGTATTGGAAAAACAGTTTTCATCATCCAGATGGCTGCATTCAACTGGAGCAATCGGACCTTCAAGAACCCTGATAATTTCCCCCAGGGAAATCTCGGCAGGAGCACGAGCAAGATAGTATCCCCCGGAAGGGCCGCGAACACTTTGAATCAGTCCCGCCCTGCGCATTGCTCCTACCAGGTGTTCCAGGTAATTTTCGGATAGATTCTGTCGGCTGGCAATTTCCCGCAGGGGAACTGGACCTTTTTCCTGATGCATAGCCATATCAATAATTGCCAGCAATCCGTATCTGCTTCTGGTGGATAGTTTCACCCTGGCCGCCTCCTTAATCCCGACTTTTTTGATAGGTTTTATCGGCTTTATCTTAACAAAAAAAGCCGGGGTTGTCAACAATCCCGGTAGACTTTTTCCAGTATTTCGGTAGTACATTCACCCCTGCTCAATTCTTGAAACCGGGGTTTAAGAAAATCCATAAATTTGGGCTCAACCCAGAAAAAAATTAGCCCTCCCACATTATCATAATTAATTTTTTCAATCTCAATTTTTTCTTTCTCTAAAAAACCAGTAATATTCCCAATACCATCGTATGGGACTTTCACAACCAGGTTTACCATTAATTTTAATTCCTTTTTAGGAACTTTTTCTAAAGCCAGGGCAGCAGTATCTCCATATGCCCTGATCAATCCACCAATTCCCAGCTTTGTTCCTCCGAAATACCTTGTTACAACTATAATCGTATTAGTTAATCCCGACCCATTTATTGCCTGTAAAACGGGGGGACCAGAGGAACCTGAAGGTTCACCATCATCGTTGGCCTTCTCCACAAGATTTTTCCCATAACCGATCTTATAGGCATACACATTATGTGTGGCATCCCAGAATTCTTTTTTAATTCTATTAAGGAATTCTTCTGCTTCTTCTAAGTTGATTGCAGGAGCCAGAGAGGCAATAAATTTACTGCCTTTAATTTTATGCTGGAATCGTATTTTTTTTGCCGGGCAGTTTAATATATCCATTATTCTTCACCCTTATTATTTTTCCACCAGTCCAACCTTTTTTTAATCTCCTTCTCCAAACCCATCTCAGTTGGATAATAAAAACGGGAGTTTTCCAGTCCAGGAGGCAAATAGTCCTGTTTTACGTGCCCATATGGGTAGTCGTGGGGGTATTTATAACCTTTTCCGTGACCCAGTTTGGCAGCACCTTTATAAGAAGCATCTTTAAGATGGGTTGGAACTGACCTAACTCTATCTTCTTCAAGTTTCTCCTGGGCTGCCCCAATCGCCTTATAAACAGCGTTACTTTTGGGCGCAGTAGCAAGATATACAGTCGCTTCGGCAAGGGGGATCCGGCCTTCCGGAAGACCCACTCTTTCAACAGCATGGGCAGTCGCAACAGCAATTTGCAATGCCTGCGGATCAGCCAGACCAATATCCTCGGCGGCGTGAATTATTAGCCTTCTGCAGATAAATTTAGGGTCTTCCCCTGCGTATAACATTTTAGCCAGCCAGTACAGAGCTGCATCGGGATCGGAACCCCTGATACTTTTTATAAAAGCTGAAATGGTGTCGTAATGGTTGTCTCCGGCCTTATCATAAACAAGGGCCTTACGCTGAATAGATTCTTCTGCCACTTCCAGGTCAATTTGGATCTTTCCCTCTTTTTTATCAGTGGTAAGAGCAGCAAGTTCAAGAGCATTTAGGGCTGAACGAGCATCTCCCTGAGCCATTAAGGCCAGGTGGTTAAGAGCTTCTTGGGTTATTACAATATCATATCCCCCCAGGCCCCTTTCCTTGTCTTCCAGTGCCTGCTTCATTATTTTCTTAATATGGTCTTCCCTCAAAGTTTCCAGAGCAAAAATTCGGGATCGGGAAACCAGGGGGGGATTTACTTCAAAATATGGGTTTTCAGTTGTAGCCCCTATTAAAATAACCGTTCCCTTTTCCACAGCAGGAAGTAAGGCGTCCTGCTGGCTTTTATTAAACCGGTGAATTTCGTCGATAAAGAGGATGGTTTTTTTCTGGTAAAATTTCTTTTTTTCTGCAGCAACACTGATAATTTCTCTAATCTCTTTTACTCCAGATGTAACAGCGTTAATCTGTTGGAAATCAGATTTTGTCTGACGGGCAATAATATATGCGAGTGTTGTTTTCCCCGTTCCAGGAGGGCCGTAAAAAATAAGGGAAGTGAGCTTATCCGCTTCAATTGAGCGCCGTAAAAGTCGGCCGGGCCCGACAATTTTATCCTGCCCGACAAATTCTTTTAAATCCCGGGGACGCATTCGGTCCGCCAGGGGTTTGTCCCACTTATTCTCAGCACCACTAAATAAATCCATACTAACCCCTCCTTTCCGGGAAAAATATAAATAAGTACAAAAAAATCCGCCGTGCCGTGTGGAACATATTTTTGATCCCTATCTTCCACGTGGGTGCCCTCTCATCCGTTTTGCATGTCCTCAAAGAGGCTTATACGCCGCGGATGAAGTCCAGGCTCCCTATGTGTTGGTGTTGGCCAAAAATATTTATCCATCACGAACACGGCAGACAACTACCTTTGTTCAATCCCATATTAACACAAAACCCCTGCCTTTGCAAGATTGTCCAATCCTCTAACCCCTTTTATTTCATAGCATTCTGCCTGCTTTTTTTATAATAAACAGGAAAAAACAGGGTGAGGGTTTTCCTTTTGAATTCAGAGTTGCTCTGGCGTTTTCAGAAAAGAAGGAGATAGGTTATACTTTCTTCTTGACAGGGGAAAGGAGTTGTTAATCATCCAGGCGCAGATGTAATTCCTGAAGCTGTTTTAAATCAACTAATCCCGGGGCCCTGGTAAGGGGACAAACACCCCGCAGTGTTTTAGGAAAAGCAATTACTTCCCGAATAGTGTTATCACCGGTAAGCATCATAACCATACGATCAAAACCAAAGGCAATTCCACCATGAGGTGGGGTTCCATACTGGAAGGCTTCGAGTAAAAACCCAAATTTTTCTTCCGCTTCTTCCAGGGGAATTTTTAGCATTTCAAAAACCTTTTCCTGTAAATCCCGGGAATGAATTCTAATACTTCCGGAAGCCAGTTCAACCCCGTTTAACACCAGATCATAAGCCCGGGCTCTTACCCTCTCCGGATCCACATCAACCAATTTAATATCCTCTTTTAAAGGCTGAGTGAAAGGGTGATGGGCAGCTACAAACCGGTTTTCTTCTTCTGAATATTCCATAAAAGGAAATTCAGTAACCCAGAGAAAGAAATTTCCGGGTTGTCTCAAATTGTATTCCCTTCCAATAAAGGCTCGCACACTTCCCAGTGCTTGAGAAGCTTTTTTCTCCTCATCTGCAACTGCAAGGATTAAGTCCCCATAATCAGCCTGGAGTTTTGTAGTGAGGGAAACAACTTCGTCTTCTCTTATAAATTTCTTTACTGGAGACTGGAAACTTTCTTCTTTTAAAGCCAGCCAGACCAGGCCTTTGGCTCCATTATCCTTGGCAACCTTTTCCAGGCGGTCAATTTCCTTGCGGCTCAGACCTGCTCCCCCCGGGAAATTAAGGGCTTTTATTCGACCACCACTGGCAATTATACTGGAAAAAACTTTGAAATCAGTTTCGGAAAAACTATCTGAAACATCTTCCAATTCCAGACCAAAGCTTAAATCAGGTTTATCAGTGCCAAAACGGTCCATTGCTTGCCGGTAAGTAATCCGGGGAAAGGGAATTTTAATTTCCTCGCCCAGTCGTTGATAGATTTCAGCCATCATCCCCTCTACTACCGAAAAAATATCTTCTTCATTAACAAAGGACATTTCCATATCCAGCTGGGTGAATTCCGGCTGCCGATCCCCTCTTAAGTCCTCGTCTCTAAAACAACGGGCTAACTGGAAATACCTCTCCAATCCGCTGACCATTAGGAGTTGTTTGAAAAGCTGAGGTGACTGGGGCAAAGCAAAAAAATGGCCCTTTGACTTTCTGCTGGGAACAAGGTAATCCCTGGCTCCTTCGGGAGTACTCCTTGTTAAAACAGGGGTTTCTATTTCCAGGAAGCCCTCCCGGTCGAGGAAATCCCTTATTGCCTTGGCCACCTGATGGCGAAGAACCATCTTTTTGGCCATTTCCGGCCTGCGTAAATCCACATATCTATAACGGAGGCGAACCTCTTCTCTGGTATCAATATTATCTTCTACAGGAAGCGGCGAGGCCTGAGAAGGATTTAAAATTTCCAGCTCTAAAGTCTGAATCTCAATTTCTCCCGTGGGCATATCTGGATTTATTGCTCCTTCGGGGCGGGAGGTTACCTCTCCCCTGATAGCAATAACGTATTCGTTGCGAACTTTTTCTGCTTCGGGAAGTTCTTCCGGATTAACTGTAACCTGGATTAACCCTGTCCTGTCCCGAAGATCTAAAAAAATCAAACCGCCCAGATCGCGGCGCTTTTGCACCCATCCATTGAGAACAACTTCCTGTCCGATTTTATCTTTATTCAGTTCTCCACAGTTTGCGTTTTTCTTTAAGAACAAGTTCAATTAACCTCCCCCGTCTTCTTCTTCTTAAGAGCATTAATTAATTGGTCAATTTCTACTTCAACCTGGGTCCCTTCATCCATATCCTTTAACTGAATAACCCCTTGCTCCAGTTCATTTGCTCCGATAATTACCGTGAAGCGGGCTCCAGCACGATTTGCAGCTTTCATCTGGTTTTTGGGGCTCCTCATCAATAAGTCCATATCGGCAGAAAAGCCTGCCTGCCTCAGCAGATTCAACCTTTTCCAACTTTCCTTTTGTACAGTTTTATCCCCAATAGCAACCAGGTAAACATCCAGTGGTTTGCTTCCAGATAGTTCCGTCTGTTTTTTTTCCAGCATCAAAATGAAACGGTCCAACCCCATACCGAAACCTATTCCTGGAGCACGGGGCCCACCCAATTCCTCTGCAAGTCCATCATAACGCCCCCCTCCCAGGATAGTATCCTGGGCTCCTAATTCACTGGTTTTTATCTCAAAAGCAGTCCTGGTATAATAATCCAGACCGCGGACCAGGGTAGGATCAACGGAAAAAGGGATTTCTCTTTCCCCCAATAATTCCTGAACTTCCGAAAAATGTTCAGAACAGGCCGGGCAGAGGAAATCAATTATACTCGGAGCCTTTTGTTTTATTTCTGCACATTCTTCATTTTTACAATCAAGCACCCTTAGAGGATTGCGGTCAATTCTATCCGAGCATTCTCTGCAAACTGTTTCCTTTTTAAAGAAATTTTTTAATTCCTGGATGTAAACAGGGCGGCATTCCCTGCACCCGATGCTGTTCAGGTGAAGAACCCATTCCTCCATTTTAAACTCACGCAAAATATCGATCCCGAGGGTTATTACCTCGGCATCGATAAATGGTGTGTCCCCCCCTATCACTTCCACTCCGGTCTGGTAATGCTGCCGATATCTACCGGCCTGGGGTCTTTCATAGCGGAACATGGGACCGAAATAATAAAGCTTAAAGGGTTGGGATTGACCAAACAATTTATGCTCAAGGTAGGCGCGAACCACGGGGGCGGTACCTTCAGGCCGCAGCGTTATGCTGCGGCCCCCTTTATCATTAAAAGTGTACATTTCCTTTTCAACGATATCGGTAGTACCTCCAACTCCCCGGACAAAAAGCTCAGTATCCTCAAATAAGGGGGTTCTGATTTCCTTGAAGTTTCTTTTTTTGTAAATTTCTTTAATTCTGCTTTCAACAAAATCCCATACCTCGCTGGCGGGAGGCAGTATATCTCTTGTCCCGCGCGGTGCTCTGAGGTTCATGCTTTCGCCTCCTAGTCCATTGGATCTTCAAGCATTTCCTCCATTTGTTCTTCTAAGACATCCGGTTGAAGTTGCTGTTCACCGTAACCAAGGTCCTGCTCTAATTTTTGCACTATTTCTCTTACTTCTTCAGCTTTTTCATGTTTTTCCATGCCTTCAAGCATCCGTAAAGTTTGCAGCATGGTATAATAATCTTCTCCCTGCAGGTCAACAACCTTCATCAGGTTCTCTGCAGATTCGCTGTACTGGCCAATCTGGCGGAAAACATCAGCAAGGGCGAAATAAAGTTCCCAGTTTTCCGGAAACTGACTGATGGCTTCTTCGTAAGTTTCAATAGCTTCTTCAGTATCGCCCTTGCGGAAGAAAGCCTGGCCCAAAAGGTTCAATATTAAAGGATTATCGGGGTTCTCTTCCTTGGCTTCTCGCAGATGCTCCAGAGCCAGGTCATGTCTATCCCTGCTCATCCAGTAATACCCACCCAGTATTGAATGGTGGATTTTAACATCCGCTTCTGCTACCACTTCATCCAGCCATTGGTTATAATGGGCTTCACTTCTGCGACTCCAGAGTTCCTGTTCAATTTGAGCCCTTTCCCGTTCGTATACTTCGCCTTCAGCCAGCCTTTTGTCTTCAACTTTAATCAAGTGGAAGCCCTGCTCTGTTTCAAATATATCGCTTACTTCACCTTCGGAAGTGGAAAAAGCAGTTTCAATTAAGAGAGGATTGAAAGCATCTCCTCGCTTAATATAACCAAGATCTCCCCCTTTATCCGGCCCCAAAGTGCTGTCGGAATAAACTGCTGCAGCTTCGGCAAAATCCATTCCAGCTTCAATATCAACTTTTGCCTGTTCTATTACCTGCCGGGCTTCTTCGGGAGAATCGTGTTCTTCAAACTTCACAAAAATATTGCGTGCTCGTACTTCTTCAAACTTTTCCTTTATCTCTTCTTCATCGATTACGACCTCGGAACGAATTGTCCCCTCCAGTTCATAAAGGAGATTCTGCTCCCAGATGGCGTGCCTGACATCTTCCCTGACCTGATCCATGGTAAGACCCTGAGAACGAATTTGTTGCTCAAATTGTCCCCGCTCCATTCCCATCTGGGTAAGGTAACCTTCAATAATTTCTTCAACTTCTTCATCACTCACTTCAATCTCAATACCCCTTGCCTGGGCTTGCTGGAGAATTACAACCCGCTCAATTAAAAAATGGAGCAGTTCATTCTGGAAATCCATAATCTGGTGGTCGGGTAGCCCCTGGAGGTAGCCCATATATTGCTGGGCAAGTTGAACAAATTCCATGGTGGGTACCTCTTCTCCATTTATGGTTAAAAGGGTATCATCCAGGTCAACCTCTCCCAGTGGTCCCTGTTCCATCCCCTGGGGATGGCGGGGCTGGCCGCCCCCGATAAAGCTTGTTATGCCCCACAGTGTTCCACCCAGAGCAAAAGTCACAACAACAATAATAATCAAAAGCTTACTCGTTTCCCTTAACTTTCGGAAAATCATTAAAGCCCCCCCTAAATTAATAACATCTAATGTTCCTCTTATTTTAACTTAACTCTGATTAAACTGTCAACTCAGATAAACGGGTTGTTTTCAACCTCGAAACCAATGGTTGACTCAGGGCCATGCCCTGGGAAAACCCTTGTTGTTCCTGGTAATTTAAAAAGTTTCTCCCTGATTGAAGAAATTAAATCATCCATATTCCCCCCGGGGAGATCCGTGCGTCCAACACCTCCAGCAAAAAGGGTATCACCACTGAAAAGCCATTCTCCCCAAAGGAGGCAGATGCCTCCCGGGGTATGTCCAGGGGTATGGATAATTTTTATCTCCTTCCCCTGCCAACTCCAGTCGCCCTCCTGTAAAAGCTTATCGGCTGGCGGCCCGGTCAAAAGTCTTCCTCCAGTAAACTGGGAAAGGTTTTTCTGGGGATCTGTCAGCATTTCTGCATCGGCGGGATGAATTAAAATCTGGGCTCCAAGTTTTTTCAACTGATGATTTGCACCGATATGATCAGCGTGACCGTGGGTATTGATAACATAATCGAGCTTCCAGTTATTTCTGTTTAATAACTTGGCAATTTTATTAGGCTCGTCACCGGGATCTATAACCAGGGACCTTTCTCCGGAGGCGATTACATAGCAATTGGTTTCCAAAGCTCCAACAGTTATTTTTTTAAGATCAGGCATAATCATTCCTCCTAGAAAGATTTTTTGCTATCTATTAACAGAGTTACCGGCCCGTCATTAAAGATTTGCACTTCCATCATGGCCTGAAACTCCCCGGTTGCTACATTAATCCCTCTTTCTTTGATTTTTTTAACAAAACGATCGTAAAATTCTTCTGCTTTTTCCGGAGGAGCTGCAGTAAAGAAACTGGGGCGCCTTCCTTTCCGACAATCACCCAGCAGTGTGAACTGGGAAACTACAAGCATATCTCCCTGGACATCCTGCAGGGAAAGATTCATTTTTTCTTCTTCGTCAGGAAAAACCCGCAGGTTAATAACCTTCTCTACCATATATTCCAGGTCGCTTTCTTCATCTTCTTTCTCAACCCCTAAAAGCAAAACCAGGCCCCGCTCAATTTCTCCAACTACTTCATCTCCAATTGCAACTTTTCCCTGGCTTACCCTCTGAACAACTGCACGCACTGCATATTCCCCCTTGATAAAAAGGCCCACAGGGCCTTTATTACTTCTTGATTCTCGTTCCAGCCTCACCTTCCATCGCCCGGGCCAGATATTCAGGAGAGGTAATCAAGACCTCCTGTCCACCATTTTCTAAAAAGGCAATGGCAGCTTCAATTTTTGGTTTCATGCTACCGGGCGGGAAGTGTCCTTCCTCCAGGTATTTACGTGCTTCTTCCAGGGTCATTTCATCCAAACCAATTTCACTTGGCTGGTTAAAATTCAAGTAAACCCTGTCTACCCCGGTAGAAATGACAAAGAGATCGGCTTCCAATTCCTTGGCCAGAAGACTGCTGGCAAAATCCTTATCTATTACAGCAGGAACTCCTTTCAGGTTTCCCTTCTCATCCGGAACAACCGGGATACCTCCGCCCCCAACTGCAACAACCAGGAAGCCATTATCTACCATATTCTTAATAATATCTCGCTCCACAATATGGCGGGGTAGGGGCGAAGGAACAACTCTCCTGAAGCCCCGGCCAGAATCTTCAACCAGATCCCAGCCCAACTTCTTCTTTTCGTGGGCTTCTGCTGCAGTGTAAAAAGGTCCTATGGGCTTGGTTGGTTTTTGAAAAGCACTGTCCAGGGGGTCAACCTCCACCTGGGTTACTACCGTAGCCACTTGTTTTTTTATCTCTCTTTCCAGGAGAGCGTTGTGAAGTTTTTGCTGAATCATATAACCAATTGACCCCTGGGTTTCTGCGCCACAAACTGCCAGTGGAACCCTGGGTGCAACATCCTTAGCCATCTCCGAACGTAAAAGGCCAAACCCAACCTGAGGGCCATTACCATGGGTAACAACCACACAAAATCCTTTTTCCACCATATCTACAATATGGTTGGCGGTATCCTGTACCGCTTCCATTTGATGTTCGATTTCCTGTTTTTCCTTGCTCTTAATTAAAGAGTTTCCTCCAATTGCAATAACTGCTGTCTTTTCCATTCCACTCACCCTTTCCAACATATTGATTGTTATTTATAAATGCGGGTTCAACCGCAATTTTTTTAATTTGCTCCTTCCCGGGTAACATTCATAACTCCATCCACCTTGCCCAGTTTTTTCCTGATATCCTTTAATTGTTGCAGACTTGAAACCTCCAGGGTTATATCAATCAAGGCAGTATGATTTTCCGAAGAACGGGCGTTGATCGCTGAAATATTCAGCTTGGAATTGGAAATAATTGAGGTAATTTCGTTCAGTAAACCCGATTTATTAATGGCCCGGATCCTTAGATCAACACTGTATGCCTCTTCTTGCTCGGTTGCCCATTTAGCAACAACCGTCCTCCCCTCATCCTGAAGGAGGTGTTTGACATTTGAACAGTCCCTGCGGTGGATGGAAACTCCCCGTCCCCGGGTAATATAACCAATTATGGGGTCACCGGGAACCGGGTTGCAGCACCTGGAAAGTCGAACATAAAGGTCATCAACTCCCATGACCTGGACCCCACTCTGGCGATCCCGGGAAACCTTTGGCCGAGCCTCTTCCTGGAATTTTTCCAGGATTTTTGTTTCATCCATTTCTTCTTTAAAAAACTTATTAACAATCTGACTCGCGGGAAGAGTCCCGTAGCCAATAGAGGCAAGCAGTTCTTCTCCATCCTTGAAATTATGGTATTCTGCTGCCTCCTCTAAAAATTTCTCTTTTTCTGCTTCTCTTAGCTTAATAGTCCTTCTCTTCAATTCTTTTTCCAGGGCATCTTTGCCCTCGTCAATTATTTCTTGGCGCCGCTGTTGTTTTACGTGTCGGCGAATTTTATTCCGCGCCCGGGATGTTTTGGCAAATTTTAGCCAATCCTGGCTGGGGCCACTGCTGGTTTTTGAGGTAATTATATCAACTATATCCCCGTTCCCCAGCTCATATTCCAGGGAAACAAGCTTGCTGTTAACTTTGGCCCCAACACACTGATTCCCAACCTCGGTGTGGATGCTATAAGCAAAATCCACGGGAGTAGCGCCACGAGGCAGGGAAACAACATCTCCTTTAGGAGTAAAAACAAAAACTTCGTCTTCAAATAGATCGACCCGCAGGGAATCCATAAACTCCTGGGCGTCCTGCATATCTTTCTGCCATTCCAGGAGCTGCCTTAACCAGGCCAGCTTCCTTTCAAATTCTCCCGAATTACCCTTTTTCTTTTCCTTATATCTCCAGTGGGCAGCAATTCCGTATTCTGCAGTTCGGTGCATTTCCCAGGTCCTGATCTGAACTTCAAGGGGACTCCCCCTGGGGCCAATAACTGTTGTGTGCAGGGACTGATACATATTGGATTTAGGAACAGCAATATAGTCCTTAAAACGGCCCGGGATGGGTTTCCAGAGTTCATGAACAACCCCCAGGGCTTCATAACAGTTGCGAATATTGTCTACCAAAATCCGCATGGCAATCAGGTCATAAATCTCATCGAACTCTTTATCCTGATTGGCCATTTTTTGATAGATACTGTAAAGGTGTTTTGCCCGTCCGTAAATTTCTACATTTATGCCCATTGCCGAAAGTTTTTCTTGCAAAATTTCCATGGCAACCCTGATATCTTTTTCCCGGGCTTTCCGCCCTTCATCAATCTTGCCGGCCAGGGTTCTGTACATCTCCGGCTCCAAATACCGGAAACTTAAATCTTCAAGTTCCCACTTCATGCGGAACATACCCAAACGATGGGCCAGGGGAGCATATATGTCCAGCGTCTCCCTGGCCTTATTTTCTTTTTTATCTTCAGAAACATGTTCAAGGGTCCGCATATTGTGCAAACGATCAGCAAGTTTAACTATAACCACCCGGATATCTTCAGCCATAGCCAGGAACATTTTGCGAAGGTTCTCGGCCTGATGCTCTTCCCTGGATTTAAAGTCGATCCGGCTCAGTTTTGTGACCCCTTCCACAATCAGGGCTACTTCTTCACCAAATTCATCTACTATTTCCTGGCGGGTTGTGGAAGTGTCTTCCAGGACATCATGCAGGAGGCTGGCTACGATTGAAGTGCCATCAAGTTCCAGTTCTGCTATAATTTGGCCAACATTAACCGGGTGCACAATAAAAGATTCCCCTGACAGCCGGAATTGCTCTGAATGAGCCTTAGAAGCAAACTCATAAGCTTCCCGAATCAGGGCAATGGTCTCTTCATCGCGATTTTGTTTTTCCAGGAAATTAATAAGTTCGTTAATGCCCATCAGAGGGCAGCCCCCTTATTCCTCAAACTGAATAATAGAGTGAACCGGAAAATCAACAAGTTTCAAACGACCCCGGCAGCGCTTCAGCTCAGCAAGGTAAGAAAAACCAACTACCGATCCACCCTGTTCTTCAATGAGTCGGGCGGCTGATAGAGAAGTATTACCAGTTGCCAGAATTGAATCCACAATTAAGACCTGCGCTCCCTGCCTAATGGAATCATCGTGAATTTCTAGGACAATTGAATCCAGTTCTTTTTCAAATTCCACCCAACGGACTGGCCCGGGCAACTCACCAGGCCTGCGGATCGGAGAAAGGCCGGTTTTTAAATTAAAAGCAAGGGGAGCGCCAATTAAAAAACCCAAACCTTCTAAAGGCGCCACTATATCTATTTCCCAGTCCCGGAAGTGCTCAGTCAATAAATTAATGCACTCCTGGAAAGCATCGGATTCTTGCAAAACGGGAGTTATATCCTTGTAGTTCCGCCCCATTTCTGGAAAATCAGCGATCTCTCTTACAAAATTTTTAAGTTCCATTCTCTGCTCCCCCTAAAACATAATTAAAATGGGATAATGATGATTTCAGAATTTCAGACCAGCGTAAATAAGCTTCCTTCTCATTAACAAATTCATTATAACGCAAAGACCTGAATAAGTCTACATTTCTCCCCTTGGTTTTCTTGATTTCAACCCATTTCCCTTCTCCTGCCTCCCTGATTTTTACCAGGTCCAGTTCCTGAAAAATCAATAGCGCCTGTTTAATAAGGGAAGGGTCCTCTTGATTTTTTGCCTGCCAGTTTTTCAGAAGAATTGGACCGGCTTCCCCTCTTAACTCGAGGTAAATTCGAACCAACTTGTCCCGGTCTAGGCTCTGGCTTGTTTTTGCTCTGGGCACTGCTCCATCTGCAAATGCGATTCTTCCTCCCTGGAAATCTTCCAGGAAGGTTAGGATTTCCCCTCCAGTTGAAGGTGGAGCTACAACACCCAAAACATTGTTTTTTAAATCAACCGCCTCCCGGGAATCTATTAATTCTCTCCCCGGGTAATTTTCTCTTAGTCCCTCTTTATTTTTCCCTGAAAAAGAACAAATAGGAATAGAAGACGATTTTAAAAATTCCTCTTTTTTGATTTTTTGCAAAACCATTTCCTTTCTCCCCAGTTCTATCTTCCGTTCCGGGTAAAAGGGTAATTTCCAGTCAAATTTTGAAAATTCAAGGCCAAAAAAATTTTCCCAATTCCCCTGATCTCTCTCCAGCAACCTATAAAAAGAAGCTGGAGGAAAATCCGGATAGGGGCTTTCCCAAGCCAATATTAGCGGCAGAAAAGATAATCGGGAATAATAGTAAAAAAATACTGGAAAGCTCATAAACAGCAAAAAGGGTTTTTCTTCTTCCAACCGCCGAAAAACAGCCCTGATTTCTTTTTTTGTTTTCAAACCTGAAATTAACCCGCATTCCAATTTCCCTGGCCTTTTTTGCCAGGCCCTGTTCAAACGATGAAGAGTAGGGGTAAGGTAAATCCCGTTTTTCCCGCTCGAAGAAATTTCTTCAGTAATTAGTTTAATGATTTTTTCCCTGCCCGGTTTAAAGTTACCGGAGGTCACCAGGGAAAAAGAACCTTTGCCCAACGCTTTTTTCTCCTTTGCTTCCTTTATATAGGAAGGGGAAATATCCCTGACTTCGAGTTGAACCTCCCTGCGCCCATTCCAATCATTGGTTTTGGGAGCAAAAACAACCTGATAGTTTTTTCCTTTCTCCAGTTCGGCAAAACGAGGGCCCATTCGAAAAGCAATTGCCTGCCGGAATAATTTTTTTCCCTTAGAAGCCAGTTTTAATTGCAGATGTTTTCCTTCCCGGCCCACCTGCCTTTTTTCTCTGATAGTAAGACTCTCGTTGCTGAATAGGGGGCGGGGATTTCCAATACCGAAAGGAGCGAGTTGTTCAATATCATCAATTAAACGGAAATCAGTTTGCTCAAGGTCAATTAATCCTTCCACAGAAATTCTCTTTCGCAAAAGATCCTCGGGCAGGTTTTCCAGGGCGAATTGGTTCATTTTTTGGTCCAATTCTTCCACTTTCGAGGCTTCAACAGTAAAACCCGCAGCCATCGGGTGACCGCCAAATTTAACCAGGCAATCTTCTGCACTTTTCAGGGCTTTATAAAGGTCGAAACCGGGAATACTCCGGCCTGAACCCTTCCCTTCATTCCCTTCCAGACCAATTAATAAAACAGGGCGAGAAAATTCCTCTACAAGCTTGGAAGCCGCAATTCCCACCACCCCCGGGTTCCAGTCCGGGGAAGCAGCAAGCAAAATTCGATCTTTTTCTCTCCTGGAAAATACCTGGCGGGCTTCTTTAACAATTTTTTCTTCTACAGCCTGCCTTCTTCTATTCAAACGATCAAGAACCTCACTTAGTCTCTCCGCTTTTAGAGGATCTTCAGTTAAAAGAAGCTCCAGGGCGATTTTGGCCGTCTTCAATCTCCCTGCAGCGTTCAAACGCGGAGCCAGACCAAAGGAAATATTCCCGCTATTAATCTGTCCTTTAATGCCAGTTGTTTTCAGAAGTGCGTTCAAACCAATAAAAGAAGTTTGCTCCAATTCCCTTAATCCTTCTTTAACAAGGATCCTGTTTTCCTCCCGCAGGGAAACAAGGTCAGCTATTGTTCCTATTGCAACCAGAGGAAGCAGTTCCACCAGCCGGGGAGAAAAGCATGCCCTCTCTCCCCTTTCTTCCAGAATACCCTGGCAAAGCTTATACGCAACTCCCACTCCAGCGAGTTCGGGGAAAGGATAACTATCATCAGATCTGTAGGGATTAATAACCGCATTGGCCTGGGGCAACTTTTCAATCTGGTGATGATCGGTAACAATTACATCCATCCCCAGAGTCCTGCCCAGAGAAATTTCTTCTTCATTCTTGCTCCCACAGTCTACTGTTATTAGAAGTTTTATCCCGCTCTTTGCGGCCTTTTTGACGGCCTCCCCGTCCAACCCATATCCTTCTCTTTCCCGTCGGGGTAAAAATGGGAAAACTTTTCCGCCTTCTTTTCTTAAAAAATAAGTTAAAAGAGCAGTTGCGGTGATCCCGTCAGCATCATAATCCCCATAAACCATAATTTCTTCGCCATTTTTTATAGCTTTTTTTATTCTGGCCACAGCTCTATCCATATCTTTTAATTCAAAAGGAGACGGCAAATCACAAAGGTCACCAAAAAGAAAAAAGCCCGCTTCTCGGGGTGTTACAATCCCTCTATTCACTAGAAAACTCGCCAGCCACCGAGAAATGGACATGGTTCTGCTCAGGTATTTTACCATTTCCTGGTTTTCTTCAGGGGTAATTAAAATTTTAGCCGAGGGGGTCATTATGGTTTTCCTCGCCTTCTTCCGGTTCTTTTTCTGAAACTCTATTAGCGGGGCGGGAGTGGTCTATTAAAAAGGATAGTTCTTCCTTTTCTTTTTCCAAACGATTTATCTTCTGTCGTAGAGATCTAACCACATAGGATTGCCTGAATTGCTTAATCCAACCCGGTAATCCAATTATTAAAGCTCCCAGGATTGCGGCGATGAGAACTACCACCACCAGGGGAGTTTCCTTTTGCCAGAAAATAAATTCAATTTCAACCAGTTCTGCATTTTGGCTGGCAAAAATTGCAATCAGCAGGGCAAAAATCAGAGCAGCAATGATCAGGGTCTGCAATTAAAACCCCTCCCTCCTGCCTATATATATTCGTTTTTCGAAATTAGTTTCCTTCTCCAAAAACAAAAGAGGCCCTTAGGCCTCTTTTCCTCTTAAGAAAGGAATTTTTTCTTCAATTGTAATTAGAAATGGGCTGGCTATAAAGATCGAAGAGTAGGTTCCTGCAATAAACCCTACCAGAAGAGTCAGCATGAAAGATTTTATAGTGACTCCCCCAAAAAGGAATATTGCCGTAACACAAAGCAGGGTTGTAACAGAGGTATTTATCGACCTGGGTAAATTCGCAATAATAGATGCATTAACCAGTTCCTTGTAATCCTTGTACCGCTTGAACTTTTTGTTTTCCCGGATCCGGTCAAAAATTACAATGGAGTCATTAATTGAATACCCTATTATGGTTAAAAGTCCTGCTACAAAAGGTGTATTCACCTCTCTAAAAACAAGAGCAAAAAATCCAATTACAATTAGAGCATCGTGGAGAACTGCAAGCAGAGCAGCCAGAGCATATTTTGGTTCAAAGCGAATGCTCAGATAAACAATAATTGCAATGGCAGCAACAACAAGGGCAAGAATTGCCCTCCAGGTTAACTCTTCCCCTATCGTTGGCCAGACAATCTCTGCCCGGAGCTGTTCTGCAGAACCAAATTCTGCCCGCAGAGCATTAGTCAGGCTTTGGCTTTCTTCAGGGGTAAGTGCTCTGGTTCGGAGCAAAATCCCAAAAATTCCTTCCTGTTCCGAGGGTTGGACCACTGCTCCCTCATCATCCAGATCAACTTGAGCAAGAACTCCTCTAAATTCATCCAGGGTAACCCTCTCTTCAAACATAAACTCAATTAGAGAACCGCCCTTGAAATCAATTCCCAGGTTTAATCCCCTGATCCCCAGGAAAAGAAGCCCAACGACAATTAACAGTATTGACATACCATACCAAATCTTTCTATTCCCTACAAAGTCCAAGGCCACTACCTCCTTGCCCCAACAAAGTTATGCCCGCCTTTGAGGACCTTCAAATCATAAGCAAAATCGAGCAAAATCCTGGTAATAATCAAAGCGCAGAACATACTGGCAAAAATTCCAATAATCAGAGTAATTGCAAAACCCCTTACGGTTCCAACAGTAAAATAAGCAAGTACCAGTGCAGTAATCAGGGTGGTTAAATTGGCATCGATAATCGCCGTCATAGCCCTTCTAAAACCAGATTCAATTGAAGCCCGCAGGGTTTTACCGAAGCGTAATTCTTCTTTGATCCTCTCAAAAATGATGATATTGGCATCAACGGCCATCCCAATTGAAAGAATCAATCCCGCAATTCCAGGAAGAGTCAATACTGCCTGCAGGCCGGCTAATAGGCCAATAACAAGTAATCCATAAATTCCAAGGGTAATGGTTGCAATTATCCCCGGCAAGCGGTAAAGAGAAATCATGGCAACCCCCACTAATAGCAACCCCAGGGCCCCGGCACGGAGACTCTGTTCAATGGAAACCTGGCCCAGGGTGGGCCCAACAGTCCTGCTTTCTTCGATGCTTAAGGGGACAGGTAGTGCACCTTCCCGAAGCAAGACAGCAACTTCTTCTGCCTCCTGAAGAGAACCAAAACCCCTGATTTGGCCACGATCACTAATAACACTTTCAACGGTCCCAGTATAAAGCCATTCATCATCCAGATAAATCTGCATGGGTTCGCCCAGCATGGCCCGAGTAATCTGAGCAAAACGTTGCGCTCCCACACTATCAAGCTGGAAATTAATAACTGGATTTCGGTACATCTGGTCATATTCGCTCCGGGCATCCACCAGGTGTTCCCCAGTCATTAGAATATTTCCATCAACATCCCGGAATGTTAGCTGGGCGGTTCTTCCGATTACCTGGATTGCCCGGTCAGGATCATCAACTGCCGGTAATTCAACAATCAAACGGCGATCCCCGCTTCTCTGAATTCTTGGTTCAGAAAGCCCCAGCTGGTTAACCCTTCTTTCAATGATCCGGTTAAGGGCAGACATTGTCTGGGCATCAACCTGCCGGGTTCCTGTATCCTGTGCTTCAAGTACAACGTGAGTTCCCCCGGCCAGATCAAGGCCTAAATTTATCCCGGAATGCCAGAAGGAAACCACCGAAATGGCAATTATAAAAATCACCAGCAAACCTTTTAAAATCTGTTTTTGTTTCCAACCCATTGCCGTACTCCTTTCCCACAACTGTTTACATTCTCATTCATTATAGAATTAACTTCAAGCCTTGTCAAACTTTTTCCTCATTAGAATCTTTCCTATAAAAGACGGATTTCATTTATTGTCAGGGTAAAATTGCAGCCCAGGGCTTTGGCCGCCCTGCGGCACATATTCATTCGGTCGAGGAAAATTTCAAAATAATCCATAACCGAGACCATTTCTGTATCAATTGTGATTTCCAGAGAAATCAGTTTTTTCTTGGCGTCAACATGAACCCTGGAGGCCTCGGAAGCATAGTTGACCCGGTCGTGAATATCAAAAAGAGCCCTGTCCTTTTCTCTTACCCTGCTCCGGTGAACATCAGATTTATCAGCAATAATTATTGCAGCGGAAATAGGGGAAACCGGGAACCCTTCCCCTTCATCATGATTTCCAATGGCTCCAATTATTATGGCAATATCCCCCGGAGCCATCCCCCGGGAAAAAAGGATTTGTTCGGATAAAAGAGCCGAGCTAACGTCATGGTTAACCCGGTTTACCACATTTCCAATGTCGTGGAGATACCCGGCTATTGCCCCCAGTTCCTGTTCTCTTTCCGAATACCCGAGTTCCTCAAGAATATGAGCTGCAATCCCCGCCGTAAGGCGAGCATGTCGCTTCCCGTGTTCGGTATAACCTAAGGCAGCCAAATTGTCATCGCCCATTTCCATGTAACAGTTTATCCTTTCATCATTTCTAATATCCTTTAGGGTTAAACCCATTAATTATTCCCCCTTTCTTTAGCCTTTTTTTGTTGATAGGCTTCTATTATTCGTTGAGCGCTCTTCTCAACAGTTAAATTATCAGTTTTCAGGAGAAGATCGCAGTTTTCACTGGCCTTCTTCAGCTTGTTTTTCTGGCTCCGAAACCTGGTTTCAGGAATTTCTCTTTGCCTTCTCTCCCTTGCGGTTTCCAGTTTACAATCTAAAACCACCAGGAAAAAAGGCTCCTGGCGTCTCCATAAAAACGGATTGGAAGAGTGTTCCTGAGAAACAGTTTCCACTTTGTAACCCAGTTCTCTCAATCTTTGCACCAGGGTTGTTTTCCCTGCCGCACAAACCCCGACAATCATGATTTCTGGGTTCATCATTGTTTCCCTATAGCGGTAAGGACAGGAAAAACGAACGCGCTTTATGATCTTCAGGTCCCGGTTCAAGCCCCAATAAGGCAAGAGTCATATCATCTCTGGGCCTCTTTTTTTCAAGGTCAAGAGCTTTTTTAAATAATTCCTGTCCCAGTTGCTGCAGGGAAATCTCCCCTTTCTGTAAGCCGGTTTTGAGAAAGGTTAAAACCCCACTTTCTTCTGACCCAGCATTAAAAATTCCATCAGTAAAAGCTGCAACCCGGATATTTTCTTTCAATTCAACCTGTTGAATATCTGGCCTCAATAGAGGGTGAACCCCAATGGGAGGGACAGTTTTATCTAAAATTTGGACCGCACCACCGGGATAACTTATAATAACAGGAGTATTACAGTTTCGGGTAATTAAAAGAATTCCAGAGGTAGTGTCAACGGAAAGAATTGTTAGTGTTGCAGATACCTTCCCATGCCTCATTGTATAAAGGTAGTCATGGACGGCTCTGGCGACAGCACCATCTCTTGCTCCATCTCCGATCATCGTTACCGCCTTATTAACAACCAGGGAACTGATCCTTTTCGCACCCTGCCCGCTTCCCTGTCCATCAACGAGGACCAGAGAAATTCCTCCCCGGGGCCTTTCCACAATCTCTGCGGTATCTCCCCCCTGGGATTGGCCAAATTTATTGGTTTTATTAATTGCTATTTGGACCTGCACGATTAAGCCCCCCTGCAGAAACGACCAAAAACACGGGCCAAAGCCCGTGTTATTAGCTTGCTGGTTTACAAACGATCTCTCTGATCTTTGAAGAAAAAATATCCTGGGAATGTGCCGGGCGGACAACGATTGCAGTGTCCGCTCCCTTACCGGCCCCACCAACAGCGATTATATCCTCGCCGAAGGGAATAAGTCCGGAATCCAGGGCCATAACGGAGATCTCCAGGCCAACTTTGACTCCATGGCCCAACATTCTCAGGGAATGCGCCACCATCTCTCCGGGGTAAAGCCCTCCAAACTTGTTCCGGACAGCTCGCCCCACTCCGCCCAGAAGGTGGGTGGTTGTCAATATCTTTGCTCCCTTTTCCGATAGTTCTTTTCTTTTTTCTGGGGCCATCTCATCTTCCCCGGGATTTCGGAATCCAATCTGGTGAGTCACACAAATTACATTTAGACCCTTTCCCAGAAACTTTTCTGCAGTTACTCCGGAATTGGAAGCGACTACAATATTTTTAATATTTAACTCATTTGCTCTTTTAATCGCCAGTTCAACCGTTCTGTCAGTGTTATCCGGTCCAGGTTTTGCAAAATACACTGATTAGCCCTCCTCAATAAGATGGTTCTTGGACTAGCCTGATTTCAGTAATTGGCCAGTAAACCCAGAAAGCTTTACCGGAAATAGCTTTGTATTCCACCATCCCAACGTGGGGAAAACGGCTGTCAGAGCTATTGCTCCTGTTATCCCCCAGAACAAAAACCTCTTCCGGAGAAACTTCATAGGGCCCATAATTGCGGCGAGGGGGATCCTGGGTGTAGTCCTCTACGAGGATTTCACCGTTAATATATACCTCCCCACCCCTGATTTCAAGTGTTTCCCCGGGTAGACCTACCACTCTTTTAATAAATTTATCTGAGGGTGCCCCCCGGGGTTCAAAAACTATAACCTCTCCCCGCTCGGGTTCCCGAAAGCGGTAGATAAATTTATTAACAAATAATCGTTCTCCATGGTGAAAGCTTGGTTCCATCGAAGGACCTTCCACCACAAAGGACTGGACTACAAAGGTTATTATAAAAAAAGCCAGAACCCCGGCAATCAGGATTGATTCAAGGAATTCTCGAAACTGTGATTTGTCCTTTTTTTTAGCCCTTCCCATTAGTTTTCTCCCCCGCTTTTACTTTTTCTTTTTAGGCTCATCGCCCTGCCGGCGTCCAACAGCGCTTTTAATTATCTCCAGTTCAACCTCAGGGGCAAAACGGAAATAGTAACTATATGGTCTCCTGCTTTAAGTTCGGAGAGCAACTTTCGATGTTCTTTTTGTTGTTTTTGCTGAGGCCTGATCAGGATAAAATAAAACACCCCAAAAATCAGGACCCAGAATAAAATCATACCAATTCCAATTCCACCATCACCATTTTGTGCCAGTACCAAACTGTTTAATAAATTATGCATTAGTCATGCTCCTTTCCAGTTATATTCAAAATAAGTCCTTCCACAAAAGGAAGGTAAAGTCCTTCTTAACATTTATTGATATTCTGCAAGAAAATCATTTCTATATCTTGCAAAATCTCCACGACCAATGGCCTCCCTTGCTTCTGCCATTAGTTGGGCCAGGAAAAACAGGTTGTGGTAAGTAGCAAGTCGCATTCCCAGGATTTCTTTCTGGCGGAATAAATGATGTAAATACGCTTTCGTATAGCCAGAACAGACCCGGCAGTTACATTTTGCTTCCAGGGAAGAAAAATCATTCTTATATTTCGAATTTCTGATATTTATTCTGCCCCCCCTGGTAAAAAGAGAACCCGTCCGTCCTGTTCTGGTTGGAAAAACACAATCAAACATGTCAATTCCCCAGCCCATTCCTTCCAGCAAGTCTTCCGGGGTTCCCACCCCCATGAGATAACGGGGCTTACCACCTGGAAGTTTTGGCCCGAAGGACCTTAATATCTTCTGCATTTCTTCCCGGGATTCACCAACGCTCAGGCCCCCAAGAGCATATCCAGGAAAATCGAGGGCAACAAGTTCCTTTAAACTCCGTTCCCGCAGTTCTGGGTAAAAATTGCCCTGGACGATTCCGAAGAGGGCCTGGTCGCCTCGGGTATGTGTCTTGAGGCACCTCTCTGCCCAGCGAGTCGTTCGTTCGCTGGCTTGCTGAGCCTGTTCATAATTCACCCCAAACCCGGTGCATTGGTCAAAAGCCATTATAATATCGGCTCCTAAGTCCATTTGGACCTGAATGGCTTTCTCGGGTGTAAAATCATGGTAGGAACCGTCAATATGGGACTGGAAAACCAGCCCATTATCGTTAATTTTATTTAACTTGGCCAGGCTGAATACCTGAAAACCTCCGCTATCAGTAAGAATTGAACCGGGCCAGTTCATAAACCTGTGTAATCCCCCGGCCTCTTTAATTAATTCCGCACCCGGACGGAGATAAAGGTGATAGGCGTTGGCCAGGATAATCCGGCCACCTGTTTCCACGACTTCTTGCGGGGTGAGCCCCTTTACAGTAGCCTGAGTTCCTACGGGCATAAAAACCGGTGTTTCTATCTCATTTCTCCCAGTTCGAAGCTTTCCCAGGCGGGCATAGGTTTTATTATCTTCTGCTATTACATTAAATTTTATTGCCATAACACCATTCCTTTATTTAATAAACATGGCATCACCAAAAGAAAAAAACCGAAATTCTCTTTTTACTGCATACCGGTAGGCACGCAAAACGTTTTCTTTCCCGCCGAAAGCACAGGTCAGCATTAATAGAGAAGACCGGGGCAAATGAAAATTGGTTATTAGGGCGTCAACAACATTAAACTTAAACCCGGGATAGATAAAAAGGTCAGTTTCTTTGGAACCCGGGCAGACCCCTTCCGTTTGAGAATAAGCCGCCTCCAGGGTTCTTACCACTGTGGTACCTACAGCAATAATCCTTCGACCATCGCCTTTTGCCTTATTTACCAGTTCGGCAGTTTCCTGGGGAACCTCAAAATATTCTCTGTGCATTTCGTGGTCCTGAACCTTTTCCACCTCTACAGGCCGAAAAGTATCATAACCAATATGGAGGACTACTCTGGCCACTTCTATTCCAATTTTCTGGATCCGGTCCAGTAATTCCGGGGTGAAATGCAATCCAGCGGTAGGTGCTGCTACAGAACCTTCCTTTCTGGCATAAACGGTTTGGTAGTTTTCTGGTTTTTCCAGTGGTTTTTTGATATATGGAGGCAGGGGTAGCTGTCCAACCTCCTTAATAGCTCCATTAAGGTCTTCGCTGGAGGAAAACTTAACCACCCGTCCTCCATCAGTTTTTTTTGCAATTATTTCTCCGGCTTTTTCCCTGCTGCCAAAGTCAAGAAATGTGCCCGGTTGAAGCCTTCGTCCTGGTTTTGCCAGAACCTCCCATTCCAGATCGGAAGCCCCTGGACGGAGAAGCAATATCTCAACCTTGCCGCCTGTTCCGTGCTTTTTTCCATAAAGGCGAGCGGGTTTAACCTTGGTTTCATTCAAAACCAGAACATCACCGGGACCAAGAAACCGGGTAATTTCAGAAAAAACCGTTTCCCGTAAATCTTTTTTTCCCCGGTCTAAAACCAGTAATTTACTCTGATCTCGATGGGAAACGGGCTTTTGGGCTATTAATTTTTGCGGTAATTCGAAATCAAATTCGCTTACTTCCAATTGGTTTCCTCCTCTAGCGGAAAAACCGAAACAAAAGGGAAAGAATTATACTGATAATAATCATTGTGGTAATCGGGAAAAAGAAAATAAAATTCTCTCTTTTGATATAAATATCACCTGGAAGGCGCCCGAGGCCGGGAACCAAACCAAAAATGTTCAAAAGCAAACCCAATCCAATCAAGACTGCACCGGTAATAATCAATATCCGGCCAATCTCACCCATTCGCTATTCCCTCCCGTAATACCTTTCCTTTTCACTAAAGATACAACCACAATAACCCTGCCGGTATAGTTTTAATTCCCGGGCAAGCTCACGGGAGCGGGAAAACCCTTTTCGCAGGTCGGGAGCAAAAAAACTTACTCCCCAAAAGCTTGCAGCCTTTTGGCCCGCCCGGATTATTTCCTCCAGATCCTGATAAGGGCTGATCAATAAAGTTGTAGTAAACCCATCAAATTTTCCCCTTCTGGCTTCCCGGGCAGTTTTGCCCAATCTGATCCGATAACAGGTCTGGCACCTCTGGGGTGTCTTGCTCCCGGCAGTTGCAAGGAATTCTTCCAGAGGATAGTCGTTATCCACCTTTAAATTAATCCCGTAATATTCTGCTGCTTGCTCGGCGCTTTTTCTTCTTCTCTCAAATTCCCGGTAAGGATGAATATTGGGGTTATAAAAATATCCCTTAAGGGAAAATTCTTCTCGTAAAATTTCCAATGGATATGTTGCACATGGACCACAACAAATGTGCAGTAAAAGGCTTTTCTTACTCATCAAATAATCCCCGCTTTCCCTCCTGGGGAACCTGCAGGCCCAGGTGTCGATAAGCCTGGGGGGTTGCTATCCGGCCCCGTGGTGTCCGCTGTAAAAGTCCTGCCTGCAGCAGAAAGGGCTCGTAAACGTCTTCAACTGTTTCAGTTTCTTCGCTTATTGCAGCGGCAATTGTTCCCAGTCCAACCGGGCCGCCATCGAATTTATTAACAATAGTTCGCAGAATTTTTCGATCCAGACCCTCCAGTCCCAGGTGATCAACTTCCAGTTGATCCAGGGCTTTCTCCGCTATTTCCGGGGTGATTATTCCATCACCTTCAACCTGAGCAACATCACGAACTCTTTTTAAAAGCCTGTTGGCTACGCGAGGGGTCCCCCGTGATCTGGAAGAGATTCGAGTTAAACCTTCAGCCTCTGCTTCAATTTCCAAAACCCGGCACGACCGTTCCAGAACCCTTTCAATTTCTTTTGTTTTGTAATAATCAAGACGGGAAAGAATTCCGAACCTGCTCCGCAGGGGAGCAGTTAAAAGCCCCTCCCTGGTAGTGGCCCCTACCAGGGTAAAGCCTGGAATATCCAGCTTGAGGGTCCGAGCACTTGGCCCTTTTCCGATTACAATATCCAGGGCAAAGTCTTCCATTGCGGGGTAAAGAATCTCTTCAACAATCCGGGGAAGCCGGTGGATTTCGTCAACAAAAAGAATATCTCCCGGCTGTAAATTGGTTAAAATAGCTGCCAGGTCACCCGCCCTCTCCAGAGCAGGGCCAGATGTACTGCGGAGATTAACCCCCATTTCCTGGGCAACAATATGAGCCAGGGTAGTTTTCCCCAGTCCGGGAGGACCACACAAAAGTAGATGGTCCAGGGGTTCACCCCTTTCCCGGGCCGCCTGGATAAAAACCTTGAGATTCTTTACTACACCTTCCTGTCCGATATACTCGGCAAAATTCTTCGGACGCAGAGAATTTTCTATTTCCCGTTCCCCCTGCAACGGAACGGGAGAAACTATTCTTTCTTCCATGTTTTTTTCCACCTCAATCTCTGCCTAAAATCTGAAGGGCTTTTCGCACCTGTTCAGATAAATCGCCCTGCTTGGTGTCCATTGCCGAAATTGCCCTCCGAACTTCATTTCGCGAGTAACCCAGAGCTTCAAGGGCGGTGTAAAGCTCTCCAGAAGTACTGTCTGAAGCTCCTACACCTTCCCGCTCGGGTAATTTACCCCTTAACTCAAATACCAGCCTTTGGGCTGTCTTTTTCCCAATTCCATTTACCCTGCATAACTGTTCAAGATCCTCATCGGCAATAGCTCGATGAAGTTCTTCTACAGGAAGGGTAGAAACAATTTCCAGGGCAGCTGCGGGACCGATCCCGCTTACCCTTAATAGTAATCTGAAGGAGTTTAGTTCTGCCCGGTCAGTAAAACCAAAAATTGTCCAGCTATCTTCCCGGACGTAGGTGTGGGTAAAAATTTTCACCTTTTCTTTACCCGAAGGAAGTTCCTGGATGAGAGAGCGACTGGGACGAACTTCATAGCCAACTCCTCCCACATCTATTACAACCCATTCTTCGTCCCGGTAGGTTAAATACCCTTCAAGGTGACCGATCATAGCGATTCCTCCATTTTCCTGCGCAAACGATGAACCTGCATGTGGCAAATGGCTACAGCAAGTGCATCTGCGGCATCATCCGGTTTTGGAATTTCTTTAAGCTGGAGAATTGATTTGACAAGGGACTGCATCTGCTTTTTGTCTGCCTGTCCATAGCCAGTTATGGCTTTTTTTATCTCAAGGGGGGAATATTCAAAAACTTCCAATCCATTCTGGGCGGCAGCGAGAATAATCACCCCGCGAGCCTGACCTACCTGAAAAGCAGTTTTAACATTCTTGCTGAAAAAAAGCTGCTCCATGGCCAGGTTGCAGGGTTTATATTTTTTAATTAATTCGTTTGTCCTTTCATGAAGGGAGTACAATCTTTCGGGCATATTCTCTTCACTGGAGGTTGACAAAACACCATATTCCTGGCAAACCAGGCGATTATCTTTTTCTTCTACCAAACCATAACCCATAGTTGCCAGGCCAGGATCGATCCCAAGGTACATTTTACCCTCTCCCATCAACCTATTCACTAACTGCTTCCATTATTTCTTCAGGAATATCAAAGTTGGAATAAACTTCCTGGACATCATCATGGTCTTCCAGTGCTTCCATAAGCCGGAGAACTTTTTTAGCAGCTCTTTCATCGAGAGCAACAGTATTCTGGGGGATCATGGCTATATCCACTGAACTAAGAGTTATCCCTTCCTCTTCAAGTCCTTCTCGAACGTTCTCCAGGTCTGCAGGAGAAGTATAAATGGTATAAATCCCGTCTTCCTCTGTAAAATCTTCTGCGCCGCAATCGATAGCCAGGAGCATTAACTCTTCCGCATCGGCCCCTGCTTCATCTGGGTTAATTATTATCTGACCCTTTCTACTGAACATCCAGGAAACACAACCCTGCTCACCAAGGTTTCCACCATTTTTGGTTAAAATATGGCGTATTTCTGAAGCAGTTCGGTTCCGGTTATCACTCATGAGTTCAATATAAAGGGCAACTCCTCCAGGCCCATAACCTTCATAAATGAAGCTTTCATAATTAAATCCTTCCAGATCACCGGTTCCTCTTTTTATGGCGCGGTCAATATTATCATTCGGCATATTATTGTCTTTCGCCTTTTGGATAGCAAGTCTCAACTCGGAATTGGTTTCCGGATCACCGCCTCCCTGTCTTCCGGCAACAGTAATCTTCCGGCTCAACTTGGAAAAAATTTTCCCTCTTTTTTCATCTTCTTTGGATTTTTTATGTTTTATATTCGCCCACTTGGAGTGTCCGGCCATAGGGTACCCCCCTTGTTGAATTTTAATTAAACTAAAGGTTCCTGGCAGTACTGCAACTGCAGAATGGTCGGTAATCTACGCTTAAAGTCGGTTTTTCGGACCATATTAACCACTTTTTCAGCTTTTTTTTCGCTGAAACCCGCCCGGATTATTTGGGCAAGAGTCTGCTTTTTTTCAATATACAAATAAAGGATCCTATCAATCTCCACATAAGAAATTCCAATTTCCTCTTCATCTGTTTGCCCCTGCCACAAATCAGCAGTTGGGGCTTTTTTTATTATCCGTCCGGGGATTCCCAGGCCTTCAGCCAGCTCGCGAACTTGGGTTTTATATAGATCCCCCAGTGGTTCAAGGGCGGCAGCCATATCTCCCCACATTGTAAAATAACCCAAAACCCACTCGGTCTTGTTGCTGGTTCCCAGGACCAGGTAATCCATTTTTTGAGCCCAGTCATAAAGAATTGTCATCCTTTCGCGAGCAGCTTTATTGCCAATTCTCAAAAGATCTGCATTCTGATCCCATTTTTGGTAATAAGCATCGATCTGGGGTGTAATGTCAATCTGTTCATGCCTTATTCCCAGTTCATCAACTATTAATGAAGCGTCTTTTAAACTCTGGGGATCTGTGGTTTTATAAGGTAGAATTAAACCAAAAACATTGTCTGGGTTAAGAGCGCGACAGGCCAGGTAGGCAGTCACTGCTGAGTCAAGCCCTCCCGAAATCCCAAGAACAACGCCCTTTGCTCCCGCTTTAGAAATATAATCCTTTATAAACTGGGTGGCCAGGTCAATATTCCTCTCGTTTTTCATTGGGTTCCCTCCCCGATAAATAATAAGACTCACTGAAGTGAGCCTTATCCACAGGTCCCGCAGGACCCCTTCTGACAGGTAGTTGGACAACTTTTATTACCCGGACCTCCCGGGACCGCAAAGGTGGAAAGGATTTTTTCACAGTCTTTTCTCCCGCAGGTGGGGCAGGTTACCTGTTCGCCGTTTCCATTTACCAACTCCTCGAAAATCTGATCACATTTACTGCATTTATACTCATAAAGCGGCATCTTCATCCCTCCACAGAAATTATAACTCATAATCCCGGGAGCGGTCAAGTTAAGCAATTTTTAATAGTTCTTTTAGAAAAGAAAAAGGCGGGATTGGCCCCGCCTTTTTCTTATAATTGGCTTCTTAGATTATCAATCAAATCTTTTATGGCCCATCTGCCATCTTCTTCCCAGAAATCAATAAAAGCTGCCAGTTCATTTTTTAATTCTTCGCGAATTTCGGGTGTCAATTGTTCAGGAGGCAAAGAATTCAAGTCCTCCAGTTCAGTCAAAACCCGAACAACTTTTTTTAGAGGATACTGGACCATCTGGTAAACATGATCAGTCATTGCTCGAACCTCCAATATAAACCTTTTCTCCAAGTGCGTCCAATTCCTTTATGATTCCTTTTAAAGTAGGTACGGCATCCTGATCCAGAAAGTTAAGGTACCCTTCTAAAACCATGATTCTGTTTTCTAAGACTCTTTCCCCTAAGTCAATGTTATGGTTTTGAACTTTTTTTGCCCGCTGAGATATTGACCGCAATCTTTTTACGACATCGAGAACATCTACTTTTCGCACTTTTTCACCTCAGTTCAATGCTTTTTAGAAGGTAGTTAAATTGTTAAGTTTTATTTAATTCGTATTATATCAAAAATTTCCGAATTTGTCATCT
>SL_3KL_010_SEDDRAFT_10000433_pt1 | contig 34193 bp, 27 predicted proteins | sample SodLakKL_010_SED_2_FD_10381 | JGI IMG/M metagenome (IMG submission 10381) | reverse complement strand
AAGGCGGATCACTCCAGGTACTCCCGCCGATCCGGATCCACCAAAGGTCGGATCTCCATCAGGTCCGCGTCGGCCAGGACCTCCTCCGGGATGCCGTGGGGCAGGTGTTCCAGGAGTTCGGCCATGGAGTCGGCGGCGCGGGTCTCCGTGTGGTAGCGGATGCGCTGACCGCCGAAGCGGATGGTGAGTTGGAAATCCATGGGATGGTGCTCCCCGGGTGTGCGGGAGGGTGGGAGGGTAGGGGCGTCGAAACCCGGGGGGGGCCGCTGCGGGCAGGTTCGGGCCCCCCAGCGGCGGTCGGGTTCAACGGGTCAAAGTAGCGGACACGAAATCGACTCCGGGGTTCCCGACCTTCCGATGGAAAGCGCCCGACACTACCATGAGGAGGCCAAGCATGCAGTTCACACAGCGGAGAAACCATGGCGGACAAGATGATGGCGGAGGCGGGAGAGATGACGCCCACGGAGCTCAGGGAGCGCCTCGACAATGAGCACCCCCTGGTGCTGGTGGATGTGCGACAGCCCCATGAGTGGTCCATTGCCGATCTTCCGGAGGTGGGCCAACTCCGGATCCCCCTGGATCAGTTCATGGAACGGATCTCGGAGCTGGACCCTGACGACAACATCGTGATCTACTGTCGATCCGGGGCTCGGAGTGGTCGGGCGGCGGACGAACTGGCCGCCAGGGGGTACGGACAGGTGTTCAATCTGGTGGGCGGCCTCCTGCGCTGGCGGGAGGACGTGGATCCCTCGGTCCCGGAGTACTGACCCGTGCGGCGACGATCCCTGGTGGGCCTGGTCTTCCTCTTCTCCCTCGCCGTGGCGGGGTGTGGCGAGGACCTGGGTGCCGACGCCGATCTGGTCCATCTGAAGGATGTCGCCGCTGGACCCNCTGANANCCTCGCCGNCGCAGAAGACGAACCCGACGCCGCTGACCCGCCTCNGCCGGNTGGTGAGACGGAAGGGGCTGNCGCCGCCGCACTCCCNCAGGCTCCGGCCGAGGAGGCCCGTCGCCGGACNTCCNCCACCTCNGGGACGNCGCGCCCCGACNCGGTCCGGGGNCTCTACCTGAACGCCTGGGTGTCCGGTTCGGCCCGGCGGATCGACGAACTGCTGGGCATCGCCCGACGCACCGAGATCAACAGCTTCGTCATTGATGTGAAGGACGCCACCGGGTACGTGAGCTATACCACGGAGGTGCCCTTCGCCGGCGAGGTGGGCGCCGACGGACAGCTCCGCATTCGGAACGTATCCCGGCTTCTGGAGCGGCTGGAGGAGGAGGGTATCCATCCCATCGCCCGCATCGTGGTCTTCAAGGACCACCTCCTGGCCGGGGCACGACCGGAACACGCGATCCAGGATTCCTCCGGCGGTGCCTGGGTGGACGGGAACGGCGAGGTCTGGGTCAATCCCTATGACCGGACCGTCTGGGCGTACAACGTGGCCCTGGCCCGGGAAGCCGTCGAGCTCGGATTCCGTGAGGTCCAGTGGGACTACGTGCGCTTCCCCGATCGTCCCAGGTCCGAGATGGAGCGTGCCGTCTTTCCCGGCCAGGAGGGGCGGACACGGAGCGAGGCCATTCGGGAGTTCCTCCTCTGGAGCCGGGAGGAGTTGGCGGACCTGGATGTGCCTGTAACGGCCGATGTCTTCGGCATGGCCACCTCGGCCCGGAACGACGTGGGGATCGGGCAGCTCTGGGAAGACATGGTGGATGCGGTGGACGTCATCCTCCCCATGATCTACCCCTCCCACTACTGGACGGGGAGCTTTGGAATCGAGGCTCCCAATGCCCACCCGTACGAGGTGGTGGGGGGCGCGCTCCGTGACGCGGTGCGCCGCTCCGGAGGCGTGGAGGGAGCCGCCCGCATCGTTCCCTGGCTCCAGGACTTCACCCTGGGGCAGCCCCGCTACGGGGCGGCGGAGGTCCGGGCTCAGATCCTGGCCACACGGGATGCCGGGATCGAGGAGTGGATCCTCTGGAACGCCTCCGGGCGCTACACAGAGGAGGCGCTGGAGCCGGTTGGAGGGTGGCCCGGAGGTGGGGAGCCGCTCATCCGTCTGGGGGGCCGAATCGCCCCTGCGGATAGCCGCTTCATGGAGAGCGGATCAGCGGTGGCCGATGAGCCGGTGGGCCTCCGGGAGACGCCAGGCCAGGACGGTCCCCAGGGTGGCCATGAGCCCCAGGATCCCCAGCACGACTGACACCCCGAGGCGGTCCGCCACCAGCCCCAGGAGGGCGGCTCCACCATACAGGACGCCCACGGCGGTGTTGGACACCGCCACCATGAGGGGTCTGTCCCGTTCCGGAGCTCCGTCCAGGAGGTAGGTCTTCCGTCCCAGCCGCACCCCGGCCACGGCGAAACCCGACGACAGGAAGACCAGGCCGAACAGGGCGAGCCCCAGGTGGTTCTCCGGGAGGAGTTCTCCCGCCAGGGCGAGGACGACGGTCAGGGCGGTCCAGATTCCCCCGGCCACCATGACCCGACGCGCCGAAGCGTCGGAGAATCGTCCCCAGAAGGGCGACGAGAGCACCGAGGCCAGGCTGGAGGCCATGACCAGGAGGACCAGGTTGCCTGCTCCCACTCCCAGGGCCGATTGAGCCTGGATGGCGTAGAAGGGTGACGCCAACTGCGCCGCCAGAAGGAGTCCGCGGGCGCCGACAAACCCCGCGAAGGCAGGCTCTTCCCGGAGAAAGCGGATTCCGGCCCTCGCTTCTTCCAGGGCGTTCCGTCCTCCCTCGGTGGCGCCGTCGAACTCCCGGATCCCGGCGAAGAGTGCCGAAGCCAGGAGCCAGAGCCCGGCCGCCGTGGCCAGGAGGACCAGATACGGGGTCAGGGCATCCCCTTCGCCAACCCTGGTGCGCAGGAAGGCGGCGGCCCCCAGAGCCAGGAGCCCACCGGCGGTGGCCCGAATTCCCAGCAACCGTCCCCGTCGGCCCCTGGGGATGGTCTTGGCCATGACGTCCTTGAAAGCCACCGAACCGACACCACTGGCCACCGAGAAGATCGCCAGAGACGCCACCACGGCGACCCCGGCCGCCGTGGGCGGGAGGAGGATGAGCGCCGGGATCATGGCTGCCAGTGCCACCGCCTGCACCACCCCTGCACCCACCCAGTACCACTTGCGCCGGGCGCGGGCTCGGATCCTTCCGGCGATGGAGAGCTGGGGAAGGAGGGAGCCCCCGCGGCGGATGGGGACGAGCAGTCCCACCAGGGCAGCCGGCGCTCCCACCGCTCCCAGGAGCCAGGGGAGCACGAGCCCCGGTGAGGCCAACTGTTCAGCCAGCTTCGTGGCCGCTCCGTTCAGGGCATTGAGGAGAAAGTTGCCCGGGACCTCGGTGCACGCCTCCTCGGGGATGGCCTCGCAACTCCGCTCATCCTCCTCTCCGGCCACCACTTCATAGACCCGCTCGGCGAGCACCTCGGCGGCATTCGATTCGGCGGGGGGATGTCCCTTCCCCTTCCTGCCGGATGGGGTCACGCCGACGGAGCCTGGGCGAACTGAAGCTCGTGGAGACGGGCGTAGAGTCCGCCTCGGGCCAGGAGTTCGTCGTGGCTACCCTCTTCCCTGAGTTCCCCGTGATGCATCACCAGGATCCGGTCGGCACCCTGCACGGTGGAGAGCCGGTGGGCGATGATGATGGAGGTCCTTCCCTCCATGATCCGGGCCGTGGCGGCGTCGATGCGGGCTTCGATCTCCGAGTCCACCGAACTCGTGGCTTCGTCCAGGACCAGGATCTCCGGATCGAAGGCCAGGGCCCGGGCGAAGGAGATGAGCTGGCGCTCGCCAACCGAGAGGGAAGCGCCCCGCTCCCCCAGTGGCTGCTCGAAGCCCCGCTCCAACCGCTCGATGAAGGCCGTGGCGCCCACCTCCCGGGCGGCAGCCCTGACCCGTTCCTCCGAGATCTCCCGGTTCCCCATGCGGATGTTGTAGCGCACGTCCTCGCTGAAGAGGAAGACGTCCTGGAGCACCAGCCCGATCCGGTCCCGGAGCTGGGCCTGCCTGACCTGGCGGACCGGAACGCCGTCCACCAGGATCTCACCCCGCTGCGGGTCGTAGAACCGCATGAGGAGGTTGATGAGGGTGGTCTTGCCGGCTCCGGTATGCCCCACCAGCGCCACCTTCTCGCCGGGACGGGCCCGGAAGCTCACACCCTTCAGGATCCAGTCGGGCTCCCCCTTCTCGTCCGAGCCGTAGGCGAACCACACGTCCCTGAATTCGATCTCACCCTGAAGCCGCTCCGGGAGGGACTCCGGATCGGTGGGGTCCTGGATNACCGATTCCCGATCCACCAGGCGGAAGATCCGCTCCGACGACGCCATGGCTCCCTGGAGTACGTTGTACTTCTCCGAGAGGTCCTGGATGGGTCGGAAGAAGCGTCGGGCGTACAGGAGGAAGGCGGTGACCACCCCTACCGAGGTGTTCTCCTGGATGATGGCGAAGCCGCCGTACCAGATGATGAGGGCCAGGGCGATGGCNGTGAAGAGTTCCACCACCGGGAAGAAGAGGGCGTAGTAGGTGATGGAGCGCAGGTGGGCCTGCAGGTAGTCCCGATTCACCCGGTCCAGCTCCCGGGACTCCGCCTCTTCGCGATTGAAGAGCTGCACCACGCTGATCCCGGTGATCCGTTCCTGCAGGAACGAATTGATCCGAGCGAGCCGCACCCGGATGTCCCGGTACGCCGCCCGGATGCGGCTCCGGAAGACGGAGGCGCTCCAGATCACCAGAGGGAGGACGGAGAAGGTCACCAGCGCCAGCTGCCAGTCCATGAGCAGCATGGCCGAGACAATGAACAGAAGGGTGAAGAGGTCGCCGAAGATGGCCACCACCCCCGAGCTGAAGAGCTCGTTCAGCGATTCCACATCCGAGGTGATGCGGGTCATGAGCCGACCCACCGGGTTCCTGTCGTAGAACTGGAGGTCCAGCTCCTGGAGTCGTCGGAAGATCTCGGTTCGCAGGTCGTACATGACCTGCTGTCCCAGCCAGGTGGTGACCAGCGCCTGAGCGTACTGGAAGCCGAAGGTCCCCACGGTGGCCACGAGGTAGGCGATGGCCAGGGTGGCCAGAAGCTCCCCGTCGCCGGTGGGAATGGCGTCGTCCAGGGCCATCTGGATGAGCCAGGGCCCGATGATCTGGAGCCCGGCCGCCGAGACCAGGAGGAAGATGGCCAGGACCACCTTCCACTTGTACGGGGCCAGGTACCGGAGGAGACGCCGCATGAGACGGCCGTCGTAGGCCTTTCCGAGGGCTTCCTCTTCCTGGATGGGTCCGGAGGGTGCGCTTTGCATGAGGGAGTGCTACCCCGACCGGGGCAACGGTTCCTGGTCTAGCGCCGGCGGGCCCGGAGCCTGGACTCCACCTGGTTCCAGCTCACCCCTCCTGCCAGGAGGGCCACCAGGAGGTGATAGATGAGGTCCGCCGCTTCGTCGGGTGCGGTGCCGTCCTGGCGAATGAGAGCGGCCACCACCTCCACCGTCTCTTCACCCAGCTTCTTCAGCCGCAGGTTCTCGTCGTTCAGGAGTCGGGTCGTGTAGCTTCCTTCCGGCCGCTCCCGGGCCCGGGCCTCCAGGAGGCTCCACAGTTCGGGGAGCACGGAGGAGCCGGGAGGGGCCGGGCTGTCGTTGTCGGCAACCGCCGCCGCCGCGACCTGGCCGAAGCAGGTTGCCTCCCCGGTGTGGCAGGCAGGGCCCGTCATGCGCACCAGGGCCAGGAGCGTGTCGGCATCGCAGTCCATGTGGAGGGAAACCACCTCCTGGGTGTTCCCGGAGGTCTCACCCTTCTTCCAGAGTCGACCCCGGGACCGGGACCAGTAGTGCATGAAGCCGGTGGCCAGGGTCTGTTCCAGCGCTTCACGGTTGGCCCAGGCCACCATGAGGACCCGGCCGTCTTCAGCGTCCTGGGCCACCACCGGTACCAGGCCCCGGCCGTCCCAGGTGAGGTGGTCCAGGTCGCGGGCGGAGGTGAGGGTGCGATCGGTCACCGGGAGGCCTCCCCGGCCACGGCGCAGGGGCGGACGGGGATTCCCCAGCCCTCCAGTGCGCCCTTGAGTTCGGTCACGGTGGTGAGACCGTCGTGGAGGATGCCCGCCAGGAGAACGGCGTCGGCCTTCCCCTGGGTGAAGCCGTCCCGGAGGTGGGCGGCCTCGCCGGCGCCTCCGGAGGCGATGACCGGGATGTCCACCGCGTCGGCCACCGCCGAGGTGAGCTCCAGATCGTAGCCGGTGCGGACGCCGTCCCGATCCATGGAGGTGAGGAGGATCTCGCCCGCGCCGCGACGGGCGCACTCCCGGGCCCAGGCGATGACCTCCAGATCGGTGGGGCGGCGCCCACCGTGGGTATGGTGGTACCACCCCGGCCCACCCGGCCCCTGGTCCATCCACTTGGCGTCGATGGAGGCCACCACGCACTGGCTCCCGAAGAGGCGGGCACCCCGGGTGAGCACGTCCGGGTCGTGGACGGCCCCGGAATTCACACTCACCTTGTCGGCGCCGGCCCGGAGGAGGGCGTTCATGTCGTCTTCGGTCCGGACCCCGCCTCCCACGGTGAGGGGGATGAAGAGGACCTCGGCGGTGCGACGTACCGTGTCCAGGAGCGTGCCTCTCCCTTCGTGGGAGGCGGAGATGTCCAGGAAGACCACCTCGTCGGCTCCCTCTTCCTCGTAGCGCCGCGCCAGCTCCACCGGATCGCCCACGTCCCGGAGTCCCACGAAGTTCGTGCCCTTCACCACCCGACCGTCCTGCACGTCCAGGCAGACGATGATCCGTGGCCTCAGCATGGCTCGTCCTCCCGGCCGGCGTGTGGGTTCCCCGAGGGCTCCATCGAACCGGCTCCGGCATCGTCCTCGGAGACCTCCAGCGCCACTGCGCCCTTGGTACTGAAGACACCCTCGCCCTCCCGGAGCGCCTGACGAAGGGCAAGCCCCACCGCCTTCACCGCCGCCTCCACCACATGGTGGCGGTCCCGGCCGCGGCGCACCTCCACGTGAAGGGTTGCACGCATGTTGAGGGCCATGGATTCCAGGAAGTGGCGGTACAGGTCCGAGGGGAGCTCCCCTACGAAGTACGGACGCCCGCCCACATCCACCGCCGCCTGCACCAGCGCCTCGTCCATGGGGACCAGCGCCCACCCATAACGCTCTGCCCGCTCCGGGGCCTCGGCCGCCAGGGCGAGCCCCAGGGTGATCCCCACATCCTCGATGAGGTGGTGGCGAAGATCGCCCCGGGCCCGAATGTGGAGACCGAGGCCGGCGTAGCGGGCCAGGGTGACCAGCATGTGGTCCAGGAAGGCATCGCCGGTGTCGACGTGGATCTCCCCGCCGGCCCTGTCCACCTGCAGGGTGATCTGCGTTTCCCGCGTTTCCCGCTTCAGTCTGGTCATCCGCCGAACTCCTCCGCCACCTGGTTCTCGTCCAGCGCTCCCGTGTAGAGCGCCATGCCCAGCACCGCTCCCGCGGCTCCCCGACGCCTCAGGAAGCGCAGGTCGTCCAGGGTGGACACGCCCCCGGAGATCCAGATCGGGTGAGGTGCCTGGGCGATGATGCGGGCCACCTCCTCCCGGTCCATCCCCTGAAGGCGTCCCTCGCGGCCCACGTCGGTGCAGAGGGCGCCGGCAAGGGGGAGGGACGCGAGCCCTTCCAGGAAGCTCACCACCGCCAGATCCGAACTGCGGGTCCAACCTCGCCGGAGGACCAATCCGTCCCGGATGTCGGCGGCCACGATCACGGCGCCAGGGTGCCGCTGGGCCAGTGCCTCGAGCCACGCCGGCTCTTCCACCGCCCGGGTCCCCACGATGATCCGATCCACCCCGGCCTCCAGGAGGGCGTCGGCCCGGGCGTCATCCCGGATCCCGCCCCCCACCTGCACCACGGCGTCGGTGGCCGCCACCACCCGGCCCACCATGTCGGCGTTGTCTCCCGAACCCAGCGCCGCATCCAGATCCACCACGTGGAGGGTCCGGTAGCCCAGTTCGCCCCAGCGTCGGGCCACCGCCACCGGATCCGGGAGGGAGACCTTCTCCTCCTCGGGGCGCCCTCCCACCAGTTGGACGCAGCGCCCCCCCTTCAGGTCCACGGCGGGAATCGCCTGGAAGGAAGGGAGGATGTCACCCCCACTGCGCTCTGTCTCGCCCTCCGCAGACCGGACACTCATGACCGCTCCACCTCGTCCAGGAAGTTCTCGAGAAGCCTGAGTCCCGGGGCCGAACTCTTCTCGGGGTGGAACTGGACACCCCAGCACCGTTCGCGCCGGACCGCCGCAGCGAAGCGGTCGTGCCCGTAGGTGGACCATGCGATGGTGTGGGCCTCGTCCACCGGCTCGCACACGAAGGAGTTGGCGTAGTAGGCCGTCATCCCGGCGAGGTGCCGGAAGAGGGGTTCGTCGGATCCGCCGGCCCCGGGCTCCGCTTCGACCACGGGCTCCACATCGTTCCACCCCATCTGTGGGACCGTTCGGGCCCGGATCCGACGCACCTGACCGGGGATGAGCCCGATTCCGGCCCCGTCCGACTCCTCGCTGGTTTCGAAGAGGAGCTGCATCCCCAGGCAGATGCCCAGGCAGGGCAACCCCGCTTCCAGCGCCTCGCGCACCTGCGCCTCGGCCCCGGCCAGCGCCTTCACCGCGGCCCCAAAGGATCCGACCCCGGGGAGCACCAGCGCCTCCCGGGCCAGCGCCTCGGCCCACCGCGTGGTCACGGTGACCCGGGCCCCGCCCGCCTCGAGCCCCTTGGCCAGGGAGTGGAGATTTCCGGCACCGTAGTCGAAGAGGGCCACCTCTACTGGTCGTGGTCGCTTGCTCATACCCGTATCCCATCCAGCGCACTGAGGAACCGTTCCATCTCNGCCCGGGGGCCGATGCTCACCCGGATGGCCTCTCCGATCCCNGGGAGGGCGGGGAAGGGGCGCACCGCCACCTCCCCTTCCCGAAGTGCCGCCGTCACNGCGGCGGCGGTGGGCTCNACCGACAGGGCTGCCCGGGCCAGGGGCACGCACAGGAAGTTGGCNCCGGAGGGGAGAGGCGCCANCCCCCGGTCCGCCAGCTCCCCGGCCAGTCGGGTGCGCTCCACCTGCACCTCCTCCAGAATCCCGGGAATCCACCCCGCCTCGTCCCGAATGGCGGCGACCCCGGCGGCTTCCGCCATGCGATTCACCTTGTACGGGCCCCGGGACTTCTCCAGCTCCCGGATCACCTCAGGAGCTCCCACGGCGAATCCCACCCGGAGCCCGGCGAGCCCGTAGACCTTGGAAAGGGTCCGGAGCACCACCAGGCGACGGCTTGTGGCGGCCGTCCGGAGGAGGTCGTCGGGATCCTCCATCCGGGGGTCCAGGTAGTCGGCGTAGGCCTCATCCACCGCCACCACGGTCCCCCTCGCCGCCGCCGCTTCGATGACGGAGTCGATCCAGCGCCGGGGCTGTACCTCTCCGGTGGGATTGTTGGGTCGACAGAGGTAGACCATGGCGGGAGCCCCCTCCAGGAGACGCTCCGGATCCGGAAGCGGGCCGAAGGGCGACTCCGGACCGGCTCCCGGTTCCCGCTCCAGGGGCATGGCCACAAGGCCATTCATGCGGGCGAAGATCTCGATCATGGAGAAGGTGGGGGGGATGAAGCGGACCCCTTCGCCCATGACACCGGCCGCCCGGAAGAGGGAGTCCAGGAGGTCATCGGAGCCGCACCCGGTGCTCACCGCCTCCATGGGAACGTTGAACCGTTCCGCTACCGCCGTCCGCAGATGGTCGGCGTAGACGGGGGGGTAACGCAGGAAGTCCTCGGGGGAGGCTCGCTGCACCGCCGCCAGGGCATCCGGGTGGACCCCCCAACGGTTCGTGTTGTCCGAGAGATCCACGGCGATGGGGCGCCGATCCGGAGCGTAGGGCTCCAGGGGGGCGTAATCGGGACGGGGGAAGGGGGTCATGGGATCTCCTCCCCCTCCGGCGCATCCTCGCCGCCCGCCGGTGGCTGACCTGTGCCTGCGGCGGTAGCCCGTGCCCGGGCTGCGGCGGCGTGCCCCGGAAGCCCCTCGGCGTCGGCGAGGAGCCCCACGTCCTCGGCCATGCTCCGGGCGCCCTCCTCCGTCAACTCCTGCCAGGTGAAGAAGCGCAGGAAGTCCAGGACCGAGAGCCCCGAGAACGAGCGGGAGCGGGCCGAGGTGGGGAGGACATGGTTGGCGCCGGTGAGGTAGTCCCCGAACGCCACCGTGGCGGCTTCCCCCACGAAGACGGTACCAGCGGTGGTCTGCTCCTGCAGGTCGGTTCGGGGGTCGGCGGTGTAGAGCGCCAGGTGCTCGGCGGCATATTCCCGGGTGAAGGCCATGGCTTCGGCCCGGTCCGCCGTCAGGACCAGAGCACCCCGGTCGGCCAGCGCCGTCTCCACCACCTCGCGGCGGGGAGCCCGGGCCACCTGGGTCCGGAGCGCGTCACGGACGGCCTCCATCAACGTCGGGGACCAGGTCACCGCCACCACCGCCGCCTCGGGGTCGTGCTCGGCCTGGGCGATGAGCTCCAGGGCCACCCGCTCCGCATCGGCGCCCCCGTCGGCCACCACCAGCACCTCCGAGGGGCCGGCGGGGGAGTCGATGCGGAGTTCCCCCGCCACCTGGCGCTTGGCTTCGGTGACCCACTGGTTCCCGGGGCCCACGATGGCCTCCACCCGGGGAACGGTCTCGGTTCCGTAGGCCATGGCACCCACCGCACCGGCGCCGCCCAGGACGAAGAGGCGGGTGGCGCCGGCCAGGGCGCACGCCGCCATGACCTCGGCGGGCGGCTCCCCGGAGGGTCCGGGCGGGGAGCAGACCACGATCTCCGGGACACCGGCGGCGCGTGCCGGAACCACACCCATGAGGACGGAAGACGGGTAGGCGGCTCGGCCGCCGGGGGCGTAGACGCCCACGGCCGGAAGGGGGGTGCTCCGGCGCCCGAGGCGAACACCGGGCTCGGTCTCCACCTCCACATCCGCCGGGATCTGGGCCCGGTGAAAGGCCTCGATGTTCCGGACGGCCCGCTCCAGCGCCAGTCGCAGACCCTGGGGAAGGGTGTGGAGGGCGTGGACCCAGCGCTCCCTGGGAACTTCGAGGGAGGTCAGATCCACCCCATCGAAGTCCCGGGCCATGGCCAGAAGGGCCTGGTCCCCGTCGCGGCGGACCCGGTTCAGGAGCTCCCGCACACGCTCCCGGAGCGCGTCCTCATCCAGGGGACGCCGGTCCACAAGGCGTCGTCGAGTGGCGCCGTCCATGTCGGACAGGGCGCCGTCGAAGGCCAGTTGCAGATCCATGTCGGGGGTCATGGCAGAAGCCTCTCGATGCGGGTGACCAGGATGCCCTCGGCTCCCAGACCCTTCAGTCGGGCGATGGTGTCGTAGAGTTGGTCCTCATCCACCACGGCGTGGGCCGCCACCCAGCGACCCTGGTCCAGGACATCCACGATGGTGGGTCCGTTGATGCCCGGCAGGATCTGCCGCACTTCGTCCAGACGGTCCCGGGGGACGTTGGACATGAGGTACCGCTTCCGGCGAGCCCGGAGGACCGACTCCAGTGCGGTGGTGAGATTGTCGGCCACCTCTCGGGCGTCGACGGCGGCCAGCGCCTCGGTGTTGGCCACGAGGCGGGCGCTGGAGTCCAGGATCGTCCCCACCTCCCGGAGTCCGTTCACCCGGAGGGTAGAGCCGGTGGAGGTCAGGTCCACGATGACGTCGGCCACGCCCAGGTGGGGCGCGATCTCGGCGGCACCCGAGACGGGGACGACCTTGATCTCGGTGCCCAGGGAGGCGAAGTAGCGTTTCGCCAACCCCGGGAAGGAGGTGGCCACCCGAGTGCCCTCGGCGAGTTGTTCCGGGGACTGCACGGGGCTCTCATCCCGGACCGCCACGATGAGGCGACAGTGACCGAAGCCCAGGTCCAGGAGCTCTTCCACCTCCGGCCTGGCATTCTCCTGGATCAGATCGGCCCCGGTGATGCCGAACTCGGCGGCTCCGTCGGCCACGAACTCCGGGATGTCCTGTGCCCGGACGAAGATGGCCTGGAAGTGGCTGCCGAGCCGGGCCACCAGCGCCCGGTCCGCCCGGAACTGGGCCCGGAGTCCGGCCTTCTCGAAGAGCTTGAGGGACTCCTCCGAGAGGCGGCCTTTGTTGGGTACGGCAATTCTCATCACGGGAGACGCTTCGTGTATTGGCGAATGTTGGCGAAAAAAACGCGGCCCGTCCGGTCAGGGGACGGGCCGCGGGGTATCCGGGTCTTCTGCTTGGCCGTTCTCGCTCAGCCGCACGCCCCGCCCCGCACCCGTCCCCCATGGGACGCGTGACGACGATGATGGACGGGGTGGAGAGGTGCCGGACGCATTGGGCAAAGCTAGATGGGGCACCCGGACCGGTCAACTCCGGGATTGCGAGGTGGCCGGTCCGGTGGGCAGGCCCCGCCCCTCGCCTCATCGGCGCGCGGCCAGTATTTTCAACCTTCTTCCTACACGGCAACTGCTCGGCTTCATCGCCTCACCGGCATTGCCTTCCTCTCGCTCGGTCCCATCATGGTCCACGTTTCGTCCCAGTCAGGGCCTTCCGGCTTCATGCGGTGGTCCGCCGTTCACGGGTTCGACCCGTCGGCGGCCTGGGCATCCGCCCTTGGAGGTCTACTTCTGGTCCTGACCCTCATGCTGGGGTTGCCGATTCCCCTCCACGCATCGGGGCCCGAGGAAGAGTCCATCGCATCCCCAACCGGTGAACACGACGATCCTCCGCTGGTGGCCACCCGGATCCCTGCCGGGATGCAGATCCGCATCGACGGGCGCCTGGACGATGACGCGTGGGCGCTGGCCCAGCCCATCACGGACTTCACCCAGCGGGATCCGGTGGAGGGAAGCGAACCCACCCGTCAGACCGAGATCCGGGTTCTCTTCGACGACGACGCCCTCTACATCGGGGCCTTCTTCGATGACGATCCCGAGGGGATCATCGCCCATCAGCGGCGGCGCAACGCCGGGCTCGGGTCCGATGACCGTTTCATGTGGATCCTGGACACCTTCGGCGACGGCCGCACGGGGTACTTCTTCGAGGTGAATCCGGCCGGACTCATGGGTGACGGGATCATCACGCCGGGGAGCGGGGCCTCCATCAACAAGTCCTGGGACGGAATCTGGTACGTTCGCACCGGAATCCGTCCCGACGGGTGGGTCGCCGAGGTCCGGATCCCCTTCAGCACCCTCAATTTCGACCCCAATGTGGACGCCTGGGGAATCAACTTCCAGCGGACCATCCGGCGGCGGAACGAGGAGATCCTCTGGCGCGGATGGCGTCGGAACCAGTCCCTCTTCCGCCCCGTCCACGCCGGACGCCTTGAGGGACTGGAGGGCATATCCCAGGGCCTGGGGATCCAGGCCCGGCCGTATCTGTCCGCCGCCGGAGACCAGTCACCCAGCGCCGGGACCGGGTGGGACGGCGATGCCAAGACCGGGCTGGACCTGAGTTACAACATCACGCCCAGTCTCCGGGCAGCCGTCACGGTGAACACCGACTTCGCCGAGGTGGAGGTGGACCAGCGCCGGGTGAATCTGACCCGCTTTCCCCTGGTATTCCCGGAGCAGCGGGACTTCTTCCTGGAGGGGTCCGGCGTCTTCAACTTCGCGCCCAGCTCCGGTCCCCGTCCCTTCTTCTCCCGGCGGATCGGCCTTGTGGATGGCGAGGAGGTTCCCATCCGGGCCGGAGCCCGACTCATCGGTCAGGTGGGGCGGAGCGAGATCGGGTTCTATCAGATGCGGACGGGCACAGCCACCCTCCGGTCCGATCTGGGGGCGGAGGGCGCATTCGATGTTCCCGGCGAGGACTTCACCGTAGCTCGACTCAAGCAGGCCGTCTTCCAGCAGTCCCATATGGGCGCCATCTACACGAGGCGGGCCCACGCCACCGGGCCCGGCGCCGACACTCCGGACCGGCATACGGTGGGATTGGACATGGACTTCTTCACCTCGTCCCTCTTCGGCCGCTACAACGCCCAGTTCGAGGGGTTCCTGGTGGTCCACACCGATCCTCTCCAGGGCGGGTGGAACCGGATGGGGGATCATCGCACCCGGGGATTCCGGGTCAACTTCCCCAACGACCTGATCCGCTTCCACGCTTCGCATCGGAGCTTCGGCACCGCCTATGCGCCCGCTGCGGGATTCGTGCCGCGGCGCGGATTCGCCCGGACCCAGCCCACCCTGACCATCGCTCCCCTGCTTCCGTCGGTGGACGCCATCCGACGGCTCCAGTTCTCCTTCTTCTGGGAATATCTGACGGATCTGGAGGGGCAGCTCCTGACCCGGAGCGCCAACTTCACCCTCCTGGAGACCCAGTTCGAGAGCGGGGACCAGGCTTCCCTGGAGGTGAAGCGGGGCTTCGAGCGCCTTCTGACACCCTTTACCATCCGACGGGACGAAGACGGGCCCATTGTGTTGGACCCGGGATCGTACAGCACCACCGAGTGGGAACTGTCGGGGCGAACCGCCGGTCGGCGTGCGGTGTCGGGGAATGCGTCGCTGGTGTGGGGTGACTTCTGGTCCGGGACCCGCAGACGGGTCTCCGGTGGGGTGACCGCCCGTCCGCTCCCGGGCTTCTCCTTCAGCACCGACCTGGAACGGAACGAGGTGCGACTGCCCGAGGGCGAATTCGACACGAACCTGATGCGCTTCAACGGATCCTGGGACGCCAGCCCCTTCACCTCGTTCTCGTCGTCCATCCAGTACGACGACGTGTCGCGAATCGTGGGCCTCTTCGCCCGGGCCCGGTGGATCGTACGACCGGGGAACGACATCTTCCTGGTCTGGACCCACAACTGGCTGAACGCTGACGCGGTCCTGGGTCCGGACGGGGTGATTTCGGAGCGACGCCGGAGCTTCGAGACCCTTTCCCGAGGCGGGGCCTTCAAGATCAACTACACGCTCCGGTTGTAGGGGACGGGCCATGGATGAGGTGAGTCGACGGGGGTTTCTCCGGAAGGCGGCGTTGGGGGCGGCGGTGGCAGGGCTGAGCGCCGGCTCGGTGGGAGGGGCGGACAGGTCCCGTTCGGTCCCCACCACCCGGCGGTCCGACCACAGCGCTCCCCCCCACCGGCTCCCCCTCGTCAAGCCCGAGCGCCTCCGCCCGGGGGATACGGTGGCGGTGGTGAACCCGGCCGGTGCCCTCTACAGCGCCACCGACATCCGCATTGTGGTGGAGCGGCTCGAGGCGCTGGACCTCCGGGTCCGCACCGGCGAGCACGTCCTCTCGCGCCACGCCTACTTCGCCGGCACCGATGAGGAGCGGGCGGAGGACCTGAATCGGATGCTCCGGGATCCCTCGGTGCGGGGAATCGTGGCGACCCGGGGTGGGTGGGGCTCGGCCCGGATCCTGGACCGGATTGATTACGACGCACTGCGGGCCGATCCCAAGGTGATCGTGGGCTACAGCGACGTGACCGCCCTCCTGAACGCCGTGCACCGGCACACCGGGCTCGTCACCTACCACGGTCCGGTGGGAATGTCACCCTTCACCGAGTTCACGGCGGAGCACTTCCGGCGAGTCCTCTTCCACGGGGAGGCCTACACGTTGGAGAACCCGGTGCGGGTGGGGAACGACCTGACCCACACGGCGGACCGGATCCTCACCCTCACGCCGGGGGTGGCCCGGGGCCCGCTCCTGGGAGGGAATCTCACCGTGTTCACCAGCATCCTGGGCTCCGACCATGTCCCCGACACCACCGGGTGCATCTTCTTCACCGAGGATGTGGGGGAAGAGCTCTACCGGGTGGATCGCATGCTCACCCAGTTGGCCCTCAATGGGATCCTGGATGGGATGGCCGGCCTGGTCTTCGGCCGGTGCACCAACTGTGACCCGGGAAGCGGCTTCGCCTCCTTCACCCTCGAAGAGCTCCTGGACCAGCACACCGGCACCCTGGGCGTCCCGGTCTGGTACGGCTCCATGATCGGCCACATCCCCGACATGTTCACCCTTCCCCTGGGGATCGAGGTGGAAGTGGACGCGGCTCGGGGGACGCTGACCCTCCTGGAGTCGCCGGTGGCCTGACGGGGTTCGGTAGCGCGCGGCGTCCCCACTATCTTGGGTTCGTTCCGTGGACCCGGACCCTGGGTCCCGCGTTCCGGTATTCGACTGTGCCCCGCACGCTCGTCCGTTCCCACCGCCCCCGGAGACCTGTGACCGCCGACACCCCTTCCCGGACCGCCGGGACGTCCACCCAGGACCTCGACAGGACCGCTGCCTGGAGCGCCCTGGCTCTTCATCACGAGTCGATTCGAAGTCACCACATGCGGGACCTCTTCGCCCGGGATCCGGGGCGCTTTGCCCGCTTCAGCCTCGAGGTGGAGGACCTGCTCCTGGACTACTCCAAGAACCGGATCACCGCCGAGACCCTGACCCTTCTGGTGGGGCTGGCCCGAGCCTCCGGAGTGGACCGCCTCCGGGAGGCGCAGTTCTCCGGGGAGCGGATCAACGTGACGGAGGATCGGGCGGTCCTCCACACGGCCCTGCGGAATCGTGGCGACCGCCCGGTCGTGGTGGACGGCGAGGATGTGATGCCGGAGGTTCGGCGGGTCCTGGACCACATGGCCGACTTCACGGAGCGGGTCCGAAGCGGAGCCTGGACGGGGTACACGGGGCGCCCCATGGAACATGTGGTGAACATCGGCATCGGTGGGTCCGACCTGGGGCCTGTCATGGTCTGTGAGGCCCTGCGCCCCTACGCACATGAGCGGCTGACATCCCACTTCGTCTCCAACGTGGACGGAACCCACCTGGCCGAGACGCTCCGCCGAGTGGACCCTGAGACGACCCTCTTCGTCATCGCCTCCAAGACGTTCACCACCCAGGAGACTCTCATGAATGCCCGGAGCGCCCGGGCCTGGTTCAGGGAGCAAGGGGCCGACGAGGACGCCATCGCCCGGCACTTCGTGGCCGTGTCCACCAACACGTCGGGGGTCCGGGAGTTCGGCATCGACCCCGCCAACATGTTCGGGTTCTGGGACTGGGTCGGGGGGCGTTACTCCCTCTGGTCTGCCATCGGGCTACCTATCGCCCTCTCCGTGGGGATGGAGCGGTTCCGGGAGCTGCTGGAAGGCGCCTACGTCATGGACGAGCACTTCCGGACGGCACCCCTGGCCGAGAACATGCCGGTGACCCTGGCCCTCCTGGGCGTCTGGTATTCGAACTTCTTCGGGGCGGCGAGCCACGCCGTGCTCCCCTACGATCAGTACCTCCATCGCTTTCCCGCCTACCTGCAGCAGGCCGACATGGAGAGCAACGGGAAGTCGGTGGACCGGGAGGGGCGCCCGGTGGAGTGGGACACGGGACCGGTGGTGTGGGGAGAGCCCGGGACCAACGGGCAGCATGCCTTCTTCCAGCTCCTGCATCAGGGCACCCGCCTCGTCCCCGCCGACTTCCTGGCTCCCTGCCACAGCCACAACCCGCTGGGGGAGCATCACGACGTCCTCATCTCCAACTTCCTGGCCCAGACCGAGGCCCTGATGCGGGGTCGAACGCAGGAAGAGGCCGAGGCGGAGATGGCGGCGGCGGGAATGGAGTCCGCCCGGATCGCCGAACTGGCGCCCCATCGGACCTTTCCCGGGAATCGACCCTCCAACACACTCCTCTTCGACCGTCTCACCCCCCGCACCCTGGGCTCCCTCATCGCCCTCTACGAGCACAAGATCTTCGTGCAGGGCGTGATCTGGAATGTGAACTCCTACGATCAGTGGGGTGTGGAGTTGGGCAAACAGCTTGCTGGCACGGTCCTGGGAGAGCTGCGAAGTGACGCTCCGGTGACGGGGCACGACGCCTCAACCAATGGGCTGATCCAGCACTATCGGGCCCGACGGGCCCGCCCGTGGGCGTAAGCCCGTCCGCGCGTTCCTCACCACCCCAGGGCTGTGAACTGCCGCGTGTACTTCACCACCACCGAGCGGGCCTGGGGGCCCTCCAGCGTCCCGAATCCCTGGGCCGTATTCAGCACCACGAAGAGGCCGGTCCCCGCCGTGTCCAGCCAGCCGAATCGGACGTTGGCCGACCAGGTGTCCGCCTGATCCGAGTACTGGACCAGCGACTGGAGGTAGATGCGAGGGGTAAAGAAATAGCCGGTTCGGAGCGAGGCCAGGTTGACGTTGAAATCCCCCTCGGCCAGGCGGACCCGGTTGTGGTCCAGTCTGAGGGCGGCGGTGGCCGTCGCTCCCCGCCGGAAGGCCACGGTTCCGAACCCTCCCCACCGCTCGCCCGAGAGGAAGGACCCGGCATCGATCCCTCCATCCAGGGAGATGGGCGAACTGAGGTCGGTATTGAACCGCCACGCCGCCGTCCACCCGTCGTACGTTCCCGGTGCCACCGTGACACCCTCGGCGATGGGGAAGGGCCGGACGAGCCCCTCCCGGACCCAGTCGAAGGCCGGGCTGAAGAAGGCGCCATTCTCCATCTCGAAATGGACATCCACGTGAAGCCGGGCCGACTGCTCGAAGCCCGTTTCCAGGCTGCGGAAGGTGCTGTACGAGGCGTGGGGACGGTACTCCCGAAGCCAGGAGACGGTCTCGGGTCGGTGGTAGGTCATGGCGAACCCCGAGAACATCCGGTAGTCCCGCCGGTTCACGAACCCAACCTCGGGATTGAAGGCACCCCCGACCTCCCGGTAGGTGGCGAAGGAGCGGAAGCGGTTCCCCTGGTAGGAACCGTTCAGGTGGAAGGCGTGATCGCGTCCTTCGAGTCCCGGGGTGTCGGTGGTGGCCAGGAACGATCCAACCGTCAGCCCCTGCCCGATCCCCACCTGCCCGTCCACCGCCATGGTCCGGTTGGTGCTCCCGTCCGTCTCCAACCCGCGCCGCTCGGCGAAGAACGTCCCCACCTGGGAACGGTTGGGGAGCTCCCGGGCCAGCCGGACCACCGAGAAGGCGTCGCCCACGGCGTCGCCGATCCCGACGCCCTCCGGCACCGGCGCCGCCCCGGTACGGATGTGGAGGAGGCCCACATTGAACCCTCCCGCCCGTCCGGAAAGGCGCCCACCGGCGTCGATGGGGACCGGAGTACCCCCGTCGATGCCGATCTGCCGGCTGAAGAAGAGTTCGGTTCCTCCCGTCCCCACCCGGAAGGCACCGGCATTCTCCAGGAAGAAGGGCCGCTTTTCGGGGAAGAAGAGGGAGAAACGGCTCAGATTGACCTGCTGGTCATCCACCTCCACCTGGGCGAAGTCGGTGTTCAGTGTCAGGTCCAGGGTCAGGCCCTGGGTGAGCTGGACCTTGGCATCGGCACCGAGATCCGTGGGGAACCCGTACGACGCCTCCCCCAGCGCGTGATCGCGCCGGGCCGACTGGAGGAGGTAGGGGGTCACGGTGGCCTGGCGCCTCACCGGGGGCGTGAGTCCACGAAGCTCTCCGGCCAGACTGACCCGGTTCAGGTCGAACTGGCGCGGGATGGGTGCCCAGAAGCTCTCCTCGTTCAGACGCCGCACGCGCCGCATGGCGTTGAACCCCCACACCGCCTCCTCGGCGTTGGAGTAGCGGAGGGTGGAGAAGGGGATGCGGAATTCGGCGTACCATCCCCGTTGGTCGCGGGAGGTGGCCACCGTCCAGCTCCCGTCCCAGTTGAGGTTGAAGCCGCCTCCGGCGCCGCCCTGGGTGCGGCCCCCCGCCCCCATGCCCCCTCCGCCCCGGCCCTCATCGGAGATCTGACCGTCGTACTCGATCCCGGACGGGTTCGTCCCGAAGACGAAGCCGTTCTGCCGGTCCCGGAAGGTGTCGAACATGAGGAGGATGGCATCGCTGTCGTCGAGGCGGGAGTCGCGGATGGCCGGTCCCTCCACGATCCCCGCCGGATCTGAATCCCAGAGCCAGACCCCTACCCAGAGAGCCTCATCGTCCTGCAGGAGCCGGATCTCCGTGGACTCGGAGGCCGCCGACCCTTCCCGGGGCACCCGCTGCACGAATCCTGTGAGGGGCTCGGCCTCCAGCCAGGCGGGATCATCGAGTCGCCCGTCCAGGACGAGGGGAGCGGTGGCCCGCATCACCGTGCCCACCCCGCTCCGGCCCGGGTCGTCGGCGGGTTCTGGGTTTGTGGGTGCGGCCAGGACCACAAGGGCCGCGGCGAGGGGGAAGAGAGCCATGGAATCGACTCCGGCGAAGGGGATGCTGCGGGTTGCCCCGGGAAACCGGATCATGATACGGCGGGACAGGGGCTTCGGCGAGGGGGCGGGTCCGGCCCATTTCGGCTCGCCGGAACCCCCACCGCCCACCGGGGTCCTCCGCGCCATGAAACGCCCTACCGTCTCCGGAACCGTCGACCCTGAATCGGCCCGTCTCCCCGGCGGTGTCCGGGTCCTCCGGGCCGAGACCTTCCTGCCCCTTTCCCGGAAGAAGGTCTTCCGCTTCTTCTCCGACGCCGGCAAGCTGGAGCAGATCACTCCACCGGGCCTCCGCTTCGACATCCGGACCCCCCTTCCCATCCGGATGCACGCGGGAACCCTCCTGGACTACCGCCTCCGGCTTCTGGGGATTCCCTTCCACTGGCGTACCGAGATCACCGAGTGGGATCCGCCCCGATCCTTTGCCGACCGACAACTTCGGGGACCCTATCGGCTCTGGTTCCACCGGCATGACTTCCAAAAGGTGCCGGGGGGAACCCGCATGGTTGACGAGGTCCTCTGGAAGCTCCCTCTCCGCCCCTTCGGCGAGGTGGCGGCTCCGTGGGTCCGGTGGCAACTGGGATCCATCTTCCGCTACCGGCGGGACGCCATTGCCCGGATTCTGGCCGGCGACTGATTCCTGCTCTGGAACGGGGCGCCTGGCCGGTACTAGGTTACCGGGACACCGTCCGTACCCTGTGACGGCGTGTCCGTCCCCGATTCCGTCGGCTCCCTTCCTCTTCCGGCTCCAGCCCACGCGCCCATGACTCCGACCCCTGACGCTTCGGCCCCCGGCGATCGCCCCGGCACTGACTTCATCCGGCAGATCATCGCCCGGGATCTGGCACGGGGTCTCCACGACGGCCGGGTGGTGACCCGCTTCCCCCCGGAGCCCAACGGGTATCTCCATATCGGTCACGCCAAGTCCATCGTGCTGAACTTCGGTATCGCCGGAGAGCACGAGAAGGGGCGCTGCCACCTCCGCTTCGACGACACGAACCCCATCACGGAGAACGTCCGCTTCGTGGAGTCCATCCAGGAGGATGTGCGCTGGCTCGGCTACGACTGGGGTGAGCACCTGTACTTCGCCTCGGACTACTTCGAGGAGATGTACGCCTGCGCGGTGGAGCTCATGGAGAAGGGGCTGGCGTACGTGGACTCCCAGACCGAAGAGGAGATCCGGGAGGGCCGGGGCACCGTCACCACTCCCGGTTCGCCCAGCCCCCATCGGGATCGCCCGGTGGCGGAGAACGTCGACCTCTTCCGGCGGATGCGGGCCGGCGAGTTTCCCGAGGGCGCCCACGTGCTCCGGGCGCGCATCGACATGGCGGCGCCCAACATGCTCATGCGGGATCCGGTGCTGTACCGGATCCGTCACGCCCATCACTACCGTACCGGCGACACCTGGTGCATCTACCCCCTCTACGACTTCGCCCACCCGCTGGAAGACGCTCTGGAGGGAGTCACCCACTCCATCTGCACCCTGGAATTCGAGAACAACCGGGAGTTCTACGACTGGCTGGTGGAGAACGTCAGCATTCCCCATCGCCCACGTCAGTACGAGTTCGCCCGGCTCAATCTGGACTACACCATCATGAGCAAGCGGAAGCTGCTCCGGTTGGTGGAGGAAGGGCGCGTGGAAGGGTGGGACGATCCTCGTCTTCCCACCCTGGCGGGCCTCCGCCGGCGCGGGTACACGCCGTCGGCCATCCGGACCTTCTGCGAGATGATCGGGGTGGCCAAGGCCGACGCACGGGTGGACATGGCCAAGCTGGAGTATGCGATCCGGGACGACCTGAACCGGAAGGCGCCCCGGGTCCTCTGCGTTCCCCGCCCGCTGAAGGTGACCCTCACCAACTGGCCGGACGGGCAGGTGGAGGAGCTGGATGCCCCCTTCTACCCCAGGGATGTGGGGCTCGAGGGTAGTCGGCGTCTCCCATTCTCCGGCGAGCTCTTCATCGACCGGGACGACTTCTCCGACGATCCCCCGCCCGGCTACCGGCGCCTGGTCCCCGGCGGTGAGGTCCGTCTCCGGTACGCCTACGTCATCCGGTGTGACGAGGTCGTCCGGGATGAGGCGGGTGAGGTGGTGGAGCTCCGCTGCAGCCTGGACCCCGAGACGCGGAGTGGGAGCGCCCCCACGGGACGGAAGGTGAAGGGGACNATCCAGTGGGTGTCCGGCGCCCACGCCGTCTCCTGCCGCCTCCGCACCTACGACCGGCTCTTCTCGGTCCCGGACCCCGATGCCGCCGCCGAGGCGGGCACCGAGCCGGATGCGGAGGCAGGGATCCACGGTGACTTCCGGGACTTCCTGAACCCCGGATCCCTGGAGGTGCTGGAGGGGGCGCTGGTGGAGCCCTCGGTGGTGGGTGACGCCGCCGATACCCGCTACCAGTTCGAGCGGGTGGGGTACTTCTGGCGCGATCCGGTGGACTCGGATCCGGACAACCTCGTCTTCAACCGCATCGTGACGCTCCGGGATACCTGGGCGCGCCGCCAGGAGGCGGCAGAGGGGGGGAAGGCTCCCTCCAACGGGTCTGTCGAGGGGGGGAAGGCTCCCTCCAACGGGTCTGCCGCAAAGGGGACAGAGGGGACCACGCGGCCATCGGCGTCCGGCACCCCCGGCACCCGCCCCGAACTCCCCCCCGAGGCCCGAGCCCGAGCCGACGAGTTGGAGCGTTCCCACGGGATCGGACGGGTGGACGCCGAGATCCTGGCGCGGGATCCGGAGCTGGAAGCCTTCTACCGTGCGGCGGTGACCGCCTATCCGGGAGCGCCGCGGAAGGATCGGCCTGCCGGCGCCATCTCGGTGGCCAACTGGGTCATCAACGAGCTTCCTCCCGTGCAGGGAGACCGGAGTCCCACCGATCTCCCCTTCGACGCTGCGGCGCTGGGACGCCTGGTGGGGCTGGTGGACGATGATACCCTGAACAGCTCCGGCGGCCGGGAGGTCCTGGAGATCCTGGCCCGGGAGGGGGGCGACCCCGCCGCCATCGTCGAGGCCCAGGACCTCTCCCAGATGAGGGACACCGAAACACTGCGCGGGGTGGCGTTGGGGGTCCTGGAGGCCCACCCGGGCAAGGTGAGGGCCTATCTCTCGGGGAAGCGGGGCCTGGAGGGCTTCTTCATGGGGCAGATCATGCGGGAGACCCGGGGCAAGGCGGACCCCGAGCTGGCCCGGACCCTCCTGCGGGAGATGCTGGGGGCGGACGAGCCGGCGGCGGGTGAAGGGGAGCGCTAGGCGACGATCAGCAGCCCAGCAGGACCCCCTCGAGCCGTGCCGCGGCCCGGTCCCCCTCCTGGCGCGTCTCGTAGGGACCCACGAAGACCCGGTGTACCCCGTCGGTGCCGCCGACGGTGGTGGCGGGCCAGCCCAACCCTCGGAGCTGGTCTTCCCGTCGGCGGGCGTTGTCGGGATCCTGGAAGGCCCCGGCCTGCACCCGCCAGCACCGAACCGGCGCAGGGGACTCCACCACGGTGATGCGGACCGGGGCGATTCCGGGTCCGATCATCTCGATCTCCCGGGCGGCGCGCCGGGACAGGTCCAGGATCCTCCCCTGGACGAAGGGACCCCGATCATTGATCCGGACCCGGGTCGACAGCCCGTTGTCCAGGTTGTGGACATGGAGGACGGTCCCGAAGGGCAGGGTCTGGTGGGCCGCGGTCATGGCTTCCATGTCGTAGCGCTCCCCCGACGCCGTGGTCCTCCCGTGGAAGGGGTGCCCGTACCACGACGCGATCCCCTCCTCGCTCCACCCCTCCGCCGGGGGCGGTTCCGGCGGAAGGGGAGGACCCAGCGTGCGACAGCCCGCCAGCACCGCCATCCCCAGGAGGAAGGCCAGGGGAAGGAGCGCCGGCGGGCGTCGATGGGGCGGCGAGACGGACATGCGGAAAAGGTGGGCGCCGTCACGCCTCGGGGCAATCGGACCTCCGTCGGTCAGCCCTCATCCGTGCCGGACAGGGGAAGCTGGGCCTGCAGCGCCATACGTCGGCCCTCTCGGACCACCTCCAGGGCGAAGCTGTCGCCGGGCCGGTAGCTCATGAGGATCCTCCGCAGGTGGGGTTCATCCTCCACCTCCCGACCGTTCACGGTCACGATGACGTCACCGGCCTCCACCGGGAGGAACGAGTCCTCATGCCGCTCGAGAACCAGGACCCCGGACTCGGCGTCGAAGTAGCGACCGAGGTCGGGATTCAGGGCATGGAGGCGGACTCCGGGCATGAGGGCCGTGCGACCTACGCCGTCCCGGAGTGCCACGCGCTGTCCGCGCCCCTCAGGGTCCTGTTGTCCCGGGCGGAGTCCCTGGCGCGGCTGCTGACCCTGGCGCTGCATCCCAGCGCCGTCGACTCCTCCCTGGCGCCGCTGCTGCATCCCGGCGCCTTGGGCCCCCTGCCGTCGCTGTTGCTGCATCCCAGCGCCTTCGGCGCCCTGCCGCCGCTGCTGCATCCCGGCCCCGTCGGTGCCCTGCCGTCGCTGCTGCATCCCGGCCCCGTCGGTGCCCTGCCGTCGCTGCTGCTGCAATCCCAGCAGCAGGCCATCGTCCCGGAACTCGCGCATGAACTCCCGAAGGGCGGCCTGGTCGGTGTCCCGGAACTCCTGCATGAGTTCCATGAGGGCGGCTCGCTCGGTGCGTAGCCTCTCCATGGCCTCCCGGAGCTCCTGGGGAACGGTGGCGGTCTCCTGAGACGGAGGAGGCGTGTCCTGGGCGAGCAGGGCCGTCGGAACCGTCAGGCCCGTGGCCACGGCCAGCGCCAGGCCCGGAAGGATCAGGGATCGAGCCCTCCGCCGATGGCCGGTACCGGGGCGCGGGCTTCGTACGGGGGTGCTTCCGGTAGCGTGCCGGTCCGGGACTGGAAGGAACGTAGCCATCTGTCTCTCTCCTGGTTCAGTGGTGCCGTGGGTCAGGTCCGGGGTCATGGCCCCGGGGCTGGTGTGGGTCGAGCGGCTGGATGGGCGGGAGTGAACGGCGCGTCCCCCTCCCGTCATTGACTGGGATGTCCACGGCCGGGAAAAGGGTTGCCCGGACCCCCCATCCGACCTGCGGGTAGCCGTGCGGTCGGAGATGGTTCATTCGCTCGTCTACCTACGACTCCCCACCCCACCGCTGCAATGGATTCCCACATCCGAGTCCGGGGCGCCCGGCAGCACAATCTGAAGGGGTTCGACCTGGACCTGCCCCGCCGGGCGGTCACGGTCATCACCGGTCCATCCGGGTCGGGAAAGTCATCGCTGGCGCTCGATACCATCTTCGCCGAGGGACAGCGTCGCTACGTGGAATCCCTGTCGGCATACGCAAAGCAGTTCCTGGAGCGGATGGAGAAGCCCGATGTGGACGCGGTGGAAGGGCTCTCGCCCTCGGTGGCCATCGAGCAGAAGAACCCCACCAAGACCAGCCGCTCCACGGTGGGGACCTCCACCGAGGTCCATGATCTGCTCAGGCTCCTCTACGCCCGGGTGGGCCGTACCCACTGCCCCGAGTGCGATGGATGGGTGAAGCCCGACACGGTGTCGGGTGCGGTGGACCGGGTCCTGGCCCTTCCCGAGGGGACCCGGTTCATGGTGGCCTTTCCCCTCCCCCGCAGCGCCCGTACCTCCCATGAACCCTTGGTTCGGAACCTCCGGACCCTGGGCTTCGTCCGGATCCTGGCCGATGGAAGCCAGGTGGACCTGGGCCGGGAAGGAGCCGAGGATCCCGAGGTCCTGGGGGTGGATCTCGGCGAAGCGGAGTCGCTCCTGGTGATCGTGGATCGCCTGAAGGTGGATGCCGGGGCAGCGGACCGCCTTGCCGACTCGATGGGGACGGCATTCCGGGAGGGCGAGGGCGAGGCCCGCATCCTGGTGCCGGCGGTGGAGGCGGAACGGGTGGGGATTCCCGAGACGGTCTCCTTCACCGAGCGATTTCGTTGCCCCTCCCACCCCCAGATCGACTTTCCCGAGCCCACCCCCCAGCTCTTCAGCTTCAACTCGCCCTACGGTTCATGCCCAACCTGCACCGGCTTCGGTGCGACCCTGGAGTACGACCTGGATCTCATCGTCCCGAACCCCTCCCTCTCCCTGGTGGAAGGGGCGGTGGATCCCTGGACCAAGCCCCGCTACGGGAAGCGCCGGGAGGCGCTGGTGGCCTACGCCCACCGGATGGAGGTCTCGCCCGACGGCCCCTGGGACGAATTGCCCGAGGACTTCCGCCATGCCGTCATCCACGGGGCCGCTTCCGGGAAGGGTCGCCTCACCGACCGGGAGTTCGGCGGCGTCCTTCCCTTCTTCCGCTCGCTGGAGAAGAAGAAGTACAAGCAGTACATCCGGGTCTTTCTCCGGAAGTACCAGACACCCCGGACCTGCACCGAATGCGGGGGGAGCCGGCTCCGACGGGAGGCCCTGAATGTCCGGGTGGACGACCGGACGCTGGCCGAGCTGGGGACCCTGCCCCTGGACCGACTCCGGCGCTGGACCCGTGAACTCGCACTCACGGGATCGGAGGGGGAGATCGCGGCCACCATCCTCGTGGAGCTCCGGAATCGGGTGGATTTCCTGGTGGAGGTGGGGCTGGGCTACCTGAGTCTCTCCCGCCAGACCCGGACGCTCTCCGGGGGAGAGGCGCAGCGCATCAACCTGGCCAACTCCCTGGGGTCGCGGCTGGTGGACACCATCTACGTCCTGGACGAGCCCTCCATCGGACTTCATCCCACGGACACCGAAGCCCTTCTCGGCCTTCTCCGCCGTCTGGCCGACGCTGGAAACACCGTCCTGGTGGTGGAGCACGACTCCCTGGCCATCCGGGCGGCGGACCATGTGGTGGAGTTGGGACCGGCCTCCGGTGAGCGGGGCGGTGAGGTGGTCTTCCAGGGCACCCCCCGGGATCTGGAGGATGCCTCCACCGTCACCGGTGATTACCTCTCGGGTCGGACCGCCGTAGAGGTGCCCAAGGAGCGCCGCCGGCTCGACCGGGGATGGCTCCGGCTTCGGGGTGGGGCGCTCCACAACGTCCAGGACGCAGAGGTGGAGATCCCCCTGCGGGCCTTCACCGTGGTCACGGGGGTCTCGGGGTCCGGGAAGTCGACCCTGGTCCACGACATCCTCTACCGGGCCCTGGAACGGGAACTGGGCGACGGAGGCACCTCCGCCAAGGAGCATCTGGGAGAAGAGGTGGGTCGATACGACACGCTGGAGGGGGTGGGGGGGCTGGACGAGGTGGCGCTGGTGGACCAGAGCCCCATCGGTCGGACCCCACGTTCCAACCCCGTGACCTATATCAAGGCCTGGGGCGAGATCCGGCGCATCTTCGCCTCCCAGCCCCTGGCCCGTCAGCGGGGCTTCGAGCCCGGCCACTTCTCCTTCAATGTGAAGGGCGGGCGGTGCGAGGCGTGCAAGGGGGCTGGGCACGTGGAGGTCGAGATGGTCTTCATGGCCGATGTCTACGTACCCTGTGAGATCTGCGACGCTCGCCGGTTCAAGCCGGAGGTGCTGGAGGTGAAGGTCCGGGGCCTCTCCATCGCCGATGTCCTGCAGTTGACGGTGGACGAGGCGATCCGCTTCTTCGTCCGGGAGGATCGTCTCGGTGAGACCCTCTGGCACCTGCAGCAGGTGGGTCTCGGCTACCTGCGGCTGGGTCAGGCCGCCACCACCCTCTCCGGGGGAGAGGCGCAGCGTCTCAAGATCGCCCGGGAGTTGGCCGGTGCCTCCGGCAAGCGTGGGCGGGTCCTGTACCTTCTGGACGAGCCCACCACCGGCCTGTCGGGATCCGACGTGATCCGGCTTCTCCAGGTGCTGGATCGCCTTGTGGAGGCGGGCAATACCGTTCTGGTCATCGAACACAACCTGGATCTCATCAAACGGGCCGATTGGGTCGTGGACATGGGACCCGGTCCGGGCGCCCGGGGTGGACGGGTGGTCATCACCGGGCGTCCGGAAGAGGTGGCAGCCCACGAGGAGAGCGTGACCGGGCAGTTCCTCGGACCCCTCCTCGCACCCCCGTCCGGTGACGGTGCAGAGTTGCCGCAAAGCCTCGCAAACCGTTAGTTTGAGGGCTGTATCGCAGGTTCCGGAACCCGCTCCAACCTGCGCCTCCGGCCGTGGATTGACTCCCCACACACCACGGCCGCCCCTCCCCGACACAGACCCGGGCTGATCCATGGAATCGGACAACGGCATGGAAGCCGAGAACGGACAGGAGAACGGCCAGGAAATCGGCCAACGCGTGCTCTCCCGCCTCCTCGAAGACGAGATGCGGGAATCGTTCATCGACTATTCCATGAGCGTCATCGTGCAGCGGGCCCTACCCGACGTCCGGGATGGCCTGAAGCCGGTGCACCGCAGGATTCTCTACGCCATGAACGGGCTCGGGTTGTCGCCCGGCCGAGCCTACAAGAAGAGTGCGTCGGTGGTGGGTGAGGTGCTGGGGAAGTACCACCCCCACGGCGACTCGGCGGTCTACGATTCCATGGTGCGGATGGTGCAGGACTTCTCTCTCCGCTACCCCCTGGTGGACGGGCAGGGCAACTTCGGTTCCATCGACGGCGATTCGGCGGCAGCCTACCGGTATACGGAGGCGCGTCTCACCCCCATCGCCATGGAGATGCTGGCCGACATCGAGAAGGAGACGGTGGCCTTCTCGCCCAACTTCGACGGCCGCATCGACGAGCCCACCGTCCTCCCCGGCCGCTTCCCCAACCTGTTGGTGAACGGTTCTTCCGGGATCGCCGTGGGGATGGCCACCAACATCCCGCCCCACAACCTCCGGGAGGTGGTGGCGGCGCTGGACGCCCTCATCGACCGCCCGGATCTTCCCCAGGAGGAGCTGGAGGCCCTGGTGACGGGCCCCGACTTCCCCACCGGTGGCTACATCTGCGGTCGGGATGGGATCCGGGACGCCTATCGCACCGGTCGGGGTCGCATCGTCATGCGGGCCACCGCCGAGTTCGAGGAGATGGATACGGGGCGGGAGCGGATCGTGATCCGCGAGATCCCCTTCATGGTGAACAAGACCCGCCTCATCGAGCAGATCGCCCAGCTCGTTCGGGACAAGCGGGTCACCGACATCTCCGTTCTCCGGGACGAGTCGGACCGTGAAGGAATGCGGATCGTGGTGGAGCTGAAGCGGGACGCCATTCCCCACATCGTGCTGAACCAGCTCTACAAGCACACCCAGATGCAGTCCACCTTCGGGACCATCCTCCTGGCTCTGGTGGATGGGGTTCCCCGGGTCATGAGCCTGCGGGAGATGCTCCTGCACTTCCTGGATCACCGCCATGAGGTGGTGGTCCGGCGCAGCGAGTTCGATCTGCGTAAGGCCAAGGCCCGGGAGCACATCCTGGAGGGGCTCAAGATCGCCGTCGACAACATCGACGAGGTGATCAAGATCATCCGGGGCTCCCAGGACACCCCCAGCGCCTCCAGTCGGCTGCAGGAGCGTTTCGGACTCTCCGAAGTCCAGGCCGAGGCCATCCTCAACATGCGCCTGGCCCGTCTTACCGGGCTGGAGATGGAGAAGCTCGAAGCGGAGTTGGCCGAGGTCCGGGCACGGATTGCCGAACTGGAGGAGCTTCTGGGGGACCGGGACGCCCGCATGGAGGTGATCCGGGACGAGCTGATGGAGATGGCGGACAAGTACGGCGACGAGCGCCGCACCGATATCGTCGGGGAACGCTCGGACCTGGAGATGGAGGATCTCATCGCCGACGAGGAGATGGTGATCACCATGAGCCGCCAGGGCTACGTGAAGCGGATCCCGGCAGACACCTATCGGGCCCAGCGGCGCGGGGGCCGCGGCCTCCGGGGGATGGGCACCAAGGACGAGGACTGGGTCGAGCACCTCTTCCTGGCATCTGCTCACGACGTCCTCATGATCTTCACCCGGGATGGTCAGTGCCACTGGCTCAAGGTGTGGCAGATTCCGCAGGGCGGGCGGACGTCGCGGGGGAAACCCATCGTGAATCTCCTGGAGATCGGATCCGACGCCCGGATCGCCTCGGTGGTCCCGGTTCGCGAGTTTTCCGAAGACCGCTACCTCCTCTTTGCAACCCGCCAGGGGAAGGTGAAGAAGTCGACGCTCTCCGACTACCGGAACATGCGCTCCGTGGGGCTCAACGCCATCAACATCCGGGAGGGTGACGAACTCATCGACGTCAAGATCACCGAGGGCGATCGCGAGGTCATCCTGGCTACCCGCGAAGGGATGGCCATCCGCTTCAACGAGGACGATGTCCGGGTCATGGGGCGGGTCTCCGAGGGAGTCCGGGGCGTGGCGCTCGGCGGCGGCGACGAGGTGGTGGGGATGGTGGTGGTGCGGGACGACTCGGACCTCCTCGTGGTGACCCGGGGAGGGATGGGGAAGCGCACGGCCGTCACCGACTACCGGTTGCAGGGTCGGGGAGGGAAGGGAGTCATCAACATCCGTCTCTCGGAGAAGACCGGCGGGGTGGTCACCATCAAGTCCGTCCTCCCCGCCGATGAGGTCATGCTCATCACCCGTTCCGGCGTGGTGAACCGCCAGGCCGTTCAGGAGGTCCGGGTCATCGGCCGCGCCACCCAGGGCGTCCGACTGGTGAATCTGGACGACGGCGACGAGATCGTGGACGTGGCGCGGGTCATCCCCGACGACGCCGACGAGGAGCTGGAGGCGGAGGTCGCAGCAGGAGACCCACGGGAGCGGGTGGTCGAAGCGGAAGGGGAAGACGCGTGAGTGGGACCGAGGGTCTCGTTTCCTTTGACCAGGTTCAGGCTGCGGCAGAGCGGCTGAAGGGGGTGGCGGTCCGGACGCCCTTTCTGGGATCCGAGGAGCTTTCCCACCGTGTGGACGGCGAGGTGCGCCTCAAGCTCGAGTCCCTCCAGCGGTCCGGNTCGTTCAAATTCCGAGGTGCCTGGAACTACCTCTCGACCCTCCCCCGGGAGGATCTGGAGCGCGGGGTCATCACATACTCGTCGGGGAACCATGGGCAGGCCATGGCCATGGCGGCGGGTCTCCTGGGTGTGCCGGCCGTGGTGGTCATGCCCGTCACCGCCCCGGCCGTGAAGCGTCTGGGCGCCGAGGCGCTGGGAGCCCGGGTGATCCTGGCGGGCACCACGTCGCTGGACCGGCGGCGAAAGGCCCTCGAGATCCAGGAGGAGGGGGGGCAGCACATGGTGCCGCCCTTCGACCATCCCACCATTATCGCCGGGCAGGGGACAGCAGCGCTGGAGGCGGCCGAAGCCTGGCCCGAGATGGACACCTGGCTCGTGTGCATCGGCGGTGGAGGGCTGGGTTCGGGTTCCGCCGTGACCTTGCGGGAACTCCATCCCCACGCCCGGATCATCGGAGTGGAAGCGGAAGGGGCGGCCTCCATGCGCGCCTCGCTGGACGCTGGGGAGCCGGTGACGCTGGACCGGATCGATACCATCGCCGACGGCCTGGCGCCGGTGCGACCCGGCGACCTGACCTTCGCCCACGTGCAGGCCCTCTTTGATGATGTGGTCACCGTTACCGACGACGCCATCCGGGAGACCACGCGTTGGCTTCTCGGCACCGGGAAGGTGCTGGCGGAGTATTCCGGTGCAGCGGCGGTGGCTGCGGTACGTTCCGGAGCGGTGTCGCTGTCGGGGCGACGGGTGGGCGTGACGGTGAGCGGGGGGAACATGGACCTCTCCCTGTTGGCGCGGCTGCTGGCGCCTTCCACGGACTTTTGAGGAGTACGGATCTGGTGGAGACGCTGGTTCTCTTCGACATCGACGGCACCCTGGTGACCGGTGGGCCGGCAAAGGACGCCTTCGCCCTGGCCCTGGAACGCGTGTACGGCACCACGGGGCCCATCGAGGCATGGGAATTCTCAGGCAAGACCGATCCCCAGATCGCCCGGGAGCTCCTCCGGGAGGCGGGGCTCGGCGATCGGGACATCGAGGCGGGTTTCTCGGGCCTCTGGGAGGCCTATCTGGGTGAGATGGAGCAGCGGATCTTTCAGGAACCCACCCGACTTCTCCCGGGAGTCACTGCGCTGGTGGATGCCCTGGACGGCACTGGAACCGCTGCGCTGGCGCTCCTGACGGGGAATGTAGCCGACGGGGCGCGGCTGAAGCTGGAGGCCGTGGGGCTGGCCCGGCGCTTTGCGGTCGGTGCCTACGGCTCGGATCATGAGATCCGCAACGAGCTCCCGGCCATCGCCTGGGAGCGAGCCAGGACCCATTGGGGTGTGACCTTCGCCCCTGAGCGGGTGCTGGTGGTGGGTGACACGCCGCGGGATGTGGCATGCGGTCGGTACTTCGGAGCTCGGACCGTGGCGGTGGCCACCGGCCGGTTTTCCCGGAGGGAGTTGTCTGAGGCGGGGCCCGATGTCATTCTGGACGACTTCTCCGACACACCCTCGGCGCTCGAGGCCTTTCTCCGGTGATCCTGCCGGGAGCCGACGGTGGACGACTGATTACGGTGGATTTTCTCAACTGAGGTGAGCAGTGGCGAATCGAGCGGAAGAACGGCGAAAGAAGCGACAGGGGGAGTCGGGTGCGGCGGCTAAGCAGCGCACATCCAGGACTCTTTACTGGGTACTCATCGCCGTGGGCGTCCTGGCTCTGGCCGTTGTGGTGGGGAACCTGATCTTCGGGACGGCGGGGCAGGGAGCCCGGGCGCCGGTGGAAATCAGCTACGCCTCATCCGAGGAGCTGCTGGAGATGGCCCAGGGCGTCCGGCTGGGGGATGCGGATGCTCCGGTGACCATCATGGATTTTTCCGACTACCAGTGCCCGGCCTGCCGCGCCTTCGCCACCCAGTCCAAGCCCTTTCTGGAGATGGAGTTCATCGAGAGCGGCCAGGCCAATCTGGTTTTCTACGACTTCCCGCTCCCCAGCTTCCCCCACTCCTTCCTGGCCGCCCGGGCGGCCCGCTGTGCCGGGGACCAGGGGGCCTACTGGTCGTTTCACGATCAACTCTTTCGGGCCCAGATGGAGTGGTCCGGTCGTTCCGACCCCTTCTCCACCTTCGTCGGCTATGCCGAGTCCCTGGGGCTGGACCGGAGTGAGTTCCGATCCTGTCTGGGAAGCGANCGACACGCCGACGTGGTTTCAGCCAATATCGAGCTGGGCCGTCGGCTGAATGTGACGGGCACGCCCACCATCTTCCTGGATACCGGCGAGGGGCGAGGCGACCGGATCCAGAACTGGGCTCCGGCCGACCTCCGTCCGCGCATCCAGGAAGCCCTGGCACGCCTGGGGCACGGCGGCGCGGACGCCGGGGACGGGACCGAGCAGGAAAGCGGCGCATGAGCACCGCCCGTGACATCCGAATCCGTCTTCTCTTCGTGGATGAGGGGAGCTACCATCACGAAGTGATCCGGGTGCCGGCGGAGGCCGTGGCCCGCCACGAGCGGCTCATCGACCTCCTGCAGGAAGAGCCGGAGGTGTTGCGGCGCACCTTCGTGGACCTGGATCGCCTCTGTTCCGCCCACCTGGTGGAGGATCATCTGCCCGAGTCCCGGGCCGTGACGGACTGAGGGACTCCCGGTGCGGTCACATTTCCAGCACGGCTAGCGCCCGATGGCGTGACCATTGGGCCACGATGGGGGGAGGCCAGTTCCGTTGTCCCCACTGTCGTAGGATTCCGTCGACCTCGGCCTCGGCCCGCTCCACCGCCTCGGGGGTCACAGCCCCCGTACGGGCGGCTTCGGCCAGTTCGTCCCGGTCCAGCACATGGGGTCTGACCGCCGTTCCCACTGTCCGAGGGGTCACCGCCGATTCACCGGCGACCCACACGTCCAGGAAGAGATCGGTGGTGGTCCAGATACCGCCCGGCCGGAAGAGGCAGGGTGTGATCACATTGGCATAGATCCCAGTGACCTGACCGTTGGGCTCATGGAAGATGCCGATGTCGTGCCACGCACCCGGGAAGGTGAACCAGACGGCGTCGGCCCCGGGTTCCAGCACAACCCTTCCCGCTACGCGCAGGGGTCTGGGCAGCGGAACCCTGCGGGCCAGTGTGACCTTGACCCGGCCGTCGTCGTGAACCAGCCACTGTCGGTACCGGGTGAGACGGTCCGGCGGTCGCCGGTAGAGGATCTCCACGGGGCGTGCCACCCGGGAGGGAGGCCGGCCGGGCAGGTTCGGGGGTGGCACGCCGGGCCACTGGCGGGGGGG
>SL_3KL_010_SEDDRAFT_10000432_pt1 | contig 34228 bp, 44 predicted proteins | sample SodLakKL_010_SED_2_FD_10381 | JGI IMG/M metagenome (IMG submission 10381) | reverse complement strand
TGGATCATAGGGGAGAGGATAAGGATCGGAATCGTGATCGCAAGTGCTACCCAGAAGCGTTTTCTGAAGTCTTCGACCATGTGGGCATGGTGGTCGTGATGATCGTGGCCGCTGTGATCTTCGTGTTCATCATGCTCGTGATGTTCATGTTCATCGTGGCCTTCGTGTTCATGATGCTTATGATGTTCATGAGCACCATGCTCTTTATGCTCACCATGTTTATGCCGTGAATGATCTTCTTCTTCGGCATATTTTCCGGGATCGGCCTCGAATTCGCTCTTACATTTTTCGGAGCAGAAATAATAAGTGGTGTCTTCATATTGTGAGGAATATTCTGTGGATTGCTCATCCACTTCCATACCGCAGACAGGATCTTTAACCATGGTGGACTCTCCCTATATAGGTTACATGAAAGTTTTAATTTATTACATAATAGATTGAAAGTCAAAATGATTACATCGCCTCAGCTCATTTTCCCGTGACGGCACCACACACATTCGCAATCTTCGTGCATACAATTCTTATCGACATCGGAGTTCTTTTCGTGCACGATCGTTTTGATCCCACCCCGTGCAAGATTGATTGCAGCGGTGAGACCTGCAGGACCTGCACCGACTATATGTATTGGTTGAGATTTCATAATATGAGCATTATTGTGAATAGAGCATTTTGAAAATTTTGCTGCTTATCAATCCAAACACAATCCCGGCAACAAATCCATCAATATATGCAAATAGAAAACCAGCCGTTGTGGACATTGACTCGTGGTTTACATTAAAGATATCGGCGACGACGAAAGGAAATTCTTCATGGAACATGCGTCTCATACCATGCAACTGTTCAAAAAAAATAAATGTGATTCCCCAGAGCATTCCCATTGAAATTCCGGAAATTAATATAATCTTTCTTTTTATGGATTTACCTTTCATTACTATTACATTTATTTTCTTTTATTACCGACAGTCCGATTGCCGTGATCACAAGTCCGATACCGAGTATCTCGAATATCTGTAACGTTTCATTAAACACGATAAATGCTATGAGCAAACCGAATACGGGTATCAAAAAAAGGTAGAGGGAGAGTCTGCTCGCTTCGTATTTTTGCAGCAGCCAGAACCATATAATGGTTGTCAGTCCGGTGCCTATTACTCCTAAAAAAACAACCAGCACAATAAAAGTTCCTGCCCAGCTAAAAGACCTTTCCGGTTCAAAGAACAGAGAGCCGATAAACAACGGTATACTTCCGGCAATAAGCTGCCAACCGGTGAGAGAGATTAAATCGCGACCGGGTTTGAGACGTTTTAACAATACAGCCGTAATCGCCGCACCCGTCGATGTTCCGGTTGCAAGCATTGCTCCGAGAAAGGCATGAGGATTCTCACCCATGAATGCTTGTGCAGATATGAAAACAATCCCGGTCATCCCCAACAAAAGAGCGGTTATTTTCACCTTCGTAATTTTCTCACCAAGGAAGAGGGCGGCAAGTACGATTATCGTGAGTGGCTGAGCGTTTCCCAATACCGAGGCAATTCCCGCTCCGGTAAATTCCGGACTCGAGAACATAAATCCGAACGTGATCGTGGTTGAAACAAGACCGACCGGTATGATCCATTTCAATAGATCCCGGTGTGGAAAAATGGGTTTTTTCAAAATGATGAGAAGGGAAATGAGCGAAATCCCTCCGATGAGTGTCCGTAAACCTGCGAAGCGGAAGGGGGGCGAATACTCCAGTCCTGCTTTAATCGCAGTATAACAAGCGGCTGCTGCGAGTGTATAGATCAGCATCAAACCGAATACCGTATATGGTGAGAGCTTCCGGTTTTCGTGGAAGAAACCGGGTTGGATATATTCGATTTTGTGAGAGGTATCAGATATGTTATGTTTCATTATGGTTTTTTGTTATATGCAAATTAACTTTGTAGTTCTTTAACAAAATATTACTGAAGTAGGTTTTCTCAATGCAGAGTGGATTAAAAACTATATTTCGCTCTGAATTGAACACGTTTGTTATCATCAAACATCCCGAAAAGAGAATCATCGGGACCGCCGAGGAGATCGACCCGTGCGTCGAGTTCTACGCCGTCGGTTACCGACCATTCTATGCCGGGCTGCAGCCACCAGTCGTCGGTTTCAAAATTCATAACACCGGTCAGCGTCAGGGCGGCAAAATCGCCGAGACTTAATTCTGCTCTGCTGAGAATCGACTTGCGAAAAATGCGGTTCAAATTCATAACGTCGATTGTGACATCTCTGTCGGGGATTTGATAATCGTGAGCCCACTCCAGAATCAGGAACAGATCGTTACCGGCTATTACATTCCGGAAGGTATAATCCATGCCGAGAACGTATTGCAGGTACGGTGTATCGATAGCAGGATCGGTACCGTCCCAGTTTTCGGTAATGAAGTAAGCGGCTTCACCGCGCACACCGAACCCTCCGAACGTTGTCGCAAAATCACCCCCGATTGCACGCCATCGGTAATAAACCGGATCGATGACGACCTCTGCCCTGGTAAACGATGTATTGAATTGCGGTGTATTGTAAAAGGCAGGAAGGTCGTTGTACCCGTCGAACCAGCTCAGGGAGAAATCCCATCCTCTGTACATATATGAAACCCTGAGAGCGTACTGTGTGCTTTCGTGACCTTCGTCGGGAAGGTCCGGATCGTTGAAGGTATATTGCGCCGGAACGAATTCCGGTCCCTGTTCAGGATATGCGGGATTGGGGATTGTGCCAGGAAATTCCGGCCACCAGCGGGATGCCTGATCCGGTAATACGCTCTCCGTAAATGATGGGACGAGGGCGGCTTCGAAAATCCAATTACCCGTATAATACTGAACAAGCGCGGATATCTGACCTATTTCCTCACCTTCAATATCAAGAACATCGGAATAATCCCAAACGGTGAGGTTGTCGGTTGGGTTGAAACCGTCGGCACGTCCCCAGGCATAGACCTGTTTTCCGATACGAAAATCAAAATCACCGAAGTAAAGGTTTATATATGCTTCCCGGGGATAGATGCGACTCCGGTTCTGATCCGCCTGATCTTCGCGTATTTCCACCGAGCCGAACACATCGGCATTGATGTTAATACTGTGGCTCAGTTCAAGCTGCAGGATTCCCTGGTTCCTTGCGTTGATTTTCTCTTCGTCATAGATGTTAAAGTAAGTTATATTATCATACTCGACGAACCCGCCGATCTGTGTCTGTGCTACCAACAGATTTGAGACCAAAACAAAAGCAATAGTTACTATAAAAAGAAGATATAATTTCATAAACTATCATTTAATCCATTAATCAATAGTAAATAATCAATAATCAATTATTTTCATCTGCCTCGCTGCAAATACCTTTGTGTAAAATAATCGTCGGGGATTCCCTGATCTATTTCAATATCGGTTAGTTCCAGCTCCGTTCGATTTCCGCTTTCAACATCTTCCATCACCATGCGGTACGGCCGCCATGTTTCTGTTCCGGGAACCTGACGTATGTCGTATGAGCGAAGCTCTTTGATAAGTACATCGTCCGTATCGTAATGTTTTGCACGGACAACCACGGCATGCTCTTTACTTACCCAGAGCTCCCGCTTTCCGTAAGCCGTCTCCTCTATTTTTTCCGGATCGGTCGGTATTGCTTCTACTTTCCATGTTTCAGTATCGTTGATGGTTTCCGTTTCTACAAATGTATAATCATACGCGTCGAGGTCTTCCGAGTCGAAATCTTCGTACGTAAAATCGGTGCCGACAAAGCTATCTGTCTTATCCTGTGATGCAATTCTTCGCACCCTCCGGAGGGCGGGAAGATAAAGCCAGTTATCGTCATCCCTGTCGGAATATTCAATCGATAGAAAGCCCGTACCTGCGACGTCGGCAGGGGAGAGGAAACGGATGAGCAGTTTGCGGTTTTCTTCTTCGTCGGTTTTGGATATCATCCTGACTTCACGCTCGCGGACGCGCCCTCCGGAACGGATAAGTTTCATATGTATTTCGGCAGATTCATCGTTCGTCAACTCTTGCTCCTTATACTTTTCCATTATCTCTCTACCGGTTGGGTCCTGTGAGTTAAGAGGGAAAAGTATGAATACAATACCCACAAGTAATATTGCTAATCTTACTAAGTTCATTGTTAAACCTCCTTTGTTGTTAATGGTTATTAGTTAATTGTATTGACCTGCGATTCGGTATACCATTAACCGATAACAAATAACTATTAACCGTTTTTCCCCAAGATCGCCGAAAGCAAAATCAATGCAAACAATGCGCTCGTAATCATGCTTACCGCAACAAGCCAGCCGATGTGTATTATCGGCCAGAAGCTTGAGAGCACAAGTACAAGAAATCCGGCAGCGACCGTCGAGGCATTAAATATTATCGCCCGGCCTGAGGTGTTTAATGTTCCGGAAACAATCTCTTTCGTCGACAACCCCAGTTCCTTCAATGAACGGTAACGAGATATATAGTGCACGCTATAATCCACGCCGATGCCGAGAACTATGCTCGCAATTATCGAGGTAGCCGAGTCGAGATGCACACCGCTAATGCTCAGTAAACCGAATGCCACGGCAATTGTCAGGAAAATAGGAAGCATGGCGAAGATTCCGTACTTAAACGAACGGAACAATACGCTGAGCATAAGTAATACTACGATAAACGCAGTGCCGAGACTTTGCAGTTGTCCCGGAATTATCATCTCATCTGCAACTATACAGAGATATGCACATCCGGCATAATAAACCTCGATATCGGAATCGAATAATTCAGATGAAATGCTGTTCGAGGAATCCCTGATCTCCTGCAAAAGCGGTGTATCGTCTGTTCGTATTTGTACTATGAGATTCGCTTTACTGTAGTCGAAATCCACAAGCTTATCCAGGTCGTCTCCGCCCGCACCTTCATAGAGCAAAATATACTGCGCAATCTGGTCGCGTCCGCTGATCTCCACTTCCCGTTCAACTTCGATAAGCTCATCGTCTTCTTCAATCCAATCAAGTTCGGTTACCCGTTCCGTTACCGAAGGAATGCGGTTATAACCGGGATCGTGATCGTTCATTACCAGATTGATGCGCTTGATGTAGTCTGCAAGAGAAGATGTATATCCGACGAAAACATTAGATTCGAGACTATCCTGCAGAGCGGCAATTGCTCCGAGGGTTTCGGGATCTTTTAAGCCGTCCTGCCGCCCGGTATCGATGACAATATTGAGAACCTCGGTACCGCCGAACTTATCGTTCAGCACCTCACTTGACTGGTATATTTCGCTGCTTTCATGAAAATAACCGAGCATGGTGCTTCCGACGTTCATTCGGGGAATGATGATGAGACTTACGGTGAATAAAACGACAGCACCTGCAAAAATCCACCGGCGTTTATTCATAAAACCGGTAGTTATACTCTCAATAAATCTGGTAGAACGCACAGTACCGGTGTTCTTTAAAGATTTTTTCCCTTCCGGCGGTTTCATGAGAGACAAGGCGGCGGGAATAAACGTCAGAGAGAAAACCATTGCCGAAAAAATACCGAATGCCGTGAAGATGCCGAAATCCGTGATCGTGCGTAACTCCGATATTACAAGCGAGCCGAATCCTGCCATTGTTGTGATCGATGTAAGAATGATAGGACGTGAAAGCTGCTTCATCGTTCCAAGAATTGCCTGTCGTTTATCGCCGTATTTATTCCAGAGGAGTTTATACTCGGTGAAAATATGGATACCATCGGCGATACCAATCGCAATAACAATCACAGGCATAGCCGTTAACAGAAGGGTAATGGTCGTGCCGGTTAATCCCATCATGCCGACCGTCCATATCAGTGCGGCAAGTACGACCGAGAGCGGTATAAATACGCCTTTAAAAAAGCGAAAGATAAGATACATTGCTATTACCATGACCAGAAGCACGATGGGGGTGAGCATTGTAAGGTCGTCGACCATATAGTTGGACATATAGGCATTCACCATCGGCACCCCTGCCATGATAACTTCTTCCTGACTCCGGTACTCTTTGATGAGCCGGTCGAGTCCCCGGAATATCTCCATTGCCAGATCGGGATTGTCATCATAATGAAATGCAAGCTCTGCCAGGATGACCGTACCCGTTGCATCCTCTGAAACAAGTCCGACCGGATACATTTCGTTTTCATAAACCGCCGATTTAAGCAGTTCAATTTCGTCATCATTGGCGGGAACATCCGGCATCAGCAGCTCGACCGTGAGCCCCCATTCCGATGCGGTAATGTTGTCGACATCCGCAATGCTTACAATATCGCTGATGGGGGAGAGTCGTAGCTGGAGTTCTTCAAGGAACAGTCGAAATGCAGCGTCTGCATTCTCGTCGTTCATTACCTCAATTAGCAAACTCCTCACTGCAGCACGATCTCTAACGGTAAGACCGTCCGATAGAATGCGGTCGATGCTGTCGGTGTACCGTCCGTCATGCCTGTTCCTCCATGATTTCAGTTCAGCTTCATCCCGTTGATTTACGACGGTAAAGTTGTGAACATCCTCCGAGATAGATTTTACTTTTTCGAGACTATTCCGGTTGAATATACCTTCATCGTTCATTATGCCGATGAGTATCATCTCTCTGCTGTCAAATTCCCGCTTCACTTCTCGATCCTGCAGCAGGGCGTAATGATCCGGCGGGAAAAATTCCGCCACTGAGTTATCGATTTGTACATTGCGCGACTGCCATCCGAAGAAAATTGTCAGCAGGAGGGTGATGGCGATTGTTATTCTCGGAAAATTTAAAATTGTATCATAAAATTTCATTGTATCATCTTACTTTTAAATTTTAAATTCTTTTTTTAGTGTGTTCAAAATTTACAATCTGATTATTGTCAATGCGTTACACTGTGACGATTTTTAGTATAAAATTTTCAGGTATATTTTATAATGTAGGGGCACCAGACCTACTGTAACCGCAGCATCCATATTATTCACAACGAAGCCGGTCAAATGAACGCCCCTACAATTTACCACAGTTTAATGGTGATGTTTCGTTTTGTCACTCTCGTTTTTAATATATTTCCCGGGCTCCTTTTCAAATGCATCCTGACAGGAGGGGGAGCAAAAGTAGTATATTTTACCCTTATACGTCAGCGATGCTACCGCCTCGTTATCCTTTAGATGCATACCGCAAACAATATCTTGTACTATCATTATGCCTCCTTAATTAATTCTCAATAAAAAAGTCAGACTTCCCCGACTCGTCGGGGCTGCCAATGACATACTTTGCGCAAACCGCTAACACCTCATCCCCCGGCCCCTTCTCCGCTCAGGCGGAGAAGGGGAGTCAGGAGGGTAACAATTTTCAGTGGGAACAAATTAATTAAATGTGTCGACTGTCTCACCACACATGAGCATATCCTGCCCGTAATACGGATTATTAATTTTTTCCGATACACTGAGCCACATTCCGCCGTCACCGAGCGCCATTGAGCAATATTGCTGATAGAGGGTACTGCCCGTTTCACCATAATCTTTCAGCGTTTCAATGAGTGCAAGTGTCAATCCGTTCAGCGCTATTCGCTGCATATTTAAGTTTGTTGAACTCCGTATTCTGTCGGCATGACGGGTTATCAGAACACCGTTTTTTAACTCGTCGGTTGTGAGGTCTTTTACTTTGTTGTATAGTACATCCGCCAGGAGAGCAGCGGCTCCCGGGTTTGATTCGATAAGTGCATCTTTGATCGAAAGATAATGGTTTATAATCTCAACCATTTCGTTATTTTCCTCGTGGTGACGGTCATGTTGACCGAATGCACCGGGAATAAAAATCAGACTTAAAATTAGTGAAATAAATAATTTCTTCATCGTAGTATCTCCTTGATTTTAGTAATGAGTGTTTGTTGGTTATTTTTGCAGGATATCCACACCTTCCTCGCCTGTACGGATCTTTACGGCCCGGTCAATAGGAGAGACGAAAATAATTCCGTCGCCCGCCTTTTCCGTTCTGCCGCCTTTAGTAATTGCATCGACAGCTTGATCTACCTGATCGTCATTGCACACAAGCTCTATTTTTACGACCTTGGAATATTTCTCCACGTATTCAAATGAATACTTCGCTTTTTTCGGATCGGAAAATCCCCCTAAACCTGATACATTGACAATCGTTATGCAGCAAAATCCTGTTTGCTCTAAAGCCCGCACGACATTATCGACCCTTTCTGCACGTACATATGCTTTTATCTCTTTCATATTGGTGATCCTTTCGTTAGCATTATTTTACCGTTAGCATAAGTTTTAATACTTTGCTGCTGATCAATCCGAATAAAATTCCGAATAACGCTCCATCAATAAAAGCAAAGAATATACCCGAAAGTGGACTCATAGTTTCATTCTGCGCACCAAAGATGTCGGCAACAAAGAATGGAAAATTTTCATAGAACATCTGCCACATACTGTGCAGCATTCCGAATAATGCATATATGGATGCCCATAATACCCCCAATAAGAGTCCGGAAATCAATGGTATTTTTCTTGCTATTGATTGAATATTCATGATTATTTTAGCGTGAATTTAATGTGCGGCGCACACCGGACAGTACGCCGCACTCTGGTTAGTGTTTAGTGATGTTCTTCATGACCGCCGTTATCTTTCTTTCCGCCTTTTTCGCAGCAGCTCATATTATCCTGGTGCATCATTTCACCGTGCTGGTGATCGTCACCCATCATTCGTTTGCACATCTCCATCATCGATTCACCTTCACCGTGCATTTTTGCATGCATCTTTTGCATCATCTTCATCCGCAGATCGCCGTCTCCGGTAATATGCTCCATGATCATCTCCGCCATTGCAGGATCATTCATCATTTCCATCATGTGTTGACGTTGTTGTTCATCAACCTGACTTTCCTGTTTTTCTTGTGGAATCAATGCGATAAACAGAAAGAAGATTGCTCCGGCAATGAGTGTTAATGCTGTGAGTTTCATGGTAGTACCTCCTTATTGTGGTTTGTTGCTGTATAATTCTATGGTTTAGCGTTTTTTATTTATCATATGTATGAAATTTAATATGCTCACTTAATCGGTCTATGATGTCCGAGCTATTAAATATCTGCTCAATATGATAGACTCCTGAAGGATGCTTTTTTATATATATTGATTCTGTTATAACTGCGGCTACTTTCCCTGTAGCTTCGGATTGATTTCTTCCTATAACGGAGCATTTAAATTCGGTTATTTTATCGTCTTTTTTACCTGAAGAATCTACTTTAATAACATATGCATCCGATCCAAATTGAATATTTTCAAACATCTTGACGGCAGCGTTTCTTAGCGGCTTTAATTTTAAAAGATTTAATATTCCGAGCTTTCTAAAGGCAGCCAGAGACTGTGTTACTAATCTGGAATCAAAACAGATACGGTGTGAAACCCTTTTTATATCCAGTGTCACGGGCAAGAAATGCTGTTCGGCAAAATTGAACCGGTATGCAATCCTATTTCCGAAATTTTCAGAAAATAACGTTGCTTTTCCGTCTTCAAGACTTTTAACCTGTTTTTTATAACCGTTCTCAGAAACCTCAAATGTTGTATGCATATTGTCGACCATCCATTCGATGGCTGCTTTTCCGTGCTCTTCTCCAAGTCCGAGCAATACAAAAATATCGGATCTGTGCAAAACATCGAATTGGGTTTTGCTATATTGTACAAGAAGATTTGTTAAGCCGGGTGACAATCCGACACTCAGAATTATAGTAGAACCGGACGCTTTGGCTTTTTCATCAAGTGACATAATTTTTGACAAAAAGCTATACGATGCAGAAATATCGACATAGTGTATTCCCTTATCTATACATTGTTCTATAAACCGTGTATCGTTAAGATCAAGACACATTACCACAACAGAAATTTCTTCCAGGATATTGTTATTATTGTTATCCGCAAAGACATCGAATTCAAGAGGGATAACCTTTCCGTTTGTCGTTCGTGTAAATTGTTCTGCTTTGTCATAATTTCTTCCCACCGCTACTACATTACCGGGGAATTTATTTCCCAAATCTTTACAGATAACTCGACCAACCTGTCCGTAACCGCCGACAACAAGTATTTTATCTTTGCTTTGCATTGTATTACCTAAATTATAGATCATATATTTCCACCAACTGATCGGATACATTCCCGTTTGTCCCGACCGTACAAATAATCCCGTTCACTGCCTCAACCTTATCGCTATCGCATTTTAGTTCCAATCTCGATATCTGCGACAGTGGTTTGAAGTGTTGATATACCGATATATCGTCAATACCGACCATCAATAATTCATCTACGACCCAATGGACTCGTAGTGTGTTGATATATGCCACGACCTTTTTCATTGCTTATCCTTTGATTCTGCTACATTGTTTTTAATATACCGTGCCGGTTCTTTTTCAAATTGCTCCCTACAAGACCAGGAACAGAAATAAAATATTTTGTCTCCGTATATGCTAATATCTGCAACGAGGTCTTCTATTAAATTTCTACCACAGACCGGATCCTGACGCATATAGGTATCTCCTATGTTTGATGTTCATTATGTAAATTCTCATTAATAACCGATCTTGATTTTATCTTTTCGTTTTTCTTATTCCGCCAGGTTCTGTATAGAAAGAATGGAACAATAACCATTACAAAAAGAATGATAAATTCGCCTATGTGATTTGAAGTATCCATATCTATTTCACCCTTTCCAAAATTTCACCGCAGGTTACCATTGAAGAACCAAAGTACGGATTTGCTATGTTATCGGAGACGCTCAACCACTCGGCGCCGTTATTGAGTGCCATTGAGCAATGCTGCAGATAGAGCGAGATATCGTTTGAACCGGTGAGATACAACATTTCCACCATAGTAAGAGTCAAACCTCTCAATGCAACACGTTGTATGTCAAGGTCGGACGAATGAGCGATCTGTTCCGAGTAACGTAATAAGAACAGGTGATTATTATCCCATATTTTTTGTTTTTCCAGATCATTAAATTCGAAGTATACAGTCTTCAGATTGGTGTTCAATTCCTTACCGTTTATCGAAGCCAGGTCGGTATCATCTGCAACAAGCGCATCTTTTATTTCGAGATAACAATTTATTATTCCCGTAATATCGTCGTCAACGAAATGTGAGTTTTTGTTTTCGCTTGCAGAAAGATGGATGGTGAAAATAGTGAATGATAATATGAGAGTAATTGTGATGAATGATTTGATTTTCGACATTTAATTTTCTCCTTCTCTTGGTGTTTGCATCGGTTTGTCTACACGATTGATTATAATAATTGCAAAATGTATACCACTATTTTGGGTGCATTATTAACATGAAATCGAAGGTTTTAGGATGAAGACACATGTTTGAGTGTGGAATAGTCTACACCTATAGGGACCATTATAGAATAATCTATAAATGATATTGTTAGTGATGATGACCGTGATGTCCTTTATCAGGCTCATCCGTCTCGATATATTGCTCGGGATTCTCCTCAAATTTATCCTTGCATCCCGAACAGCAGAAATAATATACCGTGCCATTATATTCAACTTCACCGGCGTTTGCCGATTTTTCTATTTCCATACCGCATACAGGGTCTTTCACGAGTTTCATGATGGTTCCTCCTTCTATTTAGGTTGTCGTTTATTTTTCATTCTAAGTATCACGATCGCAATAACACTGGCGATTGCAAGCAGCACAGAAATAAGCTGTGCCTCCGTCAGGTTGAAAAGAATACGCGGGTTTAGACGTATGGTTTCGATGAGAAAACGTTGTATCGCCATCAGGAGAACCGCCACGGAAAAAAGCATTCCCGGCGGACGAAAATTCGTTCTGTATTTCCATAAAACTGCAAATACGATTATCCCCACGATGAAAGTATAAAGCGCTGCGGGATGCATTGCGACGATTGCATCGAACGAAGTAATAGTGCCGAAACGGTCGCTGCCTACTATGATGTTTGAAAGTTCGTTGTAATTCCATGCGTCCGCCTTATCCGGATTACGGGAAAAATAATCGGCAACGGCTTGTGTCGGCTTATGGGTTCCGTTAGCAAAGATGGTTCCCCACGGCAGATTTGTGGGTGTGCCGTATGTACCGTCGCCTGCGAGTTGACAGGCAAGACGACCTACCGGATATCCGAGCGATGCGGCAAGTCCTCCCATATCGAGATATTTACCGGCAGGGAGGTTGTTCTTACGCACATAGTAATACAACGCTGCTAAGGCGACAATGAAGCCGCCGTACCAGGTTAATCCCGCCGGTGAAAATATCATGTGAACCGGATTTTCAACAAATGCACTCCATTCCCCGATGAGGAAAAGCAGCTTGGCGCCGGCAATTCCACCCGCCAATGCGATAATCAGGAATGTACCTGACCGCTTCGGATCTAATTTGTATCGTTTGTGTTCCTGTATGAGAACCCAATATCCCGCAAGAAATCCTATAGCTATCATCAATCCGTAGCTGTAGAGAGTGAAGGGCCCTATTTCAAATAGTATCGGTTTCATTTAATTTATTCGTTTTATAAATTTTTTTAAAAAACCACAAAGACTCCAAGACTCAAAGTTTAAAAATGAAGCAATGAATTATTATTAATAATACAAAATTCATACTTCGTTTCTTTGAGTCTTTATGGTTTTCATTAAATAGTGATGCCCGGAAACTTATTCATCCTTGTTAATATATTTCTCCGGGTTATGTTCGAACGTTTCCTTGCAGCGGGGTGAGCAGAAGTAGTATTTCTTTCCTTTATACTCGCTCGTACCGGCTGTATGGTTTTCGCTTACCTGCATTCCGCATACCGGATCACGTTTCATTATTTTACCTCCTTATTTATCTGTATAATCAAAGATTTCAATCATATGATCGGATGGATTTCCATTGTTCCCTATATTGTGAATAATGGTTCGTACGGTTTCCAAATTACTGATGTCACAATAAAACTCGATCCGTGATATTTGCGATAACGGCTTGAACCGTTGATATATACTGATGTCGTCAATTCCAGTTTTCTGTAACTCATCGACGATCCAGTGGACACGATACGTATTGATGTATGCAACAACTTTCTTCATAAATACATCCTGAACTATTAATCTCCGGAGCGGGCTATATCCCGCCCCGGATCCGTTACTAAATAATGGTTTATTGGTGTTTCTTGTGGTGGTCATCGTGTTCGCTGTCTGATAATCTGCAGCAGGTTGCCTCTTTACCGTCCGCCATCATTTTGCAATTCATGGTGAATCCCGGATCGTTATGCATTGCATTCCGGAGCGTTTCCATTACCATGAGTTGTATGTTCTCATTTGCAACAAGGAAGTTTGCCAGCATTTCCTGTGCTGAGGGTTTATTCAATTGTTCAGCAATAAGCTGTTGGTGTTTTACTTCTGCATTTCCATGCTTTTGTTCCGTATTGGGAGCAGCGGCAACAAAAAGAAATAGAATCACACCTGTGAAAAGTACAAATGCTGTTTGTTTCATGTCATTATCTCCTTATTTGTGTAGTGATTTTCCGAAGAGAGAGGTTTTCCCACTCGGTGTTAGATTATAAGCGGTTTGTATCCTCCTAATCTGTTCATTAAAATTGTGTTGCATATTGCAGATTATCGGGTATAAAGAAATCCCGCAGTACCATCAGGTTTTCATCGGTAATGCGCATTGATTCAGCTCCATCTTTTACCGTACCTGTCAGTGCCCGGATTGCATCGATCGTCTCCGGTACAACAATAGCTTCGTTAAAAACCTGATACGTGAAGTAGAGTTCGTATCCGTTCACTGAAAGAATATCCTCCCAGATAGCTGCTTCCCACATATCACCGCGGGGGCGGCCGAGATCTTTCATGAGCTCAACCGTACTGTTCAGCGCCGTTAGTCCGTCACTCGATTTGATAAAGACGAGCCGCGGAGTCCGGCGAAATATCTCCAATATATCCTCACGTTCCACCTGTTGGTTTAACTCCAAAATCCAGTAGTGAAGGTGGGTTTGTGTATGCGAAGCTTTCGCCGCCATGGTTACTACATCGAGTTCGGGAATCACTGTTTGGGCATCCGGACCCTGATGGCTCGGGATGCGCCGCTCCGGTACGACTGTGTTCATTATGCCGCCGTGATCCGATTCCCAGGGATCCGTCGCACGCCGGATAAGCACACCCCTTGCCTTTTTCAAAAGACCTGCGTCCTGTAAAGGTTTCAGGGTACGGACGGTCCCCGTTGTATTGCAGGAAACGACACGCGTCGCATCTCTGCCCAGTGCAGATTCATAATTTGCCTGAGCAACAAAAGAATGATCTGTAAGAGAATGTTTTTCCCCGCCCTGGAAAATTGCCTTGACTCCGGCTGATCGGTACTTTTCAAAATTCGCGGCGCCCACATTTTTCGGTGTCGCATCGACAATCACATCCACCATTGAAAGCAAATCATCGATTGTACCTACAACGGTGACTCCGGCATTCTTCATCTCGTCAATTCGAGCAGGTATAGCAGAGAACACCGGTATATCAAGCCGCATCGCAGTTTTTATCCGGTAATCGGTTGCGATATCGGCTACACCGATAAGGTCCATATCGGGCTGCAACATAACCGCATCGGCGACGCGTTTTCCGATGACACCATACCCGTTTATTTCTACTTTTATTTTATTGTTATAATACATTTCTTTTCTCCTTTCCTTTCTCCATATGAGGTTTAATGCTGCAAAATACCTTCGCCTTCTTCACCGGTGCGTATTTTTACCGATCGTTCAACGGGGGAGACGAATATGACACCGTCGCCTGATTTCTGGGTGCGTCCTCCTCTGATAATTGCATCAACTGCCTCATCTGCCTGATCGGAATTGCAAACCAGTTCTACTTTAACGGCCTTCGAGTATTTTTCTACAAATTCAAATGAGTATTTTGCCTTTTTGGGATCTGAAAACTGTCCCAATCCGGAAACATTAACGATAGTCATGCAGCAAAATCCAGATTCTTCAAGAGCTCTGACAACATTATCGACTCGTTCCGGTCTTATATATGCTTTTATTTCTTTCATGGCATCCTCCGTGTTTTTGTTATTAGTTAATCGTTATTAGTTATTTGTTAATTGTAATATGCAGAGATGACGATTAACGATTTCCTGCTTTGCGGGATGCCGCATCAATTATATTTATAAATAAAACAGGGCGGCAAACCAATAACTATTAACTTAATTTAAATTCTTCTTCACCTTTACGAGTTAACTTCGGAATAAATGCCGGGACTCTTTGTCGGTACTCCGCATATGCGGCGCCGAATTGTTCTATTGCTTGCCTTTCCTCGCGCATTGCCAGACGGTAGTATGCTAAGATCAGAATCGGGAACATCACTAACGTCAAGAATGTCGGCCATTGAATGAGCATTCCGGTAGTTAAAAGAAACAACCCGAAATACTGCGGATGCCGCATGTAAGCGTAAATACCGCCGGTAACCAATTCACCTTTTGCCTGATGGATCAATTTCCAGCCCCGCGCCATTACCAGTAGTCCGATTCCCATGACAATACCTCCGAAGAGGCATATCAGTAATTTCCCGGCATTGGATAATCCGAGCAGCGTACCGAGAAGGTGTCCGCTCAGATGCTCGAACGGATTAGCCACGCCGAGCGTATCGCCGTACACTGAAATGAGAATATAGATCGTCAGAGGTATCCCGTACATCTCCGTAAACAACGCCACGATGAATGCTCCGAAGACGCCCATTGTACGCCATTCGTATTTCTTCCTCGGACGGATAAATCCGAGAGCGAATCCGCCGAATATAGCGATGTTAAACACTACCATTATCCAGAGTCCATAGTCGAAGTCACCGTGCATGCTATTATTCCTTTTTAGTTTTTTTGTTGAAACCTTGCTGTTTCTACTTACATAAGTTACAAGAACCATACCAGCCTTTTTTTCGCGAAAATGGCTAAAAAACGAAAGAAGTGAAGGGAGGTAGGTTTCGGAAATTAAAGAGTATTCTACAGGGTAGAGAATATTGTTTAAAAACTTAAAACTATCGCAGTTGTAATGCTGTGGTCTGTACGTTCAGCCGGAATGCGTTTCTCTGTCGTATTGCCGTACTTGTCACGTTCACGTATCATCCGGGGTTTGTGCCGGTGATTGAGGAGGTATGAGGTGCGTATCGAGAATGTATCGGTGAGCGAAAAATCGAACAATACTCTTGAATCAATTTTATACTCACTTCCATCGCGCAGGTCATTCCAGAAGGAGAGACGTTTCGACAATCGGACAGTCGGAAGTATTTCCCACTCAAGTTCCGGCTTTATAACGGATGTCAATATTTGATCCGGCGGGACATCGTTAACGACAGGTTCTTCGTACGAATAGTCGAATCCTGCTGCAACGGTGAGGTCGATGTTCTTTTGCTCACCGAAGAAGCGGTAACCGAAACCTCCCTGCGTGGCTACCTTCCACCAGAATCCCCGGAACTCGTTCCCTTCGGGGATGACAACTACAAAAAGGAAATTATCACGTTTTCTGCTAAGAAACCAATCAAGGCGGGAGGAAAATATCCAGTTGTTTGTTGAGACGATTCTCGGTCCTCCGCTTACATACTGCGTCGTTCTGTAACGAATGCTAAAGTCGCCTTTATATCTGAACCTTCGCCATTGTTTGCGTGCATCTCCTTCAACCGACAACGTATAGGTATCGTTATTGCCCGATGTCATACTGAAACCGAACGCAATGTTAAAATCCCATGGCTGATTACGGGATTTCGTTTCTTCCCCCGTTGCATGATAATTAAAACTGATAATTGTAAATATAATTCCGTACCATATAAGTCGAATAAACTGCACATGTATTTTCCTCCATATATAGAAACTAACCGTTTATATATCTTTCAGGATTTTTCTCAAACATTGCTTTACACTGTGAACAGCAAAAATAATAGGTGGTGCCCCGGTAGCGGGTCAAATAATATGCCAATGGTTTTTTGACATCCATTTTGCAAACCGGATCATTTACGATGTCGTATGAAATCATAATATTGAAACCTTGATAATCCATAATACGATTAATAGAAAAACCCATGCACAACGTCACGCGTGCCATATCTGTAGCACAAACATCACTCCATAATTTGCATGCGCGCCGTTAGGTGCGCAACTTGTATGTGCCGCTCCTACGTAGCGGATTGGATTAGTTTGGGTTGTTATTGCTACAGATATTGGTCGTCAAAAAAGCTATTCTCGTAAGGGCGATTCATGAATCGCCCTTACGAGAAACGGTGATAATGCAAATAATACTTGTTAACCAGCCATTCATTATGCCATAATCAACTGGAAAATGATCCACACTTCGTTTGGAAATTACTTTGTCTGTCATTGACATGATAGCATACACATGCGAACGTTGTTCACACTGTTTTCTCCATCCGCTTTTTCACCGCTGGAATAACCACCGGCATGAGCGCAATAGTTAAGAGGATGAAGAGCCAGAATGCACCGCCGATTCTGTCTACCCAGGTATAATCACCCGCCAGCGTTACAAGTATAAATAACGCCGCGGCAAGAATTGATATACCAAGATAAATAGCTGCGCTGTATACTTTTATTACGGTTGCTCCTTTCATTGTTTCCTCCATCTTTATTAAAGTTAATTGTTAATAGTTATTTGTTAATGGTGATTGGATCAGAATTTTTCCCGATTAACCGATAACAAATAACTTTTAACAAGTTTCACGTACCTTCGGCAAACGCCGGAACCGCTTCAGCTTTCTCCGACGTATCTTTAAACCGCTTTCGAATTGCCGGTAAGAACTTTTTCATGCGCTGGGTATTCAGCATTACCGATAGGGAACTGACCGCCATCAATGCTGCTGCAAGTTCCGGACTCACTAACTGGGCATAGAACGGATAAAGAACTCCCATACCGATTGGAATGGCAAGTATGTTATATCCGAAAGCCCATGCAAGATTTTCTCTTGTCAGACTCATCGTTCGTCGGGCTATTTGCAATGCCGCGATAGCATCTATCAGGTCATCTTTTATTAAAATCACATCGCCTGTTTCTTTCGCCACATCGGTGCCCGCCCCCATAGCGATACCCACATCGGCCTGAGCAAGCGCCGGCGCATCGTTTATGCCGTCACCGACCATTGCCACATTATATCCTTCACTTTGGAGTTTTTTTATCTCCTCGGCTTTGTGATCGGGGAGAACTTCTGCAAGTACCCGGTCAATACCGAGGCGACGTGCAATAGCATCCGCTGTGCGTCTGTTGTCACCCGTCAGCATTGCAACTTTAATTCCCATTGATTGCAATTCCCTGATCGCTGCTTTAGTCGTTTCACGCAATGTATCCGCAACGGCAATAACGCCGAGCATCCGGCTATCGAGTGCAACGAACATTACGGTCTTTCCGTCAGCTTCAAGCTTTTCAGCTTCGTTTGAAACATCTTCCAATGATATTTCTTCCCGTTCCATCAGCTTTCGGTTACCCAGTATAATTCTGGAACCATTAACCTGTGCCTCGATCCCGTGCCCGGGTATCGCATCAAAATCAGTCGGTTCGGCAAGATCCACATTACGTTCTTTTGCCCCGCGAACAATAGCTTCGCCGAGAGGGTGTTCGGAACCTAATTCCGCCGATGCGGCGAACATAAGCAACTCTTCTTCGTTGCCATTAGACGTTACCAGATCCGTGACCGAAGGATGTCCCTTTGTGAGCGTTCCTGTTTTGTCGAAAACAATGTATTGGAGTTTCGACGCTGCTTCGACTGCATCGCCGCCTTTAAACAGTATCCCGTTTTCTGCCGCTTTGCCAGTTCCTGCCATTATCGCTGCAGGTGTTGCAAGTCCGACCGCGCAGGGGCACGCTATAATAAGTGTCGTCATTGAAATAAGTGCAGCGAAACCGAACACTCCCACTTCTGCCAATGTATATGGGGTCAGAATGAATTGACCTTCCGGTACAAACCACAGAAAATACCCTATGAAAAACCAGAAGAGAAACACACCGGCAGCGAGGAGGATGACACCGACAGTAAAGTTACCCGCCACTTTATCTGCAAGTGCTTGTATGGGGGCTTTGGAAGTTTGTGCTTCCTCAACCATTTTAATGATCTGTGATAGGGTCGTTTCCTTACCTACCTTTGTTGCACGGAATTTAAACGTACCGGTTTTGTTCATGGTAGCGCCGATTACTTCGTCGCCACTTTTCTTTTCAACGGGAATGCTTTCTCCGGTTACCATCGCCTGATCAACGGAGGAATATCCCTCTTCGACGATACCGTCTACCGGAATACTTTCACCGGGTCTTACGACGACGATATCTCCGATCTCAACATCATCGGCGGATATTTCCATTTCCTCGCCGTTCCGTATAACGCGGGCTTGCTTCGGCTGCAAACGCATCAGACGTCTGATAGCTTCCGATGCTCTGCCGCGCGTGAGGGCTTCAAGATATCGACCAAGGACAATGAAACCGGTGAGGAGCGCTGCTGCTTCATAGAACGCCGCACCTTCGCCGCCGAATCCCGCATCGGGCCAGAAGGTATTTATAACTGCGATGAGATATGCCGCTCCTATTCCTACGGCATATAAAAGATTCATATCGGCGATTCCTTTCACCAACCCTTTCGAGGCGTTGACAAAGAATTGTCGAGCCGGTCCGAAAACGATAGGTGTGGTAAGGAGAAACATGACAACCTTACTGTTTAAAATTTCCGGAATGAAACTAGGTAATATCCAGTACGGCTGCATCACGCCTGCCATTACCAGTAAACCTAAAGGCCAAGCTATCAGCAAGTTCTTCTTCTGGCGGCGGATCTCCTTTTCACGCGCTTCGCGTTCACGATCCATTGCCGCTTCACCGGTTGCCTTTTCGGTGACGTCGTAACCGAGGTCCTCGATGAGTTTCATGAGTTCGGTTTTTGTGACCATACTGGGTACATATTCTATCTTCGCCGACTCGGTTGATGAGCTTACCAATGAATTGTAAACTCCGGGTACATCAGCAAGTGCTTTTTTAATAATACCTTCGCAGTGTCCGCCCATCATACCCATAATATAAAAGTGTACTTCTTCAAGGAGTATTGAATAATCTCCACTTGAAGCTACCGTATCTTTTATTTCCTGCACCGGAGGATTATTGCCATCATATTCTACTGCAGCTTTACCTGTTTGTAGATTCACGGATGCACCAGTCACTGCAGGAATATCAAGCAATGCTTGTTCAATATTTGAGACGCACGATGCACAACTCATTCCGGTAATTGTAACGGTAAACCGGTTGTTCTGATTTTGCTTTTGTAGATCTGAAGAGAGTTCTTCAGAGTGGATATGGGATTTATTATCATCTGTTTTTCCTGCTTCATTTGGCTGAAAGTACTTCTCCGGGTCGGCATCGAACTGTTTCTTGCACGGTTTTGAGCAGAAGTAGTATGTCTCACCGTTATGATTCGACTCACCCGCAGCTTTTTCCTTTTCAATTGTCATTCCGCAGACCGGGTCTCGTATCATTTTTGTCTCCTTTAATTATGTTTGTTAAGTTCACATACCGTTTAATATGCTTTCGAAACTATTATTTCATTCCCCCGAATATTTACTTCAAAAGGTTCCAACGGACGCGGAGGCGGTCCTGCTATATTTTTTCCCCGTAAATTAAAATGGCCGTCGTGACAAGCACACCAGATATGTTCAAGATCATCGCGGTATTGTACAATACAGGCAAGGTGGGTACAGGTTGCAGAAAATGCCCGTATATCGCCAGCGGATGTCTTAATAACAATTACGGGTTTATCGCCGAGTCGTATGACCTTACCGCTGTTCGGTGCAAGTTCATCCACCGTGCCGGCCGAAACGGACCGCGCCCCCGCCGCTGCATCCGGTATTGACGTTAAAAATCGAATTATTGGATATGCAACCGAAGCGGCAAATCCCGAAAGACCACCCCATAAAATTATATTGATTATGGAGCGTCTTTTTGTATGTTTATTTTTTTCTTCATTCATAATGAAATAAACCAATCACTCTCATTGATTTGACAATTTTTTATAAAGTACATTATAAATTGGACTAAAGATGATTCCTGTATACACTCCATAAAAAATACTTACCAGTAATCCCCAGAAGAAGCTTCCCGCGCTCAGCCATTGAAATCCCGGTATGATGATTTCAAGAATATCCTTCATGTGAAAATTTTCCTGGACAATCGATCCGAAGATAATACATACGAGATAGCTGATCGCCGCAAAAATACCGAGGCCAATAGTTGCTGCTTTTATATTAATCATGATATACCTCTGTTGATTGTAGTTAATGGTTAATAGGATGAACGCAAAACCCACTATTAACCGCATTATAATCAGTGGCAGCTTCCCGATTTGTTTTTATGGGAACTTTTTGATCTATTGTGACCGCTGTGATCAGGAGTTCCTGTATGTGAATTATCGCCGCCATTACCGGAGTGACGCATGTGCATAAACAGATGCGATCCGATGCATATGAGTAATATGAGTACAATCCATTCCATCTTTAATCTCCTTGTAAAAATTAGTTTCACAATTTGTTTATTATTCGATGTCATTCTACTATGTATAACAAACAATATGTGTGCCAGAAAATATTTTATTTTTTTAAATTGAATATACACAAAGAGATACAGTAATTGTGAAAGCCGGAATTTAAAAGTAACGGCAGGTATGTATCGTAGAATAATCTACAAGGAAGGTAATAACCGTAGAATACTCTATAGTTTTTGTGCCGCTCCTGCCGGAGCGGAGGGAAGGTAGGGGGGGCATTTTGCTACTACAGATATGCCAGCCCTACGGGCTGGGTTTGATAGCAAGATGTCGGCTAAAGAATACGATTGGTGTCGTTTTAATTTCATATTACATGCTGTAATAGTAACGACATATTTATTATCATTTAACGATGCACAGAGATCGCTCCGTTAGGAGCAACATATCTGTAGCAATGTACCATTCTCACAACATAGATTCCACTCCGTTAGGAGTGGCACACGACGCTAGTGCCGTTTCAAGTAAGTATGTTTTCATTTGCTATCCTCTCACATATCATTCGACTCCCCTGCAAATGACGCAAAGGCCATCGCACTCACCCTTCGACTTCGCTGCCAATGAACCACGTTGTCAAGCCGTAGGTTCTGGCACAAGTTGAAAGTTAAATTGTTTTGCTTTTTTCATCAGGATGCGTAACTGAGTTTCTTGATATTGTTTATTATACTGCTCTATACCATGTTCAACATATTGAAGACCTTTTGTCATAGCATTATAATACATAACAGCAAGTTTACGTGCCGTCGCCTTGGTCGCCACGGGAGCACCCTTTTTAGCACTTATACGGCGATAAAATGCACCAAGAGCATAGTTTTTACTTTTTCCGACAGATTGAGCAGAAAGTCTGAATATTTGACCGGCAGGTGTTGTAAACTTTTTCTTACTCCGGCGATTGGATTTACCAGAGGAATTTTTAATAGGAGCTAAACCAAGCCAGGACACAAAATGCTTCGGCGATTCCCAATGTTTTTTTAAATCTGTTCCGGTTTCAGCTATGAGTTTCATAAAGCTGAGGTCGCTTAAACCACTGATACTACTGGCATCGTTCCCTGAGGCCATTGTAAGAAGTAACGTATGTAAGTTATCAATTTCAGGTTGATTGTGACGTGTAGGCTTTGGCTTCGAAATGTTTTCCGGTTTTGGCATAGAACGAGTGAGCTCATCAAGCAGTTGAGCGATTTGAAAATCACATTCTTCAATCTTTTGCTGGTAAAAATCGTAGCAATCAACCGCTTGACCGAGTGCAAATATGTGCTCTGGACGGTAATTACCTTCAAGTGACAGTAACACTTGAGATCGTTTACGTTTTAGTATTTGTTTATCACATAATTGTACCATTTTTTCGGGATCCCGTTCACCGGAAAGGATAGCGTCGACGATACGACGACCGCTAACACCGTCAATTTGACTTATAACATTATGCAACTTGATATTCATCAAATCCAGTGCTTTATGCATATGCAGTATATGACTTGCGCGCATCGAGATATGATCATCACGCAATCGGACATACGAGCGGAGGATGCGTATCTTGTCATCCGGGATGTAACACCGATTCAGCAGGCCAAAGGTGTGCAGTTGAAGTATCCATTGGCAATCCTGTACATCGGATTTTCTTCCGGGTACACGCTTTACATCGCTTGGATTGACAAGCCACGGATCAATGCCGGCTTGTTCCAGTATCTCATACAATGGTATCCAGTAGACGCCTGTTGCTTCCATGGCAACCGTCGTTACTTTGTTCTCAATCAGATACTGAACAAGATTCTGATACGATTCAGTATAGGTGCTGAAATGCTTTACGGACTGATCTTCGACAGCGACAAATACTTTTTCAGAACCAATATCGATCCCGGCTGCATGGGGATGTACTACTTGAAATTGTGTCTTCATGGCAAATCCCTCATATTGTTAGACTGTTTATGTGTCTCCCAACTGGCCCGATGGGAACTTTGCATAAACGAATGCTGCCAAGCGGGATATCGACTAGACAATGGATGTCTACGATTCACCATATGATAGATCTCAACCATCGGAGCAATACTCAGGGACAGGAATTTGATCACTATTTTGCGACTGCCACTTGCACAGTTGGAGACTACATTGAAAGATAGCAATTGGTTCATTATCATGAAAGATAAAATGAATATTTTATATCGACTCAGGGTGACAGCCATCGCGCGGGGCTTTCAGGCTGAGCGGAGTCGAAGTCTGCAAGCGATGGCGCTCATGTCATTGGCAGCCCCGCTGTTGCGGGATAAACTCCGTTGAAGTCTGCGTGCGATGGGAAAAGAAATGGAATATGATTTAATTGAAACGGCACTAGGGATCAATAATCAATCCATTCAAATAGATATTTCTCATTGAATTCGATTTCAAATTTACGCAGCATTGCAATATATTCTTCATGATCTTTTCGAATGAGACTGTGTCTTCCATGAACTTCGAATACGAGTTGTATGTATAGCTGTGTATATGTGTTTGCCATGGTTTCCTCCCGTTGAGTTTTTGATGATTGTTAATGAAATATAAAAATAAAATTGAAAATGTGACGCTCCTGCCGGAGCGGACGGAGAATGAGAGGTTTCGCATCTTACTACAGATATGTCAGCCCTACGGACTGATTTAGCCCGTAAAATATCGGACAGACGACAATATATTGATGCCATTTTAATTTTATAATAATCGCTACGTTAAGAGCAATATATCTGAGTAAAGTATCATGGATAGTTGAGGGAAGTGTGGTTTATTCCAATCCTAATTTTTTCATTCGGTACAACAGCACATGCCGGGGTATTTTCAACAGGCGTGCTGCCTGTGAACGGTTCCCTTCACTCCGGCGCAGGGCTTCGCTGATGATACCACGCTCTATTTTATCTAGCGATAAATCTTTTCGATGTACAATAGAATCCTTCTCCTCCGGTTGTTTTTCATCAGCCCTTTCTTTTTTTAGAATATATGACGGGAGATTGTCAACTGTAATTTTTTTATTTGTGGAAAGAATGAGGGCTCTTTCAATTACGTTTTCCAGTTCACGGACATTCCCTGGCCAATGATACTCCTGTAAGACGGATATCACCTCGGGATCGATATCATACCGGTTACCCTTTCCATATCGCTGTATGAACAAATCAACAAAATGGGGAATATCTTCTTTATGTTCCCGAAGAGGGGGAATGGTTAGCGGGAAGACGCTCAAGCGGTAGTATAAGTCATCGCGGAATTCCCCCGACTTCATCAATTCATCAAGGTTTTTATTTGTCGCCGCAATAACTCTTACATTTACCGAAATACTTTTTGATCCCCCGACTAGCTCAATCTCCTGTTCCTGAAGGACACGCAATAATTTCGCCTGTAAATCTTCGTGCAGATCACCGATTTCATCGAGGAAAATGGTACCGCCGTCGGCTCGTTCAAACTTTCCTTTTCGTGACTCGATTGCACCGGTAAATGCACCTTTTACATGTCCGAAAAGTTCACTCTCCAGCAAATTATCGGGAATGGAGGGACAGTTTACAGTAATAAGGGGTTTGTTTTTTCGGGGGCTATTATAATGTATCGCACGTGCAAGCAGTTCTTTTCCGGTACCGCTTTCGCCTTGAATGAGTACCGTGGCATCGCTTACAGCTACCTGCGAAGCCATTTTAATCAATTCCTCCATCGGTGCACTCTGTGCTATGAAATTTCCGAATCGGTGTTTATCCAACAATTCCTGCTGCAGTTCTAAGTTTTCGGTCTGGAGCTTCCGGAAACGGTTAGCTTTTTCGATAACGAATAATAATTGCTCCCGGCTGAATGGCTTGGTGAGATAATCGTCCGCTCCAAGCCGGCATGCTTTTAATGCATTTTCAACGCTGCCGTACGCTGTGATTATTATGACGATAATATCCCCATTACTTTTGCGGATTTTACGAAGCACTTCGATACCGGAGATATCGGGCATCCTGACATCAAGAATGATGATGTCGAATCCGTCCTCTTTGAACGCACTGAGTCCGTCCTTTCCCGAGTTTGCAACGGTCACTTCAAATCCGCTGTTTTTGAGTTGCGTGGAAATGATTTTTGAAAGATTAACGTCGTCGTCTATGAGAAGTACGTTCATTGTGAAGATAGTTAATTGTTAATTGTTATTAGTTATTGGTTAGTCGTGTTTCAGTGTAAATAGGTTAAACGTTAAATATTTATTTGACAGGGAGTTGTAATGTAAATTTTGTTCCTTTATTTTTTTCGCTTTCGACTGAGATATTCCAATTGTTCTCTTCGCAAATTCGTCTGACTATGGCAAGTCCCAAACCAGTACCATCCTTTTTTGTGGTATAAAAAGGTTCGAAGACGTTTTGTAATTTGTCACTGTCTATTCCTGCTCCGGTGTCTTTTATTTCCAATCTAACTACTTCAGTATGTTCTTCCGATTGTTCTACCCGGCAGCTAATTTCCAGAATCCCGCCATTTTCCATTGCCTGTAATGCATTTAAAATGAGATTTGCAAGGACCTGCTGGAGTTCGATAGGATTAGCATGTATTAATACCGGTTCTTCGGGATAGTAGCAATAATATTTTATATTTTGTTTTCGTGCTGCACTTTTAATGAGCATTTCAGAATTTGCAATTATCTCTCTGATATCAAATTCCGTTTTTTGTTTATCGTGTCTGCGTGAAAAACTAAGATAATTTTCAACGACACCGCTCAGGCGATCCGTATCTTGAATGAGGATCGAAAATATTTCAGAGTTTGTATTTTCCTGCGGCAGTTTTTCTTTTAATATTTCCGCTGCACCTCGAATGGAACCAAGAGGATTACGTACTTCGTGGGCAAGACTGGCGGTCAACTCACCGATAATCGCAAGCCGGTCATTGATGCGAAGCTGTTCCTCAAGATCCGATAACCGTTCGGATTGATTCCGGATTTTTTGCAATGCTGTTTGTAAATCTTCGTTTGCCCGTTGGTATCGCAGATTTTCCTCTTTTTCCCGCTGCGCTTTCAATCCGGTGAGATATCCGATGATGTTATAGATACCGATTTGTAATAATTGAAGAAAGATGCTCTCTAAAGTTTCACCCATTTGAAGAAAAATGTGAGGGAGGTAGATTAAGCTAACAACAATCGATGCTCCGAGTCCGCCCCGTACACCGAACCGGAAAGCACCTATCAAAATCGGAATAAAATAGAGCTGCATGAAAATGAGGTGATACAGCCATTCTTCAACCGAAACCGAATAATGGAGGACGGTAACTCCGGCAGTGAATACAGCAATCTGTGTCCACCAGATAAATTCATTTTTACGCACGAATTTTCGAAACAATGTAAAAGGATTCATACCGATAAATTGTTGTTAATGATTATTTATTCTTAAACACGCAGACCGAACAAACTGTTCGCTCTGCATGTTACTATTTAATTTATTATCGGATAATCTCAATATTCTCACCGCAAGCCAACATCGATGACCCGTAATAGGGATTGGCGATATCTTCCGATGGACTTAACCATTGGCCACCGTCTTGTAATGCCATCGAGCAGTATTGCAAATAAAGCTCGATCTCGTTGGTTTCAATCGAATGCAGTGTCTCGATCATCGTCCGGGTCAACCCGTTCAATGCAATCCGCTGCGTATTGAGATTGGATGATCCGGTTATACGGTTCGTATATCTGATAAATGATTGTTGTTGTGTATCCCAATCCTCATGGTCCAACACCGAATTGTTTATTGCATCCTGTAAGTGTTGACCACGCACAGATGCAATCCGGGCATCATCTGCTGCAAGTGCCTCTGTTATTTCGAGATAATAGTTTACGATTTCAATTATACTATTTTCTCCATTCTGAGATCCATTACCTGTATTTGCAATAAGGTTTATTGGTTGTAGCACACTCATTGCAATTACTGTTAGTACCAGAATAAATAGTGCTCCATATGTTTGATTTTGCATAATTATATCTCCTTTTTTACTGGGATGTTTATCAGCTTGATTTATTGTTGTAATATGCTTACACCTTCTTCGCCGGTCTTTATCTTCACCGACCGGTCGATAGGGGAGACGAAAATTATCCCGTCGCCTGACTTTTGTGTCCTGCCGCCTTTGATGATAGCATCCACGGCTTCGTCGACTTGTTCATCATTACAGACAAGCTCGATTTTAATGACTTTCGAGTATTTTTCGACAAACTTAAAGGAATATTTCGCTTTTTCCGGATCCGAGAAACCTCCCAAACCCGAGACATTGACAATGGTCATACAGCAGAAATCCGCCTCTTCAAGTGCCTGGACGACATTATCAACTCTTTCTTCACGAACGTATGCTTTTATCTCTTTCATTGTTGTATTCCCTTTCTTATTAAATTGTACGGCGCACTTTAGCAAATACGCCGCACAATGCTTAACTTCTAATGATGCTCGTCGTGGCCGCCGTTATCTTTATCGCTGTTCTTGTCACAGCAGCTCATTTTTTCGTGATGCATTAATTCGCCGTGTTGGTGATCGTCTCCCATCATCTTTTTGCACATCTCCATCATTGATTCACCGTCACCGTGCATTGTTGCATGCATCTTCTGCATCATCTTCTTGCGCATTTCGCCGTCCTCGGCAATATGCTCCATGATCATCTCGGCCATCGCCTGGTCGTTTATCATTTCCATCATATGTTGACGGTGTTGATCATCAGCGTGATCATCCTTTGGAATAAATGCCATAAACAGAAAGAAGAATGCTCCTGCAATTAGCGTTACTACTGCGAGTTTCATAATAATACCTCCTTGTTATTGGTAATAAAAATTCTCATTACAATACAATTATTTTTACCGGGACGGGATTTATCCCGTCCCGGTGTGTTGTTTACTTTAGTGATGATCCCTGTGTTCATTGTCTTTTTCAGCTTTGGCAAGACTGCAGCAGGCAATTTCCGAATCTTCCGCCATCATGCCGCATGCCATCGACCATGTCGGCTCATCTTGCATTGCCGTATGTATGGTTTCTATAACCATTAACTGCATATTTTCATCCGCAGCAAAATAGTTTGTGAGTATATCCCGCATGGATGGCTGTTGCAATTGTTCAGCTATTAGTTGTTGATGTCTTACTTCCGCATTTCCACGATTCTGTCCATTGCGATTATTTTCTTTAACATCAGATGTATTGCAGCACGTCATCTCTTTGGCTTCTGCCATCTTTTTGCACTCCATGGTCAATGCAGGATCATCGAGTATTACCTTATACATGGATTCCTTGGCAATCAATCGTATGTGCTCATCCGTTGAAAGATAAGTTTCTACCATTTCCTGCATAGACGGTTTTTGCAACTGTTCTGCTATTAGTTGCTGATGTTTTACCTCTGCATTGCCGTGTTCTTGTGCCGATTGCAGAGCGGTGGCAGTGAACAGAAGTAATAGAACACCTGCGAGAATTAAAGATCCTGTGCGTGTCATAATAGCCCCTCCTTATATTATTTTATCGGTTATCAAGCCGGTGTTTACAAGTTTCCCGGCTGATAATATGTGAGATGCATAATTTTCGATGCGGGGTATCATTATAGTAACACCGCTACTATCGAATGTGACGGTTACATATAGAATTATTTAATGAAAACGAGTGGTTACAGCGGTAGTTCTCAGAGCAGATATACTTCGTTCAGAAGGAATAGTTCAACAGCAGGTATAATGAGTAATTCCCGGATTACTCCACTATGGGTATAATCGGTTGATTTTACTAACCACACCGGTTCTTTGTTTAAGATATAAAGTGGGTTAATAACGTATTGATGGTCGGATTTAAAAACTTTTCCGGTCAATGCCTCATGTACCGCGGTTCCGCCGATGAAAGTATCGATATGGCATAACGGATTAGTGACTACTGTTTTGGATGTTGTATCCGGCGGTTCTTCGGTATTGGCAGGGTGTTCGGAGCACGCCATATCGCAGGGTTCGTCTTCCATCACGACACACGTATGCCGGTGGGTCGTGAATCCGAGTGAAGTGAAGACAAAAAGGATGATGACAAGATGGATCATCCTTGTGAATATTATATTATTGTAGGCAGTCATAATGCTCACCTATTACGTGGAACATTTAAAAAGACAATTGGTTCCCGTTGATTAATTATGATAACAGTTGCTTTCGTTTTTCTTCATAATCCTCTTTCGATATTTCTCCTTTTGCATATCGCTTTTTAAGAATATCGAGAGCGGATTCTTCTGTGTGAGATTCCGGTGGTCTATTCTGTGTCACGATCCAACGCACGAGCGCAACGATACCTACGATGATAAGCCCCCAGAACAGTACCATAAAAATCCATCCACCCCACATACCGTCTCCAAACCAATGCATAATTTTATCTCCATTTCAATTTTCTATTGAATAATTCACCACTTTTTACCCTTTTGAAGATGCTTATCGATTCAAATAATTTTTCAACTCTTCATTGGAAGGTAATGATTTAGTTGGTGAAGCTCGAAATACAACTTCGTCATTTAGAATTAAATTCGGCGAATTTTGAATTTGATATTTTTTCATCGCTTCAGGGTCATCTTCAACGTAAACGAGCTGATACGTTACACCTAAATCATTTAGGCTCTTTTCTAATGTTGGTCTGTGTGAGCAGTTTTTAGTTGCTAATATCAATACATTCATTTTTTGCCTTTAATTTATAATATAATTTTCACTACCTTAGATCAATATGATGAGAAGTTATTCCTATGCCTTCTCAATAGATTCTTTCAACATTTCCCGTACTTCTTCTGCTATCTTTTTCAGCCCGGGATTATCGATTGCCTTCATCGATTCAACCGGGTCAATAGCAGCAATTTCGGTTTTTCCGTCTGCAGTTTCCTGTACGATCACATTACACGGCAGCATCGTACCGACTTTATCTTCCGTCTGCAGCGCTTTATGTGCAAACGGGGGATTGCATGCGCCGAGAATTTTATAGTTTCGGAAATCAACATCGAGTTTTTTCTTTAACGTCTCTTTGACATCGATTTCAGTGAGTATACCGAATTTTCTTTCCTGCAAGGCATTTGTTACACGCTCGATCGAATGATCAAACGAATCGTCTACTATACGTGAATAATAATAACTCATAATAATTCCTCTATTCATATTTATGTTAGAACAATGCTCCTGTTACGTTCATTAATATAACGATAATGCTTCCGGAATTCCACCGTATAATTCCATAGCCGAAGAAATACCACCGCATTTTCAACGATCAGTGAAAATATTTATTTGATCAGATTCATTTTCATAATCTTCCTTTGATCATCCACTTTCAATTCATAGAAATAGATGCCGCTTGAAAGTTTTTCAGCGTTAAAATCAACCGTATGAGTACCGGCCGTCATCGGGCCATTAAGCAGGGTCGTTATCCTTTGTCCGAGTACATTATATATATTAAGAATCATGTCTGTGTCATGCTTCAATGTAAATTGAATTGTCGTCGACGGATTAAAGGGGTTAGGATAATTCTGTTCAAGTACATATTCTTCAATCTGCAAGCGGTTTTCATCCGTATCTACTCCTGTTACCTGATCGCCGGTCAAAATAATAAAATTGCTTATTGTGTTTTCCTCGAATGTGATGGTATTATCCACCGGGTCTACTATTGCATCATGTACCGTTATCCAGCTACTGCTCTGATCGTCCCAGTATTTTACCTGAATGGTGTTCTCGTCAATATCGAATCCGTGTAGTTGAATATCATTGTAATGTAATTGGAAGGAGGCATTGGACTCGAAATTCATGTGTCCGCCGCAGCCGCCATCCTGCCACATTATGTTTTGTCTATTTTCTGCAAACATACCTATCTCATATGCCGCAAAGATATTCTGATTTTCTCCATAGGGAATATTTTGCGGAAAGATCTCCAACATACGTCCGAACAGAGAATCGGGCATCATACCGCCGTGGTGACCGCCGCTCATTTGGCGCCAACCGGGATTGACCTGCATCCAATCATCCGGATCAAATGGATCGTGAATTCTTACCGAATCAGTCATATTACTGTGCATCCAACCACCGCCAAAATGTTGACCAATGGTAGTTGAATCCCGCCATACTAAATCGTTTATCTCGTAAACTATGATTTTTGACATAGTGGAGTCGCTCATCAATCCACCCACAATATTTATTTGGTCGCCGTAATTTGGACGGGCTGCTTCTGAATTTGGTTCGTACCAGGGCGGTCCGAAATTTAGATAATAGTCCGGAGAACCGTCGCCAGATTTGTCCAAATAATAATGTTTCATTACAAAAGTTGTATCTACCAATGCAACACCATTGACCGACACTGTTTGTACTGTATTGTTCATCCAATCAAATGCAAAACCGTTACAGCCGTTCTGGTGATGGTCCCCACGGTGTGTATGTTCGCCCATATTTACCCAGAAAGGATTATACGGATCGCGCCAGAATTCTCCGTTAATCTCATACACAACAATAGTTGGGAAATCAAACATAGAAGAATCGTGCTGACCGCCGGTTATGGTAATTGTATCACCTTCATTGGGACGCAGGGCGTTACTGTCGTCCGGGTGGTACCAGTGTGGTCCAAAATTCAAATGATAATTTGCTTGCCCATCTCCGTTTTCATCAAGATAATACATTGGATTAACCATGGAAGTATCAATTATTGCCGTACCGGATACGGTAATCAGTATGAGTGAATCCGGATTGAAATGACCGCCGTGGGCATTCCCATTATTGCCGTCATGTGAATAACCGGGTATATAAAATAAAAATACCATTACAACAACTATTGTTAAAATCATATAAAACTGTTTCATTAAGAATTTGTCTCCTTGTACTGTTAATAAATTAAGTCTAAAACAACATACCCGTTACCCATTATAACGCTACCGTAATACCACCCGATATTCCCACATCCGGTGAGGTTTCACTGAATCCATATGATCCGGTAATGGACAACGTCAACGCAGCGCTCGTGCGGATATTAAATCCCAGCGACACCTGTCGCGGCGGGTCGAATCCGGATAATATCCTCGTGTATCCCTGATAATATGCTAATACTGAATACTGCCCGTTATGGAAAAACCGTCCTGCCCCAAAACCATAGGTTACCGGATCGCGGTATGTGTAATCTTCCGGACTTCCCAGTGCGATGTAGCCGACGTCGGCAAAGGTTGCATACTGTCCGAATCTCTTTCGCAGTGCAATTCCCATCCCGAAATCGAATTCTCCCGTTCCATAAACATCATGTGTATGAGCTACCGGTATTTTGATCATTCCGTTTAAAGAAACGGAGGGAAGAGAGTTTCTTTCGGTTAAGACGGTATATTCACCCCGCAGAAAGATATCACCCAATCCGCCGGAGAGTGTCGAACCGTTTCCCATCATACCGCGGCTACCGGAATGCATACCGTTCCCGCTCTGACTGTGATTGCCGGGAAGAAACATATCGCCGCTCCGGCTCACAAGCTCACTGCTCTGTGCAAATGCGGAAAAATCTGCGGAAGCATACCAGCGTGGTGTCTGATAGCGGATACCACCGTATAGTGTGTATGATGATGTAGATTCATCGTATATGTATTTTCCCGATACCATTTGCAGTGAGCCGTTAATGTACCAGGTACCCTGCGAAAGGACGGAGGAAGAAGGTATAAGAAGAAGTAATACGGTGTAAATGATTTTAAGGTTTATTGAATATTTTAGTTCAGGTTTCATATAAATATTTTTCTATCTTTCTTTATTTATATATTTAATAACAAACAAAACTTTTTATTCTTGTGTCCCGTAAGGGCGATTCATGAATCGCCCTTACGGGACACGTTTTTTATTCTGTCACCCTTTTCCCCAAAAAAGAACTCTTTTTTATTTTATGCTACCAAGGTTTATAGAATTGAATAAGGTTTTTTAAAACCTATATTCAGCATAAATCAATAATTAGATTTCCACATTACCTCTGCGGATCCTGCATTTCTTCCATACGTTTTACCATTTGCTCGAAATTCTCCACGACGGTTTCCATATGTTCGTGCATATCTTCCATATTCCGCTGCATATGCTCGTTTTCCATCATTTCCCGATCTCCCATCATCTCATGCATTTCCTGCATAAAGTCGTGCATATCTTCTGCCATTTTGCCCATATGCTCGCCCATACGGTTCATATGCTGATGTCCTCTTGTATGCTCCATATGCTCGTGTTGCTGATGCATCCGGGTCATTGTTTCTGTACGCTGCATTATTTGCTGCATACGTTCCATCATATTTCCCATTTGATGCTGCATTTGTTGCATATGCTGGTGCATGTGCTGCATCTGTTCGCCTTTCATATGCTGGGAATTTGCCGGTGTTGAAGATAATAGCAGTGCCACCATGATGGCTGCGGTTAGATAAAATATTGATAGTTTCAAAATTTCCTCCTTATAAAAAATTTGTTCAGATAATTGTCTCCGTTACCCACTGTATGCAATATATAAAAGAACAGTTTCATATGCGTTACATAATTATGGATTTTTTGTACAGATAATTCTCATCTCTGCTCTTTCTTTTGCATTGACGGACATTTCGTTGTTCCATATGAGCAAAACACGCAGCAATCACCGGGTTCCGGTTTAAGTACCTCTTTACAATTTGAACATTCATAGAAATGCTGACACGCATCCACCGGCATCTGTTCATGTTTTTTTAATCCGCATTTCGGACACGTAATAATTGTTTTCGTTAGGATGCTCATTGTTTTATTACCAACGCCGGTTCCAACTGTTCAGATCATTTACTGCAAT
>SL_3KL_010_SEDDRAFT_10000431_pt1 | contig 34240 bp, 29 predicted proteins | sample SodLakKL_010_SED_2_FD_10381 | JGI IMG/M metagenome (IMG submission 10381) | reverse complement strand
GAGGATAAGGTGTTTGTGGTACTAAACCTTTCCCCTGAGCCTAAAACTGTGGAGTTAACAAGCGGAAATTATACAGGTAATTACACCGATCTTTTCAGCGGACAACAGGAGCTTGTTGAAGCAAACCATACGTTCGATATGGACTCCTGGGGTTATAGGGTATTTTACAAATAAAATCCAGACCCAATAAACTAAAAACGGTGGAGATTCCATGTGAAATCTTCACCGTTTTTTTAAAGAACTTATATGTGCAATACCGTCAAAAAAAAAGAATGAAACTTGCATGAGCACTGTGCTATCAAAAGAAGATGAACCGAACGAAGTGAGCTCATGAGCACCAATATAAATGTAATTTGCGAATAAAGCAGCACCATGCAAGCTCCCCTGTATATGGCGCGAAAGGTATTTAACCCATTATTTAATACAAACTTATTCGAATAAATATCCGTTTAAAGATCTACTTCTAAACCTTATAACAAGCCTCTGTGAAACTATCCAAAAAATCCAGGGATTGTACTTTGGCTTCAATAAAGCCCATATGGCCAGTATTACGCAAAATCAGGGAATAAGCTGTTTCGGTTAATGCCATTTGTACCCAAATATTTTCAAAAGGGACTCTGCTGTCTTTTTGCCCGGCAATAAACATAACCGGGAAGGGTGCATTGATTAAAACATCCAGGGTACTTGTGCGGTTTTTCATCCCTTCCTGGGCTGCCAGAATTGCTTTGGGATCCATCAAAGAGGCTTCATCAATCAGAGATTGAATCTCATCCTTGTACAAGTCTTTGGTTTCAGGGGCAAACAAATCGGGGATAAAGTTCAGCAAAAATCGGTTGTGATTGTTTTGAATAACCTCTATGGCGCGTTCCCGTGCTTCTTTAGCCTCATCGCTGTCGGCGAGAGAAGTACTGTGAAACAAACCCAAACCCCGGAGCATGGAAGAATATTTCCGGGCAAATGCAAGAGCAACATAACCGCCCATGGAATGACCTGTAATAACTGCCGATGGTATATTGAGGTGATCTAAAACGGCTTTTACACTGTCGGCCATCAATTCCATAGAGTGCACCTCGCTGAGTATACTGCTTCGCCCATGTCCAGGCAAGTCAATCAAAACAAGCCGGTAGCTGGCAGAGAGGGTTTGCTTAAACTCATGCCAGATTTTCAAAGATTCCGTAAATCCATGCAGAAGAACCAATACATCTCCACTGCCATATTCTTCAAAGTGAATCGAGCCTTTCTTGTAATCTAAATACATGAGATTTCTTTTAATTATCGTTTTGCTTCAATTAAATTCACATTTTCTAGAATAAAGATAATGCTTTTTTTATACATGAGAAATAAAATTAGTTTTGTTTATTTTTTATAACTTTATGCACTCATGTTTTAATTGTTTATCTTAATTTTTACATCTTTATTATTTTTCAACCAACCATGCCGGCCCCTCCTGAAAGAAAAATTCATATCATTGATGACGATTCCCAGACCATTCAGGTTCTGGAGTTTGTTTTAGCCCGCAATGGTTATCATGTCTCAGGCTCGCACTCGGGAGAGCAGGCATTAAGCACACTAAAAAGTTACACCCCAGATTTGATTATGCTTGATATTTTCATGCCAGGAATGGACGGATATGAGGTTTGTGCAAAAATTAAAGAAGATGCTCAACTGAAAGATGTTCCGGTCATTTTTATCACAGCTGCTGGTCAGACCCAGGAACTTGTAAGGGGTTTTGAAGCCGGTGCAGTAGACTTTATCTCAAAACCTTTCAACAAAGCTGAACTGCTGGCAAGGGTTAACACCCACATTGAACTCAAACGCAGCAAGGATACCATTACCAATAAAAACCTGGAATTGCAAACCGAAATTGAAAACCGCAAGCAAGCGGAGGAAAAATTCAGAGCCTTGTCTGAAACTGCCTTTGAAGCTGTGGTATTCGTTCATAATAACATCATCATAGAAGCCAATAAAGCAGCCTCACGATTGTTTGGCCTTAATAAAAACAATACAAAAAACAAAAATATTTTTTACTTAACCAACGAAAAAACAGCACTGGGAAGCATCCTGAACAAAAAGGAGAAAGAGGGGCCATGGGAAATAAACTTTATCGATCACAAACAGCAAAGCTTTCACGGACTTTTGCAAAAGCAGGAAATCCGGTACAAAGGAAAAACCGTCAATGTGCTGGCTATCAGAGACATTACTCGCCAAAAAGAAATAGACAAGGAAATTTTGAATGCCGTATTGGAAACAGAGGATAAAGAAAGGAAAAGATTTTCAAGAGATTTGCACGATGGACTGGGAGCAATCCTTTCCACATTGAAAATTTATCTCACCCTGATCCAAAAAGAAAATAAAACACCCGATGAAAAGAAAATGCTGATTGCAGAAATGAAGGAGACGATTAATAATGCCATTGAGTCGGCCCGTACCATCGCCAACAACATCATGCCAGGTATATTAATGGACCTGGGCCTGATCAAAGCACTCATCTCTTTTATTGATGCCCTAAACAAAACGGGTGTAATTCATATTGAATTCAAGGAACCTGACAACTTGCCCCGCTTGGATACCAAAACGGAAACACATTTATACAAAATCATTTTAGAGCTCATCAACAATACCATTAAGCATGCAAAAGCAAATCATATAGATTTAAACATTTATAAGAAAAACAAAAAGCTCATCATTGACTTTAAAGATAATGGGATAGGATTTGACTTTGACACGGCATATCACCAAAAATCTGAAAGCCAAGGGTTAAAAAACATATTAAGCAGGGTAAACTTTCTCGAAGGAGAGGCCAGTTTCAATACCGGCAAAGGCAAAAACACACATTTTCACCTTGAGCTGGACTTATAAAAAAATGCATTTTTTGGTTATTACATACTTTTATATCATTACATTTGCAACCATATTGTGTTATTTTTAGACTTATTGAACCACTGGCTAAGTTTATGAAAACATTTTTAATATTAAAGGGGTTAAGATAGTATGGATACAAATCAGAAACTTGAGGTATTGATTGTGGAAGATCAGCATATTTTTAGAAAAGGGCTGATCATGTTACTGAAAGAAATTCCGGGAATTGAAATTTTCGGTGAAGCATCCAATGGTAAGGAGTTTTTGAAAATGATTGAAAACCGAAGGCCCGATATTGTTTTTATGGACATTCAAATGCCAGTGATGAATGGTATCGAAGCCACCCAGAAAGCCATTGATTTGTATCCCGGTTTAAAAATAGTAGCCATAAGCATGTTTGGAGACGAAGAATACCTTGTGAGTATGCTTGAAGCAGGAGTGAAAGGCTTTTTGTTGAAAACCGTTGAGGAACACGAGTTGCACAAAGCTATTGATTTGGTAGCCGACAACAAAAACTATTTTTCGGATGAACTGCTGCCAGTATTAACCAACTCACTGGTTAACAAAAAATCCAAAAATGAGCCACCAGAGCCGGAGCTCAGAGAAGAACTCACCAAGCGGGAAGTAGAAGTATTAAATCTTATCTGTAAAGGATTCACCATCAAGGAAATTGCCGATCAACTTTTTATCAGCCAGCGAACAGTTGACGGGCATAAAGCTAACCTGTTCAGGAAAACCGGGGTAGACAGCAGTGTAAAGTTGGTTACTTTTGCCATAAAGAACAATTTATTCCAGCTCTGACCATACCCTTAACACTCTCCTCCCCTCCCCCCTTAGAAAACAAAGCCCTCAACATGAAGGCTTTGTCTTATTAAAACGAAAAACGTCCCAGTAATTACTTTCGTGCTTCAAAGTGCTCCTCCAGCAAGCGTGCCACATACTTGCCAATTATGTCAAACTCCAGGTTTACCACAGAGCCTTTTTTAAAATCACCAAAATTGGTGTAATCATAAGTGTAAGGGATGATGGCCACAGAGAACATTTGAGGCTCAGAGTCCACTACGGTGAGGCTCACTCCATTAACTGAAATGGAGCCCTTTTCTACAGTAATATTTTTGGGACCCGGATCATATTCGAAATAAAATTTCCAGCTTCCGTCAAACTCCTCTACTTTGGTACATACAGCTGTTTGATCCACATGCCCCTGCACAATATGTCCATCCAGGCGTGCATCGATTTTCATGGAACGCTCCAGGTTGACACGATATCCCTCTTTCCAGGTCCTCATGTTGGTTTTATCCAGTGTTTCCTGGATTGCAGTCACCGTATACTGGTTCTTTTCTTTATCAACGTTTACTGCCGTAAGACATACACCATCATGCGACATACTTTGATCAATCTTCAACTCTTTGGCAATGGGTGTTTCTATGGTAAAATGAATATTGCCTCCCTCTCGATCTATTTTTACCACTGTGCCTGTTGCTTCTACAATTCCTGTAAACATCTCTATTTCTTTTTAAATGATTCAACAAATTAGGTTTAACGTATTATTCAACTTATTCTTCCTCGCTTCTGTATAGGAATTTGTCATCCGTAAGTTCGATGATGGTACGCAGCCACCATTCAGGATATTCTGGGTGCTCCACAATAGGGTATTTTCCCCACTCATTGGTGAGAAACTCACCATCCTCTTCGAGTTTAATGTTCCCATCCAGATATTTAACCATCAGGAAGCGAAATAGTTCCTCCCAACGCTCCACAGTATAATTTCCCATGGTAACCGAAAAGTTGGTCAGAAAATCCTTAGCAAGTTCAGGGTCCGTTTGATAAAGCTCCATGGCTGCCTGATCTATGGCTGGCACAAACTCTCTGAATCTGTTTTCCAGCTCCGCCTGTACTTTTTGGATGTCGGGCAATTTCAGGCTATAACGCAGATAAGCCAGGTGAGCCACTTTGTTAAACACCCAGAAAGCAGCATCATCTTTATACTCCAGGATACTCCCGTAACCCTCCCTGAAGCTATCCGGGGCCCGGCGAATACCAGCATACATGGGAACATAAACACTGGTGTTGGCATCATCTACCCCAAACCAGATAATCCCTCCTATCTCACCTGGAAATTCACTTCTGGACTGTGTGATAAAAGAAAAGCCGGTTTGTTGGGTGGCGGTGGTTCTTTCATGGAAGTAGGTTTTTCCATCAACCTCCCAGGTAAGAGGCCGCCAACGGTAGGGTTTACCCCAGGGGCCTGCACCAATATCACGGGTCATATCAAAATCAGTACCTTGCAGGTAATCCCTTTTGAAGTCTATCAAGTCCTCCACCGAAAGTTTCCGCTCTGGCTTTACATACAGTGGCATGCGGTTTTCAAGGTCAAAGCCCATGGCATAATCCATATACTCGTCCATGCCAGGCGCCACTTCCTTAAACATGCTCCAAACCCTGGCTTCACAAAACCTGGCTGAACCAAAATCAATGGGTGCATAGGCATCGGAAAAGCTAAAATCTTCATCAATACCCTGAAAGTAGTTTTTTTCACGGGCAAAGTCTATCACATCGTGGGAGTAAATGGCCCTTACCCCAGGCTCATGCAATTTATCCCACTGTTGATTGGTAATGGATTCTTCTCCGTCAGCCAACGGGAAAGTCATGATACGCGCATGATTGGCATGAGCCGAAATATATCCGTCCGGAATGCGTTTGGCCACCCATACGGCCCCTTTTTTTGCATTGTAATATTCTCCGGTTTGTGAATCCTGCTGTAAATCAACCCCTTTCCCAATAATTTCCATAATCCAAACCTCGTTGGGGTCAGCAATGGAGAATGACTCTCCATAGCTATGATACCCATATTCATCTGCCAAATCACCGATGATGCGTATGGCATCGCGGGCAGTGGAAGCCTGTAAAAGAGCAAGCTGCATCAAACCCGTATAATCCACACCTCCCAGGGTGTCAAACAACTCGCGATGCCCCACAAAGGTACTTTCACCGATGGCCACTTGTTTTTCGTTGATGTAACCCACCACCTGGTAAGTAGACTCAGGAAGGGGAACCTGAGCAAGAGGTTTATGGCTTCCACGGTAATATACCTGGTAAAATTCACCAGCCTCCCTGGGGCCACCTTCAAAATAATACAACTCTCCATAGCGAATGTGAGAATCGGCAGCATAGCTAATCATAGAGGACCCGTCAGCTGATGCACCTGGGGTCACAAGATAGCTTGTACAGGGCATTGCCTGTATAGACATAACTACAATGATGGTCAGTGAAAATATAAGTTTTCGACACATAAGAAATTTGCTTTGTTTATAAATTGCTTTCCCCCGCAAACCTACATAAATTTTTCCAAAAAATCCCGATTAACGCACTAAGATAACAGGGAATATATCCACTGTAAAAGCACATAAAAAAAGAGCTGTCCCGGATGAAACAACTCTTTTTTAAAGAAAAGCCTGTTAAGTATTTAGAAAATTCTTCTCAAACGCAGGAATGTAAATAACAGGATTAGGCCCATACCCAGGATAAGTGCCCACTGCCCCAGGGGAACAGGGGTTGGTTCGGGGTCGGGATCCGGCACAACACCAGTAAAACCTTCTGCTCCAATAAAAACCCATGAATCCAGAATTCGATCTGCAGCATCGGCGATTGCCAGTTTGATGGTATTGGTTTCTCCAGGTATAACTTCACCTTCTACCACCAGTATCGTGGTAAAACCATCCATCTCTGTACAATAGGGTGCCTCATCCAACCCGCCATCAAATGGATCATTGTTAACATATAAACTACTGTTATCATTCAGATTTATGGTATTGATGGTAATGGGATCTTCTGTGCCCGGGGTGAGTGCAATGTTTTCACCGTTGAGAAAAAATCCAAAAACATCATTATACTCCGTGCCAACATACTCATTGTATTCATCAGAACCAAAAACAAACTGAATAAACAGCTGATCGAAAGTTGGGATAAATTCAAATTCAAGTATGGTAGCATCATAAGTGCTCTGTGGAATCAGGTTGTTCAGATCGGGATCTCCTGGTAAATTCAAAACTCCACTAATGCCACCAGAAATGTTGGGTCCAATGGCATTGTCGATAAACCCTGAACTCAATACAATGCCGCTTTCCAGGCCAATTCCGGCATCCATGCCCCCGGTGAAAACCCCGGCAGAAGCATCCGTTCCTGTGGTTGCCTGAAAGTTCAAAAGGCTGTAGGATTGAATATCCTCTCCCAGAATGTTTTCAATCAAATCATTAGCAGTAAGGGAAGATCCATCCACGGGGTACATAACAAAGCTCGGGCAAAGTGCTTCTTTATCAATTTCCATGAGGCGTTTAGGGCCTTCGCCTTCTCTTTGCTGTGCAAAAGCTACCAGCACAAAAAGCGATAAAACAAGTGTCAATAATTTTTTCATCGTTCCTTTTTTTAAGTGAATAATACATCAAAATATTTAGCAATAAACGCAATTCTATTGTAAATTTAACTGCTTTGTCGACACATTTTATGTTTTCGACGTACCTCTCGTACTTAAATTTGTTCATTTTAATTCAAACAAACCGCTCGTAGCATTAAAAGATTGATTGCCTGTTGCTTACAAAACAACCTGACTTGAATTACATTACAGTGGATTTTGTACAAATAGATTTAAACAAACTTTTAACTATTCCATATCGACATTTTATAACTTTTTGTTTAATTTTACCGTCTCTTGAAAGATTTTTTTGATATTTTTAATACACAGCCCCGTAAAAACCAACAAAGCTCCCATAGCAAATCATAATTGATAAATGTCCAGCATAGCTCAAGCAGTCCTAATGTACATCAAAAAAAACATTGATTTTGACAAACAAAAAGAGACCGCATAAACAAAAACAGGAGAAAGAAAAGGCACGCAAAGCCTATCTTTACTATTTAAAACCCTTGCTTTATGCATTTGCCGGATGGTTTATTTTACTGGCCATTTTACACATCCCGGCGGTGAAGGATCATTTACGCGATATAATGGTAAGTTTCACCCATTTTTCTGCCATAACTATGGGCAGGTTATTTTTTTTACCAGTAAATGACCTGGGCAATCCCATCATGGGATACGGTGGTTTTACCATGCGGGTAATCCTGGAATGCACCGCTTACAACTTCTACCTTTTTGTGTTGATGCTCACCATCTTTGCCCGGTGGCCACTCAAACACAAATTCATTAACTTTTTGTTGTTTTTTGGGGTCATTTACATAACCAATAACTTGCGCTTTTTGATCATGGGTGCTGTAGGGAAAAATTACCCCCATGTTTTTCATCATATCCACGATTATTTCTGGAATATCCTTTTTGCATTAATGGTTTTTCTCGTATACATATGGTGTGATAGCAGAGCGGGTGGAATTTTTGCACCCATAGAAAATAAATAACGGCTATTGAGCCAATCAAGCACCACTTCTTGTATTTTTATTATAAACCCATTTAAATTGAATTTTATGCCTACAAGAAAATGCTTAAGAAAANTCTCATACTGATAGCAGCTTCAGCCGTTTTTACAATGCTGTGGTTTAATGGCCTGGAAAGATTGTGGGCTCATGTGCTCACTTTCAGCTCAAACACTTTTATTAGTATTGGCAGCGATGAGACACAGATAGCCTTAGAGAACCGTGATGAAGAAATGATTTTCCGGGTTACCACACTCATTGATGGGAAAAGAGGTTCATACCCCCAGCGGGCGCAAAGCCTGCTATTACCCACAGTCATTGTTCTGAGCTGGCTGCCCCTGTTGTTTTTCAGTTTGCCCGGAAAAACAGCAGCCAGGCAGTCATTCACCAACATGGCTATCTTTCTGCTCTTCCAGGTATTTTTCATGATACTGCTTACATTTTATTACAACTCAGCTTTTGCCAAATACCTTTTTCACCTGATGATGGAAGCCTTTTATATCATTGCCCTTGGTATAATTATCAAGGACGCATTCAAGTATCCACATATATGGAAAGCATCCCTTTCTAAGCAACCACAAAACCAACAACCATCAAAACCATGGAAATCAACGAGCTAAAAATTGTTTTCTATGCAATACCTGTATATCAACTGTTTTACTTCACCATCCAGGTATTAATTACACAAAAACCAGCAGCCACAAGAGTTTCCATGGGGGTGTTTATGCTTTCTATAAGCATTCTCGCTACGTTTGTTGCCGTTAAAGCCAATAACTCAATCAGTATGCACGTAGTAATGCCTTTAGCTCTTTTTCTGGCTGCATCGCTGCCTTTCACACTTTACAGGTATTTGTTTGGGATGCACATTAACTCGAACCCTAACTCCATGGCTCTTCTGCTAAAAGGGCTTTCATTGCCCTTGCTTATACTTCCTGCCATTTATTTTATATTAAACACTTCCCTGGCAGGTACCCGTCATCCTTCGTCTGTTTCAGAGGCACATAAAACCCTCTTGGGGTCCGGAGGTGCGGTTTTTACCACCGTGTTTTTGCTGGCAGTAATTTACTATTTGTTTTGGCAATTGAAAAATGCAGCACTCATTTACAAATTGAGTAGAACAACCACTCAACATCCCAACCCGGCTCGTCAAAAAGCCATTAAACAGCTGAAAATAGTTTACTTAAGGATTGCTTTTACAGGATTTTCTCTTTCTTTACTACTGCCGGTTTATTTTTTAGGTCAACTACAACAATATACAATTGGATTTACAGTTTACAATACCATTTTACTTATCACAAGTGCATTACTTGGCAACTCAACAATAAAATTATTTGAAAAAACCCACAATGAAAAAAGCCGGCAGGGTTATACGCCCCACCAGGAAGTTTTCAGAAAACATGGTATTGGGCTGACTCCCCACAACGAAAAACATAACCCTTTCAAAGACAAAGCACAATCCGAACAATTGAAAAAGAAGCTTATCCATCTGATGAATGAAAAAAAACCCTACACAAACCCAGCATTTGGATTGGATGATTTATGCAAAATGCTTGGAGACAACAAAAGAAAAGTAGGGTACCTGATAAACGACATTATGGGAAAAAACTTTTACAGCCTCATAAATGAATACAGGATTGAAGAAAGCATAAGATTGATGAATAACACCCGCAATAAATATACCCTGGAGACTATTGCAAAAATGGCAGGATTTCGCTCCAAAACCTCATTTTACTCAGCATTCAGGAAGCTCAAAAATGTAACACCAAGCAAATACCGGATTCACACCTAAATATTTTCATACGATCTTTACGTAAGTTAGCCAACGAAAAAAGTAATTTCATTTGACTTATTTTGCTTTTTAACACAAATTGAGCTGTTTAAACCTAAATTTTTCTTACTTTTGCCGTAATGTGTATATATAATTTTTTACATTTGCAATACTTTTAATTTTTCGAGCCGTTACTTGAAAGAAAAAAACAGTTCCAGGTATACGAATAGTATCCAATGATAACAATCATAATTGTTGCTGCATTCTTTCAACCCTGCTTTTTATAATGGAAGAATATTCGAACATACACCATAAGCGCATACCAGTTACCATCATAACAGGTTTTTTGGGGGCGGGCAAAACAACCTTTCTCAACAATGTTTTGAAGAAATACCCCAAAACGCGATTTGCCATCATAGAAAACGAGTTTGGAGAATTGGGCATTGACGGGGAGATGTTGTCCAATGATAACATTCCGCTTTATGAGCTTGTAAACGGTTGTATCTGCTGCACACTTAACACCGACTTTTACAGGGCTCTTCAAAACATCATCGACAATTACCAGGATATTGACCATTTGTTGGTTGAAACAACAGGCATTGCAGACCCCATGCATGTTATAGACCTCTTTTTCTCCAACGAGCAAATTCGCAATGGTTTTATTGTAAACAGCGTGATATGTCTTACAGACAGCACACTTCTTGAAGAAAACCTGAACATGCAGCCAGAAGCAAGAAAACAGATTGCCCTGTCTGATATTGTATTACTGAACAAAATGGACATGCTGATGGGTAACGATACCCAACACCTTAAAAACCGTGTTTTTGACATCAACCCTATGGCTGATGTGATAGAAACATCCCACGCCCAAACCAATGGCACACCCCTGCTCAACACCGAAGCCTATTCTTTTCCCCACATTGAAAAAACGACATTATCTTACCAAAACCTGAACATTTCATTACAGAACCTGGCCAAAGACAAAGAGCAGCTCAACGGGCACCATCAACATGATATCCACGCCGAAGGTTTTGTTTTTGACGAATGCTTTGACCAGGAGCTTTTTAACATATGGATAAGCAGCTATATTTATTTTAACCAAAACAGCCTGTTTAGGGTAAAGGGCATTCTGAACTTTAAAAACAGTAAAAAAAGATATATTTTTCAGGCAGTAAAGGGTTCCTGTATATTTGAACAAGGGAGCGAATGGCAGGAAAACGAATCCCGGTTTTCCAAAATAGTTTTTATAGGTAAGCATTTAAACCGGAAACAACTGGAACAGAACCTGAGCAAGCTCTTTATTAATCAAAATACAGTTGCCACATTGTAAGGGCGGCTCCCCGGAGCCTGCAAATAAATCTAAAGCAAGATCTTTCAATACGCCTTGCTTCCTGGGCCACCTGGTGTTTTCATCCCAACAACCAAACAGGCCACCTGCCCAAAAAGCATGATGATCTTTTGTCTTCCAAAAAACAGAAAGCATCAACCACAATGCATAACTACAACGAACCATCTTTTGAAAAGCTAACATCTAAAGTACCAGGTGTCATTTTCCAATTCAGGCTCCATCCCGATGGCAGAACGTCTATCCCTTTTGCCAGTAAAAGAATAGAGGAAGTAATTGGATTGAAGCAATCTCAAGTCAAAGATGATGCAACCCCGTTTTTCAACAAAGTCCACCCCGATGATCTGCAAAGTCTTTTCAATAGCATTGAGCAGTCCCGAAAAAACCTCTCTGACTGGTATTATGAGTTCATATTTATCAAGGATGACCAGGAAACCAAATGGCTCAAAGGGTTAGCCAGACCTGAAAAGACTTCAGATGGAGGATACCTGTGGCATGGATACGTCATGGATGTTACGGAGAACAAAGAGGAAGAGCAAAAAAACCTGAAAACGCAAAAAAAGTACAAGGGTTATATTGAAAGTGCACGAGATGGACTTTTTGTGGTAAATCGCCAGGGGAAATACCTGGAGGTAAACCCTGCGGCTTGCCGAATGACCGGTTACTCAATGAATGAACTGCTAAACATGGAGGTAAAACACCTGGTACATCCTGCATTTAATGAAGAAGAGAAAAAGACCCTCCAACGCTCCTTTCAGCAAGGCTCCATCGACGAAGAAATAAGGCTCAAGAAAAAAAACGGGGATGCACTGTGGGTAAGACTGGTAACATCAAAAATTGAAGAGGATGTTGTTATCGCATTTTGCAGCGATATCACCCAAAGAAAGTATAACGAAAAGGTGCTTAACCTGCAGCTTGAATTTCAAAAACTGCTGGCATCCATTTCTTCAGCATTTGTAAATACGACATGGGAGTCATTTGACAATACCCTCCACCAGGCGCTTGCCCACTGCGGTATCTTTTTTAATGCTCAGAGAAGCTACGTATTTCAATTTTCTCCGGATTATACAACCATGAGCAACACCCATGAGTGGTGTGCATCCAACGTTCAGCCACAAATAGATAACCTCAAAAACATAAAGACCTCTCAATTTGGCTGGTGGTGGGAAAAAATTAAAAACAAAAAAGTTATTCATATTGCTAATGTTGACAAATCTGTCAGCCTGAATGCTTACGTAAAGGATGGCCTCAAATCCCAGAATATCAAATCCCTTTTATCTGTCCCTATGATAAGCAATGGAGTTTTGATGGGTTTTCTTGGTCTTGACAGAACCTGCAAATACATGGAGTGGTCTGACATGGAGGTGGCCCAATTTAAAATAATAGCGGAAACCATTTCAAACATTTTCTCCAAAGCCCAAACAGAAAAAGCGCTGCGCAAAAGTGAAAACCGCTATCGTTTGCTTGCTGAAAATGCCCGTGATATGATATACAGAATTGTATTCACCCCCCAAAAAAGGTATGATTACATAAGCCCTTCCTCTGTTAATCTCACCGGGTATACCCCTGATGAATACTATGCCAATCCAAACATTGACAATAAGATAATCCACCCTGAAGACAAACCTGTGGTTAACCAAGCTTATGATAACCCCCGAAGGTTTGAAAAACCCCTGGCCTTCAGGATGATTCGAAAAGACGGGAAACTCATATGGGTTGAGCTTAGCAATGTTCCCGTATTTAATGACCTGCATAACCTTGTAGCTGTGGAAGGAATTGCCAGGGAGATTACAGAGCAAAAAGAAAATGCAGAAAAGCTTAGAGCGCTCAATGCCGAATTGGTTGAAAAAAAAGCAGCCCTCGAAAACCTTAACCAATCCCTTGAAAAAAGGGTGGAGCAGGAGGTAGAAAAAAACAGGAAACTCGACCATATGATGGCCATGCAGGCCCGTCAGGCAGCACTGGGAGAAATGATTGCCAACATCGCTCATCAATGGCGCCAACCCCTCAACCTGCTCAACCTGGCTGTTTACGATATGGAGGATGCTTTTGAGTATGGTGAATTGGACAAAAAGTATATGGATCATAGCCTGCGGGAGATGAACAACATCATTCAGAAAATGTCAAAAACCATTGATGATTTTCGAAGTTATTTTAAGTCCGAAAAGGAAAAGACAGTATTCAAAGCCTCACAAGTCATTTCCAATGCCCTGGTATTTACAGATTCTTATTTTAAAGACATTGGGGCCGTCCTCCAGAAAGACATCCCGGGAGATGTTTTTATTTACGGCTTTGCATCCCAGACAGAACAAACCCTTGTCAATATCTTAAAAAATGCACTGGAGGCACTTGCTGATTCAACTACCCCGGAAAAAGTCATTGAGCTCAAAGCAAGTAATTCGCAGAACAAATGCTGCAAAATTGAAATAACCAACACGGGGAAATCCATCCCCCCGGAAAATTTTCCTAAAATTTTTGACCCCTATTTTTCAACCAAGCCGCAAGAGCAAGCCCTGGGACTTGGGTTGTATATTGCAAAAATTATCATAGAAAAAAACATGGATGGGAAAATATATTTTGAAAATGTTGCCAGGGGTGTTAAATTTACTGTTGAATTGCCTTGTGGAAATCCCTATGCCTGACACATGTACTTTTTTTCACCTCCCCCAATCCTTAAAGCAGCCAGCACTCCATGGATATACTGGAATATCAAAACCCCGCTAAAAAAGATTTATCTGACATTTGATGACGGGCCCCACCCCCAAACCACACAACAGATTTTGGATATACTACAAGACTTTGAATCGAAGGCCACCTTTTTCTGCAAAGGTGAAAATGTGAACACCTACTACCCTTTGCTTGAAAAAATACTTGACAGAGGACATGCGTGTGGAAATCACACCTACAGCCATATAAGCGGATGGTCAACAAAAACTAAAAACTACCTGGCTGACATTGAAAAGTGTGCATCCCTTGTGGAGTCAAACCTTTTTCGTCCCCCTTTTGGCAAAATGAGCATTCACCAAATGTTTGCTCTTCCAAAACAATACAGGATAGTCATGTGGACTTTGATGAGCTACGACTTCCATGAAAATATCGATGCTCAGCTTATCACAAACACCTTTCTCAGAAAAACAAAAAAAGGAGCAATCTGGGTATTTCATGACAACCCAATAGCTATTGATAAAATAAAACAGACATTGCCTTTTTTATTGGAGTATTTTAAAAACAAAGGATTCACATTTGATAGTCTCAGCGAAGCATTTTGGCCGGATTCCGCTTTAAAGACAACAGTTACTACTCCTAACCATTGACGTAATAGGTGCAGGAGCAACAAAGCAGATGGGTATGGTTACTCCATAAGCACTCCCGGTTAACATTTAAACAAAAAAAAAGGCTGTTTCGGTGAGGGGAAATGGAATTGAAGACAAAAGGGAAAATGGGGAAATCTTCAGGGGATACCGAAACAGCCAATATTATAAAAAGAACGGATTATCATTGTATAGTAAAACAAATATATAAATTTTCACCAAACAATCAAAAGATTTTATGACAAAAAATGGCTATTTATTATTTTTTGTGCCAACATAAACTCATTCAGCAATTAATGATAATTTTGTCCCCGTAAAACATAAAATATCAGGGGGAATTCCCGAAAGCCAACTGCGAATTACCAACTACCGTTTTGAATTTAAGAAACCATGCGGCCCATCAGGGAAAACAAAAAAGTTACCCCGGTGAAATTTCTGCTTGCAAAAGGGCATAAATATAGACCATCGGGTGCACTAAACACTTAACTTATACGTACTCTTAATAATGCGGAACATTTTAAATAACAAAAGACCCTATTTCTTACTGGCATTGCTGGTTTTTGCAGCTGCGTGTGCCAACGTGGTTGCCCCTACCGGTGGCCCCATTGATGAAGACCCACCGGTTGTGCTCAGGAGCACCCCACCTAACTACTCCACCAATTTTACCGGTGAAGATGTCAGGATATTTTTTGACGAATTTGTGGAACTGGATAACCTCAGGCAAAATATGCTGGTTTCTCCTCCACTGCAGAGTGACCCTGAAGTAAGGGTAAGGCGCAGATCCATTATCATGTCTATCGAAGACACGCTGGCCCCAAACACAACCTACAACTTTTTCTTTGGTGAATCCATTGTGGATATTACGGAAGGGAATGCCATACCTAATTTCCAGTATGTGGTTTCAACAGGAGACTATGTGGATTCGCTCTCTATTGCAGGCCGGGTTAGAGACGCTTATACACTTGAACCGGCTGATGAAGTTTTTGTAATGTTGTATGATGACATCTATGACTCTGTGCCCATGCTGGAACTACCGGTTTATCTTTCTAAAACCAACGAAGAGGGGGAGTTTTTTATCAGCAACATGCGGGAAGGAGAATATCTGATGTTTGCCCTCATGGATAAAAGCTCCAACTTTAAGTATGACAGCCGTGAAGAAAAAATTGCTTTCCTGGACAGCCTCGTATCTCCAAAATTTGCGGGTCATATACACCTTTTCCACAGTGGTGATGAAACGCCCGAAAACGACAATGGAACAGTCAATGACACCATTAACGGCAACGACATACCCATCAATGATACAATTCCTGAAGAATCTTTCACCTTACCCATTCACGACCTATACCTTTTCCAGGAAAAGGATACCTTTCAACGAATACTATCTGCAAGGCTGGAAAGACCGGGAAAAGTAAATATTGAGTTCCGTATACCAACAGACTCGGTCCATGTGCGGGAATACCGAACCCTGGAAAACAACGATTGGTACATTCCTGAGCTGGGTGCATACAAGGATACTTTGACTTTATGGATCCCAAAAATGAAAGAGTTGGGGACCGATTCACTTTTCCTTGAGGTGATGGACAGGGATGAAATTATTGACACTGCAAAAGTAGCGTTGGTTAGACGTGCAACCCGCGGCAGGGAGAGAGAAAGAGATGAAGACGATGAAATTGCACCCATTAGCCTATTGCCCACCACACTGACTAGAAACACACAGCCTTACTACACATGGTTCAGAATGCGGAGCCCAACTCCGCTGGCCGAATTTCGCCAGGATCTGACAGCATTTTTTGTAAGCGACAGCATCCCCCTAACACCCGAATTCAGTTTCACCGACCAGGTTCAAAGAAGACTGAAACTTGACAACACCCTTGAACCTGACAGTTCCTACAGGCTTATTCTACTCCCGGGAGCTGCTACAGATATTTTTGGAGCCACAAACGATACTTTAACCTTTACCTTTAATACCAATAACCCGGCAGACTACGCAACCGTGCTGGCCAATATAGAGTTACCTGATGACGGGGGCGAGCAATATATCCTGCAATTGCTGGACAGCGATTTGGAAACCATCCACGGAGAAAAGATCATTGCCGATGATGACATTTACCGCTTTGAGCATTTGGCAGCCAGAACTTTCAGGCTCCGCCTCATCAAAGATCGCAACAAAAACGGGAAATGGGACACGGGAAATTACCTTAAAGGGATACAGCCCGAAAGGGTCTATATGTTTTCTGATGATATTGAAGGAAGACTGAACTGGGAAGTGGAAGTTATTTGGTCAATTGAACAGTATTAAAAATTTATCGGATCCCAAATTGGGCCCATATTCAACCCTTTCTGTTATTTTTTTAACAATGCTTGGCTAAAGCAAAAACAATCTGTGTTACACCTGTTTTTTTTCTCATATAAATCAATAACTTTGCGGCCATTACATAGTACAAAACAAATTCCTGAATCATGAACCTATCTCATATTGAACACATTGGCATTGCTGTAAAAAACCTTGATGAATCCATAGAGTACTACCAGGACGTTTTAGGGTTGAAGTGTTATGCCATAGAAGAAGTTAAAGATCAAAAAGTAAAAACAGCATTTTTCATGCTGGGTGAAACCAAAATTGAATTATTGGAGTCCACCGATCCTGAAGGCCCCATTGGAAAGTTTATTGAGAAAAAGGGGGAAGGGGTACACCACCTGGCCTTTGCTGTCAAGGGCATTGAAAAAGCATTGGGCGAACTCAAAGACAAAGGCGTCAGGCTAATTGACGAGACCCCCCGCAAAGGAGCCGAAGGCCTGGACATTGCTTTCCTGCACCCCAAGTCTACCAAAGGTGTACTGACCGAATTGTGCGAAAACAAGAATAAATCATAACTGCAAAACCCCCAATATAATATGGCTTTCGAAAAAAAAATCAGGGAATTGCTCCAAAAACGCGAACAGGCGAAACTTGGAGGAGGACAAAAAAGAATTGACACCCAGCATAAAAAAGGAAAGTTAACTGCACGCGAACGCATTGATATCCTGCTGGATGAAGGCAGTTTCGAAGAGTTCGACATGTTTGTAACACACCGGTGCGACGATTTCGGCATTGAGAAACAAAAGTATTACTCCGATGGAGTAGTAACCGGTTTTGGTACCATCGACGGACGATTGGTTTATGTGTATTCACAAGATTTTACCATCTTCGGGGGATCACTTTCCCTGGCTTATGCCGAAAAAATCTGCAAGGTAATGGACAAAGCCATGAAGGTGGGAGCACCCGTTATCGGGCTGAATGACAGTGGCGGAGCACGCATACAGGAAGGGGTGAACAGTCTGGCGGGATATACCGAGATTTTTCAGCGTAACATCAATGCCTCAGGTGTAATCCCCCAAATTACAGGCATCTTCGGGCCCTGTGCAGGGGGTGCCGTATATTCGCCGGCACTCACCGACTTTGTGGTGATGACCAAAGAAAACAGCTACATGTTTCTTACCGGCCCCAAGGTAGTGAAAACGGTTACCGGGGAAGTGGTAACCGAACAGGAACTGGGAGGAGCCGTCACCCATGGCACCAAATCAGGGGTTTCTCATTTTACCGCTGACGACGAAGAACAAGCCTTCCTTCTCATAAGAAAACTGCTCAGCTATTTGCCACAAAACAACCTGGAAGACCCCCCGCTGCAGCCCTGTGATGACCCCATTGACCGGCTCGACGAATCTCTCAACGACATCATACCTGAAAACCCCAACAAACCTTATGATGTAAAAGACATTATTTACTCATTGGTGGATGACAATGAGTTTTTTGAAGTTCACAGAAACTATGCATCCAACATCGTAACCGGGATGGCACGTTTCAATGGAATGTCGGTGGGCATTGTGGCCAATCAGCCCAAATACCTGGCCGGAGTGCTCGACATCAACGCATCCCGCAAAGCGGCAAGATTTGTACGCTTTTGCGATGCTTTCAACATTCCTTTGGTGACTCTGGTCGATGTACCCGGATTCCTTCCCGGAACCGTGCAGGAATTTGGCGGAATCATTACCCATGGGGCAAAACTGCTTTATGCATATGGCGAAGCAACGGTTCCCAAAATCACCATTGTTTTGCGCAAAGCATACGGTGGTGCATACTGCGTGATGAGCTCCAAACACCTGAGGGGGGATATCAATTACGCATGGCCAATGGCTGAAATAGCAGTTATGGGCCCCAAAGGGGCCACAGAAATCCTCCATAATAAGGAAATTAAAGCCATTGAGAATGAAGATGAGCGCACTAAGTTTATGATCGAAAAAGAAAAAGATTACCTGGAGAAATTTGCAACGCCTTATGCAGCTGCAAAATATGGGTATATCGACGACGTGATAGAACCACGTAACACACGATTCCGTATTATTCGCTCCCTGCAATCCCTGGCTACCAAAAAGGATGTGAATCCACCCAAAAAACATTCGAACATACCCCTGTAAAAAATTTTAACCATGATACCATTTCTATTGAATATGATATTGCTCAATGTCGGCAACAGTGGGAGCAGCAATGCGGAAAACGTTCTTGACTTTTCGCAAAATGACCCCTACGGTGCTTTAATGGCTATAGTGGGGATGGGGATCGTATTCTTTATCCTTTTGATGCTGTACCTGGTATTTAGCAATACGCCTGTCATCTATACCCAGGAGTTTAAACAAAAATTTCGTGCATTTTTTTCAAGGAAAAAAGAACCCCTTACAGAACCTGCCCAGGATAATGCTCCGCAGGAGGATCTCAGCGGAGAAGTAAATGCAGCCATTGCGGCAGCTATTCATCTGTACCGCTCCGAGCTACATGATTATGAGAATACGGTGCTGACCATATCCAAGGTTTCACGCACCTATTCACCCTGGAGTTCAAAAATTTACGGGCTGAGAAATCTCAACCGCCGTTAATCGCGTAGACTGGGTAACAAATCGCCAGCAATGTTGCGGTTTAAATTAAAAACCGAAAGATTAACGACCAACGGATTTAACAAAATATTTCACGTGAAAAATTAACAGAAATGAAAAAATACAAATTCACCATACACGGAAATGAGTATGATGTAAACATCCACAGTGTGGAAGACAACATCATCGAGCTTGAGGTAAACGGCTCCACCTACAGTGTGGAAGTGGACAAGTCCATTCAACCGGTAAAAACACCCAAGCTGGTGAGAGCAAGGGCAGTACCATCAACCGACACAACTCCTTCTGAAGGCACCGGAACCAAAGCAAGTGCAGGAGCAGGAACGATAAAAGCTCCCCTGCCCGGTACAGTTATCAGCATTCACTGCAAAGTGGGTGATACCGTAACAGAGGGACAAAATATCATCACCCTGGAAGCCATGAAAATGGAGAACAATATCGATTCCGATAAAGCGGGAAAAGTTACTGCCATTCATGTTTCCAAAGGACAGTCAGTTATGGAAGGTGATGTAATGATTGAAATAGGAGGTTAAGCACTATGGAAGTAGGAATTTTTGAATTTATCACAACACAGTTGTCAGAATTCTTCGGCTATACAGCTTTTGCCAATGTAGACTGGAGACACCTGGTGATGATTTGTGTGGGACTATTCTTTATCTCACTGGCCATCATCAAACATTATGAACCTTTACTATTGATTCCTATCGGATTTGGAGTTATTATGGGCAACATCCCCTTCGACCTCACAGCCGATTTGCAAATCGGTCTTTATGAAGAAGGCAGTGTGCTTAATATGTTATATCAGGGTGTGGAAAGAGGGTTTTACCCTCCCTTGATATTTCTGGGGATTGGTGCCATGACAGATTTCTCCTCGCTGCTATCAAAACCCAGGCTTGTATTGCTTGGTGCTGCAGCACAATTCGGAATATTTGCTGCATACGCCTCTTCCCTTATCCTTGGATTTACACCCCAGGAGGCGGGTGCCATAGCAATCATCGGGGGTGCTGACGGACCTACAGCCATCTTCCTCTCATCCAAGCTTGCACCCGACTTTATTGGCCCCATTGCCATTGCAGCTTATTCCTATATGGCCCTGGTTCCCGTATTGCAGCCACCGGTTATGCGATTGCTCACCACCAAAAAAGAGAGGCTCATCCGCATGAAACCACCAAGGGCAGTCCCCAAGCAGGAGAAAATACTGTTTCCTATTATCGGTATGCTGCTCACTACTTTTATCATGCCCACGGCACTACCATTGCTGGGTATGCTCTTCTTTGGCAACCTGCTCAAAGAAAGTGGTGTTACCAACCGGCTTGCCGATACTGCACGCAACTCCCTGGTGGATATTGTTACCATCTTCCTGGGCTTAACCGTAGGTGCATCCACTCAGGCGGATGTGTTTATCACTCCCCAGTCTCTGAAGATTTTTGCCCTGGGAGCCGCTTCATTTATCATTGCCACCTTTAGTGGTGTGCTATTCGCCAAACTGATGAACCTTTTCGCCAAAGACGGAGACAAAATCAATCCTCTTATCGGAAACTCCGGAGTATCGGCTGTCCCCGACAGTGCCAGGGTTTCACAACATGTGGGGCTGGAATATGACAAAACCAATCACTTGCTAATGCATGCCATGGCAGCCAACGTTTCGGGTGTTATTGGCAGCGCCATAGCCGCAGGAATCCTTTTAAGCTTCCTTACATAAGCTGCAGAGGCATTAAAACAATACTTGAAAAATGGAGCAGGAGGAGAATGAAACAATTTTCCTCCTGTTTTTTTTATGTTTTAGGGTGGCAGGCTAGTCTTGCTGGCATGATTTTACTGTAGCCTGCAGGGTATATTTTTTCGGGGGCCGGGCTTGTCGCCTTCAAAAAAGAATATGAGTTCTCTCCCCATATGTCGGGGGTACCCTACACAACCCACTCTCTGATGGCTTCCAGGTGTTTTTCCGTCAGGCAGTTCTGTTTTGTGCAATGGGTCACCCAGTTTTTTAATCTTTAAGGCTTGGAAGCAATTTTTGTTTCTCTGTTGGTTTGAGAATCTTTGTTTTAAATTGTCTGGACTTTGGCAGAACATATTTGAACTGCCTTGTTTCTTTAATTTCTTCTATAGCTTTCTCTGCTGAAACAACCATCTTATATTGTCTTAACAAACGTTCTAACTCCTTGTAAATGGTATAAGCTGCCTAGCAAAGGTATGCGATAATTATCAGCTTTTGTAAACTACAGTACCCTCAGCGCAAAAAGGATAACAGCCAGCAGCAGTAAGATAGCCACAAAGTCGCCCATACGACGTATGGTTTTGAAAAACAGCTTTTTGTGCTTCTTCATCTTTTAAATAATTTGAAAGCGTTCGGAATACAGCCACCTCCAGTCTACACCCAGGTCGCGCAGCGCTAATTCGGCGGCATCCTGCATGGGCTTGGGTCCGCAGAGGTAAAAGGCATAATCTTCGGAGTTTTCCGGCATGTGTCTTTTCAGTAAATCTAAATCAATCCTTCCGGTTTCACCCTGCCAGCCCTCCGGTGCTTCTTCCAGCACGTGCACGAGCTTGAGATTGATTTCCTTATTCAGTTCTTCCAGTTCTTCCCTGAAGGTAATGGCTTCCCAGTCAGGATTCGCATATACCAGTACCGCCTGCCTGCTGTCGTTTTCCTTGCGCAGGGTGCGCAGCATACTCATTGCGGGGGTTATGCCGATGCCGCCCATTACCATGAAAAGGTTTTTGCCGGCTTCCGGGTAAAAGGAGCCAAAGGGCCCTTCCAGGAAAGCCCGGGAGCCGGGTTTTACATCTTTCCAGGTGGAGGTAAAATCACCGGAATTTTGAGCCGTAAGCAAAATGGTGCTGTCATGGGCTGCCGATGCCAGACTGAAGGGATGCTGCTGCATGGAAAAGGGGGTATCTCCCAGGGTAATCCATGCAAACTGCCCCGCTTTGTATCGCATGCCCGGATGGCCCAGGGGTTGTAGTTTCAACGTCCAGCAATCGTCGCGTTCGGCAATTACTTCTTCTACCACGTAGGGCTTTTTGCTAATTCGCCACGGGCGGATGATGCGGGTATGAATCACCAGATATCCATACGCTCCCATTATGATTACGATGGCCAGTTGCTGCCATAAGGCATTCAGGTAGTGTGATACCTGCAGGCTATGCACCACGCCGATAAAAATCACCGAGAGAGACAACACTCCGTGCACCAGCCTCCACATTTCGTAGCTAAGTCCAAATGTAAGTCTCCACAAGCTCGAAGCAGTAAGCACAATGAGGGCCACACTCACAAATATCAGCGCCATGGCCCGTGGTAGGTTTTCTGCAGGGTTGAAGTAAGCGAGAAAATCCGGTTCCACCACAATTAGCGTTAAAGGGTGGGCCATCACAAACAGGAAAGAAAGTATGCCCGTTTCCCGGTGGTACTGCAGGATGTTATCCATTCCGTAAGAAGGAGCCACCCACCTGATGCGGCCCGAAAATAAAAACTGCAATCCCAGCATTCCCAGGCCGATAAAGCCCAGTGCTGCACCGGCTTCCACGGCGAAGCTGCGGTATTCCGGAATTTTGCCCAATACTGCAATTATTAGCGGTAGCAGTGCCAGCAGGAAGTAGATAAACAACCATTTGAAGCCTTTTTGGTAGGTGTATTTCATGGATGGGGAAATAAAGTAGGACTATAATGAGAAAATACAAAAATAGAATTTTTTGTAAGAAGGAGCTCTNGCAGTGGCTGGGGTGATACGTTTGAGGATTGCTTTTTCCCATCGGTAGTGGTCGTTTTAAAACAGTCAACGGGTCGCTGAGCTATTTGACAAGACAGAAAAAGGCCATGCGTTTGCTGTTTTGTAAAATACAGCTGCATGGCCTTTACAATTAGGCGTTCAAAATTAGGTTCTGCTATATAAATTTTCTGCCGTACTGGTCTGCCATTTTCAGAGCGGCAAAAACACTATCGGCACTAACGGGTATTGCTTCATTGTGAATGGTTTCTTCCTTTTTGGTGGCTGCTTTTGCCACTTTGTAAAGGTTTTCATCCGAAACTTCCTTTAACCCGATACCTTCCAGGGTGATAGGTAGTCCTATACTGCAACAGAAACCATACACTTCATCAATAAGATCGATGGGCTTGTCGGTGAGGAACAGTGATGCCAGAGTACCGATGGTCACTTTTTCTCCATGGAAGTAATCGTGGGTGGGTTCCAGCACTGTTAGTCCGTTGTGGATGGCATGGGCAGTGGCAAGGCCTCCACTCTCGAACCCCAGCCCGCTGAGCAGGGTGTTAGCTTCAACGATTTTTTCCAGTGCGGGAGTGGTAACATTAGCTTCACAAGCTTCTTTGGCAGCCTGACCGTATTCCAGTAAGGTTTCAAAACAAAGCTGTGCAAGGTTATAAGCGGTATGTGAGCCCAACCGACCCGTCATGTTGGCGGCATAGCTCTGCATGCACGACTCTGCCTCAAACCAGGTGGCCAGAGCATCTCCCATGCCGGATACCAGGAAACGAGCGGGTGCCTGTGCCACAATTTTGGAATCCACAATTACCACATTGGGGTTTTCACGCAAAAACAGATAATTATCCACCTCGCCTTTTTCTGTGTATATTACAGAAAGAGCACTGCAAGGGGCATCGGTTGAAGCCAGGCTGGGAATAATAATTACCGGTAGCTTAAGCTCATGTGCCACCGCCTTTACTGTATCGATAGTTTTTCCCCCGCCAAAGGCAATTACCACCTCAGCACCCTTCTTTTTTACTATTTGGGTGAGCCGGTCTATCTCCTTTTGGGTGCATTCGCCCTCGAAGGCTTCAACTTCCAGTTTTATGTCCTCCCTGATTTTCTTAGTGTAATCCGGTAGAATTTTATCATTAACAAAAGGGTCAGCAATCATAAAAGCCTTTTTGCCAAATCGTTCTACTTCTTCTCCCAGATGCATAATAGCATCAGGACCTTGCACGTATCTTCCCGGAAATAATGTTGTTGTAAGCATAGCTTTTAATTTTTATGGGTTTAAATGAACTTTTCATCGCATAAGCTAACAAGCAGGTTGAGTGTATTGTTTGTCTGTAAAGTATACTGTCAGGTGTATTTTTTGTAAGCAAGTTTGATTAAATATGATTACTTTTATAGAGAGTTTTATCTGCAAATATATTGCTTTTGTAGCTGCATGTATGTTTTCTGAAGCAATAAAGTGTGAGTGCCGAAGCAATAATAATTTTGAAATGTGAGCCCCTATAACTTTTTGTGAATTTTAGTATGAATCCCTGTTTAAATATACGATGAAGACCCGCCTGTTATATCTCTGGGAAAGCCTGAACAGCAGTTTCTGGTTTTTGCCTCTTTTTATAATTCTGCTGAGCATTGGAGCAGCAGCGGGCTTGGTATATCTCGATACTATTGAGTTTTACACCCTTTCGGGTAGGCTGTCTTACCTGATGGGCGGAGGGTATGAGTCGGCCCGCAGCGTTTTGTCAGTGATTGCCGGTGCCATGCTGGGGGTGGCGGGAACGGTCTTTTCCATTACACTGGTGGCTCTTACTCTTGCATCATCACAGTTCGGCGCCCGCCTGCTGCGTAACTTTATGTATGACCGTCTCAATCAGGTGGTGTTAGGGGTGTATGTGGCTACTTTCCTGTATTGTATTATCGTGTTGCGTACGGTAAAATCAAGTAACGAGGTCGAGTTTGTGCCCAACCTTTCCGTGTTGTTTGCTCTGTTGCTGGCTGTGGGCAGCATATTTTTGCTGATAGTTTTTATTCATCATATTTCTGTAAGCATACAGGCCGACCACGTGATTGCCGATGTGGATGAAAAGCTGGGTAAAAGTCTTAAAAAACTCTATCCTGAAGAACTGGGTGAGGAAGACCCTAACAAAGACCACAAGGAATTGTGGAATACATTAAAAGGAAAGTTTACAGAGAAAACAACCGTTAGTCGTGATTATAAAGGATATCTGCAAGCCGTTGACAATGGTGGCTTGATGGAACTGGCGAAGGAATATGATTTTTTGCTGGAAATACGTTTCCGACCCGGTGAATTCCTGGTAGCGGATATGGAAATTGCCTCGGTTTACAGCAAAAATGATATTGACGAAAAAGTCATGAAAAAATTATATAGTGCATTTATTCTTGGTAAAGTGCGCACACCGACACAGGATGCTGAGTTTGCTATTCACCAGCTTGTGGAAATTGCAGCCCGTGCCCTGTCGCCCGGTATCAACGATCCCTATACTGCCATTACTTGCATCGACAAACTTTGTGCATCTATGTGCTACCTTACCAAAGCTCACTTTCCGTCTGCCTATCGATATGATGATGAGCAGCTGCGTATCGTTGCCAAGCCTGTTGATTTTGCAGGGATGATGGATGCAGCCTTTAACCAGATTCGCCAGTTTGGCAAGGGTAGCCCCGCCGTGCTGATTCGCCTGATGGAAGTCCTGGTAATAATAAACGGTTTTGCCAGGGGAAAAGCCCAGAAAGATACCGTGCTACGCCATGCTCAAATGGTGTTGAATACTGCTGAGGAGGCTTTTACAGAAATGAATGACCTGGGTGATATGAAAGAAAGATACAAGTCCATTCAAAAAGTCTGAAAAAAGACCTTTGTTATACCGGAGCGATTTGAAAAATTATTGTTGAATCCAAAACCCCGAAATTATGCATTCTGTTAAACCCGAAGACTTTATAGTTGCCAATCAGGTAAACCTTGCGGAGATTCCCACACGTATGGAGACTGACGCTAAAAAAAAGGAAAAGAAAAAAGCCCTGAAAAAGGTGGGCAAAAAGCTCAGCAAAATGCAGGATGTAATGTATGCCCACAATCGCTATGGCGTGCTGGTGGTTTTACAGGGTATGGATACCTCAGGCAAGGACAGCCTGATTCGTGAAACTTTCAGCAAATTCAACCCAAGGGGAGTGGTGGTGCACAGTTTCAAGCCCCCCACACGGCGTGAGTTACAGTACGATTATCTTTGGCGCCACTACGTGGCCCTCCCGCAAAAAGGCAAATACGCAATTTTTAACCGAAGCCACTACGAAAATGTGCTGGTAACCAGGGTTAATCCCCAATATTTGCTCTATGAAAATACTCCGGGCATTGAGCAGGTGGAGGATATTCCGGCCGACTTCTGGGACAAGCGCTTCAATCAGATTCGCAATTTCGAAAAACATATCGTGCAAAACGGAACCATTGTTTTCAAGTTCTTTCTACACCTGAGCAAGGAGGAGCAACGCAAAAGACTGCTGCGACGGCTGGAAAAAGAAAATAAGAACTGGAAGTTTGCTCCCAGCGACCTGAGCGAAAGAAAACTGTGGGACGAATACTGGAACTACTACCAGCAGGCCATCAACAACACTTCACTGCCTTTTGCTCCCTGGTACATTGTGCCTGCCGACGACAAGCAGGAAGCCCGCTTCATCGTGGCAAAAATCATTTACGAGGAAATGAAAAAATACATTGATATCAAAGAACCGGAACTAGACCCATCGATCAAGGAAAATATTGATGACTACAAGGCAAAACTGGGGGCTGGGGAATTATAAAGAAGCTGGGAACCAACGAAATGTTGTCTCAGACAACCATCGATTTTTCTGAAGCGCTCTTAAAAACATGTTTCGATTGTCAAGTAACGTTTAAAGGCTTTAAATATTAGCTAAAACATTGATTGTCTGATGTGTTTTTTGTATCTTATTGGGTTGATTGGGTTCTGATTTATAAATTACAAACTATTTAAAAGATATTGTTATGGAAAATACAGAAGCGATTATTAACAATTACCAAAAACTGGAAGATATTAAAAATACCACCGAAAGCCTCATGGGGAAAATCGGCCAACTCCAGGTGGACCTTTTTAATAATCCCGACAAAGAGCTTGAGAAATTTCTCAATGAAGTCAACAATGACCTTGATGCCACTTTCCAGAAAATTGAGGAAGTAGTAACTGACTACGAAAAAAATAAAGTAGCTCCGGCCCGCGGTGAGTAACTCTGGTAAAATTCTTCGTAATATAACATCTCCAAAATACCTTCCATTAGAAAAATAGTTTATAGTTAACGCTTTGGTCTAATGGAGCTTGCATGAAGTGCTTATATTGTCTTTTGTAAGCGATCGGCGGTTATGCAAATTTTATCGGTTTTTTTATCAAATTATTGAATAGTTACACATACACGCTATTATTGTGTTCAGGAAAGTTTTTTCGAGGATATAGGACAGGGCTTATGCTTTCTCTGCATTGGCACCCCAAACATGTCAGCATATTAAAAATCAGCGGAGAAGTAAACATAGAAATTGATTACAAGAAAACCGATCAAGATGCCGTTTGGGACGGACTGAAGGGATACATAACAAATCCCAAACTAACCGATAAACAAGTAATTGAAAACTATGACAATCTATAGTATGTTGAACGGGCATTTCGCATGTCAAAGACAGATCTTCGCATCAGACCTATTTATCATCGAATCAGAGACCGAATAGAAGCACACATATGCATTTCTTTTACAGCATACTGTGTTTATAAAAAACTTGAAAGGGTATTAGAAGAAGAAAATTCAATACTTTCTGTAAAGCAAGCGGCAGAGCTAACTCACAACATGTATCAGATCACCTATACCCTGCCCGAGTTAAAACACACTAAATCTAAGCTATTGAAAATGGATGATAAGCAAGCTGAACTATACAACTTAATCCAGGAAAAATTCCAGGGTGTCCCAATGACGAAAACAAGAAAACAGGAAACAAGAGGTTGTTGGTCATGCACGGCATACCAAAAAACCCCGGGGCTGTCAAATCCCGGGGTTTTTTGTTGGGGTTGGCTTCGATTTGCCTAATATGGGATTCATATCCGTTAAAGGGTGTCATCACTCCTTCAACTCCCAACTGGCACCATCTTTACTATCCTTTACAGCAATCTTCATATTTGCCAATGCATCTCGTATCTTATCAGATGTGCTGTAATCTTTCTGATTTTTGGCTTGCTGTCGGATGTCAAGTAACAGGTCCATCACCCCCTTCAGTATGCTTTCAGCCTGCTTATCATCACTGGTAACTTCTGCTTTCAGCCCGAAAATGTCCACAATAAACGTATCAAAGATGCGCTGCAACTCCTTAAGGTCATCGGATGAAAGATGCTCCTTTTTGTCATTGACCGAATTGATTGTGCGAACAAAGTCGAACAGATGGGCTATAGCCAGGGGACTGTTAAAATCATCATTCAATGCGCCATAGCATTTTTCTTCCAGCCCTTCAATACTTACCGTCGACTTTTGAGAAGGTTGAATCTTTCGCAAAACTTCATGAGCCTGCAGCAAACGTTTCAGCCCTTTTTCGGCAGCCATTAGTGCCTCGTTACTAAAGTCCAGGGTGCTGCGATAATGAGCCTGCAAAATAAAAAACCGGATGGTCATGGGGCTGAAAGCCTTTTTCAGGGATTTGTGCTCACCCGAGAAAAACTCCCTTAAAGTTATAAAATTACCCAGCGACTTGCCCATCTTTTGCCCGTTGATGGTAATCATATTGTTATGCATCCAGTATCTTACCGAGTCTTTGCCATTGGCAGCCACGGATTGTGCAATCTCGCACTCATGATGAGGGAACAGCAAGTCCATCCCACCTCCGTGAATGTCAAACTCTTCACCCAGGTACTTTGTACTCATGGCCGAGCACTCAAGGTGCCACCCGGGGAACCCTTCACCCCATGGAGAAGGCCAGCGCATGATATGTTCAGGAGCCGCTTTCTTCCATAAAGCAAAATCCACGCTGCTGCGCTTCTCTTCCTGCCCCTCCAAATCGCGTGTATTGGCCATCATATCTTCCACAACCCGGCCACTGAGCTTACCATAGTTGTTGGATTGGTTGTATTTTTCCACATCAAAATACACCGAGCCATTTACTTCATAAGCGTACCCTGCCTGCAGGATGGCTTTGGTCATCTCAATCTGTTCAATGATATGTCCGGAAGCACGGGGCTCGATGGAAGGTTTTTGCACATTCAGCTGATCCATATCATCATGGTAGCGATCGGTGAAATACTGCACAACTTCCATGGGTTCAAGTTTCTCCAACCGCGCCTTCTTGGCAATCTTATCCTCACCCTGCTCCAGGGCATCATCTTCCAAATGCCCCACATCAGTGATGTTGCGCACATAACGCACTTTATATCCCAAATGTTTCAGATAACGGTAAACCAGGTCAAAGGTAATTGCAGGACGTGCATGTCCCAGGTGGCCATCGCCATAAACAGTAGGCCCACATACATATAAACCGGTAAACGGTGGGCTTAAGGGTTCAAACAACTCTTTCTTTTTGCTCAGGGTGTTATAGATGTAAATATTGTTATTTGCCATTGTTCCATTTTTTTGATTGAAGGGGCAAAGTTAACAAAATCAGCCTTTATTTCAGCCACTACTTCCTCCCCACCCCTTTTCCTTCAAAGCTTTAATGGCAGTCTTGTAACCCAGGTCAAAGATATCCCTGGCACTTGACATCTCCAAAAGCCCGTAATCATCCAACCCTTCAGGTTCGATAAAAATGTCACACAGTTTTTTCCGTTCCAGGGTATGGCTGCGAATATTAAGCTGGAAGGTCCTCTCGGCAATTTTTCTCAGGTTGTCCAGGTCTTTGCGCTTGCCCAGGGGGTTTACACTCACTCCAATTATCCTTTTGCACTTTCCCACGAGGGCCTCCACCGGGAAGTTGTTGATGAGCCCTCCGTCTGCAAACAAGTCTCCGTTTATCTCAGTAGGAGGAAAAATAATGGGGATAGATGAAGAGGCTTTAACTGCAATCGAAAGTGGACCTTTTTCAAAACAAGTATATTTTGCCGTATTGATATTAACTGCAAAAACTTTTAAAGGGATTTTCAAATCCTCGAAATTCTTGGCATGTAAATTTTTATTCAGGGTACGCTCAAAACCCGTCATTTTCACAAGGCCTGTTTTGGGGATGGTGAAATCCAGGTAGCGGAAGACTTTTTGAGCAGTTAATAAGCCAAGAATTTCTTCGGGTTCTTTGCCATCAGCATACAATGCCCCAACAATAGAGCCGGCACTAACACCACTTATCACATCAGGCTTAATGCCTGTTTCCTCCATGGCCTTCAACACACCCAGGTGCGCAAACCCACGGGTACCCCCACCACTCAATACAATTCCGGTTTCATATTTCTCACCTCTCCTGCCCCGTTTACCAAATAAAGGTTCCATGATAATACTACAATTTATAAATAACCTACTTATTGTGTCACTATTCTACTCAGCTCCCTGGCAAGCATCGTTTTTATGCTTTCCATTTCACGAACATTTTTCATTAATTCCATCACCCCTTCCTCCTCTTTTTCTTCTTTGAGTTTCTCCTTGTTTTCATAAATAATCTTTTCCAGCTTTTTCAGTTTAAAAGCATATAAAATCTCCATGATATTTTTTTGCAACTGTTCATCTTCACGGGTCACATATATTTGATGCTTTTCCTCCCACTGAAAACTAAGGGTATAGGGCGTGGTAAGCATATTGATCACCATCTTACTGATTTGTGGATCATGGTGATTAAAAAAGTACTGATTATTCAACTCCCTGCCTTCATCTCTTGCCTGGCGCATCTCATCAAAGATAGCCTGACAAAGGTGATTCTCAAAAGAGAGTTCATCATCCATTAAATCATCTAAAATAAAATCAGAAACCTTCACTGAGTACTCTTCAGTATGACCGTCTTCATTTTCCTGACTAAAAACCAGTTGCTTATCATGATACTCAAGCAAAACGCGAATCAACTCCCTTTCCTGATGATCGAGGGTTATACCGGTTTTCAGCTGGGTATCCGACAAAGTTTCTTCGGGTTTTTCCCAGCTTTGTTCTTCATCTGGTTGAGGCTGATGACGTTGCCCTTTGGCTTTTTCCCAGCGTTGCTTGTTCACCTCGGCCATCAGCAGCTTCTCCTCTACCTGGAGCAACCCACTGCTTTTTTTAACATAGAGCGAGCGGGCAATAGCGTCGGGAATACGGGATATACTCAGGGCTACTTCCTTGATCAGTTTTGCCTTTTTAATGGGATCATTCTGGGTCTCCTCCAGCAGTAAGTTGGTTTTAAAACCAATGAAGTCATGGGCATTCTCTTCAACAAATGCCTGTACCTCGGCAGGTCTGTAGTTGCGGGCATAGGAATCCGGGTCTTCACCTTCCGGGAAAAGCACGATTTTCACATTCATCCCCTCTTCCAAAATCATATCCACTCCCCGGAAGGCGGCTTTGATACCTGCAGCATCTCCGTCAAACAGCAGTGTAACATTCTGGGTGTAGCGCCTGATAAGCTTAATCTGGTCGGTGGTAAGCGAGGTGCCGGAAGTAGCAATAACATTTTCAATGCCAGCCTGATGCATCGATATCACATCAGTATAACCTTCGGTAAGATAACAGTTGTCCGCTTTGGTGATGGCACTTTTGGCAAAAAAAAGCCCGTATAGCACCTTGCTCTTATGGTAGATTTCCGACTCGCCCGTATTGATATACTTGGGTTTCTTTTTGTCCTGGGTAAGGATACGAGCACCAAACCCCAGAACCCGGCCCGATAAATTATGGATGGGAAAAGTTACTCTGGCTCTGAAAGCATCATACAGCTGATGGTCACGACTTCGCGAAAGACTGCTCTTTTCCAGCAATTCTTTCTTATAACCGTTTTTTAATGCTTTGGAAGTGAAATCATCCCAGCTATTCAGGCTGTAACCCAACCCAAACTTTTTGATGCTTTCGGTGGTGAAGCCCCGCTCTTTGAAGTAGGTGAGACCAATGGCCCTGCCCTCCTCTGTTTCATGCAGGGTATGTTCGAAATGCTTTTGGGCAAAGGCTGTAAGGTTAAACAAGCTCTCCTTTTCGTCCAGCACCTCCTGCTGCTCCGCTGAGGGTTTCTCCTCTTCTACCTCAATGCCATATTTGTCAGCCAGATACTTCAATGCCTCGGGATAACTGAAATGCTCGTGCTCCATCACAAAGTTCACAGCATTACCCCCCTTACCGCAACCAAAGCATTTGAAGATTCCCTTGGCAGGAGATACCGTAAAGGAGGGGGTTTTTTCGTTGTGAAAAGGGCATAAGCCCAGCATGTTCACCCCTCTTTTTTTCAGGTTTACAAAATCACCTACCACCTCATCAATCCGGGCAGCATCAAAAATTTTGTCTATGGTTTCGGGTTTTATCACCGGTGGAAATTTTTGAGCTAAATTACGAAATTTTGATGGCCTGATGGCGTATGAAAAAATTATTGCAACAGAAGAAGTGCGCTTATCCCAAAAGAGGTTTTTCAAAGTCTCAAATCTGCTACCCTTCTATCAGACATCTGAAAGTGCGTACAGGTGATTTAAAAACAGGCATCAAACAGAAGGAAGTTAGTGCTATTTTGTGCCAAGTTGGATTATTTTCATCCTTTGAGGCCTCCATGTATCACTCAAGCTTAGACTCTTGTAGTTCAGGATTTTATGTAATTCATCCTAAGTAATTATATCACTGAACCGGCTAAATCATATGTGTTTTCACTAGTTACAAATTAAGTAATAACAACAATAGAAAGAAAATAAAAGATTCGCTATGTTTACGACTCGTTGATATATCTTCTTTTTTTATCTATTCTTTTACCAACTCCGTCTTGTTAATATAAATATGTTTATTTTTTGTTTTAACTAACCCGGCGCTGTGACAGCTTACTCCTCACAATTTAACAATAACCACTTTTTATTATAAGCACAATTATTAACTAAAACCCTATCGAGATGAAAACAAAACGAGTACAATCAAATTTTTCCGGGGGCATTTTATTATTATTGTCCGTGGCATTCCTTTGGCCGCTGACAACCCTGGCAGAGAACACTGAGCCGCCTGCCCCCGAGGACATTGTGTTGCAGTTGGATGCCACAACAATTTCAGATCTTAACCAGGGTGATCATGTTTAAACCTGGAGCGATATTTCAGAGAACAACCATCATGCATCCTCAGACAACTCTGCTCCCACATTCAATGAGAGCGCTTTTGGAAGCAAACCATCAGTTAACTTCAGTGGAGATGGGCAGTATTTAGAAATCGAGCATGCCACAAACCTTGATTTGGAAGCTCTAACCCTGTTTGTGGTATTTAAAAATAGCCCCACTGTCTCAGGATCTGTGGATTTTGGGGTAGTAACATCCAAACAGACCGGCTCCTCACCATGGAACAACCGAAACTGGTGGATGGCAGTGCAGCACAGCCACGGAGAGCTTTGGTTTCGCACTTCATCCAACAGACAAAACCGGAACGATCTCAGGGATGAAAACCACAACTACAAAGACGGTGTCGCACATATGGCCAGCATCACAATCCCTGGCTCGGGAACAAGCTCGTTGGTAGTGGATGGTTATCAAAAAGCAACCGTTAGCTCCAGTGTTCCGGACACACAAAATGCACCCGTAAGAATAGGTGCGGGTGGTGGCAGCTCGGCAAACCGGTTTTTCCATGGAGATATTGGTGAAATAATCATTTACAACCGGGCACTCACCGCCCAGGAGAGACAGGACGTACAAATATATCTGGGCAAAAAATGGCTGGGCATGTATGCCGATAACTATTTTTGCATAACTGCCGAAGCGAATGAAGGGGGTACAATTGTTCC
>SL_3KL_010_SEDDRAFT_10000430_pt1 | contig 34272 bp, 27 predicted proteins | sample SodLakKL_010_SED_2_FD_10381 | JGI IMG/M metagenome (IMG submission 10381) | reverse complement strand
TAACCTACACCGTGCATTCTGCCTTCGGTCATCGGCACTTTTAAGGCAAGCTGACCGTTCTCGTGCCAGCTTTTATAAAATTCTTTTGTTGATTCGTGTTGTGGAGTACCGTCTTCATACCAGGATTTCATTGCAATAATATCTCTCATGCCATCTTTATGCTGAAACCGCACCATGGGCTGTCCGTTTTCGTAAAGGGTAGTAACTGTTGGCAGCCCATCCTCAAGAGAATAAACTGAACGCAGCGTTTCTTCAGGATCCCACACTGAACCTGAAACAATGATCCCATCCTCAAAGCTCAGTTCTGCATGTAAAACATCATTTTCATGATGTGTTTCGAAATCTCCGGTTACGGGATTTCCGCGATTATCCACATAAAGATGAGTTTCAACGGAAAGATAAATTCCAGGAAACATTTCGGTGATGTGGTCAGATTCGAAAGAATCGGGATGGCTGCTGCATGAAAAAACTACAAGAAATGAAATGAATAGTGGTATGAAAGTTCTCATAGCGTATTTATTTAATTAATCGGTAAAGTGTAATAAATCAATATCATAAAATTCTACTAAAAAAATTAAAAAAGTTGGCTAATCTTATATCCGGGAATAGTTTGCATAAAAAAACCGCTTCAAAGAATATTCAAAGCGGCTTTTTGGTGAACTAAAATGTGGAAATATTGGTCAGTCCGGCAGGTTATAATCGATATTGGTTGGATAATAACCCATCAGATGTTCCGCAAAATAATCCCAGAGCATACGTTCGAAATAGTCGCTGTAACGGCCGAACCCGTGGCGCATTTCAGGGAAAATCATCATATCAAACCGTTTTCCGGCGCGGATCAGGGCATCGGCAACCCGGTAGGTGTGAGCCGGATGTACGTTGTTGTCCATCTCGCCGTGAACCAGCAGAAGCCGTCCCTGAAGGTTGTCAGCCAGCTCGGAGTTAGGCGGAATCCGGGAGCTGAATGTGGTTTTTTCTTCTTCTGTCTCTTCGCCGTCATCACCCTCAACCGTAACCGTATCAGTCTCGGCATCCACTCCATGATGGATTTCACTCCACCAGATGTTGTAGATGTCATTGTCGTGATTTCCCGCGGATGAAACGGCCACTTTAAAGAATTCTGGATATGTGAGCAGCGCGGCCGTACTCATAAAACCTCCGCCCGAGTGTCCGTAAATTCCCACTTTATCGAGGTCGATATAGGGGCGCACGGCGGCAAGCTGTTCAATACCGTAGCGGTTGTCGGCCAGGGCATAGTCTCGCAGGTTTCCATATCCGTAATTGTGATACCATTTTTCGCGCAGAGGACTGCCTCCGCGGTTGCCCATCGCCACCACAACAAATCCGACCTGTGACAGTGAATGGGCGCGTGCAGCCGTTCCGCCGATCGAGAATGTCCTGGGATAGGGTTCCACCTGCGGGCCGGGATAGACGTAAGAGATGATCGGATATTTTTTCTCCGGGTCAAAATCAGCCGGTTTCCACATAACTCCGTACAGGTCGGTGGTGCCGTCTTTAGCTTTAACACTGAATTTCTCCGGCAGATTGTAGCCCGCTTCTTTCATCCGGGTGAGATCGGTTTCTTCGAGTTCAAAAATGATATCGCCGTCAGCATCCCGCAACACGGCTTTTGTCGGCTGGTCGGGGCGGGAATAGTTCTGGACGAAGAAATTACGGGTGTCGTTCATGCTGAAGGAGTGGTTGGCATTTTCGGGTGTAAGTAGCTGCTGGCCGGAGCCGTCAAATTCTACTTTATAGTAGTGGGCGTTAAAAGGATTTCGCCCTTCTTCTTTGCCAAACCCCTCGTAATAAATGGTTTGAGCCGTAGTGTCGATCGCCGCAACGCTGCCCACCATAAAATGGCCATCTGTGATTCGGTTCACCAGGTTGCCTTCACTGTCGTATCGGTAAAGCTGCCCCCAGCCGGTGCGCTCACTCCACCATATATACTCTTCACCATTGTTGATGACGCCCAGGTACGAGTTCATCACATTAAAATAGGGTTTGCTGGTTTCGGACCAGAGCACTTCGGATTCGCCGGTTTTCGTGTCGGCTTTTACCACGTCAATTTCATCCCAGGTGCGATTCCGGCGCAAAATCCAGAGATAGTCCGAATCTTCAGACATATAAATTCCGCCTCCGCTGAAATAGACACCTCCAAGCGATTGATCGGGCCATTTATCGGTATCGAGCCTCACGTGTTCCAGGGTTTCTACATCAAATACCAGTATTTCATCCTGGTAGTGGTTGTTTTCACCCGGCATGTTGTACTTGTAAGTTTCAAGTTCAGGACGCGGATTGGCCACCGTATTGATCACCCAGAGCTCATCCACATCACGCCAATCCTGGCGTTTTACATACAGTTTTTGTTCATCCTCGAACCATACAGCCCTTGAACGGAGACGTTCGGTTGTAGTAGTGTCACCGTGGTCGGCCTGGAAACTGTACCAGCGCTCGCCGTCATCCGTAAGCCTGATTTCCGTGCTGTCGGGATCATCAGTCCTCATAATGTAAAGGTCGTGCTCCCGGGCAAAAGCAATCCAGGTACTGTCGGGCGAGTAGGTAGCCCAGGGTTCATCTTTTTCGGTATCCAGCGAATCTCCTTTCACCAGCTCATCACGGTCGATGTGATATTTGAATTCGATACTGTCTACATGAAAAGTGAATAGCTGCCGGTCGGTATCGTAATCAAAATCTTCGATTTCGAGATCTTTAGCGTTAAATCCCCGGCTAAAGGTTTCGGAGAGCTGTGCGGCCATTTCGTCGCGATCAAAAAGCGGCCTCATAATCTCTTCATCGGCGTCTACATAAATCCATCGTTTGCCGCTGGGATCCTCCCATTCGTACCAGAAGCGGTCTTTATCTTCAATCCACCGGGCATTCAAAAAAGTGCTGCCGGTCATATTTTGCATGTTATCGGCAGTAAAGCGTTCGGCAAGTTCAAAGTTGGGCGCCTGTTGCGCCTGGAGAGCACCGGTTAACAAAATTGCAGAGGTAAGCAGCCCCGCAAGCGGAGCAAAAATCGTGTATTTTAGCATAATTTGGCATCGTGGTTAAAAATTTTGATGCCAGAATATCCAAAACTTCCGGATGAATTTTCAGGGCTTTTATCTTTTTTTTCAATTCCGCCTGAAAACCGGTGAATGATCTGCCGGAATTTAACTCATTCCCTGCCTGATCTCTTCGTAGTATTTTTCGTAATCGGTGACGATTTTATCCATTTCAAACAGCTCGGCCCGCTTCCGTGCAGCATTGGCCATCTTAGAGTGCAGTTCTTCATCAGTCAGAATTTCGGTAGCTCGCTGCCCCATGCATTCCACATCGGCCAGTTCGCAAATAAAGCCTGTTTCTCCGTGAATGTTTACCTCCGGAAGGCCGCCGATATTGGAGCTGATAACCGGTACGCTGCAGCTCATAGCCTCAAGCGCAGCCAGCCCGAATGTCTCGCTGCCCGAAGGAATCATAAACAGGTCGGAGATGGAAAGCACTTCTTCAACCTGCTCCTGTTTTCCGAGGAAGCGCACATGATTGCAAATTTTTAATTCCCTGCATTTCTGTTCTGCTTTTGAGCGGTCGGGGCCGTCGCCAACCATAAGCAGTTTGGCTTTCACGCCGTTTTTCAGAACCCGGCTAAATACTTCAACTACATCGGGCACACGTTTTACTTCCCGGAAGTTAGAAACATGAGTGATGATTTTTTCACCATCGGGACAAATTGCTTTTTTGAAGTGCTCTTTTTTTGATTTTTTGAACCGGTCGAGATCGATGAAGTTGGGCAATACCCTGATTTCTTTGGTGATATCAAACAGCCGGTAGGTTTCATTTTTCAAATATTCAGATACGGCAGTTACACCGTCACTTTGATTTATGGAAAAATCCACAACCTGCTTGTAGGTGGGATCGCTCCCGATCAGTGTAATATCGGTTCCGTGAAGTGTGGTAATGACGGGAATATTTGATGCTTTACTGTTTAAAATCTGTTTGGCAAGGTATGCACTGGTTGCATGCGGAATGGCGTAATGCACATGCATAAGATCCAGCTTTTCAAATTGGATGAGATTAACCATCAGGTTGGCCAGGGCCAGGTCGTAAGGCGGATATTCAAACAGGGGATAGGTGCTCAGATCCACTTCATGATAGGAGATATCCGTTCGGAACGAATCGAGCCTTGCCGGCCTGGAATAACTCAAAATGTGAATTTTGTGCCCCCTGTTGGCAAGCCCTTTGGCAAGTTCAGTAGCCACCACACCGCTTCCGCCAAATGTGGGATAACATACAATTCCGATATTCATTTATTCAGTTCCGAAATTAAATCAGTGAATTTAGATTATTCAAAGAATAACATATAAAACAGCAAACAGAAAATTTTGATTCCTGAATATTACAAAAAATGCGGTTTGTGTACTGTAATATTGTGATAAAACGATCTTCAGGTTTGGTGATTTGGGGTTTCATCTAATGAATAACCCGCTTATGCTTTTTGTCAGGCATAACCGCAATATTTGTACGTGTTTCGTATACCGGAACCCAGCTCGTCAACCCGGCCGATCTCTTTGAAGAAACGGGCAATCATCAGGTTTTTGGGATAGGGAGAGAAATTTTCCGGATTGATGTTGTTTTTACCGTACAGACTGGGCTCCGCATTATTCAGGTGCGTGAATTCTCGTGAGGCCAACAAAGCCTGCTGATTGTTTTATCAAAAATTCTTCACAATCCGGATGCAAAAAAACCGTTTTTTCACAGTTAGGGGAAATTTCTCTTTTCCCTTATCTTTAGCACGGATTTAATCAATACAAGAAACTGTTTTATCATCATGGCAGGACATTCCAAATGGGCTAATATCAAACACAAAAAGGCACGCGAAGATGCCAAGCGTGCCAAAGCTTTTACAAAGCATATCCGTGAAATTACCGTTGCCGCTCGTGATGGCGGGGGTGATCCAGCATCAAACCCGAGGCTTTCACTGGCCATCGAAAATGCAAAAGCGGTCAATCTGCCGAAAGACAACATTGAGCGGGCCATCAAAAAAGGCACCGGCGAGCTGGACGACGGCTCAGGCAATTATGAAGAGGTGACTTATGAGGGTTATGGCCCCGGCGGAATTGCCTATTTTATTGAAGCCACAAGCAACAACCTGAACAGAACGGTGGGCGAAATCCGACATCTGTTTACCAAACATGGAGGTAATTTGGGAACCGACGGCTCCGTTGCCTATTTGTTTGAGCAGAAGGGATCAATCAAAGTGAACAGTGACGGCCTGGATGATGAAGAGTTCATGCTGATGGCGATCGATGCCGGCGCCGAAGATGTAGAGCTTGTGGATGATTTTTTTGAGATTTTTACTGCCCGTGAGGATCTGTTTGCCGTCCGAAAAAATCTCGAAGAGCAGGGTGTGGATATCGAATCTGCCGAACTGATTCGAATTCCAATGACGGAAGTGGCAGCCGATCCGGAAACGGCGAAAAAAAACCTGAACCTGATGGACAAGTTTGACGATAACGACGACGTTTCCAATATTTTTACCAATTTAAAACTGGATGATGAAACCCTTGCTTTGGCTGAATAAAAGGGATTAATCAGAAAATAATCATTTACATTGAAGTACGTTATTTACCGGGATAATATCATCAAATGATGCGTTTATAAACCATGAGAATTATTACGTTCCTCTTACTATTTCTATTTTTAACGGCATCTGCTCTGAACGATGGCCGAAAAGCCAATGAAGCCTTTAATCGGGGTGATTATCGCGAGGCGGTCCAGTTATATCGCCAGGCTATTGAGCAGGATCCTGAAAATGCCCGCCTCCATTTTAACATGGGCAAATCACTTTATGAGCTGGGGCAGATTGAAGAAGCCATGGAGGCGTACAACCGCTATAAAAATCTTGTTGAATCTTCTGCAGAACAGTCACTGGCCGACTATAATAAAGGCAGAATGCTGGCTGATCAGCAGATGTATGATGAGGCACTGAACCATTTCCGTGAGGCGCTGATCAATAATCCGGATGATGACGACGCCAGGTTCAATTATGAACTTGCCCGGCGAATGATGCAGCAACAGGAGCAGCAGGATGAGCCTCAGCCCGAAGAGCAGGACCAGGGTGATGACGATCAGCAGAATGACCAGCAACAGCAGCAGGATGACCAGCAGGATCAGGGGCAGGATCCCGATAGCGGACAGCAGCCGCCACAAATGCAGCAAGATGAAGGAGATACCGAGCAGGAACCACGTACTCAAACCATGTCCCGCGAAGAGGCTGAAAATATTCTGGACGCTTTGGAACAGCTCGAACGCGAACTGCTTGAAAACAGAAAAAAAGAATCATCAGAAACACAAACCCGAAATGAGAAGGATTGGTAATATAGTTTCGCTTCCGCTGGTATTGCTGCTCTTTCCCCTGATTCTGTTTTCATTAGTTGAGGACAGCCAGGCGCAGGATTTTCAGCTCGAAGCCACCGTATCAGAAAACCAGGTTTTTGTCGGCGAGCAGTTTACAATTAGTGTTGAGGTTGCCGGTTCTTCTATGCGGAATGTATCTCTGCCGGTGCTGCCCGAACTTGAAGGAATGCGGGTTTTGTCTTCAACGCCGTCACGCAGCACAAGCATTTCTATTGTTAACGGGCAAACCACCACGACAACCACATACAATTTTTCGGTGATTGCCCGGGAAACAGGAGAGTACACCATCCCGCCCATCTCCATTGAAATTGACGGTGAAGAGCGGCAAACGAACCCGATCCGGGTGGAAGTTATTGAACAGGGGCGGTCTTCGCAGGACGGTAGCAGGCAGCGGCCGGAAATTTATCTTGAGGTACAGGTTGATGAATCAAACCCGGTTCCCGGACAGCAGATTGTGGCGAGTGTTGTGCTGTTTTTCAGGCAGGGAATTGAAGTAACCTCTTTTCAGCCTACGGCCGGATGGCGCACCGATGGCTTCTGGAAAGAAGAGCTTCAAAATATCAGGCAGCCGCAGGCCGAATCGGTGATTATCGATGGTGTGCGATACCGCTCGGCAACGCTGATGCGCTATGCCCTGTTCCCAAACCGAAGCGGTGAACTTACGCTGTCTGGTTTTCCGATTAATGTGGGAATCCGTACACAGGCGTCCCGTAACGATCCGTTTGGCAGCTTTTTTGGATCGAGTTCCAATCAGCGGAGGGTTTCTCTCGAATCGGAGCCGGTTGTACTGAATGTGAGCCCGCTTCCCGAGGCAAGCAATGCAACCATGATGAATGCTGTGGGTGATCTGAGAGTTGAACGCAGCTTATCAAAAAGCGAAGTTGTGACCGGTGAAACCATCGAACTGATAACTAAGGTTGAAGGCGTGGGAAATATTCCCCTGGTGCGCAGGCCTCAGTACAGCATGCCCGATGGCATTGAACTTTTCACGCCACAGGAAAACAGCAATGTTGAGCGGCGCGGCCTTGCTATTCGCGGTGATAAAACGTTCACAGAATTGCTGGCTCCGAGGGCGCCCGGAACCTATCGAATTCCTGCAGAGCGGATTGCCGTCTTTAATCCGCAAAACCGCAGATACCGTTATGTTGATTTGCCCGCTATTGAATTTGAAGCACTTCCGGCAGTTAATAATCAATTCACAGCGGCGGATCTCAGAACCGTTCAGTTGAAACCGGTGACAGGCCTGGCTGTCTGGACGAATAGCGAACCGGCCGGCTCAGTGTTCAGATCATTTTGGTTCTGGCTTCTTGTTCTAATCCCGGTTGCTGCATTGATTGCCGCACATCAGAAAAGAAAATTTGATTTACGGCTGCACAGCGACAGGCAGTTTGCAAGAGTTCATTATGCAGAGCAACTGGTCCAGGACAGGTTTACTTATGCCCGGAGTATTGTTAATGAAGACAAGCCAAAAGAAATTTACAATACACTTCATAAAGCCGTTTTTGGGTACTTGACTGACAAGCTGAGCCTTCCCGAAGCCGGGTTATCCGATCAGGAACTACTCGAAAAAGTGAAAGAGCACGGAGTCAATGCAGATCTCATGAAAAGACTCCGGAATATTCTGGATAAATGTGCAACCATCAGCTACGCCCCTTCAGGCACCCGGGAAGATTTCCGGTCAGACATCATTAAAACCGAAAAACTGATATCTGAATTGAAGGAGCAGCTTTGAGAAGGTACACATTTCTGAGTCTGATTGTATTTTTGATATTTTCCGCAACTGATCTCACCGCTCAGCAATCCCGGTTTGATGAGGCGAACGCACTGCTTGAGGAAAGCAGGTACCAGGATGCAATTCAGCTCTACAAGTCTATTGCTGATGAAGGTTATGAGTCGGGAGCACTTTGGCTGAACCTGGGAATTGCATATTCACAGCTCGATTCGCTCGGAGTGTCAAAATTTTATCTGCTGAAAGCCAGCCAGTTCAAAGAGACAGAAGAATTTGCAAAAGAATCGCTGGAGTATGTGAATAACAGGTTTGCAAGGCAGTCAGCCGTACTTCCACCACTGCCCTGGGATCGTTTTTTCGAATTTCTGGGAGACCGTTTTGGAGTGAGCGGGCTGGTGTTTATAGCCCTGTTTTTCCTGTATTGCGGAATTGCGATTCTGATCTGGTCGTGGTTCCGGAAAGGGCTGCAAAAACTGTTGAGATATTCAGCATCATCATCCCTGATTTTGTGTGTATTGTTTTTTCTGTTTTCGATAATCGTGAATTATCAGCAAAACAGATATGGCACCGGTGTGATGGTGGAAAGACAGGGCACGGTGTATGAACTTCCCCGTGAGGAGGCGGCCGTGGTGAGCATAGCGTACGAAGGCTATACCATGCGGGTAGATTTTAAAGAGAGTGAAGAACATCCCGACTGGAAATACATTCGCCTTGAAAACGGAATGTACGGATGGGTGCAAGACAGCTTGTTGATGGTTTTTTGAGAACTATTCAATCACCTCGAACCTGATACGCCTCTCTCTGCTTTGTTCGGTAACCGTGTCCTGAATATAAACCACCAATTCGTACAAACCGGGAAGCAGTTCGGCGGTTTCGATCTCAAGATCTTCAACAACCCGGCGATCTTCGTTAGTGAAATTCAGAGTCAGGATAAATTCAGTCTGATCCGTCAGAACATTTCCCTCCTCATCAACCGGAAAAATCCGGTAGGTAAGTTCAAACTGGGTGAAGTCGTTGGGCATCCGCTCCAGGTTGTACACTTCAAAGTGCAGTAACAGAGTTTCACCAAAAGGGATGATCTGGTTATTGGCTACCCGAAAATTAAACGGTTCGGTTTGATGTTCATCATCGGGGTATCCCAGAATCAGGTCTGCCACTTCGAGCGAATCGGTGTGGCTTCTTAATGGCGGCGGCTGACGGTATTGCAATTTGTTCCATCCTCTTGTGGCCTCAGAAAAGGGTGTTTCCTGCAGGGCACGGGAATCCGGATCGCGGTTCAGTAAAACCACTGAAATGGATTGTTGTGAACGCCGTTCGTGGGGAGTAATAAAAACGGAATTGGAATTGGCGGTATTTTCATCAAACGTAATAATCAGAGGGGGCTCATCCTGGTGTGCATCAATGGTTCGCCACTGGCCGTCGTAGGTCTGCATATGGTGCAGCAATTCATAATAAGTGAATTCTTCAAGTACGTTCAGGCCGGGATAAATATCGCTGTCGTTATTTCTGCCGTTGCTCCGGTGGTAATCAATCAAAAAAGCTTCTTGTGAAAAACTTTCGAGATAGGTTAAAATGTAAGGTTCCAGATCCTCATTCAGAAACCGGTATTGATAAACATGAACCGGGATTCTTGGAATCATATCCTGATAAGTTGACTTTTCCCGGGGCGCACGAATGGCTCTCTTCTGAACGAGTTCTGAGGATTCTGAGCGGAACGAGATATCCAGGTTTCTGTACACATCCAGCCCCTGATCCAGAATCCTGTCCCGCAAATCATTTAGCCGGGTTTCAAAAAATGGATCTACCTGGGCAAGCTGTTCGTAATAAAGCAATTGCAGCATTAAAGCGGGCGTGATGCCGGCTCGGGTAAATTCAAGCGCATCTTCACCCCTGTCGCGTTCGGTGTGATAGGCCCGTTCGGGTATAAAATCTTCGAGGCTGGTTTGCAGCCGGAATTCATCATTCCGCACATCGGTTCCGAATAAAAATAGGGTGGGTTCTCGCTGGGTATCGGTTAGAGATTCATAAAACCACACTTCGTATTCAGGATAGCGGTGAAAATGGTACATCGCATTTTGTAAGCGCCTGAAGGCGTCTTCATCTGTTGCTGAATCTGCATCACGGCCATCTCTTTCATCTTCCCTGATTTGTTCCTGCAACAGTTGTCTACTCAGCCAGGGTTTAATGTTGGCACTTTGAAGTGTCAGAATTCCGCTGTTTCTGCGGTCGGGTTCTCCGTATCGGATGTAGATGAGGGCACGGTCGTCGGTGCCATAAACGGTGTTATTATTTTTGGTGAACCTGTTTTTGGCCGTAGCAATACGTTCCCAGTGCTCAATAAGCCGTTCGTTTACGGTTTGAGCCGGTGTGGGATCCTGCTGCACCCAATATCCGCGCATATCGGTGCCCAGCTCGGGATTTCGTTCATTCCACCAGTCCATCCACTGCCGGTAAATTCCTTCGCCGATGATTGGACTCATTCGTTCAATTTCCTGGCGGAGTGCAACACGGCTGTTGCTTCCTTCAACATCGGTTAAAGCCCTGAAGTAAAGTTCGGAGGCGGGCTCGTAATAACTTCGCAACCTGTTTTCGGTAACAACCCTGATATATTCAAACCCGATCCGGGAATCCACACCGCCCGGCTGATCATAAGCGGAATACCAGATATCGAGGGCTTGAGTTGTGTTGCCGCGGTAAAGCTCTTCAAGCCCGCGTTCGTAAGCCCGTTGTGGCTGTGCCGTTAGTGTCTGTGCTATAATGAACAGGCAGATAATAACAGACTGTAATGATATGATTGATTTGGTGAAAAACATCAGAACTTCCAAATTAACGGATTCTTTAAAAAAAACAACGGATATCTGACACGAAAACTTAAATCTTTTATTGTTTTACTGAATGAAACTTTGAACGGTAAGAATTAGCAGCTCATCAAAAAAACGTTTCAGGGTGGCTGAACATATATCAAAAAATCATGGAAAGGTTCAAAAAAGCATCTTCATTTTTTGTACCTTTACGAATCAAGGTTTTAAGAACATTTTCTGAATCTGAATTATCTATGGCTAACACATACCGGGCACTAACCCGCAAATACCGCCCGCAATCTTTCGATGATGTTGTTTCCCAGGAGCATGTAGTCAGTACGTTAAAAAATGCCATCAAACAGGGCAGAATTTCGCATGCATACATGTTCAGCGGTCCCAGGGGTGTAGGCAAAACCACCGTAGCCAGGGTGCTTGCCCGTACCATCAACAATATTGATGAATCAGTTGATGGTGAGGCGCTCAGCCAGACACTGAACGTCGTGGAAATTGATGCCGCCTCGAATAACAAGGTGGAGGATGTTCACCATCTCAGGGAGATTGTGCGGGTGCCGCCTCAAAGCGGCAAGTATAAAATTTTTATTATTGATGAGGTTCACATGCTCAGCAAGCAGGCTTTTAACGCCCTGCTGAAAACCCTGGAAGAGCCTCCGGCGCACGCCATCTTTATTTTTGCCACCACTGAGCCTCACAAAGTATTGCCCACGATTTTATCCCGTGTACAGCGGTTCGATTTTAAACGAATCAGCGTTGATGAAATCGTCGTCCGGCTTAAAAAAATCTGTAGTGAAGAAAGCATCACGATTGATGATGAATCGCTTCACACCATCGCCAAAAAAGCGGATGGCGCTCTTCGGGATGCCCTCGGGCTGATGGATCAGGCTATTGCATTTTGCGGAACCACCATCCGGTACGATCAGCTTGTTCAGGCACTGAATATTGTCGGGAATCAGGAACTGTTTGAATTTACCGATGCCGTTGCCGGCCAAGACTCACAAACCGGAATGCTGCTGATTGACCGCCTGCTGAAAGATGGTGTGGATATTCAGGAATTTCTGGTTTCGTTAACTGTACATATCCGGAATTTATATGTGGCAAAACAGAAGAGTAGCATGCATCTTGTTGAGGCTACCGAAGACACAAAACAGCGCTACAAGCAGGTGGCAGAACAATTTTCGGAAGACGACCTGATGCGAATTTTGCACCTGGTGAGCGAAGCCCAAATTAAAATACGAGACGTTCAGCAGCCGAGGGTACATTTCGAAATCCTGGTGTTGAAGCTGATTCACATGACACGCGCTAAAGAGTTGTCGGAATTGCTGGACGGCCTGCAAGAGTTAAAAAAAAACCCCGCGAATCGGCATGAGCCGGAAATAAGCAGTAAATCCAATCAGAAAACATCACCAGAAGAGCCGAAAACCGGATTTTCGGAGAAAAGTGATCAAGATCAACCCGAAAGCGGACAGCCCGCCGCAGGCAGCCCGGAGGAAAAGTCCAGCCCGAAAACTCCTGAACCAGTTGTTGTAGAAGAGAGAAAAGATGCTGAGGAGGAAGACTTTGATGAATTTTTGATGGGCAAACCAAGCCTTGGATTTTCTAAAGGAATCAGTTCGCCGAATGGGGCGGAAGAAGAGGGAACAGCAGAAAAGAGAAAAGAAAAAATTAAACTCAATGGAATTGAGGATATCGAAAACTGCTGGGATCAATTCCTGGACTTGTTAAAAGAAAATGGCACAAAAACGCTCTTCCACCAGCTTGAAAATGTTCGACTAAAAGAGCTGAAGGGAACCGAACTTGTGCTTTCGGTAAATAATGTATTCGCGTCGAATATTGTAGAGGAGAATGGGCAGAAGCTCTCAGGACTGCTGAAACAGTTTACCGGAATACACATCCGGTTTAAATGCGTTGTAGAGCGCGGGAATAAGGAGACGTCTCGCACGTTGAGTCCTTACGACCGGTTCAGGGAGCTGCAAAAGAAAGATGCACATTTACGCACAATTGTGGAACTTTTTGGAGCCGAATTGGAATATTAATGCATGGAAAACTAACTTCCATGGTTTCTAAGATTTTAACATAAAACATTATAGTATGAGTCAATTTAATATGGCCGACATGTTTGGAAAAATTTCAGACATGCAGGCAAAAATGAAAGAAGCACAGGATCGTCTAACAGAAGTAATCGTTGAAGCTGAAGCAGGCGGCGGTATGGTGAAAGTCAAAGCCAATGGGAAACGCGAAATTCTCTCTATTGAGCTGGACAACGATGTAATTGATCCTGACGACAAAGAAATGATTGAAGACCTGGTAGTGGCCGGTGTGAACAAAGCACTGCAAAAAGCCGAAGAGGCAGCCAAAGATAAAATTCAGGAGGTTTACAAAGATATACTTCCCGGCGGCGGAATTCCCGGCATGGATATGAGTAAACTCGGGCTCTAAGTTTTGGGTACTACAAGAAAGTTTGTGAGCATAATAGAGTGAAGTAGTAAGATAGATACTATCAATTGCAGTAGGCAGTTTACAGTTGACAACTCTTTTGAATAACTTTGGGCAGTTTATAACCTTTCAAAACAAATAAAAACAAATTGTTAATCTTCAAATAAATCAAATAATGTGGTTTGTCAACTGTAAACTGTCTACTGCCAACTACCGGCAACTATGATTTAGTAGTATTTTTAATAACTACAGCCTTCAATTCATCAATCATCATTCCAAATTCAACAATTTAGTGTAAATGCAAATAACCTCCGAAGCCCTTGAACGGGCGATTGAAGAATTGGCAAAACTGCCGGGAACCGGCCGTAAATCTGCTCAAAGAATTGCCATCCATCTCCTGAAACAGACAGACGAAAATGTTGCCACCCTGTCTGATGCCCTGATTCAATTAAAAAAATCAGTTGCCCGTTGTTCGGTTTGCGGTACCATCACCGATACGGATCCATGCGCAATCTGCAGCAATCACAAACGGATGAACGGTGTAATTTGCGTGGTGGAAGAATTTCAGGATGTGTACATCATCGAAAAAACCAATGAGTTTCGCGGAAGGTATCACGTTTTGGGAGGCACCATCTCGCCGATGGACAATATCGGCCCCGACAATATCCGCATCAAAGAACTTTTGCAGCGCATCTCTGACGGCGGCGAAGAAATCCGTGAAGTCATTCTCGCACTCAACCCCGACTCTGAGGGTGAAGCAACATCCTACTACATCAACAAGCTGCTAATGAATTACGAAGTAGAGGTTACCCGCATAGCCTACGGCATCCCGATGGGCACCGAACTTGAATATATCGACGAAGCTACTTTGAGCCGCGCCTTTGCAAGCCGCACTACATTTTAAAAAATCCTGTTATGATGAAAATAGTTACTGCCCGGCGCAAGCGTCCCACTGCCTGGCGCAAGCGTCTCGCTTGTGCCATTGGGTTTTGTGCCTTGCTTGTTTTTTTAATTTTTACTCCATTGCAAACCGAAGCACAACGTGCCGGGTACTGGCAGCAGGCTGTAGAGTATGAGATGGAGATCGACATGCATGCAGCAGAAAACCGGTTCGACGGCCACCAGGTGCTGACTTATCACAACAATTCGCCCGACAGGCTGGACCGTGTTTTCTACCATCTTTTTTTCAATGCTTTTCAGCCCAACAGCATGATGGACAAACGCTCCCGAACCATCATGGATCCCGACAGTCGGGTGCGCGACCGAATTTATCATTACGATGAAACGGAAATCGGGTACCAGAAAATTCACAGCCTCAAACAAAACGGTGAGGAGGTTGATTTTACCGTGAAGGGAACCATCATGGAAGTTCACCTCAATGAACCGATTGAGCCGGGTGAGAGCGTGGTTTTCGAAATGGATTTTGAAGCACAGGTGCCGCTTCAAACCCGCAGATCGGGGCGGGACAATGCAGAGGGTGTGCGGTTTTCGATGGCGCAGTGGTATCCAAAAATTGCCGCTTATGATGAACTTGGCTGGCATGCACACCCGTACATTGGCAGGGAGTTTTTCGCACCGTTCGGCACTTTTGATGTGAAAATCCACATCGACCGCGATTATGTGGTGGCGGCCGGAGCCATTCTGCAAAATCCGGAGGAGGTTGGTTTTGGTTATGAAGAATCAGAAATGAATTTGAACATCCCGGACAGTGACAAGCTGACCTGGCATTTCCGGGCAGAGAATGTGCACGATGTGATGTGGGCAGCCGACCCGGATTACACGCATACCACAGCACAGGTTCCGGATGGCCCGCTGCTACGGTTTTTCTATCAAACCGATCCGGTTGCAGAAAATGCATCGGAGGAACGGCAGGAAGAGCTGCTTGAAAAATGGGAAAAACTGCCGGAGTACACCATTCGCGCTTTTGAATATATGAACGAAAAGATCGGAGAATATCCCTATGATGAGTACATCGTTATCCAGGGCGGCGACGGCGGAATGGAGTACACCATGGGCACGCTGATTACCGGGAACCGTTCACTGAGAAGCCTGGTGGGTGTGACCGTTCACGAGCTGGTTCACGCCTGGTTTGAGGGGGTGGTCGCCAACAACGAGGTGTACGACCAGTGGATTGATGAAGGCTTTACCACGTACATTTCAACGTTCATCATGAATGAGCTGTTCGAAGACGGTGAAGATGATCCGATGGTTTCCCGCTACCAGGGATATTTTAACCTGGCAGATACCGGTTTCGAAGAGCCTTTGCATCTTCATTCCGACCACTACAATACCAACACGGCGTATGGGATGGCATCGTACACGAAAGGGGCAATATTTTTGCACCAGCTTGGGTATATCATCGGGGAAGACCTTATGTGGCAGTCGCTCAGGCGGTTTTATGAGGACTGGAAATTCAAACATCCGAACGGAACCGACTTTCTGCGAATTGCCGAAAAAAAGAGTGGCATTGATCTGAAATGGTATTACGAATACTGGATCACCACCACCCGGACAATCGATTATGGAATTACTTCTGTTGAAGGGGATTCAGACACAACATCGGTTACACTTGAACGAATCGGGCTAATGCCGATGCCGCTGGATGTGGAAGTGGAGTTTGCCGACGGCAGTTTGGTCCATCACTACATACCGATGAGAATTATGTGGGGACAGAAAGAGAATGAATTCCCCGGCATTGAACGGATCGTGGAGGAAGACTGGCCCTGGGTGTTCCCGGAGTATCAATTCACCATAAACCATCCGAAGGATGGAATTGCGCGAATTGAAATTGATCCATCACAGCGAATGGCCGATGTTAACCGGGAGAATAATGTTTGGCTTCCTGAAGTTGATAATGATGAAGAAGAACCGGAGATAGAAACGGAAAGGTGATTTTTTATTTTATTGACAGTTAAACAATAGTGAGTATTGGCGTTGTAATAAATGGTTTCAGCAAAAATTGCTTTTTTATTAGCTTGAAACAACGATTTTTACCTTCACGAACACACCCCTAAATCCCCTCTCAAGAGGGGACTTTTTGGTCTATCACCTTCAATATGGTGATGTCACAAAAGCATTCGGGAGCAAAATCTCAATTAAAAAAAGCATGAATTGTCGGAATCGCACACTCTAACAAATTCACTCATAACTTCATTTTTTATATATTATTACCAGAAGAAGTTTAGAGTCTGTTTTATAATTAGTTGAAATCCATTTTAAATAAAACATGGCAATGATAGCACAAGAAGAAAAAAAAGAATTGATAGACTGGATTCAGGAGCTGACTGACCCCGAAGTCATAAAAAATATCAAATCAATCAAAGAGAGTATCGAGCAAGCACAAACCTGGGATCAGTTGCCGGATTCGGCTAAATCCTCCATTAAACGAGGAATAAAAGATGCTGATTCCGGACGTGTAATATCTGATGAGGACTTCTGGGCAAATTTTAAAGATCGTCTATGAAAATTATCTGGACGGATGAATCCTTAAAAAATATTGAGGCAATAGTTAATTACCTTGATAAAGAGTGGGGAGAAAAAGTAACCAACGAATTTTTGGTTAAGTTAAGAGAGCGATCAATACTGATTTCAAAATTTCCTGCCGCTTTTACTTTAATTGATAAAGATGAACAAATCCGTTCTTCAGTACTTACCAAACAAACGACAATTTTTTTCAGAGTTGATTACGAGGCAAGGGAAATTAAAATTTTGTCAGTATTTGATACCCGACAGGATCCTGATAAATTGAAATTGTAACATAAAAGATTATACTTTCATTTTTTCAATCCATCAATATCGTGGTAAATGAACCAAAGTTTTGTGATGTTCAGTTGAAATTACTTCTTAAACATCATACTCAAAACAAACCAGATATTTTCCTTTCGCTCCATTAAGCGGCGTTTGAAGTAGGGGAACCACATGGTGCCGTAGGGCACATAAACCCTGGCCTGGCAGCCGTTTCGGGCAAGCTCTTCCATCGTCTCTTCCCGAATGCCGTAGAGCATCTGAATTTCGTAGCGGTCTTTAGGAATGTCGTTTTCAGCGGCATAGCTTTTCAGCCACTCAATAAGCTCATCATCATGCGTGGCAAAACGGGGATAAGGCGTTTTTTCAAGCAGAACTTTGAAATATTTTTTGAAAGCTTCGCGGATTTCAGCCATGTTTTGAATGGCAACCAGTTCCGGTTCTTTGTATGCGCCTTTGCACAAGCGCACATCGGCATTCATTTCGGCAAGGTCATTGATGTCATCGGCTGAGCGGTGCAGGTAAGCCTGGATCACAATTCCCACCACATCGCGGCCGTATTTATCAAAAGCCTCTTTGAAAATATTCAGGGTGCTTTGTGTATAATCCGATCCCTCCATGTCAATCCGGACAAAAGAGTTCAGCCGTTTGGCTTCATCCAAAAGCCGAAACAGATTTTTTTTGCAGTAAGCTTCATCAATATCCAGCCCCATCATGGTCAGCTTTATGGAGATGGTGCTGTTCAGGCCGGCATCGTTTATGCTGTTTAGCAGTTCGATGTAAATATCAACCGTTTTTTCGGCGGTGGTTTTCTCCTCAACATTTTCGCCCAGCAGGTCTAATGTTACTTTGATGTTTTTTTCGTTGAATAACTTGATTTTCGGAATGGTCTCTTCAAACGTTTCTGCAGCAACAAAGCGTCGCGCAAGGAAAAAAGGTAATTTCATGCTCTGTAGATTAATGAATTAGACGGATAAATTATTGAAAGCCTAAGTAATAACAGGTTCTGTTTACTTTATAATGTGATAGCCCCAATAAAAACGCTTCCAATAATAACAAATAGATCGTATGATAGTGAACTTTGCTGTTACAATCACACACCGGAAAATAAAAAATTGAATTTTACCGGTATTTGTAACATGGCAAATTTAGTTGCGTAATAAAAGTGACGACGAGACAAATGCTATTATTAATACTGTCAATTTTTTCACAATTGATTAAAACTTTATCAATATGGTAAGAAAAATTTATGATGCCCTGATTTGCCTGATTATTTTTCTGCTTGTATGGGTAAATCTTGCTGAGGCACAAACAAGCGACCGGGCTTACCGGGTTGATACTTTCAGCACATCAGATTCACCGGAAGTTTATGTGACCACATCAGGCGGCTCTGTTGATATTATCGGACATGATGAAAACACTGTACGCATCGAAATGTATGTGCGGCGAGGCAGCCGATATCTTGATTCGTCTGATACCGATTTATCAGATTTTGACATTACTATCAGAAAAGACGGAGATGTGGTTGTGGCTGAGGCAAGACAGAAACATTCAGGTTTTCGAATCTTCAGATCAATCTCGAACATTTCCATATCATTCCGCGCATATGTGCCTGAATACGCCCTGGCAGAAGGCCGAACCAGTGGTGGAAGTGTTTCTGCTGAACGCATCTACAATAATCTGAAGCTGACAACAAGCGGAGGCTCGGTAAATGTAAAAGATATTGAAGGGATGACCGAGCTTCGCACTTCCGGCGGCAGTATTCAAATGGAAAATGTTGCGGGAATTGTCAGTGCAAGAACCAGCGGCGGGTCAATTACCACTGATAATCTTTACGGAGAGGCCGACCTGAGGACTTCCGGTGGAAGTATTCGCCTGGATAATGTATCAGCAAAAATTTCTGCAAGGACGAGCGGCGGCAGTATCCGGGGTAATTTTTTGACTTTTTATGATGATATTGAGCTTAACACAAGCGGTGGAAATATCGTAATTGACCTTCCCGAAACGGAGCACTTCACTCTCAATTTAAGAGGCCAGAGGGTCAATACAAATCTCAGGAATTTCACAGGAGAGTTTGAAAGAAACAGAATTTCCGGCAAAATAGGAGATGGCGGCCCTGTTTTATCCGCACGCACATCCGGCGGCAGTGTCAGCTTAAATTATTAATATTTCGGCTTTTATTTAGTATTTTAGAAGCGCATACTCTTGGAGGTGCGCTTTTTTGTTTCAGGACAACCTTATCTTTTTACTTTTTCATTCAGAAAAGCTAAAATAGCGCCGTTAACAAAAACACGAAAACGAGGTGCATTATGGGGAATAAAGAATCGAACCAGGAACTGGAAGACTTTAAACCGAAGGGGGCTATCGCTTTTTTTATAGTGCTGATGGTTTTCTTTCTGATCATATGGTTCGCAATGTATTTCGAACTTTTAAGCAGGGGGTAAAATGGATAAATCAGAAAAAATTGCATTTACACTGAGCGGCTTGCTGCTTGTGGTTTTTTTCGGCGCCATTATGTACGCAGCCGTAGCCAAAGACATTGACGTTCCTACTTGTATTACCGATATGGATCCGTTTGAAAGGGATACACTTTTCCAGACCGGACCGGATACATATGAACTGCAGATGGTTGCCCGGATGTGGGCATTTCAACCTTCTACAGTTCGTTTGCCCGTTGGTTCAAAGGTAGACTTGTATTTAACGTCGCAGGATATCATCCATGGGTTTAAAATTGAAGAGCACAATGTAAACCTGATGGCGATACCGGGCGCGATAAATTATCTTCGCGTGAATTTTAATAAACCCGGTGAATTTCTTTTTGCCTGCCATGAGTTTTGTGGTGCGGCTCACCACACCATGGCCGGGCGGTTTATCATCGAAGAAGGGCTTGATGAGCCAGAAACGGAGGAGGACATCTGAAAATGAGTACTGATCTGTTTCGGTTTACCAAATCTTCAAAAACACTGAACGCCGTTCTCATTATTATCCCGATGGTTCTGCTTTTTATCGGGGTGTACGGCGGATTGATGCAAACCCTGTTCCGGGCCGGTATTATACAAAGCGACCCATTTGTGGGAGGTGATTATTACAAAGGCCTCACGTTTCACGGGGTTTTAAATGCTATTGTCTTTACCACATTCTTTGCGGTGGCTTTTGGGAATGCACTGGTTCCGTTTGCACTTAAAAAGAACCTGAACAGCAAAATTGCCTGGGCTTCAGGAATTCTAATGCTTGTGGGTTCGGTACTGGCCGCCATAACCATTCTGATGGGCGAAGCCACGGTACTTTATACATTTTATCCCCCGCTGAAGGCACACCCACTCTTCTATATTGGCCTTACGCTGCTTGTAATTGGTTCGTGGGTGGCATTTTATAACTGGATACCCATGTACCTTGAATGGCGAAAAGAGAATAAGGGCAAAAAAACACCGCTTTCGGTTGTAGGTATTTTTGCAACATTCATCATCTGGTTTATAGCCACACTTGCCGTAGCTGTTGAGATTCTGTTCATGCTGCTTCCGTGGTCGCTCGGCCTGGTGGATGAAATCAACGTAATGCTTGCAAGAACTCTGTTTTGGTTCTTCGGGCACCCACTTGTTTATTTCTGGCTTCTGCCCGCCTATGTAATGTATTATGTGTTTATGCCAAAAATGGTAGGCGGCAAGCTCTATTCCGACATGGCAGGACGGCTCGTGTTCATGATGTTTATTCTGTTTTCCATTCCGGTGGGTACACACCACCAGTACATGGACCCCGCCATTGGCGCGCAATGGAAACTGCTGCATGGTATTTTCACTTTTGCGGTTGCCCTGCCGAGTTTGATTACGGCATTTACACTGGCGGCCTCGCTCGAATATGCAGGCAAGAAAAATGGAGGAAAAGGCCTGTTCGGTTGGATGGCAAAACTGCCCTATTTTAACAAAGAAAACTGGTTTTTTCCATATCTGATTCTTGGCCTGTTCATCTTTATTTTTGGCGGAATTGGCGGCATCATCAATGCATCGTACCAGATGAATACGGTGGTGCATAACACGGCATGGGTGCCGGGACACTTTCATCTGACTGTGGCAGGCCCGGTTATGCTCGCATTTTTGGGAGGCAGCCTCTACCTGGTTGGCCAGTTCATGAACAAGGAGATCCGTTTGAAAGCGTGGGCTATGATTTCACCCTATGTTTACACGATAGGCCTGTTAATCATGTCATATGGGTTAAAAATCGGCGGTTTGATGGGAATGCCGCGGCGAACCAATACCGGCGCCTCGTATGCAAATCCCGACAGTGTGCTATATCAGGCCGACTGGATACCCTACATCGACCTAACTGTGATTGGCGGAGTGCTGATGTTTATTGGAATTGTAATCTACATCGTAAGCTTCTTTACAACAGTATTTTCTAAGAGCCGTTCAGACGATGAGGATGCCATGGTTACATTCCCGATTTCGGAACCGCTGCATGATGAACCGGCAACATGGCTAAGGAATTTCAAGCCATATATTATCATTGCAATTATCCTGATTGTACTCTCTTACACACCTGTAATTTATGATGTGATTCAGGCAACATACGGTGGTTCATTGCCATACCATCCGGACAGCCCGGTGCCGTTGCGCTGATATATGAGTGAATAAAGGAAAATTTATAGAATAATTTTTAAAAAGAACGTTGTGAGAAGCCTTTAGGTTTTCACAGCGTTCTTTTTTTAAGTTCTAATTCGGAAAAAATTTGTTCTATATTGATCAGCCGAAATCGTGCAGGTTTGTGTGGGTTAGAGCGATGCACTAATATTCCACCTAATAAGGGTGGACAAAGGGCTGAGATTACCCATAAAAATTTTTGTGCTGGTAATGATTTTTACTGTGCAAACAACCCGGCCTTGAATAAATTGGCGATACAGTGAATATGTAGATGCGCGAAAGAACAATTCGTTACCGGCCAAGTCTTTTGATTACAAGGTCAAACCGTGATGGACCATTCGAATTGTTCAGCGCAGCTACAATGAACGCGCCAATTTATTCACCGCCTTGATCTTTTGGTTCGTTTTGGATCAAGCCAAAATGAACAACAAATAACTTTAACGCTCTAAAACGTTGTGCTATAATAATTTTCAATTAAAAAAAAGAATTACATGGGCAATGTCAGGGATAAAGGGGGGTGTTGATACATAGCTATTGCACGTACATTTAACACCCCTCTAAATCTCCCCTTGTTAGGGGAGACTTTTTTGTCGCTCGTATATAGAATAACCAACACAAATCTGTCCGATTTCGTCGGATCATCACAAAGCAAAAATTTCAACCTAAACAGTTAAATCATGCCAGACTTTATGGCAACAATTTTCAGGCCACTCGCAATTTTGACCACACTTCTATTGATAATCACAGGTTGCGACCGTCTTGCTGTGCAAGACAATCTTGATGATGTAGAATATGAACTTGTTGATCAATTCGGGGATCCTGTAAATTTTCCTCGAAGCTTTGAGGGCAAGGTGATGCTGGTGGGTTATGTGTACACACACTGTCCGGACATCTGCCCGATGATTACCTACAACATGCGGGACGTACAGCGTGAAATCGATAAAAATGATGATTTCTTACTCGTCAGTGTTTCGTTTGACCCGGATCGTGATACACCCGAGGTTCTGTACACTTATGCTGAAAATTACCGTTTGGACCAGGACAACTGGCGGCTTTTAACCGGCGAGCGGAGTGAAATTGAAGCCATGCTGGAAAAATTGAGAATTTCTACTGTTAAAACGCCCACCCGCTTTACTGACGATAACACTCCGATCTACTTTATCGACCATACAGACAAAATTACTCTGATCGACAAATATGGCCAAATCAGGCGAACATATCTGGGAAGCGAAGTAAATTCCAAAGAAGTGGTTGAAGACGTTCGGGCACTATTAAAAGAATGACATAATCTGTATCTTTACCCGAATGTTAAATACGCTAAAGATGTTAATATCCGACAGCATAAATCAAAAACAATACTAATACAAAAATGAGAAAATTACTTTTCACTTCATTAATATTTGCACTGATGTTTGCATTTACGGCATGCAATGGTGAAGAAACTCCGGAAGCACCCGAAGAAGAAGTGGTGGATGATGGAGTCAGAACTATTGAAATTGTTGGCAACGACGATATGAAATTTGTTGTAAGTGAGCCTGCAGAAGGTTTGATTACCGGTGGCCAGGCTGGCGAATTTGTAATTCTTGAAGGAATTGAAGCCTCTCCCGGAGAAGAGCTTCGGATCCGGCTGACAACCATCAGTAACTTGCCTCCATCAGCAATGTCTCACAACCTTGCTATTGTTGACCTCGGTACTGATGTGGATTCTTTCGCAAGAGCCTCAATTACCGCACGAGATAACGAGTATATTGCCCCTGAGTATGAAGATCAGGTAATCGCAACAACCCGTATGCTCGGTGACGGCGAGACCGATACCATCACCTTTACAGTCCCGGAAACCCCGGGTGAGTACGACTATGTATGCACCTTCCCCGGACACTTTGCCGGAGGAATGGTCGGTATTCTCTATGTAGAGTAAATATTTGATCAGATAATAAAAAAGGCCATTCAGTATATAGCTGTCTGGCCTTTTTTTGTTGATGTAAACCGTGTTTATTTAAAATTTACGTAAACAGGCGTTTCTGATTTAGCAGAAAGTTCAGCAGCCTTTCCAAATGCTTTACGAACCACTTCATCAGAGGAGTTTTTTGCCAGTTCAATTGAGTTTTTTGCAGAAACATTCTCAGCGGTTGCAGCCGCACATGTTACCCGGATTTCCATCGGTGAATATATTCCCATAGAAAGAAATGTGACGAACTGGTTCATAAAACTTAACCGGGTTTCAACAACCGCTACACCATTAGTGCAGTGTTGTTCGGCACGAACAAGATCAGGCGGCACCAGGCCGGCAATAAATCCGGCTGCCCATTTTTGTTCGTACACTTCATCCGATGCTTCAAGGCCGGTTGTGATTCTTGCGTGATAGCATCCTGTTAGAAAGAAAGTTAGTCCAAAGAGTAGAATTGCGATTTTTTTCATGATTGGTTTGTTTTTTGGTTAGGATTCGGTGAATCACTTCTAAACTTAGAAAAAAGTCATTGATTTTCAAGATTCTTGGATGCACATAACTTACAAATCAAAACCGCTCAGATTCTTCAACAACAATATCCAGATTTTTGTCCAGATGCTCGACTACTCCAATGATGGTTTTCACGGCATTCACAAAAAAATCCGGGTTGATATTTTCAAACGTATCGGTTGGCTGGTGGTAGTGCTCATGGTCTTCAACCCCAAAGTAAATAAAAGGTATTCCTTTTTCATGAAATGCTCCGTGGTCTGAAGCCAGTGTCCAGTCTTGCGGCCACTCATCAGAATCGTATCCAAAAAGCACGCTGATGTTTGCATCAGTGGCAGCCTCTTCAACCAGCGGTTTTAGATATGGGTAATGGTAGGTGCCGACGGCATAAAGCTCATCTTCAAAATTGGTGCTGATCATATCCATATTCACATTCATCACCATTTGTTCAAGCGGCACAACGGGATTTTCAACAAAATGGCGGGCGCCTCCAAGTCCCTGCTCCTCGGCATCAAAAGCAATAAAGAGAATGCTGTTTTCAGGCTGTTCCTGGCTGAAATAGCGAATGGCGGCGAGTAAGCCGGACGTTCCAGAGGCGTTATCATCAGCGCCGTTATAAATTTCACCGTCCTGTACGCCAAGGTGATCGTAATGAGCAGTAAGCACAATAAAGCGATCGGGATTATCGGTGCCTTCAATATAGCCAATCAGGTTTACGGCATCTTCGAATGTAACCCCGGTGCGCGGATTTGTGTGGTCGAAGGTGTACCTGTATCCGGAGTTAAAAGCAGAGAGATCGTAATGCCTGAAACGATCTTCAATAAAATCCTGTGCCATACGGTTTCCCTCGGTTCCTGGCAGGCGGCCCTCAAGTTCGTCGGAAGCAAGATATTCGATGTCAGCCAGCAACTGCTGTTCATCGACAATGGTAAATTCTTCGGTATAATCTCTGACCTGCTGATCGCAGTTGGTCAAAAATAAAAGTAAGAAAACACAAATTGGGGTATATTTAAATAGATTCATTTCTCATTATTTTGGATGATATTATAATACCGTAATTTAACTCAGAATTATCGGGATTTCATCTGAATCAATAAAAAATTCTGATGAAACAGATTTCCTGATTATTCCGTACATAAATGTCACATTTCAGAAAAGTTGAATGTATCCTGATTGAAGTTTCAATTGATCCCTCAATCAATAAGATCTGATGACTACCGGCAGCGAAAAACAGAAAAACAGATTTGATAACCGTGATCAAGACCGGCTGTCGGGCTATTTATCCCGAAAAGATAACCGCCAGTCATTGCCGGAAAGGGACAATACTACGAGTAAATTTTTACTGATTGCTGTTGTATTGCTTTTGGGTATTTTCTTTGTTCAGGACATCAACAGATCCTTCACCAATCCGTTTCCTGCTGTTGTCAGCAGTATTTTTTCCAATCAGCCCTCCGAAGATCTCCTTAACCGTATGAATGCCCGAATGGTTGAAATGGGATACACAGATTTAAATCATGATGACCTTCGCGAATTGAGAAGTGAAGGAGTAACGGCAACCTATATTTCGAATGTGCGTTCACTGGGTTTTACCGAGCTTTCCCTTGATGATGCTGTAAGGCTGGCAAATGCCAACGTATCTTCGGCTTTTATGGCAATGATGATTGAGCTGGGATATGAACTTGATATCGATGATTTTATTCAACTTCGAAGGGCCGGTGTAACGGCTCATTTTACCAGCAATATACACGATCTTGGATATACCGACGTAACTCTTGAACAACTGATCCGCATGAGAAGAATCGGTGTTACGGCCTCTTTAATAGAACGCCTGCAGAATGAGCGCGGAGCAGATCTTCCGCTTGAAGAAATAATCCGATACAGAATCAGTAACCAATAAACATACTTTAGTAATAAAGAGAAAAGACTTCCGAAGTCTTTCAAATCTTTTTTTAAATCATCAATATTTTAACAGGTGAGGGTTTTTCAACAACACTGTAAGACTTCGGAAGTCTATCGCATAACCCGAAATAAAAAAGGCCGGAATCGTACAATCACTATCCGGCCTGTTTTTTGATTGGATTATCAAGAATTAATCTTCATTTAATGCCGCCTGAGCTGCTGCAAGCCTTGCAACGGGCACTCTGAACGGTGAGCAAGAAACATAATCCAGCCCCTGCTGGTAGCAGAATGTTACACTACGCGGTTCTCCTCCATGCTCGCCACAAATTCCAACTTTTAATTCAGGCTTGGCTTTACGTCCGTTTTTTGTAGCCATCTCAACCAGTTGACCCACCCCTTCAATATCGAGCACCTGGAAAGGGTCTTCCTGAAGGATTCCTTCTTTCAGGTATTCACCCAGGAATTTTCCGGCATCGTCACGGCTGTAGCCAAAGGTCATTTGGGTAAGATCGTTAGTACCAAACGAGAAAAATTCAGCATCCCTGGCAATTTGATCTGCCACAAGTGTTGCTCTTGGAATCTCGATCATTGTACCAATCTTATAAAATATTTTGTCACCAAACTCTTCAAAAATAGCTTTTGCAGTTTTTTGAATAATCAATTTCTGAGACCTGAATTCCTGCGGAGTACCGATAAGCGGAATCATGATTTCGGGAATCACCTTAATGCCCTCCTGTTTCAGTTCTAAAGCAGCTTCGATAATAGCCCGGGTTTGCATTTCAGTAATTTCAGGATAGGTGATTCCAAGACGGCAACCTCTGTGGCCAAGCATCGGGTTGAATTCCTTCAGGCCTCTTACTTGCTGAGCAAAATTGGTTGGGCTTACCCCAAGTTCTTTTGCAATTTGATTGAGTTCTTCTATTTCTTCTGGCAAAAACTCGTGCAGCGGAGGATCGAGCAGGCGAATGGTCACCGGCTTGCCCTTCATTACTTTAAAGATTTCTTTAAAGTCTTCTCTTTGATACGGGAGCAATGAAGCAAGTGCATCTTTCCTGTCTTCGACGGTGTTTGCAACAATCATTTTGCGAATGGCAAGAATTCGTTCATCGCCAAAGAACATATGCTCGGTTCGGCAAAGTCCGATACCTTCAGCACCAAACTCGATGGCGCGTTTTGAATCCTCAGGTGAATCGGCATTCGTGCGGACATTCATTTTTCTGAATTCATCAACCCAGGTCATAAATCTTCTGTAGTCATCATCGAGTTCGGGTTTGATGACATCCTTTCGGCCTTTAAATACAGTGCCTTTTGCGCCGTCTATGGAAATCCAGTCGCCTTCTTGAACGGTTACCTTTCCATTGGTGAACGATCGTTGTTCGTAATCAATAATAATATCACCACAACCCGCAACACACGGCTTGCCCCATCCACGGGCAACAACGGCGGCGTGGCTGGTCATGCCTCCGCGGGATGTGAGAATTCCTTCTGCTGCCGACATTCCGCCCACATCCTCAGGGCTTGTTTCTATGCGCACTAAAATTACGGGATCTTCACTTTCAGCAGCTTTTTCTGCATCATCTGAGTAGAAAACCACCTTGCCCACTGCGGCACCCGGTGATGCAGGCAAACCTACACCCAGTATAGCTTTTTGATCTACATTATCTTCATCTATCTGAGGATGTAACAGTTGGTCGAGATGGATGGGCTGAACATGGGTTTTAACCGCTGTTCTTTTTTCGATGAGTCCTTCATCAACCATGTCTGTGGCAATTTTTATAGCTGCGTGCCCGGTGCGCTTTCCGTTTCTGGTTTGCAAAATGTAGAGTTTTCCGCGCTGAATGGTAAATTCTATATCCTGCATATTACCATAATGCTTCTCAAGAAGATGCCCCCATTTTTCCAGCTCATCATAATCTTCCGGCATTATATCTTTCAGTTCAATAATGTCTCTTGGGGTTCTGATTCCAGCTACTACATCTTCTCCCTGGGCATTGATTAAAAACTCACCATAGAGTTTATTTTCCCCGGTTGAGGGATTTCGTGTAAAGCAGACTCCTGTTGCGCAGTCATCACCCATGTTTCCGAACACCATAGCCTGAACATTAACAGCCGTTCCAAGCAATCCGGTTATATGGTTAATCTTTCTATATTTAGCAGCTCTGTCGCTTTCCCATGATTCAAATACGGCATTAACTGCCCATTCGAGTTGTTCGTATGCGTCTTTAGGGAACATATATCCTGTTCCTTTTCGGTAAACAGCTTTGTAGCGGTTCACCAGCTCTTTCATATCTTTGGTATTCAGATCGGTATCTTCAACTACATTTCGCTCTTCTTTCAAGGCTTCAAATGCCGATTCAAAGTCATCATTCGGAATGCCCATCACCACATTTCCAAACATATGGATAAACCGGCGGTAGCTGTCGTAGGCAAAACGTTCGTTATTGGTATTATTAGCAAGTGCTTCTACGGTGCGGTCGCCTATACCGAGGTTTAGAACGGTATCCATCATGCCCGGCATAGAAACAGCAGCACCGGATCGTACTGATAGCAAAAGCGGCTGTTCGGAGTCTCCCAGTTTCGCATCCATTACATTTTTAATAAATTCAACCCCTTCCTTTACCTGCTTTTTGAGGTCTTTTGGCCACTTTTTATGAATTGAGTAATAATGACAAGCTTTAGTTGAAATAGTGAAACCCGGCGGTACCGGCAGCCCTATAGTAGACATTTCGGCAAGATTAGCTCCTTTACCACCCAGAAGTTCTTTCATGGTTCGATCGCCATCGGCAGATCCTTTGCCAAATTTATAAACATATTTTTCTTTCATCTCTTCCTCTTTATTTTGTGATTAAATTTTTTACTAAAACACAATCAATATAAGTTTATCACACTAATATAATAGAAATGTGAAGTTAATTTATGGATAGATTACCGACATTTCCACATAAGCGAAATATGTGCTCCTCTATGGTAGTTAGTTGCAGTAGATGATGTTGAGAAGACTGACAATAATCTTGCTTTACAGGTTTTAGCATTCATAATTAGCATTCAACAAAACACTATTTTTGCATAAGTGCAATAAGGATGTTCCCCATGCCTGTATCAGGTTCAGCCCGAAATTTCAAAAGTTTTGCTGATTTCAGGTGTATTTATTCCTGCTAAATCAGTATTGAATATGCAATCTGCAGTACTAATTTTTTTCAAACCGGCAACACTCTATTTGAATCAGATTTGGCGCCTCCCTATTTTGAGCGCTATTAATATTAAAAAACTTGTTCTGCCAAGAACTTCGTGGGTAATTGGCGATACCACTAAATCATGGTTACTGTCAACTTTAAAACACCTTCTTAAAAATTTTCGCCCTGCTACCCACAGAGTTTCTGATAGAACCAAAAAACTAACTTGTTTGCTTTTATGAAATTGAAAATGCCCCATACGCTCACACTTCTTTTCTTTTTAATGGTGGCGGCATTAATTGCAACCTGGATTATTCCGCAGGGAGCATTCGAAACGGAAGTAGTTGACGGGCGTGAAGTGGTTGTTCCGGGAACGTTCGAGGTAGCAGAAGACGGAGAGCTTCTCAACCCGATGTCTCTATTTACAGCAATTCCGCGGGCTTTTGCTGCAGCACAGGATATCATCTTTTTCCTGTTCATCATAGGCGGGGTGATGGCGGTTATCCGCAGAACCGGGGCCATTGATGCTCTGCTCGGACGCCTGCTCGAGAACCTCGGCGGCAGGCCCGGCACACTGATTTTTATTGTGGTGTTTGTTTTTGCGCTTGCATCGAGCGCGGTGGGGGCTTCGGCCGAATATATCCCATTTGTGCTGATATTAGTTGCACTGTGCCGAAGTATGAATATGGATACAATGACCGCAGTTGGAATTATAGTGGCGGGTTATGGAATTGGGTATGGCGCTGCTGCTTTTAACCAGTACACGGTAGTGGTGGCACAGGGTGTGGCCGGCCTGCCAACGTATTCCGGAATGGAAGTTCGCCTGGCTATCATGGTTCCGTTTGTGATGATAGGCGCACATCACATCTGGAGCTATTCTCGAAAGGTGCAGGCATCGCCGTCGAATAGCCTGATGTCCGGCATTGATCCGCCTGATGCAGGTGCCCCGCCAAAGGAGTATCCTGCACTGACTCTCACACATATTTCCATTCTTGTGGCATTTATCCTGGCACTGGGTATTGCGGTGTACGGAATCCGCACCCACGGTTGGTACCTGACCGAGCTTGGAGCAGCATTCCTGATTCTTGGAATTGTTGCCGCTGTAATTGGCCGGATCGGTCCAAGCCTGATGGCAAAAGAGTTTGTAATTGGCGCCCGCGAACTAACCGAAACAGCGTTGCTGGTAGGTGTGGCACGTGGCATTGCCCTGATTATGGAGGATGGTGAAATCCTGCATACCATTGTAAATACACTGTCAGTACCGCTTGGAATGGTGGGACCGGAACTCTCTGCTGTAGGTATGATGATTATGCAGACCATCCTGAATTTATTTGTACCATCGGGCAGCGGCCAGGCATTTGTTACAATGCCGCTTATGGCGCCGCTGAGTGACATCCTCGGTGTATCGCGACAGATTGCGGTTCAGGCATTCCTGTTCGGCGATGGTTTCGCCAATATGATTGTACCGACTAATGCCGTGTTAATGGGCATCCTGGGGATGGCCGGTGTTCCTTACGATCGCTGGTTCCGGTTCTGTATGCCCTTAATTTTAAAACTACTGGCCTTTGCTGCTGTTTGTATGGTGGGAATGGTGATGTTTGGTTTCTCCTGATTGGGTAAATTCCAAATCACAAATTCCAAATTCCAAACTGCTTTACATTCAAATCCGATATCGATCTTAAATCTGGGGGAAAAAATTTTATTTGAAATGTTTAAGTTCTGCGTCGCCAATTTTTTGGAATTTGGAATTTATGGAATGTAATTGGATCCTGTTTAAATAAAGAAACCTCACAAAACAATAACTAATGATCTTCTTTTGGGTCGTTATCCTTTACCTCGCCCTGCTAATGGGCATCTCCGTGTGGAAAAGCCGGGCTATTAAAAACCAGGAAGATTTTATGGTGGCGGGGCGGAAGGTGTCGACACCAAAGCTGGTAGGAACACTGCTTTGTACCTGGTTGGGATCGGGAACACTGCTGGCCGGGGCGGGCCTTGCTGCACGGGTTGGCATTTCTGAATTGTGGCTGGCGGCGGGCGCTTGGATCGGGATTGTGATCGTGTTCTTTCTGGCAGGTCGTGTCCGTCGAATTGCCCAATACACGGTGCCGGACATTCTCGAGCTTCGTTACAACAAATACGCCCGCATTCTCGGAACTATCGTGATCGTGATTGCCTACACCACTATTGTGGGTTACCAGTTCCGGGGCGGAGGGTTTGTACTCAACCTGGTGGCTGGTATCCCCGAGTGGCAGGGAGTACTTTTAACTGCCGGATTTATTATCGCCTTTACCGCATTTGCCGGTATGCTCTCCATCGTATCGGTGGATATTATCAACGGGGCGGTGATTACACTTGCGGTTCTGGTGGCCGTTCCGCTTGTATTTTTTAATCTCGGTGGGATGGATTTTGTAACAACCGAACTGGACCCCGCTCTCTTCAGCATAACAGGCGGACAAAACTGGATTTGGGTGATGGGCGTCTTTTTCCCAACCTTTTTACTGCTGCTGGGTGAATCGAATATGTACCAGAAGTTCTACTCTGCCAAAAATGAAAAATCGGCAAAAAATGCGGTTATATTTTGGGTGATTGGTACCATCATCATCGAAACGGCGATTGCTTCGCTCGCCATCCTGGCGTTCAGCCATTTTAACGCGATCGATCCATCAAGCATCATGCATCTTGCTGTTGAAGACAGTGAACGCATCATTCTGCATGCAGCACGTTTTGGAACCGAGATCGGGATTCCGCTTGCCGGCGGATTGCTGCTGATCTGCGCCGCCGTGGCTATCATTACATCCACCGGAAACAGCTTTCTTCTGACACCCTCAACGAATTTGACACGCGATATCTATCAACGTTTCATCAATCCAGATGCATCCGAAAAGGTAATCGTTCTATTCCAGCGGCTGATGGTGCTGAGCCTCGGTATTGTGGCCTGGCTGCTGCTCACGCAGTTTCGCACTATTCTCGACATGGCTTTCACCGCTTACACCATGATCGGCGCCGGGCTCACCCCCGCACTACTCGCCGCATTCCTCTGGAAACGGGTTACCACGGCAGGCGGGGTAGCCTCAATAGCCACCGGAATGGGTGTCACATTGATCATCACAATTATCAACTCTATTCGGGCTGAACCTTTGATTCCCTTCGATTACATCGTACTGCCGGCAGCGGGACTATCTATTCTTGTACTGATCTTTGTTTCACTTCTCACGAAACCCGATCCCAAAGAAAAATGGGAGATGTTCTATGAGGAAGATGTGGAGCTGAGTGATGCGATTGAGGAGTTTAGATAAATGGATTACCCTTTAACGATATCGACTATCTCCTGTTTTGTACGCTCAGTCGACACTACTAATTTGGATACAATAATATCAATCGTTTAGTAGGATTCATTTTTAGATTTGGGTCATGCAATCCAATGAATGATAAATTCTTTCCAAAAAGAGATTAGCAACCATTCTTGAACTAAAACCTGTACGGTTTTGCCCTGGAATCATTCCCGGTAACCCCTCGAATATAATATTATGCTTTGACAGGCTTAATGCCTCGGGGTCTTTTCTTGTTACTCTGATCTCCCCCGGGTTGCGCTCCATCATTCTTGCTTCGCAATTCTGATTGCCGCTTCACCCGGGGCTATAATTTCGGTCATCCCTGCCGGGATTTTTTCGGTCCATGTACCAAAACAAATTGTCCTTCAATTTGAGTAAACCAAATCTGCGAATTCATTGTGTAAGTCACCAATGAGAGTAACACCAAGCTCCGATAGGAGTGGCCGATATTATAGCAAAGCCATCCCTTTTCGGGGTAATCCCGGATAAGTGAGAGCTGAAAAACGCCACTGCGTTTGAACACGAGCGCAGTCCGGGGATTAGTGAAGCAATCAAAAAGTCCCGAGGCAAGGAATGAAGAAAAGGCAACAAACAGTATCGAAGGGATTGGACAGGTTTGCTGAATTCAGAAACCCCAAAGCTGTTATCCGGATCAGAGATCTGTCGAATTTGGGTCATGCAATGCACAAAACAGGAAGAATTTAAATAACCGGATTACCCTTAAACGATATCGACTATCTTTTCCCGCGGCTTTTTTCTACAGCCTTAATGATTTCAGGGAATCGCGGATGGTTTCGAACAGGCTTCATTATGCTCGGATAAAGATGATAAATGGAGAGTGTGGGCCAATCATCCCAATCGTCAATTTTTAAAAAGTGCTGAACGGCAATTTCAGAGTCTCCTGTAGCTGCGTGAATAAGCCCAACTGCGAACTGATTCCCGCCTCTTTTAAAACCCTCCAAAATGTTTTTTACTTTTTCACTTTCACCCAAAAAGTGATAGCAAAGCGCCTCGGTTGCTAACGGCCCAACACCTGCCCAGGGTGAGCTCAGATTGTGCAGAACGGAAGCTGCTTCGGAATATCGCTCAAGTTGATAGAGTGCCAACCCTTTATAAAATTTGGGTGTCGCCCATTCGGGCTGGATTTCAAGTGCACGCTCCGCTTCTGATAAGGCTTCTTTTGTAAATCCATTGTACGTCAATGAAACTGATAAATTACTTACCGCTTCGGGAGAGAGCGGGTTCAACTCTACAGCTTTTCGGGCACTTTTGAGGGCGAGTACGGCTTCGCCCAGTAACTGGTAATTCCAGCTCAGCCAGTTGTGAGCTTCCGCATAGCTGGGCTGCAATTCCACAGCTTTATTGAGCGCACGTATCGAATCAGCACCATCATGACGATTTGAATGTAACAACCCGAGAGAGGCATAAGCTTCTGCAAGTGATGGGTCAAGCTTTAAAGCCTTGTTGATAGCTTTTTCAGCTTTTGGCAGAGTTTTATCTGCAGATTTATGGCCGTAGTCGTATAAAAGTGCCAGGGCGTCAGACAGGCCCACCCAGGCAAGGGCGTAGTCCGGGTCCAGTTCAACAGCCTGGTTAAAGTAATGCAGTGATCTTTGCATACTCTTTTTTGTACGCTGATCAAGCTTCAGCCT
>SL_3KL_010_SEDDRAFT_10000429_pt1 | contig 34276 bp, 33 predicted proteins | sample SodLakKL_010_SED_2_FD_10381 | JGI IMG/M metagenome (IMG submission 10381) | reverse complement strand
ACTTGTCCGGCTTGTCAGGCTTTTGCTGATAGCTTTGGAGGGTATGATGTGATAGAACCCATTTATGTTGATTGTAATGAAGAGAGAGATAAATGTATGGAGGAAGCCAAGACGGGATATGTTCCTGAAATTCAAATTAGAGGAGAGCTTTATCAAGATTCAAGAGATCCTCAGGTTATAGGAGAGGAAGTAGGATGTCAAATTTAAAGAAAATTACATTCTTCTTTCTTCTCCCGATTTTTCTAATCGGCTCTTTTGCCTTTGGAGAAGCGGAGGAAGAGAAAATCATCGTTCATTTCTTTGAAGACAGGATGTGTCCTGTCTGCCGAGATCAGAAAGATTTTTTGGAAAAAATTAAAGAAGACTATCCTCAGATAGAATTGAAAGTATATTCTATTACCGATACCGAAAAGCTTCATCAGATGGCTAAAGAGAAAGGAATAACCGATTATGGAATAATGGCTCCCACCACCTTTATCGGAGATAACTTTTTCCAATTTAGAGACTTTACTTCCCGGCATGAAGATATGATTATAAGGGCTTTGGAGGGAGAGATAGTGGATGAGGATTGTTGTATAGTAAAAATTCCTTTTTTAAATATAGAGGTGGATATAGGTGACTGGTCTCTTCCTTTAATTGCTTTAGTTCTTGGGTCAATCGATGGATTTAATGTTTGCTCTATCGGGGCTCTTATTCTCATCCTTTCAATAGTTTTAGTTTTCAAGTCTCGAAGAAAAATTCTTTTTTACGGAGGTCTTTTTATCTTTACCGCCGTATCAATCTATGGAGTACTGGTCTTTCTTTGGGGGTGGGCTTTTGAAGCTTTGGTCGGACAACTTCAAATAGTGAGATTTCTAGTAGGACTGGCCGCCCTAGGGGGAGGAATTTATTTCTTTAAAGAGTTTTGGAGATTTTTAAAGTATGGTCCCACTTGTCAGGTTTCTAATAATCCTATCGTAAGAAAAGCTACTTTAAGAGTTAGAGAATCCTTTGAAGACACTAGCAAAGGAAGACTTTTCTTAACCGGTTCGGTAATTCTTTTTGCCGCCATAATTACCATAGTGGAACTTCCTTGTTCCGTTGGAGTTCCTATCGCTTTTACCGGAGTTTTGATAGCCGCCGATCTTCCTTTCACTTCTTATGTCTATATCCTTCTTTTCCTTTTCTTTTATATGCTAATTGAGTTAATCATTTTTTTGGGAGCCGTATTTACCAAAGAAATATGGTTTGCCGGGTCAAGGATGATTACCTGGGTCACCTTTTTGGGAGCCTTGGTTCTTTTCTATTTAGCGTTTTACTACCTTATCGGGTTCTAAAGGTTGATAAATCAAAATAAAAAAATGGCTAAAGTAATTGTTTATACTACCCCTACTTGTGGCTTTTGTCCTCCGGTTAAGAAGTTTTTGGAGGAGAAAGGAGTGGATTATGAGGAAATTGACGTCAGTCAGGACGAAAAGTATGTCCTTGAACTTAGAGAAAAAACCGGACAACTGGGAGTTCCGGTAGTTGAAATAGGGGATGAGATAGTAATTGGTTTTAATAGAGAGAAAATATCCGAACTTTTAGAAAAGATGGAAGAGTAATTACTCTAAGATTTTAGAAACTTCCACGAAATCTACCCGGTCTTTTAGATCGGGTATTTCTTCTTTTAAGACGGTAATGGTTTCTCTAAAAGAGTGTCCTATAGCTAAGGCTTCTCCTTTTTCTTTAGCTAAAGAGACCAGACGATAAAGCTCTTCTCTTATATCCTCCTTATCTCTGGAGTTATCAAGAAAAATATCTCTTCTTTTAGTCTCAATTCCTTTTTCTTTGGAAAGNAAAAANCCTAAAGAATCTCCCGAGGTAAAGCTGTCTACAAAAAAGAGATNTTCTTCTTTTATTAAACNTAAAAGAAACNTCATCTCTTCTTCTTTGGAGGTAAAGAGAGATCCTTTGTGATTATTTACTCCTACAGCTTGAGGAACCTCTTCTAGAGCTTTTCTAAAAATTTCCTCNATCTCTTCTTTTTCCATTTCAGTTAAAATCATTCCTTCTTCTCTTTGNTCTTTGGAAATCGGCTCTANAGGAAGATGTAAGATTATTTCTCTTTTTCCTTTNAAAAACTGAGCTACTCTTTCAGTATCATCTCTAAAAGGTAAAATGGCTAAGGTTAGATCAGCCGGGATTTCTTCAATCTCTTTATCCAAAGAAAAGTTATTCCCGAGGTCATCGATAATAATAGCGACTTTAGGTTTTGGAGAGTCTTCTTTGGGAAGATCGATAATCTCTTCCGGATAAGAATTTTCTTCCAACTCTCTATCTAAAGTATCCACCGTTAGAAGAATGGCGACTAGGATTAAAATTAGAATTAAAATTCTTTTAGACATGAAAAGATAATAGCAAAGTTAATTAAAAGGTCCAAATTGTGTTATAATAGGGTATGTTTCCTATTTATTTTTTTATATTTTTTATTCTCCTCCTTCTCCTTGCTCCTTTTCTTCTTTTTTATCTTTTCTTTTATTTTACCACTACCGGACTGGGAGAACTCGGATTTTCTTTAGGAGGAGCCCTCTTTATTCTCTTTTTAATGCTTTTGGGGTCTTTTTTCAATATTCCTCTAAGTAAAAAGAGAGAAGTGACTGTTTTGGAACCTCACTTTTTTGGTTTATTTAAAAAGAGAGTAGGGGGAATTTCCATTAATTTGGGTGGAGCGATTATTCCTATTTTTATAGCGGGTTATTTTTTCCCTTTGGTTCCTTTTAGAGCGGTTTTAATTACTACTCTAGCGGTAACTTTTGTTTCTTATCTTTTTTCTCGTTTTGTTCCCGGAAAAGGAATTATGATTCCGGCCATGATTCCGGTTTTGGTGGCTTCTATCTTTTCTTTGGTTTTAGCTTATGATATGGCACCAATGGTAGCCTTTATTTCCGGAGTTTTAGGAGTTCTTTTGGGAGGAGATCTCTTAAACCTTCCTTTTATCGCTAAAAAAAGAGCTCTTTCTATAGGAGGGGGTGGAGTTTTTGACGGAATATTTCTAGTGGGAGTGGGGAGTGCTTTCTTATCGGGAATCTTGCTTTGACAATTTAAGTTAATAGTGATACTATGGTTCCCATTGAGAAGTAGTCGGTTCTCTTTAAAAAGTAAAAAGGAATTTTGATGACTGGAAAAATCAAAACCCTTACTCAGAGAGGATTCGGATTCATCGAGCGTGAAGAGGAAAAAGATTTATTTTTTCATTCTAACGACCTGGTGGGTGTAGAATTTGACGATTTAGAAGTAGGCGACGAAGTCACTTTTAAAGTAGGCGAATCTGACAAAGGGCCTAAAGCGGTTGAAGTTACTAAAGCATAACCGCGGTCAAAAGAAGACCCTCCCTCTCCGGGAGGGTTTTCTATTATCTTATGAGAAAAACAGCCTTAGTTTTAGGAAGTGGAGGGGCCAGAGGATATGCCCATCTAGGTGTTATTAAAGTCCTCCAAAAAGAAAAGATACCTATTGATATTATTACCGGATCAAGTGCCGGTGCCCTTGTGGGAGCACTTTTTTCCCGTCTGGGGGATATAGAAGAGGTGGAAAGAATAATGCTTCAAAACGATTGGAGAAAAGCTATCTCCATGCTTAGTCGTTCTCCCAGAAAGGGGATAATAAGTGCCAAAAAGAGTCAAAAGTTTTTAGAAGAAATTATCGGAGAGGTGGATTTTAAAGATCTCTCCATACCTTTGGGAGTGGTGGCTACCGACTTTAGTACGGGAAAAAGAGTTTCTTTTACCTCCGGAAAAGTTTCAAAGGCGATTCACGCCAGTGCCGCTTTTCCTCTTTTTATAGAACCCCTTTCTTTTAAGGGAAGAACTCTTTGGGATGGGGGAATGTCTGACCCGGTTCCGGTAGAGCTTGCCCGGGATATGGGAGCCGAAGTGGTTATTGCCGTTAATCTTTACGGAAAAATGAAAGAGGAAGATTTTTCTAAAAAGACGGGGGTGTATGATCTTTTAATGAGAGGAGTTAAATCACTTCAATATCATCTAAGTGAATGGAAAAGTCAGGATGCCGATATTATAATAAAACCGAACTTGGATGAAGGAGTTCTTTCTCTTAGAAAATTCTTTCAAAAAAACCAAGGAATAGATATTATTAAAGAAGGGGAAAGAGCAGCTAAAAAAGAAATTAAGGGAATAAGAAATGTCAAATAAAGAATTAATCGGAGAGATAAAAATAACTCCCAAGGGAACCGGGTTTCTTCTTAGAGAAGAATCCAAGGAAGATATTAAAATAGAACAAAACTTTTTAAACAGGGCTTTTAGTGGAGATAAGGTTAAAGTTTTTCTTTTTCCCAAAAGAAGAGGAGAGCAGCAAAGAGGAGAAGTGGTGGAGATACTCCAAAGAAAAAAGGAGTTTTTTGTCGGAACTCTGGAAAGAAAAGGAAGGGATTATTCTTTTTTGATTCCTGACGATAAGAGAGTTTATGTTGACTTTTTTGTTCCCCATAGTACCGGTCAGGAAAAAGACGGATATAAAGCACTTATAAAACTAAAATCTTGGGATAATCCTAGAAAGAGTCCGGAGGGAGAGGTAATTAAGATTTTGGGTAAAAAAGGAAAAAGCCAAGTGGAAAGGGAGGCAATAATTTTAGAAAAAGGATTAAAGTACTCTTTTAAGGATAGNTTTCAAAAGAAAAANGATTACAAGGAAAAGGAAGAGATGAAAAAAAGNAGAGACTTTAGAGNCATGGAAACTTTTACTATTGANCCGGAAACAGCTAAAGATTTTGATGATGCTATTTCTTTTAAAAAAATATCGGATAATCTTTTTCAGGTAGGAATTCATATTGCCGATGTTTCNTTTTATATAAAAGAAGGAGATGAAACAGACAAGGANGCTCGGGAGAGAGGATTTTCCATNTANATGGTTGATGANACCGTTCCCATGCTTCCCGAATTTCTTTCTAACGATCTTTGTAGTTTAAATCCCAATGAAGATAAGCTAACTTTTTCAGTAGTTTTTAATTTAAATAAAGAAGGGGAAATAAAAGAGGAGTGGATTGGAGAGACAGTGATAAGGTCAAAGAAAAGAATGAGCTACAAAGAAGCTCAAAAAGAGATAGATAAGGGAAATGAGGCTTTGGTTACCTTAAATGAGATAGCCAAAAAACTGAGAAAAGAGAGAATTAAAAAGGGAGCCTTGGATATAGAGCAAGAAGAGATAGAGTTTAAAATGGATAAAGAGGGGAGAGTGGTGGATGTCTTTAAGAAGAAAATATTTGAAAGTAATCACCTTATTGAAGAGATGATGCTTTTGGCAAATAAAAGAATTGCCGAAAACTTCTTTTCATCTCCTTTTCTTTTTCGAGTTCACGAACCTCCCGATGAAAAAGCTATTTTAGATTTGAAAGGATTTTTAGCCGGACTGGGTTATAAGATGGATTTAGGAGCTAAGATTTCTTCTAAAGAGATAAATAAAATAAAAGAAAAGATTAAGGGAGAGGAGGTGGAATTTTTGGTAAACAACATTATTTTAAGATCAATGTCCAAAGCTTTTTATAGCAGTGAAAATAAAAAGCATTTTGGTCTGGCTATGGATAGATATACTCATTTTACCTCTCCTATAAGAAGATATGCCGATTTAACCGTTCACAGACTGGTAAAGAAAAAACTTAAAGGAAAGAAAATGAAAGATAAAAAGCACTTTCAAAGAATCGCCCAAGAGGTGAGTTTAAGAGAGTTGGATGTTCTTGAGGCGGAGAGAGATTCTATTTCCTATAAACAAACTCAATACATGCTCTCAAGAGTAGGAGAGACAAGAGAGGGAGTAGTTTCCGGAATTACCGATTGGGGGATTTATATAAGAGATATAAAAAGTGGAGCCGAAGGAATGATTTCTTTAAGAAATCTAAAAGACGACTATTATACCATCTCTTCTGATCAGTATTCTCTTATTGGAAGAAGTAAAAAGAAAAAATACTCTTTGGGAAATAAAGTAAAGGTAAAAGTAATAGGAGGGGATTTGGATAGTAAAACTATCGACTTTAAACTGGTTTAGTTGACAAACACTCTTTTTTGTGATATAAAATAGGAAAAGGAGGTGAGAGAATGAAAAAAATAATAGGGCTCGGATTAGTTCTTTTCTTGGCGCTCCTAGCTATGCAGCCATTTCTAGAGTTTTTTGAAAGCCTCTCTAGAAATGAAGAAGTAGCTAGGCACTTGTTTAAAGGGCTGGCAATAGTTACAATGGCCGTAATTATTATGGCTATTTACAAGCTACTGTTTGTTCAAAAGTAAAAGGAGAGCTTAGCTCTCCTTTTTATTTTTTATAACCACAATTTTTATTAGAGCAAGAAAATCCTTTCTTTTCTTTTACAAGAAGGGAGCTACATTCGGGACACTTTTCTTTTACCGGTTCTTTATTTAGAAGAAATTTACAGTTGGGGTAATTACTACAGCCATAAAAGGTATTCCCTCTCTTATTTTTCCTTCCAATAATTTCTCCTTTATTACAAGAAGGACACTTAACTTCGGTCTTTTTATTATTATTTTGAGTGTTTTTACATTGAGGATAGTTTTCACATCCTAGAAATGTTCCATACCGACCTCTCTTTTCTATCATCCTTCCTTTACACTGGGGACACTTCTCTTTTATCTCCTTACTCTCTTCTAGGGCCTTGGTGTTTTTACATTTAGGATAATTTTCACAAGCCAGAAATTTTCCGTATCTACCTATCTTTATTACCATTTTTCCTTTACATTCCTCACAGTCTTTATCGGTTTTTTCCAAAATGTTTTGTTTTTTTAATTCTTTTTCCTTCTTTTTTAAGTTTTCCATAAAGGGTTTATAAAATTGATCAATAATTTTGGTCCACTCCTTTTCTCCTCTGGCAATTTCATCCAAATCATCTTCCATTTTAGCGGTAAATTTTAAGTCAACAATGGAAGGGAAGTGTTCCGTTAAAAGATCAGTTACCACTAGAGCCGTATCGGTGGGTTTTAGAGTTCTCTTTTCTTTTTCTATATATCCTCTTAAAAGGAGGGTTGATATAATAGGGGCGTAAGTGGAAGGTCTTCCTACTCCGTTTTTTTCCAGTATTTTTATAAGAGAAGCTTCACTATAACGGGCGGGAGGAGTGGTTTCCTTCTTTTCTAACTTTACTTCTTTAAGGTTAAGATCTTCTCCTTCTTTTAAATCGGGAAGGTAACTTTCTTTAAATTTTAGAGAATAAACTTTTAAAAATCCTTCAAAAGAAACGGTTACTCCGGAACTTTTAAGAAGATATTTCTTTTTTCCTTTTCCTTCTATCTCTACTTCTTTACTTTTCATTAAAGCTTCTTTCATTTGAGAAGCTAAAAATCTTTCTCTAATGAGTGAGTAGAGCTTAGCTTCCTTTCCTTTTATTTCCTCCAGACCGGGTTTTGTGGGACGAATGGCTTCGTGGGCTTCTTGGGTTTTTCCTTTGGCTTTAAAACTTCTTTCTTTGTAAAACTCTTTTCCGTATTCTTTCTCTATTACTTCTTTAGCCTTTTTTCTTGACTCATTTGAAAGACTGAGAGAATCGGTTCTATGATAGGTGATCAGACCTCTTTCATAGAGATTCTGAGCTACTCTCATGGTAAAGGAAGAAGAGTAACCCATTCTTCTAAATGCCTCCTGTTGAAGAGTGCTGGTGGTAAAGGGAGGAGGAGGATTTCTCTTTTGCTCCTTTTCCTTTATGGAAAGAATTTTGTATTTAGCCTCCTTTAAGTCTTCCTCTGACTCTTTGGCTATCTCTTTTTTTGTTATTCCCGGTTTTTCTATCTTTTCTCCTTCTATATGAGAAAGGCGGGCGGAAAAACTTTTAAAGAGAGCATCGATTATCCAGTAGTCTTGGGGCTTAAAGCTTTCTATCTCTCTTTCTCTTTCCACTATTATTTTTAAAGCTACCGATTGAACTCTTCCGGCGGAAAGTCCTCGAAAAAGTTTTCTCCAAAGGAAAGGAGAGAGGTTATAACCAACCAGGCGATCTAAAACTCTTCTGGCTTGTTGGGCATCAACCAAGTCTTTTTTTATCTCTCCGGGATTCTTTAAAGCCTCTTCTATGGCTGATTTGGTAATCTCCTGAAAAGTAACTCTCTTGTAAGAAGAGAGATTTAGAGCTTCTTTTAAATGCCAGGAGATAGCTTCTCCTTCTCTGTCGGGATCAGTACTTAGAATAACCTCTTTAGCTTTTTCCACTTCTTTTTTAAGAGAAGAAATGGTTTTTTTCTTTTCTTTGGGAATAATGTAGTTAGGCTCAAAATTTTTTTCGGTATCCACTCCCAACTTACTTTTGGGAAGATCTCTAATGTGACCTCCGGAAGCCAAAACTTTGTATTCCTTTCCCAGGAATCTTTCCAAGGTTCTTGATTTGGTAGGACTTTCAACTAAGATTAATTTCATATTTCTTTATTTACCGCTGGACTTAGAATAAAGAAAAAGAATAGTTTTGCAAGAGTAGCTATTGACAATTTTAAAAAAAGCAATATAATATAGACCTCAGTTCTTTAAGATTACCTACGAGCGGCTATAAGGGCAAATCCCTCCCTTTATCCCTCCTTTTATTTTTTTGTCCTTGGCCAGGGTTTCTTAGGAAATCCTTTTCGTTTAAGACTCGTAATCGGGTCTTAGACGAAGCTCGTAGATAGTCTTAAAGAGCCAAAGTTTTAGAGGGTTAGAATCCCTCTTTTTTTATTTCCTCCAAAGCTTCTCTTAGTGTATTTTCTACTATTTCTTCCTCTTCCTTACTAAAAGGGGAGAGAACAATTTCTCCGGCTTTTTCTTTAGGATCTCTTCCCACTCCTATTCTGAGTCTATAAAAAGATTTGGTACCGAGACGATTTATTATCGATTCTACGCCTCTATGTCCGGCTGATCCTCTTCCTTTCTCTATCTTTATTTTCCCAAGAGGAATATCGGAATCATCATGAGAGACTAATATATTTTGAGGCTCTATTTTGTAATAGTGGGAAAGAGCCGCTACCGAATCTCCCGAATTATTCATAAATCCCAAAGGTTTTAAAAGAAAAAAGTCCCCTTTACGAGAGACCTCTCCGTTAAATCTTCTTTCAAACTTGGATTCGGGAAATCCTTCCTCCTCTTTTAGAAGACTTAAAAATTGAAATCCTACGTTATGTCTGGTATTTCTATATTTTTTTCCGGGATTCCCCAGTCCTGTGATTAATTTCATTTACTTATAGTATTATAATTTAAAAAGGGGTGCAATGATAATTATTGTCTAAATACTAATTTAGAGTATAATAAAAAAAGAAAACCAAATATAACCTTCTAAGAAAAGGTTCTTTACTTATGAAAAAAGGATTTACTCTAATAGAACTACTAATAGTAATAGGTATAATAGCAATCCTTGCAGCAGCTCTGATTGTAGGGCTCAGTCCTGCAGAAAGATTTGCCCAAACCAGAGATAGTGTAAGAGAAAGTCATATTAACACACTTTACAACTCACTAACCTCTTACTATGTATCATATCAGGGAAACTGGAATGATATTGACCTACCTACATATCAAGGAGAGGAAGAAGACCTCAAAGAGATATGTAATACAAACGATTACTCCTCAAACGATTGTCAGACCGAAGACCTAGTAGACCTCTCCCCCTTAACAGAAGAAGGACACCTCACTCAAATACCAATAGACCCCCAAGGAGGAATAAATAATTACGGTACAGGATACTTCATAGCTCAAAGTAGTGTAGTCCTTCTGGCAGAAAGAGCGGAAACCAGATACATATCTATTGGAATGATAGAAGTAGAAGAAGAACCTCAAGAAGAATACACTCTCTCTTGGACAATAGATGGAGAAGGTAGTATCTATATTGACGGTACCTGGCACAACTCTTCCGATTCGGAGGTTTTTGATGGTGGTTCTATTGTGGATATTAATGCTGATCCGGACGAAGGATGGGAATGGATGGAATGGACTGGGGATACCGTGAATATAACTGATCCAGGCTCCGCTTCAACCCAGATTACTATGGAAGGTGATTATACTATTACTGCTAATTTTGAGGAGGAAGAAGGAGAAGAATTCAGCTGTGCCCAGGAAGGACAAGGAGAACACACCGTAAATGGACATACTGTCTTTTGTGACAGTGACGACACTATATGGTCACCTACTCTTGACTTACCTGCTGATGAAAATTCTGATCAAGAATACGAATGGGGTTGTTATGGCGATGAAGTGGGAGCCTATTCTGATACGAATGGGGAATATAACACCAATCAAATTCTCGATGGTTGTAGTGAAACCCCTATTGCTGCCGAGCAATGTGACAATCTTACCTATGCCGGATACGATGACTGGTACTTACCGGCACTTAATACACTGGGAACCCTATATGATGACTGTGATGAAGATGAGGTTAGATGCGACGATTGGGACGACAACGCCCAGTCCTTGTCCTACTGGTCCTCCACTGAGCTCAGCTCGGACCACGCTCTCATACTCTTCTTCGACAATGGCTCCACCTCCACGGCCAGCAAGAGCCTCAGCCGCCGGGTGCGCTGCGTCCGCAGGTGATTTCAAGATTTTGAACCATTGGCCTTCAACCCGTAAGGGTTGAAGATCCGCAAACCTTCATGGTTTGCGGTTTTGGTTATTATAAAAAACTAAAAGAAACAGCGAGGATATATACTTACTGTTGTCTAAAATTTTACTCTAAAGTATAATAAAAAAAGAAAACTAAATATAACCTTCTAAGAAAAGGTTCTTTACTTATGAAAAGGGGATTTACTCTAATAGAACTACTAATAGTAATAGGTATAATAGCAATCCTTGCAGCAGCTTTAATTGTAGGACTCTCTCCTGGAGAAAGATTCTCTCAAGCAAGGGATGCTACAAGAGAAGGACATGTAAACATACTATATAACTCTCTTATCTCATACCAGGTAAATCATCAAGGACAATGGGGAGAAATAGATATGCCCCAAGAACTTACCGAAATATGTAACACTAATCTAGAAAACCCCAATTGTGAAGAAAACGAACTGGTTAACTTATCAGACCTTACTCCAAGTTACATTACTCAAATACCGGTAGATCCTCAAGGAGGAATAGATGAAAACGGTACCGGATACTTTATCTCCCAAAGCTCTATTATTATTGTTGCAGAAAGAGCTGAAACCGGTTTTATCGGTATAGGGATAACGGAAGAGCTTTTAAATATACCCGATTCTTTTCAAGTATTTCATAATGAGGAAAACTCTTCTTCTTTATACATAGATGGAATAGAAATAGAGCCTGGAAATAGTGAAACTTTTGTTTTGGATATAAATAAAGAATATACTCTTGATAAGGGAGGTTATTGGGTAAATGCCTATCAGGGAGGAGTTGATATAAGTGAAGATATGATAGTAATTTCCGCATCTCCTTCAGCTCATGATGGATTTGGTGACTACTGTGCTTCTTCTCAGGTTTTCAAGTTTCCCGATCCCGCAAATTTAACTGATGAAGGATTAACTATTGAATCAGGCCCCCCTCCTGAACCTCCTCCGATTTGTCCGTAGTAGAATAAAGTTCTAAAGAGCTTGAAGGAGCCTTTCTTCTGTGGTAGAATGGAACGGCTTATGAAAAAGAAAGAGAACTTTTTTTTAGAATTAATAAAGACGGTTATCTTAGCCGCTCTGATTATTATTCCTATCAGAGCTTTTATCTTCCAGCCTTTTTTGGTTCGGGGATCCTCTATGGAGCCCAACTTTCATTTGGGTGATTATCTGATTGTTGATCAGCTTACTTATCGTTTTAGAGAACCTCAAAGAGATGAGGTAATTGTTCATTACGCTCCTCATGAACCAAGTAGGAGGTATATAAAGAGGATTATCGGGCTTCCCGGAGAGACGATAGTAATTGATGAGGGAGAGATAAAAATATTTAAAGAGGGAGACGAGATATTAATTAATTCTAATTTTATTTCCCTGGAAACTCCCGGATCAATAGATAAAGAGTTGGGAGAAAATCAATATTTTGTTTTGGGAGATAATCGCAAAGCTTCACTGGACTCCAGAAACTGGGGTTCCTTGGAAAGGGAAGATATTATAGGAAGAGTTTTATTTAAAGTGTCTCCCAAATCCATTTTGGCTGAAATATAAATACATGTCCAAGTCTATCTTTAGAAAACCTACCGGAATGCATGACATTTTCGGGGAAGACAGGAAGTATTTTGAGAGGATTTTTCAGATTTCTAAAAAAATTGCTCGGGAGTATAATTTTTCTGAAATAGACACTCCTATTTTAGAAGACAGTAAGCTTTTTGAAAAAAGTGTGGGAGCTACTACAGATATTATTGAAAAGGAAATGTACACTCTTGAGACTAAAGGGGGAGACAGGTTAGCACTTCGTCCGGAAGGAACCGCTCCTATCGCCAGAAGCTATATCGAGAACGACCTATACACCCTTCCTCAACCGGTAAAACTATTTTACTTTGGACCTTTCTTCCGTTATGAAAGACCTCAAAGGGGGAGATACCGACAATTTTGGCAGTTTGGTTTAGAGACCATAGGTAAGGGAAATCCGGCCTTGGATGGACAGATGATAAAAGCCTTTTATGAAGTTTTCAAGGAACTTGGTCTTTCAACCATTGTAGAGATGAATAGTATCGGAGAAGAGGTCTGTTTTTCCGAGTACAGAAAATTACTGATAAACTCTTTAAAAAATCGTCGGAAAGATCTTTGTAAAGACTGTCAGAGAAGATTAAAAGAGAATCCTTTAAGAATTTTAGACTGTAAAGAAGAGACTTGCCGGGATATTTTAGAAGAAATTCCTCAGATAATAGAGCATCTCTGTAAAGAGTGTCGGGAAGATTTTAAATCGGTTTTGGAATTTTTAGATGACTTGGAAGTTCCCTACAGATTAAATCCCTACCTTGTCAGAGGACTGGATTATTACACAAATACCGTTTTTGAGTTTTTCCTAGAAGAGGATAATTTAGCTTTGGGAGGAGGAGGGAGATATGACAGACTTATTGAGCTTCTAGGAGGAAACAGCACTCCCGGAGTGGGAGGGGCTATGGGAGTGGAAAGAATAATAGAGGCTATGAAAGAAAAAGGAGTAAAAGTTGAAGAAGAAAAGAAAAGGGTTTTTTTGGCTCAACTTGGAGGAGAGGCTAAAAGAAAGAGTTTAAAACTTTTTGAAGAATTTAGAAAAGAAGGAATTCCGGTCTATGAAAGTTTTGGAGGAGATTCTTTAAAATCTCAACTGTCTCGGGCCGATAAGATAAAAGCTGAAATAGTTTTAATTATGGGAAGACAGGAATGTGTGGAAGACAAGGTTATAATAAGAGAGATGGATTCGGGGAAACAAGAGACAATTAAAATAGAGGAAGCGGTTAAAAAGGTTAAAGAAAAATTATGAGTGATTGTATTTTTTGTAAAATAAGGGAAAGAGAGGCACCGGCTGAAATCATCTATGAAGATGAAAAGATAATGGCTTTTTCAAATATCAGACCTTTAGCCCCGGTTCACCTCTTGATAATTCCTAAAAAACATATAGAATCGGTAAACCAAATAGAAAAAGAAGACAGCGAGGTTTTGGGCCATCTCTTTTTAAAAGTAAAAGAGATTGCCAAAAAAATGAATCTCAAAGGATACAAGGTCGCCGTTAATGTAGAAAAAGAAGGAGGGCAGGAAGTCTTTCATCTCCATTTTCATCTTTTAGGAGGATGGGAAAGAGGAGAGGACAGAGACATTCCCGGAATGCCCTAAAAAATTATGCCTTTAGTAGTAAGAAGAAAAAATAAAGAAAACAATTCCCGCCTGGCTCACCGGTTTAATAAGGAGGTGAGAAAATGTCAGATTGTAGAAGAAGCTCGGGAAAGAAGGTTTTTCAAGAAACCTTTAAATAAGCAGGCCAAGAAAAAAGCTGCTTTAAGAAAAAAAGAGCTTCAAGGGGAGTATAAAAGGAAGGAAAAACTGGGTAAATTGTGAAAGTGGAATTCAACAACCTTACCGAATACTCTTTTAATCTAAAGAGGTTGAGGGAGTTACTTAAAAAACCGGCTCCCAAAGCGGGGAATCTTTCTATAGCTTTTCTAAAAGAAGATGAGATGGAGAAGGTAAATAAGGAGTATCGGGAAAAAGAAGGAGCCACTGATGTTCTTTCTTTTAGGGGAGAGGGGGATTTTTTAGGAGAAATACTTCTTTGCCCCTCCTATATTGAAAAAGAAGCTAAAAAAAGATCCCTTTCTTTTGAAAAAGAAACTCAAAGAGCCTTGGTTCACGGACTTTTACATCTCTTGGGGTATGATCATCTAAGAGAAGATCAAAAAAAGAAGATGAAAGAAAAGGAAGAAGAGATTTTAAGTAGTTGAAAAAGGTTTTTAAAAAATATAGAATTAGAGGGCAAGACATTAATTATGAAAAAACTGATTACTATTGCCGGAATTGATATCGGGAGCAGCGTTACCAAAGTTCTCCTGGCTCAAAAAAAGCCCGAAGAGGCCAATTTTGAAGTTTTGGGCAGGGGAATTTTTAATTCCTTGGGAGTAAGAAAAGGAGTGGTTTCCGATCCTGAGAAGGCAGGCAAGGTAATTGAGTCAGCCCTGGAGCAAGCTAAAAGAGAAGCGGGAAAAGAAATTGATAGGGCTTATGTTAATTTAAACGGAAGTCATCTTTTTTCACTTTCATCCAAAGGACTGGTTTCCGTCTCCAAAGCCGATCAGAAAATAAGTCAGGAAGATGTTGATAGAGTTATTGAAGCGGCTAAAATATTTTCACTTCCCTCAAATAAAGAAATCGTTGAGGTAATCCCTCAGGAGTATAATGTTGATGAAGAGGAAGGGGTTAAAAGCCCCATTGGTCTTACCGGTATAAGACTGGAGGCCAAGATACTGGCTATCGGAGGATTTTCTCCCTATATTGAAAGCACCGCTCAAGCGGTGGAAAACGGAGGAGTTGTTTGGGACAGTCTTTGTCTGGGGCCTTTGGCTGCCTCCAGAGCCGTTTTAAATAATCAGGAAAAAGAACTGGGAGTGGTTTTAATAGATTTGGGAGCGGCCACTACCGGAATATCGGTCTTTGAAGAAGGAAGTTTAATTCATACGGCCATAATTCCTATCGGTTCAGATAACATTAGAAATGACATAGCCATCGGTTTTCAGGTTAGTATTGATACGGCTGACAGAATAAAAGAAGAAATGGGCTCCCATATTTTCTCTAAAAGGAAAAAACAAAAAGAAAAGGTAAAGATTTCCCAAGGAGAAGAGGTGGAATTCAAGGTAAAGCAACTCCAGGAAATAGCTCAACTTAGAATGGATGAGATTTTTGATTTAGTGGAAAAAGAATTAAAGAGCATTTCCAGAGCCGGGCTTCTTCCGGGAGGAGTGGTTTTAACCGGAGGAGGAGCTAATTTAGAGAACATAGAAGAATTTGTTAAAAAGAAAATGAAACTTCCCTGTCGAATAGGAGTTCCCAAAGGATTCCTTCCTTCTCAAGAAGACCCTTCCCTTGCAGTAGTTTGTGGACTGGTTAAAATGGGTCTTAGTGAAGAAAAAAGGGAAAGGTCTTTAGTTAATTTCAATAAAGGGATAGGGGGGAAGATTAAAAGAATTTTTAGAGTATTTTTACCATGAATAATTTACCCAAAGTGAAAGTAGTGGGAGTAGGCGGTTCGGGAGGAAACGCCATAGACAGAATGATGAGTTGTGACATTAAAGGGGTGGAGTTTATCGCCGTTAACACCGATTTTCAGGACTTAAGTAAAATAGATGCCGATAGAAAGGTAAGAATCGGAAAGAATCTTACCGAAGGCCTAGGAGCGGGAATGAATCCGGAAGTAGGGAAAAAGGCGGTTCAGGAAAACAAAGAAGAGATAAGAGAAATTCTGGAAGGTTCGGATATGATATTTTTAACTTGTGGTCTGGGAGGAGGAACCGGAACCGGAGCTCTTCCTGAGATAGCCGATATCGCCAGAGAAACGGGAGCTTTAACCATTGCGGTAGTAACCACACCTTTTTCTTTTGAAGGAAAAGAAAGAAAAGAAGTAGCTCAAAAAGGGTTAAGAGAGGTAAAGGGAAAAGTGGATACCCTAATCCCCATTTCCAATGACAAACTTCTCTCCAGTCTTGATTCGGGAGTCAGTCTAAGTAGTGCCTTTTGGGCTTGTGATGAAATACTTCGTCAGGCGGTTCAGGGAATTTCCGACTTGGTAGTTCTTCCGGGAATAATTAATATAGATTTTGCCGATGTTAGAGCCATAATGAGTAATTCCGGATCGGCTCTCTTTGGAAAAGGAAAAGCCAAAGGAAAAAGAAGAGCCGAGGAAGCTACCTTGAAAGCCTTGGATCTTCCCTTGGTTGATTTGGATTGTAGAAATGCCAAAGGGGTTTTATTTAACGTAGGAGGAGGAAAAGATCTCTCCATTGCCGAAGTTGACGATATCGCTAAGATTATAAGAGAGAAGGTTTCTCCCAACGCCAGTGTTATCTTCGGAGCGGTGGAAGATGACAGCTTGGAGGAAGAAGAGATTAAAGTAACCATCATTGCCACCGGCTTTTAAATTTTTCAAAAAAGCGCGTTTTGTGGTATGTTCTAGGAAGGGAGCATATTTTTTTTAAAATGATTTCCAAAGTAGAAAAAAGAAATGGAGAAAAAGTAGATTTTCAGAAAGAGAAAATCGAAAAGGCGGTCTTTAAGGCTCTTACTTCTTCAAGACAAGGGAACGGATCTCGGGCTAAAGAGATAGCCGATAAAGTTTTTGATCTCATTTTGAGAAGGTTTAGCAGTGAGGAAGTTCCTCATGTTGAGCAAATCCAAGATATTGTAGAAGAGGTTCTCATCATGGAAGATCTTCCCGAGGTAGCCAAGGCCTATATTATCTATAGAGAAAAAAGAAGAGAGATAAGAGAGGCTATCGCCGAGTTTGACGAGTCAACCGAAATTATCGATAAGTACATAGGAGATCTTGACTGGGAGGTAAAGGAAAACGCCAATATGACTTACTCCCTTCAGGGATTAAATCAATACGCCACCTCTCATATTTCCAAAAAGTACTGGCTTAACAAAATATATCCCGAATACATCAGAAAGGCGGCCAAAGAGCAGGATTTTCATATTCACGACCTTAATTTACTCTCCACCTATTGTTGTGGATGGGATATTCAGGATTTACTTTTAAAAGGATTTGGAGGAGTGCCTTCTAAGGTAGAATCTAAACCTCCCAAACATTTCCGATCCGCTTTGGGTCAAGTGGTTAACTTCTTTTTTACCCTACAAGGAGAGTGTTATAGTGAAGATACTAAAGTTCTAACCAAAGAAGGATGGAAAAAGTTCCCGGAAGTTTCTTTAGAAGAAGAGATTTACACTCTTAACATAGAAAAAAAGGAAGTAGAGATGCAAAAACCGGTTAACTTTTATCAGTTTGACCATGACGATAAACTTTTCAATTTTAAGGGAGAAGGGCTAGATCTTCTGGTTACCAAAAATCACAATATGCTGGTAAGCCGGGAAGGGGAGATGACTTTTCTAAAAGCTAAAGACTTTAATTTAAAAACTGACCTTATCCCCAAAGGTGGGAAAAATGTAGAAGAACCTCCCATACTAGTAGAGGTAGAAGAGATAAAAGAGGTTGATTACAAAGGAAAGGTTTATTGTCTGGAAGTTCCAAATCACACTCTTTATGTAAAAAGAGAAGGAAAAGAAGCTTGGTGTGGAAACTCGGCCGGAGCTCAGGCTATGAGTAATGTGGATACTTTCTTAGCCCCTTTTATTAAAAAAGACAATTTAAATTACAAACAAGTAAAACAAGCTATTCAGGAGTTTGTCTTTAATTGCATGGTTCCCACCAGAGTGGGATTCCAAACTCCTTTTATAAACATATCTTTGGATGTAACCGTTCCTCAATTTTTAAAAGACCAGCCGGTTATTCTAGGCGGAGAATATTTAAAAGAGACTTACGGAGAGTTTCAAGAGGAAATGAATATCTTCAACAAAGCCTTTTATGAGGTTTTGATGGAGGGAGATTCCAAGGGAAGAGTTTTTACTTTCCCCATTCCCACCATATCGATAACCAAGGATTTTGACTGGGAAAACCCGGTTTTGGACAAAATGTGGGAAGCTACCGCCAAATACGGAATAAGTTATTTTTCCAACTTTGTTCAGTCGGATATGAACCCCGAAGATTTTCGAAGTATGTGTTGTCGTCTTAGACTGGATAACACCGAGCTTATAAAAAGAGGAGGAGGGCTTTTCGGATCTCAACCTCTTACCGGAAGTGTGGGAGTGGTTACCATAAATCTTCCCCGAATAGGATATCTTTCCAAAACCAGAAAAGAGTATTTTGATCGATTGGGAGAGATGATGGATATTGCCAAAGACAGTTTGGAAATAAAGAGAAAAGTTTTAAATGACTTTATTGAAAAAGGACTCTACCCTTATACCCGTCATTATCTTTCCTCGGTAAAGGAGCTTAGGGGAAGCTATTTCGGAAATCATTTTTCCACTATTGGCCTTGTGGGAGCAAATGAATCTTTACTTAACTTTTTAGGAGAAGATATAACTACCAAAAAAGGGAAAAAATTTGCCTTGGAAGTTTTGGAATTTATGAGAGAAAGGCTTAAAAAATATCAAGAGGAGACCGGAAATCTCTATAATCTGGAAGCCACTCCCGGAGAAGGAGCCTCCTTTAGACAAGCTCGAATTGACAAAGAAAAGTATCCGGATATTATTACCGCCGGAACCAAAGAAGCACCCTATTACACTAACTCGGTTCATCCTCCGGTAGGATTTAGTGACGATCCTTTTCAAATTTTAGACCTTCAAGACGAACTTCAAACAGCTTTTACCGGAGGTACCGTTATCCATTTATTTTTAGGAGAAAGAGCTTCCTCTCCTCAAGCGGCTAAATCTTTAGTTAAAAAAGTATTTGAAAATTATCACCTTCCCTATATTACCTTAACTCCCACCTTTTCAATTTGTCCGGTTTGTGGTTATCTTAAAGGTGAAAAGTACTATTGCCCAAGCTGTAAAATTGAAAAGCCAAACAAGGTCGTAAAAAAAATAAAATAATATGGAAAAAAAACCTTTATTTTCCAAAAAAGAAGAAGCCTTAAGAGAGGGAGTCTGTTATGACTGTCAAAAAGAGATAGAAATTTTAGAAGATGAGATAAAGGACGGATACCTTTTAAATTACAAAGATGAAGGTAAGGATATTTTCATTTTGAAATGTAATGATTGTTATCTTAAAGACCCTTCTCTTAAGGAGTATAAGCCCTGTGAGGTTTATTCCCGAGTAGTCGGTTATCTTCGCCCGGTCCAAAATTGGAATGAAGGAAAAAGACAGGAGTTTAGAGAAAGAGCTACCTTTACAAAATGAAGATAGGAGGCCTTCAAAAGCTTACTTTGATTGATTATCCCGGGAAACTGGCTTGTACCGTCTTTCTTTCCGGATGTAATTTTTCCTGTCCTTTTTGCTATGCCCCCGAACTGGTCTTGGAGAAGGAAATTAAAAACCACCCTCCAATTGAAAAAGACCGGTTCTTTTCTTTTTTAGAGGAAAGAAAGGGCAAGTTGGACGGGGTGGTAATTTGTGGCGGAGAGCCCACTCTTTCAAAAGAACTTCCTTCTTTTCTTTTTAAAATAAAAGAGATGGGTTTTTTGATTAAGCTTGATACAAACGGATCTTTTCCAGAGGTAATTGAAGATCTTTTAGAAAAAAAACTTATAGATTACCTGGCTATGGATATAAAGGGCCCGCTCAGTGAAAAGTATTCCAAAATAGCCGGAGTGAAGGTTGATTTAGAAAAGATAAGAAAAAGCATTTCTCTAATTAAAAAATCGGGAATAGATTATGAGTTTAGAACTACGGTAGTTCCCGGACTACATGAAAAAGAAGATATTATTAGACTGGCCAAAGATATTTCTCCGGCAAAAAATTATTTTATCCAAAACTTTTTTCCAAATAAAACAATTGATAAAGAGTTTCTTAAAAAAGATCCCTTCAGTAAAAAGGAGTTAGAAGAAATCAAAGAAGAAATTTCCCATCTATTTCAAAATTGCCAGGTGAGGTACTGAATTTACCTCTTTCCAAAATAGTTTTTTTCTCTTCTCTTTCTTTTATTTCGGGGATAGCTCTCTCTCCTTTAATTCCCCTTACTTTCCTTTTGGGAATTTTTTTATTTCCTCTTAGAAAAGTAGGCCTTATCGGACTTCTTCTTTTCTTTCTCTCTTTAGGAAGTCTTTATGCCCAAAGCTTTTTAGAAAGAGATTTTCTTCTTCCTGAATTTGAAGGAGAAGAGGTTCGTTTTTTAGCGAGAGTAGTGGAAGAAGACAGAGACGTTATTTTAATTGAAAAATTAACTTTTCAGGGAGAAACTTTTTATCCCAATGAAAAGGCGGCACTTTATTTAGACCAAGGATTTCATTATGGGAAAATTATAGAAGGAAAGGGGAGTCCTGTTTCTTTTAGGGGAGAATTTGAAAACTTCTATCTAAAGGAGGGAATATCGGCTGTTTTCTTTGATTTGGATGTAAAAGTAAAAGGGGAGGAGCCGGGAATAAGGGGAAGGGTTTATAGAATAAGGAGATCTTTTCAAAGAAAAATAGAAGAGGGACTCTTACTTCCCCAAAGTGGAGTGTTGAAAGCTGTTCTTTTAGGAGACCGAGAAGAGATATCTTCTTTTTGGCAGGATAAGTTTTCCTATGCCGGAGTAAGACATCTTTTGGCTATTTCAGGGATGCATATTGTAATTATTTCCGGACTTCTTCTTTCCCTTTTAGAAAAGTTAAATTTAAAAGAGAAGAAATATCCTTTTTCCATTTTTCTTTTGGTTTTATTTATCCTAATGGTGGGAGCTCCTCCTTCGGCGGTGAGAGCGGGAATAATGGGAAGCCTTTTTCTTATAGCCCCTCTTTTGGGAAGAAAGAGAAGTTCTTTTCGAAGTCTTACTTTAGCCGCCCTCTTTATGCTTCTTTTTAATCCTTTACTTTTAAAGTTTGATATCGGTTTTCAACTTTCTTTTGCAGCTACTTTGGGAATAATGCTTTTTTCGGGGAAAATAAGAAAAGAAATGGAAAGCATTTTCCCCGGAAAATTTTCTTTATCCAAAGAAACCATTTCAACCACTCTTTCAGCTCAAATTTTTGTCTTTCCTTTTCTTCTTTATTATTTTGACTATTTTCCCTTTATAGCCCCTCTTTCAAATCTTTTTATCGCTCCTTTGCTCCCTGCCATTATGGTTTTGGGTTTTCTTTCTCTTTTTCTTTCTTTTCTGATTCCTCCTTTAATTTCTTTCCTTCCCATAAATTTTCTTCTCTCTTTTATCTTGTTTTTGGTCGATATATTTAGTAGAATGGGAAATTGAAATAACTTTATAATCTATGAAAAAAGAAAAGAAATACTTTATAATCGGAGGCCTCATCTTAATTGCGGCACTCTTTTTAATTTTTAGAGGCGGAAACGACGAGCATCAGTTTATGGAAGTAAAGGAGCATCAGCTTGTAAAAGAAGTCTTTGAGACGGGACCGGTTAAGTCCGGAAGAGAAGTTAATTTTTCCTTTTCTTCCCCGGGAAGACTAAATCGCCTTTATTATGGAAGGGGGGAAGTAGTTGAAGAAGGAGAGCTTATCGCTTCTTTTGATAAATCAGATTTATTAGCCAGTAGAAGAAAAGCTGAGCAGAATTTAAGAGCGGCTCAGGCAGAACTTGAATCGGTTTTGGAAGGAGGAAGAGAGGAAGATATTTTATCTATGGAAAATAGACTAAAGGAGGCTAAAGATGCGGTAAGTCTTTCAGAAAGAGCTCTGGAGGAAGCTAAAAGAGCAGCAGAGATAAATTTAAAAAATATTTACTCCACCGTTCCTTCGGTTGTAAATAACTCTTATCTTTTATCTAAAGAAATTAAGGACACTTTGGAAGAAATTCAAAATATCTATTTTGTCGGACTTTATCTTCCCGATACCTATAGAGCCAGAAGAGAAGTTACTCGAGTAGACGAAGCTTATAAAAATTTAAGAGATGTTTCCCGAAAAACCACTACTCTTTCTAAAAGAGATGAAATGGATCTGGCTTTAAAAAAAGCCGAAGAAGCCTTCACCCTTATTGAAGAATCAATTGAAGTAATAATTGATGTTTCCGATAATGATTTTTATAAAGAAAGATTTACTAAAGAAAGCAAAGAAGCTCTTTCTCTTTCTAAAGAAATGGCTTCCGAGATGCTCTCTAAAGTGGTCGCTTTTCAGGGAGAGATCAGTTTAGTAAAAGAAAAAGGAGAATCATCGATAACTTCGGCTGAGTCGGCACTTTCTGCGACTCGTTCCCGAAAAAACGAAATAGAAGATAATTTGGAAAAAATTAAATTAGGTGGAAGAAGCTTTCAGGTGGAAGCGGCCGAGTCTCGAGTGGAAGCGGCCAGAGAAGATTTAAGACTGATTGATAGAGAAATTGAGAGAGCGGATATTTATGCTCCGGGAAAAGGAAGAGTAATTGGAACTTACTTTAAAGAAGGAGAAGAGGTTTCTCCCGGAAGTCCGGTAATAACTTTTCTTCAAGAGGAAGATTTTTACGTTGAGCTGGATATTTATGAAGGAGATATAGTTAGTATTTATCCCGGACAAAAAGCTACCATAGAACTGGTTCCCTTCCCCAGAGAGGAATTTTTTGGAGAAGTGCTTTCAATTGAAGAGGCAGGAAGAGTTATTGACGGGGTGGTCCATTACAGAATAAAGGTCAGTATTGAGGATCCTCCCAAAAGACTAATGTCTGAGATGACCGCTGATGTGGTGGTGGAGGTGGAAAGAAAGGAAACCCTTTCTCTTCCCCGGGAGGCTATAAGAAGGGATGGAATAAAAAGATATGTTTATCTTTTGGAAAATGGAGATATTAAAGAGAGAGAGGTGGAAGTTGGACTAACCGACTCTTATGGGTTTGTAGAAATTATTTCCGGTCTTGAAAAAGGAGAAAAAGTTTTAGTGGATTAATTATGGAAGCTCAAATAAAATTAGACCGGGTCTTTAAAGAGTATTGGCTGGGTAAAATAAAAATTGAAGTTTTAAAGGGAATTGATTTAGAGATTAAAAGCGGTGAGTTTGTAGTTTTACTTGGCCCCAGTGGATCGGGAAAGTCAACTCTCTTAAACATTCTAAGTTGTCTTGATACTCCTACCAGAGGACATGTCTTTTTAGATGGACAAGATGTTTCTCTTTTAAGTGAGGATGATTTGGCTAAGGTAAGAGGAAAGAAGATAGGATTTGTTTTTCAGCAGTTTAATTTACTTCATCACCTCTCAGCACTGGAAAACGTTACCCTTCCGGCTGTTTTTCAAAGAATCTCTGAAGAAGAAAGAAGAAGGAAAGCCAGAGAGCTTTTGGAGATGGTCGGTCTTAAAGAAAGATTTAATCACGCTCCTCCCGAGCTCTCCGGAGGAGAAAAACAAAGAGTGGCTATTGCCAGAAGTCTTGTAAATAACCCCGAGATTATAGTAGCCGATGAGCCTACCGGAGAAATAGATTCCAAGACAGGAGAGAAAATAATGTCCATTTTTACCAAATTAAATGAAGAAGGAAAGACTATTATCGTAGTTACTCACGATCTTGATTTGGTAAATTATGCCAGTCGGGTGATAAAGATAAAAGACGGAGTACTGGAGAAAAAATGAAAAAAGAATATTTTAAATTAGCTTTTAGAAATATTAAAAAAAGAGCTCTTCGAAGTTGGCTTACCGTTTTGGGTATAGTTATCGGAGCTTTTTTAGTAGTCTCCCTTCTTTCTCTTTCTGAAGGGTTAAATAAAGCGGTTATGGGAGAGCTTCAGGCTGTGGGAAGTAATATCGTAATGGTTTTACCCGGAGACGGACTGGATATGATGGCTCTTGTAGGGGGAGCGGAGATAGATGATTCTGAAATTAATGCCATTAAAAGAGCCAGAGGGGTGGAGGTTGTTTTAGAGATGCCCTATAAGATGGAAAATGTTCGTCATGAGGGAGTAACCGAGTCGGTCTTTATTGTCGGACTTGATCTAAGAGAAGGAAGAGATCTCCTTATGAGAGATATGGGTTGGGAGACCAGAGAGGGGGAGTTTGCCAGACCGGGAAGAAGAGAAGTTTTAGTCGGTCATTTGGTTCCTCGAAATATTTTCCCCGGACTTCAGGAGGGGGATGAAATTACCGTCTCGGGAAGAAAATATACCGTCTCGGGGATACTTAGATCACTGGGAAACAGAGAAGATGACAGTAGTATTATCTTTGATTTACCCGATTATAGAAGTGTTACTTCCACTGTTTCGGGAACTCCGGTAGCCGTGGTAAGAATTGAAGATGGCTTTGATATTGACACGGCTATAAGAAATATTGAAATGTCTCTTGAAGAGATGTCTATAAGACGAAGAGGAGCCTCAGAAAAGTCCTCTTATACCGTCCTCTCCAGTGAAGCCATGATAGAGATGGTGGAAAGTATCCTGGGAGTAATTCAGGCCGGGATAATCGCTTTCGCCAGTATCGCTATTTTAGTGGGAGCTATCGGAATTATGAATACCATGTTTACCTCGGTAAGAGAAAGAACCAAAGAAATCGGAATTTTAAAAGCGGTGGGAGCCAGAAGGGGGAATATAAACTCTATCTTTTTAGTGGAATCAGGTCTTATCGGTCTTATTGGAGGAATTTTGGGAGTTCTCTTTGGACTTTCCGGAGCTCGTTTGGGGCAATTTGTTTTAGAGAGAAGTCCTGATTTAATGGTTTCAATTGAGGCTCAAGCTCCTTTTGAACTTATCTTTTTTACTTTACTCTTTTCTTTTCTTTTGGGCTGTCTTTCCGGATACCTTCCGGCTAAACAAGCGGCCAAACTAAATCCGGTAGATGCCCTGATGTATGAGTAATCATGCCTAGGGAATACTTTCATATAGCTTTAAAGAATATTAGAAAAAGAGCCCTTCGGAGCTGGCTTACCGTTTTGGGAGTTGTCTTGGGAGTCTTTTTAGTGGTCTCCCTTCTTTCTTTTTCTGAAGGAATTCCTCAATCGATAAAGCAAATGTTAAGGCAAATAGGAGGGGATATAGTAATGGTTTTTCCCGGAGGAGAGGGTGATCTTGGACTGGATACCTACAGAGAAGTTATTTTCGGCAATGAATTAAATAGGGAAGAAATTGATGCAATTAAAAGAGCCAGAGGAGTTGATACCGTTTTGGAGATGCCTTTTACCGTTACTCAGGTAAGGTGGCAAAGTGAAAATGAAATGGTCTTCATTTGGGGTATAGATATGGAAAGGGGTTTGGAGGTAATTAGAGATGACATGGGTTGGTACCCTCGGGAAGGAAGTTTTCCTCGTCCCGGAAGAAGGGAAGTGGTTTTAGGACACCTAGTTTCAAGGAATATTTTTCCCGGGATTGAGGTGGGAGATGAAATATCGATAGAGGGAAGAAGATATACCGTCTCGGGAATACTTAGGTCACTTGGTCATAGGGAAAATGATACTACCATCCTTTTTCACCTTCCCGATTACAGAGAAGTTACCGGAACCAGGGATGGAACTCCGGTAGCTATTGTAAGAATTGAGGAAGGATTTGATCTTAATGTGGCGGTAGGAAATATTGAAATGTCTCTTGAAGAGATGGCTATAAGGAGAAGAGGGGTTATGGAAGAATCTTCCTATACCGTTGTCTCAAGTGAAGCCATGATGGAGCTTATTGAAACTATTTTAGGAACTATTCAAGGGGTAATAATGGCCTTATCAGGAGTAGCTATTTTAGTGGGAGCTGTAGGAATTATGAATTCTATGTTTACTTCGGTAAAGCAAAGAACCAAGGAAGTGGGAATTTTAAAAGCGGTGGGGGCCAGAAGAAGAGATATTATTAATGTCTTTTTAGTTGAGTCGGGAATAATCGGTTTTTTGGGAGGAGTAATCGGTCTTATACTGGGACTTTCCGCCGCCTATATCGGAGGGGTTATAATCTCTCAGAGTCCGGAAATATTTGTTCCCATAGAAGCTCAAACCCCCATAGAGCTTATCTTCGGTGCCCTTCTATTTTCTTTTCTTTTGGGCTGTCTTTCCGGATATCTTCCGGCTAGAAAGGCGGCTAATCTAAATCCGGTTGATGCCCTAATGTATGAATAAATTAATTAAAAGTTTTCAAAACGCCTTTCGGGGATTAAAAGAAGCTTTTTTGGAAAACTCTTTTAGAATAATGATCTTTTGTGGAATAGCCGCTCTTCTTTTTTCTATTCTTTTTCCTTTAGAACTTTTAGAGAGAATAATTATTATATTTCTCATAGGAACGGTTCTTTCCTTGGAGATGCTTAACTCTCAACTTGAAAGAGCTCTTGATTTGTTTATTCCTGAAAAAGATGAAAGAGTAAGGAAGATAAAAGATATTTCTTCAGGAGCGGTTCTTGTGATTTCTTTTACATCACTTGTCATCCTTGTTATAATAGTCCTTAGTAAAATACTTTAGTATGAGGGAAAAAACTTTAACTTTCTCAATTTTTCTTCTTGGACTCAGTTTGGGAATTTTTCTCTTTAGTCTTTTTTTTGGAGTAGAAAGAGTGGAAATAGTGGAAATTGAAAAAAGAGATAAGTCTTCTTATCTTGATTATCAAGAGAGAGTGATAGAGGCGATAGAAAAAGTATCTCCTTCGGTTGTTTCAATTGTAGTTGAAAGAGAGGTTTCTCTTTCTCAAGATGATATGGATTTCTTTAGAAGATTTTTCTTCTATCCTCAGGAGGAAGATCTTCCCAAAAGAAGAGAGACGGGAGGAGGAAGTGGGTTTTTTATCTCTTCTGAAGGAATTATTATTACCAATCGACACGTGGTAAGAGATGAAAATGCTGATTACAGTGTTATTACAGATAATGGAGAAAGGATGGAAGCTGAGGTTTTAGCTCGGGATGAAGCACAAGATATCGCCTTTTTAAAGGTAGAGGGAGACGATTATCCGGTTATTGATTTAGCTGATTCTGATAAGATAAGAGTGGGGGAGACGGCTATTGCCATAGGATATGCTTTGGCTGAATTTGAAAATACCGCCTCCAAGGGGATTGTTTCTGGACTTCATAGGAGAGTTACCGCTACAGATGGGGTTAGTTTGGAAGTTTTGGAAAACGTTATTCAAACCGATGCTGGAATAAACTTTGGAAATTCGGGAGGCCCGCTTATAAACATCAAAGGAGAGGTGATTGGGATTAATACCGCCAAAGAGATTGAGTCGGGAAATATCGGTTTTGCTATCCCTATAAATTACGTAAAACCTATTATAAACAGTGTCTTAGAAAGAGGGGAGATAGTTTATCCTTTTTTGGGGGTAAGGTATGTCTTAATTGATGAAGAGATAAAAAGAGAAAAAGATCTTCCCATAGACAGAGGTGCTTTAATTGTTGAGGGAAGACCCGGAGAATCTTCCGTTATTACTGACTCTGCCGCTGATAGAGCCGGACTCCAAGAGGGGGATATAATTATTAAGTTAGATGGAAAAGAGGTTGATTCAAGGAACACTCTTTTTAGAAGAATCTTAGATTATTCTCCCGGAGACAGTGTTACAATAACTTATCTTAGAGACGGAGAAGAAAGAGAGGCAGAAACTGAGATGGGAGAAAGAGGAGGAGAAATTTAGAATTAAAATACTAATATTAATTCTTTTGAAAAAATATAGAGCTTAATTGAAATAAATTTAGCCAAACTATCTCTTAAACTTGAAAATTTAACTAAAAACTGTTATCATACTCGGACGTAAGATTAATTAGATTTATATCCCCATGCCACAAATGCCAGGAGCCAATTTTACTCATAATGCTCAAAGAGCGATACTTTTGGCTCAAAAAATAGCTCAGGAAACCGGTGAAAAGCAAATTAGTGCTCTTCATCTTCTTAATGCTCTATTAAATCAAGATAGTAGTATTGTTCTTACTATTTTGGGAAACAGAGGAATTGATATTGAAAAGTTAAGAAATGAAGTGGAAAAATCGATGAAGAAAAGTTCACCGGTAGTTTCTATTGAAGGTGAACAAGTCAGTCAGCAGTTTTTCCTTTCTCAAGGAATGGCTCTTATCCTAAAAGAAGCCGGACAGGAAGCTGAAAGAATGGGAGATGACTTTATCTCCATAGAACATCTCTTTTTAGCTTTATTTCTAGTAGAAGGATCGGCTAAGGCTATTTTAGAAAACGCTCAGTTTTTACCTCCTTCCAAAGGAGGACCGGAAAAAGAAAAGGAAGAAGGTTTAAATTATGATTCGGTTTTAAGAGAACTGGAAGAGATTAGAGGAGGAGAAAAGGTAGATGACCCTCATCCGGAAGAAAAAACCCAAGTTATTGATAAATACACTCTTAATTTGACTAAGCTTGCCAAAGAAGGAAAGCTTGATCCTATTATCGGAAGAGAAAAGGAAACCAGAAGAGTAATGCAAGTTCTCTCCAGAAGAACCAAGAATAATCCGGTTTTAATTGGAGAAGCGGGAGTGGGAAAGACGGCTATCGTAGAAGGACTGGCTCAAAAAATTGCCAGAAAAGAAGTTCCCGAAAGCTTAAAGAGCAAAGAAGTTTTAAGTCTTGATTTAGGGTCTTTGGTAGCCGGAACTCGTTACAGAGGAGAGTTTGAAAATAGAATGAAGGCACTCTTAAAAGCTATTAAAAAAGAAGGAGAAAAATACATTATCTTTATTGACGAGCTTCATACTTTGGTGGGAGCCGGAGCGGCGGAAGGTTCTATAGACGCATCTAACTTACTTAAGCCCGATTTAGCCAGAGGACATCTTAGAGCCATAGGAGCTACCACTTTAAAAGAATATCAAAAATACATTGAAAGAGATGCTGCTCTAGAGAGAAGATTTCAACCGGTTAAAGTGGAAGAATCCACTTTAGAAGAAACCATATTTGTTTTAAGAGGAATTAAAGAAAAATACGAGCTTCATCACGGAGTGAAAATTGAAGATAGTGCTCTAAAAGCGGCTGCCGAGCTTTCGGCTAAATATGTCAGTGATCGTTTTCTTCCCGATAAGGCGGTTGATTTAATGGATGAAGCGATGAGTTCTTTAAGGCTGGAGGTTGAGTCAGAACCATCCAAACTTGAAGATCTTAAAAAAAGAATTCAAAACTTGAAAATAGAAGAAGAGGCTCTTAAAAGTGAAAATGGAAAGGAAGCTGAAAGAAGAAAGAGGGCTATTTCCAGAGAGCTAGCCGATTTAAAGGAAGGAATGGAAGATTTGGATTCTCGTTGGAGACTGGAAAAAGAAACTATTGATAAGATAAAAGAGTTAAAGAGTAAGATGGATAGTTTAAAGTATGAGGCTGAAAGAGCCGGACAAGAGGCTGATCTTCAAAGAGTGGCGGAAATAAAGTATGGTCAACTTCCTTCTCTTCAAAAGGAAGTGAAAAAAGAAGAAAGAAAATTATCCAATATTCAAAAGAAAAGACCGGTCATTAAAGAATCCGTCTCTGAAGAGGATATTGCCGGAGTGGTTTCTCGTTGGACCGGTATTCCGGTAAGTAAGCTCTTAGAAGAAGAAGCCAAGAAGCTAAAAAGAATGGAAGAGATTATCTCTAAAAGAATTATTGGACAAGAGGCAGCTATCTCGGCTATCTCTAACGCAATTAGAAGAGCCCGAGCGGGAATTTCTGAAGAGAGTAAACCCTTGGGATCTTTCCTCTTTTTAGGGCCTACCGGAGTAGGAAAGACGGAAACCGCCAGAGCTTTATCTCACTTTCTCTTTAACAGCGAAAAAGCTCTTATAACCTTGGATATGTCCGAGTATATGGAAAGGCACTCCGTTTCCAAGATGATTGGATCTCCTCCCGGTTATGTCGGTCATGAAGAAGCCGGTCAGCTAACTGAAAAGGTAAGAAGAAATCCCTATAGCGTAGTACTTATCGATGAAGTGGAGAAAGCTCATCCGGAAGTCTTCAATATCTTACTTCAAATCTTTGAAGACGGAAGACTGACTGATACCAAAGGAAGAGAAGTTTCCTTTAGAAACACTATTATTATCATGACTTCCAACATGGGATCAGAATACATTACCGAAACTTCCGGTTTAGGATTTTCTAGAGGAGGAAAGGAAGAAGAAGCGGGAAGTATTAGAGAAAGAGTAATGGAAGCGGTAAAGAGTAAATTCCGCCCCGAGCTTTTAAATAGAATAGATGAAATTGTTATCTTTAATCATTTAGGAATGAAAGAAGTAAAACAAATTGTAAAACTGGAACTGGAAAAAATTAGAAAGAGAGTGATGGAAAATAATCGGGTTAAAGTTAAATTTAAAAATTCGGTTCACCAGATTTTGGCTGAAAAAGGATTTAGTAAAGATATGGGAGCCAGACCTCTAAAAAGAACTCTCCAAAAAGAAGTTTTAAATCCCTTAGCCATTAAGATAATTTCCGGGGAAATAAATTCCGGAGAGCAGGTGGTAGTAGGGGTTAAAGGAAAAGAATTGGAATTTGAAACTCCTCAAAGACAAAAAGCATTGGTCAAGTAGTTGACCAAACTCTCAAAAAATGCTATAAAAAAGGAGTTCTTTAAAAGATAAGGAGGTGAGAAAGATGCCCTTTTTGGGTAACTGCTGTCTCAGTGAAGTAAGGACTCTTTTTGTCGGTTGTGGGCTAAGCTCACAAGTTGCTCTTCTAATGGCCAGAACAGGATTTAAGAGGTTTATTCTGGCTGACGGAGACAAAGTGAGTAAAAGTAATCTCAACCGGCAGGCTTTCTATTTGGATGATATCGGGACAAACAAAACAATTGCATTAGGAGAGCATATGCGAGATGTGGCATATGGGTGTGCTATTAAGATCATCCCGAGGTTTGTAAAGGGATGGACAGAACTGGAAGAATTAATTGAAGAAAGTGATGTGGTTGTAAACACAGCTGATGCTGATGAAACAATTTACAAAATTAATGACTGCAGTAGGAGAATGGGAAAAATAGAGATATTTCCCCTTAACCTGGGATTTGGAAGTTTTTTTCTTTTCTTTGATAGGGAGGAGAAGATAACTCTCCGTGAATTAGGAAAGGGGGAATATGGAGTATTGGCCTACAAAAATATTCTAGTAGAGTCCCTGGGAGAGGAGAATGTAGCTAAATATATGAGAGAGGCTTTTTATAACCTCCTGGTTTCTAGAAAAGAAGCCGGGTTCCCTCAAACGGGAATAGCTACTTATCTTAACGCCTCCCTAATAGTGCATGCTCTAGTTTATTATCTTCAGGGAGGAAAGCCGGGGCTTGTGAACTATTTTGATCCTCGAAAAGAGCAGCTCTAAGTTGCTCTTTTTTCTTTTTTTGTGGTATAGTAAATAAGTTAACTTTAAAAAAAATATGTCTGAAAAAATACAGAATTTCATTATGGGAAATCCCGAAAGGGCTCTTCGTTTCATGACTACTTTTCCGGAAAAGTTTTGGAATAAGAAAGGAGAAAAGGCCGCTTTGGAGGCTTTTGATCAAGCTTTAAATTCTCCTGCATATAGGGAAATTTTAAATAAAGCCGGGATTGACCCGGATAATATAGTGAGTGTAGAAGACTTAAAAAAACTTCCTCTTACTCAAAAAGATAATTACTTTAGTCATTCTAAGTTTACCGATCTCTATCAAGTTGATGAAGAGGATATTTTTGGAATTTGTTTTACTTCCGGAACTACCGGAAATCCGGCTTCCAGTATTTATTCTAAAAAAAGTATTAGTAAAGCGATAACGGGAATTTTAAACTTTTTACATTACTACTGGAATATCGCTTCTCCAAAAAAGAAAACCATGGCCATGAATGCTTTTGCTGCCGGACCTTGGACCGCCTTTTTTATTACAAATTCTTTTTTGGTTACTCAAGGACTTAAATACAACATTTCTCTTTCTATTCCCGGGGCAGATCCGATTGGTGTTTTAGAGACCATAAAAAGAGTAGGGGAAAGATATGATCAGATAATAATCGGAGCTTATCCTTCCACCATAAAGACTATTATTGAAGAGGGGAATAAAAAGAAAATAGATTGGAGCAAATACTATATTACCTTTGTTACCGCTGGAGAGCCCTTAACCAGAGGACTTTATGACTATATTTTGGATAATATAGATCCGGAAAAGAAAGACGGAATGAGAATACTTGATCTTTATGCCTCAACTGAAGGTTCCGCTTCGGGACTAAGCACTCCTTTAACCAAGGCCATAGACAAAATAGCTAGAGAGGATAAGAAATTTAGGGAAGAGGTTTTGGTCAAAATGAGTTATCCAGCATTTTTCAGTATAACCCTATGATTTGTTATCTGGAAATAGTGGATGAAAAGCTTATCATTACCAGACCGGGACCCATTCCTTTGGTTAGATATGCCATAGGGGATTTTGGAAAAATTATTTCTTTTGAAGAAATGGAGAAAAAGTTAAAAGATATGGGATATGATCTAGAAGAGCTTAGTCAGTCAATTTCTCCGGGAAAACCTTTATTTAAATGGCCCTTCTTTGTTTCCATGGGAAGGTCTGATGATATGGTTATCGCTTACTCGGGAGCTAAGATTCATACCAGAGTTCTTCTTCCTCTTTTAGAAAATAATAAAGAGTTAAACAGTTTCAAAATTACCTCTAAAATGGATTCTAGTTATGATAATAGGCTAGTGGTTTATCTGGAGCTAAAAGAAGGAATGAAAGTAAATAGTGAAATAGAAGAAAGGTATGAGAAAAGAATTCATGAAAGACTTTTAGAGAGTAGTATAGATTATGCCGATGCCTACAGGCTTAGTCCTAAAAAGACGGCTCCGGAAATTGGAATATATTCTTTTGGGGAGGGACCCTTTAAAGGAGACAAGGAAGCTCCTAAACAAAAATTTAAAGTTTAGTTATGCCACCATCTCTTGGTGAAATTTTACTGGTTTTGGGAATAGTTTCCCTAAGTCTTCTCTTGGGGATTTTGGTTTTTCTAAAAAACAGTAAGGGAAAAATGAACCGTTATTTTTCCATGGTTTGTTTTTTCCTTTCCTTTTTTATTGCTTCCGCTTTTATCTCCGAATTCTTTCCCCTTACCAGACCCGATCTTTCTCTTCTTTTTACCCGATTTACTTACATAGGAGTAGTGGTATGGGGGCTTTTCTTTTTTCTCTTTTCTTTTTATTTTCCCAAAAAAAGAAAGCTTTTCCCTAAGCTTTTTATTTTTTCTTCTCTTCTGGCTATTGTTTTTTCCGGATTTATCGCCTTTAGTGATTTTATAATAAAAGGAATTGAGCTAAGGGAAGAAAGTTTTGATGTTTTAATGGGAGATTTCTCCACTTTACTTTTCCTTTACTTTGGACTTCTTTTTTCTTTTATCGTCTATAATTTCTCTTTAAGTTACAAAGAGAGTGTCGGTTATGAAAGACAAAGAATGAAGTTTTTCTTTTTGGGAGTGGGGATATTCATTATCTTTATTATCTTTACCAATTTTGTTCTATCTTTCATTTTGGGAACCGATAAGTATTATAGATTCGGAAATTACTCTTCTATTATTTTCCTTCTCTTTACCGCTTATGCTATTTTACGTCACCGTCTTATGGATATTCGGGTGGCTACCGGAAAAATCCTTATCTATCTTTTCACTTTAACTTTTATTTCTTTCCTTTCTTATGGACTCTTTCTCCTTTTCTTTTACTTTGATTTATCTCCGGAAATAAAAGTAATTCTATCCGCCCTTATTTGCGCCCTCCTTTTTAACCCCATTCGTTCCTTTTTCCAATATTTGGCTTCCCGCTACTTCTATTATGACTATCATCTTTCAAGAGAAGCTTTTTCCAAGCTAAGTAAGGAAATGACAGAAAACCTTAATTTAAGGAAGTTAACCGATCTTATCACTTCTAAATTAATTAGTAGTTTAAAAGTTAATCGAGCGGTTATTCTTTTAAGGAATAAAAAGACGGGAAAATTTAATATCGTTAAGAATATTGGATTTAAAGAAGAAAACGGAATATCTTTGGTTGAAGACAATTTTCTTACCGAGTGGCTTAGGAAAAATAAAAGACCTTTAGTTTACGAAGGGCTTTCCTTAATGCTAAGGGAGGGGAGAGGAGATAGAGAAAAAGTTACCAGACTTCAGGAGAATATGAGAAGAATAGAAGCCGAACTTTGTCTTCCTTTAATTTTTAAAGATAAGATAACCGGAATTATCGTTCTTGGAGAAAAAAAATCCCGAGATCCTTATTCTTTAGAAGACATTGACCTTCTTTCAGGGCTTTTCTCCCAGTTTTCCGTCTCCATTGAAAATGCCAGGCTTTTTACCGAAGTAGAGGATCTTTCTGAGAACCTGGAAAAAAAGGTAGAAGAGCAAACTAAAGAATTAAAAAGAGCCTTTAAAGAGCTTCAGGCTTCTGATTTGGCTAAATCGGAATTTATCGCCATGGCCTCTCATCAGCTTAGAACTCCCTTAGCTTCAAT
>SL_3KL_010_SEDDRAFT_10000428_pt1 | contig 34278 bp, 28 predicted proteins | sample SodLakKL_010_SED_2_FD_10381 | JGI IMG/M metagenome (IMG submission 10381) | reverse complement strand
CTGAAGCTCAGAATCGCCGCGTTGAGCGTGCCGATCAGGCATTTGAACTTCGTCAGTACAGCAAGGCTGTTGATCAGTATCGAAGGGCGTACAACCGTGTAAGAAGAAAAGACAGAAGGGAAGGGGTGCGGATTTTGTACCAGCAGGGATTATGCTACATGTACATGAATGATTACCGCAGAGCTGAAACGTTCTTCCGTCGTGCGGTCAGGGGAAATTATCCTGATCCGATAGCCATCTTTTATAAGGCAGACGCTATGATGAAAAATGGAAAGCATGAACAGGCTCTCGAGCAGTTTAAAAGATACAAGGAAAAAGTACCTGATGACTGGCGCGGTGACTGGGGGATCAGCTCTGTGGAAACAGCAAAAGAGCTAATGGAAAACCCGGGGTTGTATGAAGTAAGTTATGACAGGGTATTTAATTCTCGACAGGATGATTTTGCCCCGGCTTTTGGGGATCAGCGTGGAAGTATTCTTATTTTTACATCCTCTCGCGATGGCGCCGTAGGTTCTAAAACAGACCCGTGGACAGGACAAAATTTCACTTCACTTTTTGTAACTTACCAGGACAGGAGAGGAGACTGGAGCAATCCCGTTTTACTTGACGAAGGCCCTGTAAATACTGAATTCAACGAAGGTGCACCTTCTGTAAATTCGGCCGGAACGGAAATGTATTTTACACGTTGCCAGGCACTGCCCGATATGGATCTGGGATGCAGAATCTACAGGTCAGAAAGACGCGGAGCAGAATGGGGCGAACCTGCCGAGCTTAAACTGGTTTCCGACAGTACCATCTCCGTTGGCCATCCTGCTATAAGCCCCGATGAAATGAGCCTTTACTTTGTTTCTGATATGCCCGGTGGAAAAGGAGGAAGGGATATATGGATTGCTGAGCGCGAAAGGGCAGGGGGTGAGTTTAAAAATCCCCGTAACCTCGGTCCGGAAATCAATACTCCCGGCGATGAAATGTTTCCTTATGTGAGAGAAGATGGTACATTGTATTTTGCATCTAACGGGCATCCTGGTCTTGGTGGTATGGATATCTTTTACTCTGTGCGTGGGCCAGATGGCTGGAGTACACCCGTTAATATGGGAACCCCCATCAATAGCCATGCCGATGATTTTGGTATTGTATTCAGAAGAAATACCGAATCAGGGTTCTTCTCATCTAACCGAACTGAAAGAGGTTCAAGAGGCGATGCAATCTTTAAATTTATGATTCCTCCCGTTGAATTTACTATGGCCGGTACTGTCAGAGATGACAGCACAAAACAGGTACTTCCGGGAGTGCAGATACAGCTGATCGGATCAGATGGCTCATTTGCACAGGCTGAAACCAATCAGTCAGGCGAATATTTCTTTGATAAAGCAAGAATAAGAGAAAATACAACTTATGAAATTCTCGTAAGTAAAGAGAAATACTTCAATGTAAGAGGTCAGCAGTCGACTATCGGAATTGAGAGAAGCCGTGATTTTGTTAATGATTTCTACCTTGAGCCCATCCCAGATGAACCCATCGAATTGCCCGAAATTCTGTATGACTTTGCCCGATGGGAGCTATTGCCTCAATATCAGGATTCATTAAATGGGCTGATTACAACCCTGCAGGATAATCCCGAAATCGTTATTGAACTGGCTTCGCACACCGATAGCCGGGGTACCGACGCGGTAAATGATACATTATCACAACGAAGAGCCCAGTCAGTTGTTGACTATCTGATTGAACGTGGTATAAATCCTGCCAGATTAGTTGCAGTAGGTTACGGTAAAAGAGTACCGCGAACCATTGAAAGAACCATAGTCAGAGACAGCTTCCGGTTTGAAGCAGGTGTGGTTCTCACAGAAGATTATATTAACAGGCTGCCCACAGAAAGACACAGAGATGTGGCACACCAGTTGAACCGAAGAACTGAGTTCAGGGTAATTGGTGAAGATTTTGATCCGGGAGACGCCCGAAGGGAAGAAGGGCCTGTACAGATTGACTTACGAAATCAGTAATAATTCAGAAATAAAACCGCATCCCTGGTATTAAAGATATCAGGGATGCTTATTTTTGCAGATAAAAGATGAAATGCAATGGCAGATAATTTAAAATACAACAGAAGAGGCGTTTCGGCAAGCAAAGAAGATGTACATAAAGCCATAAAGAACCTTGACAAAGGACTCTTTCCCAATGCATTTTGCAAGGTTATCCCTGATATACTGGGCGGTGATCCTGATTACTGCAATGTAATGCATGCCGATGGTGCCGGCACCAAATCATCGCTGGCATATATTTACTGGAAGGAAACCGGCGATCTTTCTGTTTGGAAGGGAATTGCACAGGATGCCATTGTAATGAACCTGGATGACCTGCTTTGTGTGGGTGTTACCGATCAGATCCTTATTTCATCTACAATTGGGCGTAATAAACGGTTGATTCCCGGTGACGTTATAGCTGCAATCATTAACGGAACAGAAGAATTTATTCAGAAAATGCGCGACCACGAAGTAAACATTATATCAACCGGAGGTGAAACAGCTGATGTAGGTGATCTTGTAAAAACCATCATTGTTGACTCAACAGTAACTGCCCGCCTGCCCCGAAAAGATATCATTGCAAACGATAAAATTGCTTCAGGAGATGTTATTATCGGAATAGAATCATTCGGAAAAGCAAGTTATGAAGATACCTATAACGGGGGTATGGGAAGTAATGGTCTTACTTCGGCCCGGCACGATGTTTTTTCAGGTATTTATGCTCAAAAATACCCCGAAAGCTACGATAACTCTCTTGACACAGATGTGGTATATACAGGATCAAAGCTGCTCACAGATAAACCAGACGGACTGGATGGCATCGATGCAGGCAAACTGGTACTTTCACCCACCCGCACTTATGCGCCTGTTATGGCCAAGATATTGAAGGAATACAGGCAGGTGATCAATGGGTTGATTCATAACAGCGGTGGTGCTCAGACCAAAGTTCTGAACTTCATTAATGATCTGCTTATTGTTAAGAATGATTTGTTCGATACGCCTCCGTTATTCCGCCTGATTCAGGAAGAATCCAAAACAGACTGGAAGGAAATGTACCAGGTATTTAACATGGGTCACAGAATGGAGGTTTACCTCGATGAGAAATATGCATCAGGCATTATTGACATTTGCAAATCATTTGATCTCAATGCAAAAATCATTGGCTATTGCAGGCAGGATAAGGGCAGGAAACTGATGATCGAATCTGCCCACGGTAAGTTCAGTTATGAGTTGTAATACCATTGATTTTTCGTAATTTTGCAGGCTATTTTTATGATAGCTTAAGTATTGAATTTCTTTTCTGGATTAATCTCAGAAATACCAAATTTTAAAATATTATGTTGCTAGAAAAGCTTGAAGCTATAAATAACAGGTTTAAGGAGGTTTCGCAATTGATAACCGATCCGGATATTATTGCAGATATGAAACGCTATATACAGCTCAACAAAGAGTATAAGGATCTGGAAGAGATTGTTGATGCCTATAATGAATACAGGAACGTAATAGACAATATAAAATCATCTAAAGAAATCCTGTCAACCGAAAAAGACGAAGAATTCCGCGAAATGGCGAAGATGGAACTTGAAGAACTTTCCGAAAGAAAAGAATCGCTGGAGGAAAATATCAAGATCATGCTGGTGCCCTCTGATCCTCAGGATGGAAAAAATGCGATTGTTGAGATCCGTGCCGGAACAGGTGGAGACGAGGCAGCCATTTTTGCCGGCGATCCTTTTCCGGATGTATACCAAGTATTGCGAGAAAAAGGGCTGGAAAACCGAAATTGTAGATATAAACGAAGGCACGTCGGGCGGGTTTAAGGAGATTGTTTTCAACGTTTCCGGTAATAAAGTTTATGGAATTCTCAAGTATGAATCAGGGGTTCACCGTGTGCAGCGTGTTCCACAAACTGAAACACAGGGCCGGGTTCATACTTCTGCCGCCACTGTTGCTGTTCTTCCGGAGGCAGATGAATTTGACATCGATTTAAAAATGAGTGATGTCAGAAAAGATACTTACTGCTCATCAGGACCCGGAGGTCAATCGGTTAACACCACCTACTCGGCAATCAGGCTAACTCACATACCATCAGGGATTGTTGTTACCTGCCAGGATCAGAAATCACAGCTCAAGAATTTTGAAAAAGCCTTTAAGGTATTGCGTACAAGGTTATTTGATATGGAATATAAAAAGTACCTTGATGAAATTGCCTCACAGCGCAAAACTATGGTATCCACAGGCGATCGCTCTGCAAAAATCCGCACTTATAACTATCCGCAGGGCAGGGTAACTGATCATAGGATAAGCTTAACATTATACAACCTTTCTGCAATTATGGATGGAGAAATCCAGGAAATTATTGATGCGCTTCAGGTTGCTGAAAATAGTGAAAAACTTAAAGAAGGTGTTGCATAATCTCTCCCTGTCATGAACTATGAAAAACTTGTTGGTTTGATTAAGGTAAAGAAGTCTTTTCTTTGTGTTGGGCTTGATTCGGATATAGATAAAATTCCTTCATTTTTGAAAAGCTCTGATGACCCAGTTTTTGAGTTTAACAAAAGGATCATCGATGCCACATTGCCCTATGCGGTTGCCTATAAACCCAACCTGGCTTTTTATGAAAGTAACGGAAGCAAGGGCTGGATAAGCCTTGAGAAAACCATGAATTACATCAATAGTATGGAAAAAGATGTTTTTACTATTGCTGATGCCAAAAGGGGAGACATAGGCAACTCAGCCGCCCGCTATGCTAAAGCTTTTTACGAAACCCTGGCTTTTAACGCGGTTACCGTAAGTCCTTATATGGGTCATGATTCAATTCAGCCCTTTCTATCCTATCAGGATAAATGGACTATCATTCTTGCCCTTACTTCCAATAAAGGATCAGAAGACTTTCAGGTATTACAACAAAAAGATCAGAGCCAGCAAGGAGTTAAATTATATGAAAAGGTAATTGAGAAGGCCTTGGTCTGGGAAAATAACAGACAGATCATGTTTGTTGTAGGAGCTACCAAAGCTGATATGATAAGCAGAATAAGAAGAATCGCCCCGGATTCATTTTTCCTTGTACCTGGTGTGGGTACACAGGGTGGAAGTCTTAATGATGTTGCTAATGCCGGTCTTACAAGAGATTGCGGATTACTCATCAATGCTTCACGGAGCATAATTTTTGCATCATCAGATGAAAGCTTCGATAAAGCTGCAGCTTCTGAAGCATCACAAATGCAGAAAGAAATGGAATGGCTACTGAAGGGAAAAGGTATAATTTANAAAAATTTATATAGTCATAAAAAAACGGGTATTCTGAATCAGAAACCCGTTTTTATTTTTGAATTATTTATTGGCTTTTAGTCAAGAATAGTTACCCATCCGTGCGGATCCTGTTCTTCACCATATTGTATTGCCTGAAGTTTTCTGTAGAGTTTTTCAGATACCGGGCCTGCTTTTCCATCTTTGCAGAACTCATAAGTATGTCCACTTTCTCTGTCAACAATTTTTTTAATGGGTGAGATAATGGCTGCAGTTCCACATGCACCTACTTCTTCAAAATCAGCCAGTTCTTCCACAGCTACAGGTCTGCGTTCTACTTCCATACCCATATCCTGTGCCAGTTGCATAAGACATTTATTGGTAATTGAGGGCAGAATAGAATCAGACTTAGGAGTAATATACTTATTTCCTTTGATAGCAAAGAAGTTCGCCGGGCCGGCCTCATCAATATATTTTTTCTCTTTGGCTTCAAGGAATAATACTGCTGCGAAGCCCTCGGCTTTTGCTCTTTCGCTGGCTTTAAGGCTGCCTGCATAGTTTCCACCCACTTTTATAGCTCCTGTTCCCTGGGGTGCTGCCCTGTCAAAATCTCTTACAATCTGAATGGTTACAGGGTTAAATCCTTCCTTGAAATAGGGCCCTACAGGTCCTACAAATACCAAAAACATATATTCTTTTGCAGGGTTTACACCAACCTGTACACCTGTACCGATAAGCAAAGGTCTGATGTAAAGTGCAGCTCCATGTCCATAGGGCGGAACGTACTTTTCATTGAGTTTTACAGCCTTAACAACCATTTTATTAAAGATATCATCCGGAACCTCTGCCATAAGTATTCCTTGCGATGACTGACGCATACGTGCGGCATTATCCTTCCAGCGGAAAAGTCTGATTTTTCCGTCTTTGCCTCTATAGGCTTTCATACCTTCAAAGGCTTCCTGGCCATAGTGCAAACAGGTTGCAGCCATATGAATATTTACATATTCAGATGATGATACTTCCATTTCACCCCACTTACCATCACGATAGTAGCAGCGAACGTTGTAATCTGTTTTAAAATAGCCAAAAGGAAGCTTGGCCCAGTCTATATTTTGCATAACTATTCGTTTAATTTATATGTAACAAATTGTTTACTTCGGTTGCTAAATTATAACAATCTTTTAATATATTGACAAAAAAAGGCGTTAATTTGAAAGGTTTTTTGAAGAATTGTTTTAAGTTTAACATATCGTAAGTTGAAATGATTTATCAAAATATAAATCATCCGGTTAAACAAAAAACGTGAGGTGGCATCCTCACGTTTTGTCTAGTTTTTTATTTTGGAATTAATGATCTCAATTAATTTATTTTCATCAATGGGCTTGGATACATAGTCATCCATACCTGCATTGATAAATCTTTCTCTGTCGCCGGGGATAGCGTAACCGGTTATAGCCACAATAGGTATATGCGAGCCATCATCATTTTCTTTTTCTAATTCCCTGATTTTTTGTGTGGTTTCGAAACCGTCCATTTTGGGCATTTGCCCATCCATAAGTATTATATCGTACGAGTTTTTCTGGTATTTGTCAAGTGCAACAAGCCCATTAGGGGCAGTATCTACAAGCCATCCCTGCGATTTAAGGAATCCTGCAAGATAAAGCTGGTTAATAGCATCATCTTCCGCAACGAGTATTTTTATAATTTTATCTTTCACCGGGTTATTCAGAGTTTGTTCATTGCTGCTATTGATGTAGTTATACTTATCACTATCTGTCATTACCAATGGTAAACTTAATGTTACCGTGCTTCCTTTCTTATATTCGCTTTCAAAGGTAATTTTTCCATTCATGAGCTTGGCAAGGCTTCTGGCAATGCTAAGACCTAATCCTGTGCCCTGATATTCTTTTTTTGTTGAGATATCCAATTGGCTGAATGAATCAAACATTCGTGGAATATCTTCCTTTCTGACACCTATACCTGTATCCTTTACTATGAAATTGATGGTGGCGTTTTCGGGATTATTTTTCACGCAATCTGCAATTACTTCAACTTTTCCCTCGTTGGTAAATTTAATAGCATTACTAATCAGATTATTCAGTATTTGTACTATTTTTTTTTCATCGCTATACAATACGCCGGGGGTATTTTCTTTAACCTGGGATGTTAGGGATATTTTCCTTGATTTTGCCAACGGTTCATAGGGTCTGATAACTGAATTAAACATATCCTCGAGATTAAAATTGGCAAAGGTAAGTTCCACCTTGTTGGCCTCAATTTTTGAAAAATCAAGAATATCGTTAAGTATACTCAACAGATTTATTGAAGAAATGTTGATAGAATTCAGGTACTCCTCTTGTTCATTAGTCATTGACGTTTTGCTCAATGTTCTTGTCATGCCAATGATAGCATTGAGAGGATTACGTATTTCATGACTCATATTTGCCAGGAATTCTGATTTTGCTTTATTCGCTCTTTCGGCAACTTCCTTGGCTTTGAGTAACTCTTCTTTATCTTTTCTTTCAGTTATATCGCGCGAAACACATACAATCTCCTGCACAAGGTTTGTGTTCTGATTGTATATTACCTGGTTATTGGTTTCGAACCAAATATAAGATCCGTCTTTTTTACGAATCCTGTAGCTTTCAATGAAGGAATTGGCTCTGTTTTCAAGTAGTAGAATATGATTCTTTCTCATATTCTCGACATCTTCTGGATGAATAAAATTATATGCTGAAAAGCCGGTAAGCTCTTCAGGATCATAACCCAGCAGCTTATTACAGGCAGGAGATACATACAAATAGGTTCGGTCCCAGTTGTGCTTGGAGATCATGTCGCTGGAATTTTCAGCAAGTATTCTGTAGCGCTCTTCACTATGTCTTATTACTTCTTCAGCTTGTTTTCGTTCGGTTATATTCCTGATGGTTCCAATAATTTTTCGTGGTTGCCCGTCATGATCAAAAATATATTTACAGGTAAAAGATGTTGGCATTTTTTGTCCGTTCTCCTTTGTAAGATATATCTCATAATCTGAAATAACAGATTTTTCATGCAAAAGGTTAAGAAATTCTTCTTCCTGCTTTTTATCGATAAAAAATGAATGATCAATGATTTTATCCTTACTGATATCAAGCATATTTTCTATGGATGGGGAAACTTCAAGTACGTTCCCGTTAAGGGAAAGTTCAAAATAAACATCCTGGATATTTTCAAATATACTTCGATACTTTTCTTCGCTTTTTTTAAGGGCAATTTGCGATTCATTGAGTTTATGCTCAATATCAAGATGATTTATAACCTGCTGAATTACAGTTGGTAATAAGTCAATAAAACTGCTGTCTTTAATCATATAATCCAGGGCACCCAGTTTCATCATTTCCACAGCGGTTTTTTCATCACCGTGTCCTGTAATAATTATGAAAGGTATTTCAATGTTATCCTTTCTGAGGATTTTTATCAACTGCTCGCCACTCATTTCATGTAACTGGTAGTCGAGAAGTAAAAGTGTTGCTACATGTTCATTGTTTTTCAACCATTCAATTGCTTCATGGCCCGAATAAAAACCCCTGGTATTATAATTACTTCTTTGAAGGGTTTTCTGGATTAAGGTATTGAGAGATACATCATCTTCTACAATAATAACAATGTAGTTTTCGGAAGATTTTGTATAGTATTGATATTGCATAATGGTTTGATACTTGGTAAAAGCCGTGCTATACTCTAAAAATCTGATGTTAAAGTTAGGTATTTAGAAATACCTGACAACCACTTATCAGCAAATATAATCATAAGTAGGCAAATTGCAGTCTTTAAACAGTTAGATGTTACTGAAGGGACTAGTAGTATTTTACACCTTGTTTAATGTTGAGTTCGCTCAGCAGTTTTTTACTTGGCGATATTCCTTCTTTATCGGCAGAAAATTCAGGTTTTAATCGTTCAACAAAATACATTTTAATGGGATAGTTTCGCTTGGTAATGATTTCGCCTCTTTCAGAGAATAAAAAATATTTTTTTACCAGTTTATAGGTTTCTTCAGAAATGTTTACTTTATCTTTTTCGCTGGCTTCAACAATTCGGCTTGCAATATTTACAGCATCTCCCCAAATATCATAAGCGAATTTATTTTTTCCTACCACACCAGCCACTACTGGTCCGCTATGTATTCCCAGTCTTAGCCGGAACCGGGGAAGGTTTTCGTTGTTTTCGCCAAGCAAGCTAAGAGTTGTTGCCTGAATTTTCAAACCTGCTATCACTGCAATAACTGCATTATTGGTATTTTCTTCAGGGATACCACCGGCACACATGTAACAGTCGCCAATGGTTTTTATTTTTTCAAGCCCATATTGTTCAATTATTTCATCAAAAATGTAAAAGTAATTATCAAGCCGGGTAACCAGTTCAATTGCAGGACTGCTTTTAGCCAGATCAGAAAAGCCTATAACATCGGCAAAAAGAATGGAAACTGATTTGTACTCTCTGGGCTGTGTGTAGCCTTTTTCGAGAAGCTCATTCGCAATTTTTAGCGGCAGAATACTTTGAAGCAATTTGTCTGTTTTAGCCTTTTCATTCTCGATAGCGATTTTCTGTAATATTATTTCTTCATTTAGGGCTTTGAGTTTTATGGTATTAGTTTTTAATTGCTTTTTTGATTCTTCAAGTTTTTGATTAACAGCAATTTTTTCTGTTACATGCTTTAAAACCCTGACAATCTGTCCAATAAAATCATCATCTTTAACAATGTAGTCCATAGCACCCAGTTTCATAAGCTCAACAGCTGTTTTCTGGCTGCCATGACCTGTCATAATAACAAATGGTACAGAGCAGCCTATAAGGTTTATTTCACTCAACAGTTTAAATGCATCACTATCTCCCAGAAGGTAATCAATGAGCATTACTGCATTGATTTTGTCTTTGGGCATAGTTTTGAGATGCTCCGAAACATCTGTTACCCGAAAAAATGATTTACATGAAAATCCATGTTTTTCCAGGGTTTGTTTTATAATGCCATTCAGGTATTTGTCATCTTCAATAATCCATACAGGAATCAGGTTTTTCTGCCCCACTTCTGACTCTTCTTTCCTGGTTTTTGCCATATTTTAACCTGCATTTGGAATTTCTACTATTTCAAGGAAATAACCCAGCTTTTTCACCACATCAATAAATTTTTCATAATCAATAGGTTTCACGATATAACTATTGCAACCCAGTTTATGACACAATTCAACCTCAGCTGGTGCATCAGTAGTAGTTATCATTATGATTGGGATTTTTTTTAGCACCGGATCTGATTTCATTTTCTCAAGCACCTCTGTTCCATCAATCCTGGGCATTTTAATGTCAAGCAGGATAATATAGCCCACATGAGATATTGTTTTTTCTCCTGAACTGAAAGGACTAAAGTAATTGAGAACCTCTTCACCGTCTTTGAAGTGAATAATAGGGTTAACTACACCCGCTTTGCCAAGATTCCTTTTGATGAGATAAGCATGTCCTTCATCATCCTCAGCTATTACAATGGTTATGTTTTTATTCATATTCCGGGAGTAATGAATTTTATTATATGTTTTCTTAAAACGTCGCCAATATATCAATTAATTCTTTCAGATATTTACGGGATTTCTCCAATTACAGTTACTTAAATTAAATTATTAAATATTTCAGGTTTAGTTTACACTTTGCTTGCCTTTTGGTTTTTCTTCCAGATGATAACTTTTACTATCGGTTCTCATAAAAGTCATTATGTTATATTCTTTTTCTTCATAACTCTGAATATATGTATGGCAATAAAACTCTTTACCGGATTTGTTTTTAATTATTGACTTGCGCCAGGATGGTGCTGAAAACTTGTTCAGAAAAGGTCGATTTTGTCCTTCACAATTTTCAGAATCGTTATTATTTATCTTTGCAATTTTATCCCACCTTTTACCTTTTACATCATCGGTACCATATCCTGTAAGCTTTTCAAACTGCCTGTTTACCGTTATAATTATACCATCTTTATCAGACACAAGGGTTGCATATACTGCGTTTTCAAATAAATAGCGATAAGTGTATTCTCTTTCAAGGATAGTTTTAAGATACCTGTTTCTTAAATAATATCTTCTGCCAAGATACAACAGAAGAAAAATCTTAAAAATAAAAAAGGATATTACCAGTTCTTTCTGTTCAAAAACATTGAATACTAAATTTAACTCTGACACGCAGTCTTTTTTAAGTTATTGAAAATGGTTTCATTTTAATTAGCTATATAATTGAATTATTAATGAAAAAGTTTTTAACAGTCATTATTCTGATCATGAAATCGTATTTTAAATATACTAAATTTAAAGCAATAAGATATAGTGCAAAAAATAAAAACGGGCTTTGAAGAGCCCGTTAGTTTAAAAATATTTTTCTTTATCGTCTGTTATCTATAAGGAAAGTGAGATCCTCTATTGCCTTTTGGAGTAGCTCCATGCAGGTTTCGCTCTTTACAAGATAATTGTAAATACCCATTCCCTGAACCCGCGCTATAAGATCTACATCTTTTTGGGAGGAAACAACAATAACTTCTGTTTGCGGACTATTTTCTTTAATAGTGTGGATAAGCTCTTCCCCTGCAATATCAGGAAGCATCATATCGGCAATTACTATTTCCGGATGCTTGTCAAGGTTTTTCAATAATTCTTCGCCATAGGTATAATTCGTAACAGTAACGTTCTTTACTGACCCCAAACAAAGTTTAAGCAACATTCCTTCGGTCTTATTGTCTTCAATAACAAATATTTGCTTTTTCTTGCAGGTATTCATGATATTATATGTTTGGAGAAAGTCCGCTAAACTAAGAAAAACCCTGACACTTATTAACCGAGTTTTACTTAAAAAGCGGCTTTTATAATGATTTCAGGAAATAAATATGACAAAATAATCAAATAGTAACAGATACCACCCCGACTGCACAACCTTCTTCCCCATCTTCAAAATAGAAGCTGAAAGTATAAATTCCGCTCATAGAAACAGGAAACATAATTACCGGTATATGTCTGTTTTGTTCTACTACATAGGATGTTACCACCAGGTCGTCATTCTGGTTTCTGATACTCACAATTACTTTACCCTTATATTCAGAAGCATTACATGCAAAAATCTTATAGGTATTTCCGTTGGTTAAAGGGAGCTTAAAACTTACCTGTGGCAAAGTTTCTCCTCTGGCTCTTGCAGGAAGTTGTATGGGCCAGCTTTTAATAAATCTTGCATCTTCCAGCTTCCCATGGCAAATTTCCAGCAAAGCATCTCCGCATTGCGAGAAACTTTTATTGGAAGATACTACCAGAAAAATCAAACTAAAAAGTAAAATATATTTTTTCATTTTTTTATCGTTTATGATGTTTTACAATTCTGTTTTAGTGTTTTTTAAAAGCATAGTCATTAAAGTATATTAGATGTTCTGGTTTATTCAATAATCTTGTTCCGAACAACTGCTATAGCATTGGCAATATTTTTTACAGTTTCGTCGCTAATGTCTATTTTACTTCTCGAATTGTCAACAACTACAAGCATCCCGCCTGTTTCTTTTATGGATGGTTCTGCATATTGATAGGTAATTGTTACATTATCAAATTCCTTCTTTACAGTCATCAGATCGTCTATGAGTTCATCAAAACTGGGGTTTTGTCCATAGGAGTTCATTAACAGCAGCAGATTATCCAGTACTTTTTTTTGCTCACCGATCCTTTTATTTATAGTTTCCCGGTTGGCTGATGTTGTTTGTACATGTGTGGCAATATACAGGCTTTCAATCCAGGTACCTGCAGATATTAGTATTGCAATATTGCTTCTTCCCTGGTCGATCAGATATCTTGACATTTTGTCGAACCCTGTATTTGTTATAAACAAAACCGAATCAACATTTTTACTGCTTTCAGATAGTCTGTTCAATGTGGAATAGTCAAAAAATTGTTCAACTCTCAGATCGCTGGCCAGCTCTCTGATATTGCTCAGGTATCTTAAAGTAGCTACTGTACGATCGTTTATATTCATATAAATCAGGTCGGTACCGTAAACCCCTAGATTCAGAGCTCGTTGAAAGTTAGTATTGTAATTACTTAAATTACCTGCCGGGTTCAATAAATCCTGAGAATACACAACTCCTGATTTGTGAAGAACGGAAGTTAATTCAACCGGGTTAGGAACCGACGAAATAATTTCTGCTATCATAACATCATTGAATCTCAGATCTCCTTCCTGAAAGGAATCGGAAAGCAAATCTGTTGCTTCCTGCCTGGGGCCTTGATTACATCCTGAGATGAATTGTCCCAGAATTAGTAACAAGATGATTAATATTGTTTTTTGTTTTTTCATCCCTGATAATATTTTTATTAATGTTGGATGGAACTCGCATGATGAGTTTTAATCCAAATTTGTTTTAACGAATCATGCTCGGTTCATAATGATAGTTTTTTGTTCTTTATATGATCCAATTAGGTTTTACGATAATTAAAACTATTTGGTTATATAATTAACCTGTTTTTAAGGTTGCTTAAAATCAATTATAATTTGTGTCCGGTAATAATCTTTCATCCTTTGCATGACTGGTAATTAATGGTTTTATTTTGGCAATCCTGCTATTCTCCCGCATTAAGGATTGTCTGTTTCCGTAATTTCTGTCGAATAGCAATAGGATCTTTTTAAGAAAATCAAAATACAGGGCTATATATGTAATAACTGTTAACAACCAGAGAATGGCAATATTAAAATAGAAGGTGGAAACCAACCTGCCTGCAATGTTTTTATTCGGTGCAAGGAAATGAGATCTGAAGCTAAGCAAGCCCCTGTCTGCAGGATCAAGATATACCGGATCAATTTTTTGAACTATATTATTCCCAAGTCTTACCAAGGGCAAGGGAGCATATGAATTTTTTACAAATGTTGCGAGTGGTGAGTTGAAATGCTCATCATACCATTGCTGATATTCTCTCCTTTTTTCAGGAGTGCTTACCATTTCTGAAATTTGCCGATCGATAATTTCGTTGACTCTGTTAAAGTTCTCGCTATAATAATTCTCCAGTCGGCCCAGGTAACTCAATATTGCTTCTGCTGTTTGTATATTAAATTTTTCAGGACTAATACTGTTCACATCCTGAAAAAATATCTGGTGGTGTTCTGCAAAAACAGAATTGTTCTCCTTGGTTATTTCATTCTGAAGAAGAAGAAGATCTGCCTCCGTAATGGTTTTATTGTTTCCTGAATAAACTCTTGATTTGTAAGATTCAACATATCCCTTTAATTCCGGTATATAATACACATTTTTAAAATTGAAGGCACTTTCCAGCTTACGCAGATCATAAAAGTGTTTTTCATAATTATTTTTCATGAATTGATTTACAGCAAGTGCTTCAAAAGCCCAGCGCGAAGGCATTATTTCAGCTATAAGGGGAACTTTTTCTCGTCCACCCCCCAGGTTGTAGTTGATTTTGTCAAAATTGAACATGGCTCCGGTGAGTACCATTTGGGGAATGATTAAAAAAGGAATGATGATATAAATGGTAACCGCTGAATTGAATGCAGATGAGATATTAAGTCCAATTACATTAGCCAGGGCTGCTAGTGAGAAGAATACCAGCCAATATTCAAAATACATCTCTTTTATACCCAGAACGCTGTTCCCAACCCATGTAAATAAAATGGCCTGAATGGCTGAAATTAAAAAAAGAATACCGATTTTTGAAATCAGATAGCTGCTCCGGCTAAGGTTCAGGAACGATTCGCGTTTGAGTATTTTACGGTCTTTAAAAATTTCTTCAGCACTTACAATTAGCCCTGTAAATAATGCCACAATTGTACACATAAAAAGGTAGGGCATTATGTTTGCATTTTCTCTGAAAATATATACCCCGGATGTCGGATCGTCAACATACCTGATGATAAATGCAAGCAAAAATGCAAGAACCGGGGCTTCCAGTAAATTCAAAAGGACATATTGTTTGTTGGCAAGTTTGGAACTTATATCGCGCCTGAAATAAATATTTAACTGCCTCCACCAGCCTTGTTTCATAAAAACACCGGGCAAATCTTTTCTGATTTGTGTTGGTTTTTCAGATTTGTATGTGTTTTCATAATACCTGGCCCATTCCCGGGGCTGAACTTTTCTTAAACCAGTTGTTTTTCCATACTCATCAACAATCTGAGATTCAATAATGTTAAAAATAGCTTCAGGGGTTACATTTCCACATTTTGGACATTCGCCCAGATCGCTATTTATTTGATTATCAATTTTTTTAAAGTAGATAGCAGCTTCTACAGGATTACCATAATAAATTTGCACTCCACCTTCGTCAAGAATTACAACTTTATCAAACATCTTGAAAATTTCTGAGGAGGGTTGGTGAATTACAACAAAAATAAGTTTTCCTCTTACAGTCAGTTCTCTCAGTAATTCCATTACATTTTCAGAATCGCGCGAAGACAGTCCTGATGTGGGTTCATCTACAAAAAGCACAGAAGGTTCCCGAATAAGTTCAAGTCCAATATTAAGCCTTTTGCGTTGACCTCCGCTTATCTTTTTATTCATTGGGCTGCCTACTTTCAAATCCCTTATGAGGTGCAACCCAAGGTTCATAAGCATCTTATCAACCTTTTCGGTTATCTGCAGTGTTGTATGATCTCTGAATACCAGCATAGTGCTGTAAAAGAGATTTTCATAAACAGTAAGTTCTTCAATCAGCAGGTCATCCTGAGGAATATAACCAATAACACCTTTTATTTTTTCTTTGTCTGAGTGAACATCAATATTGTTAATGTATACCTTTCCGTTTGTTGGGTTTTCCAAACCTGAAAGTACATTCAGTAATGTGGTTTTTCCTGATCCACTGTTACCCATTATAGCGACCATTTTGCCTGAAATTTCCTGAAGGTTAATATTGTTGAGTCCCTTGCATCCATTGGAAAAGGTATGGCTTACGTTAGTAACGTTAAAGAAAATACTGGTTTCTACAGTGTCAGAAATAAACTTGGCTACAATATCAGTGTAAAAGATAGGTTTTCCCATGGGCTGTTTAATTACAGACCCATTGGCAAAAATAAAAATACGCCCGGGTTTTAATGGAAGTCCGTTAAGCATCAAGTCACTGTTACCAGTATACTTTAAAAAGTATAGATCAACGCTTTGCACCCTAAGCAGAATAATGGTACCATTAAGCTGATGCGCCTGAATAAAATGAGATTTTGTATTTCGGTTAGGCTTCGATTGAGAAATCAATATTTCCGGTATATCAATCTCTTCGGATTTCTCTCTGATGACAAAACTAGAGATGGTCTTATACTCCTGTTTGCTGATGTTAAAAACATCAGCTGTAGTATCGATAATTGCCATTCTTTGTGAAGTAAAATTCTGGTCAGAATTTATTAATTCCAGCAATCTGATCAAAACCACTACCTTTTGCTTTTGGGTAAGTGTTCTGTTGATTTTTTTTGCAATGCCAAGAATCTTTACTGAATCTTTAACGGAAGTCAATCTAACCTCGCCCCAATCTTTTTCTTCTCTGATTTTTCCTTCCTGTTCAACGTAACCATCAAATAGTCTTAAATATTCATAGACGGAACTCTCGCTGAGCTGCTGTTTTAAAAAGGTTTCCACAAATTCTCGCTCCCTCAATGACAAACCCACATCCTGCCTTGCTATAATGGCAAAGAGTTGCATAAGGGCTTTGAGAATTTCTTCACTCATAACTGTTACAATTTAGCAGAATTACAAAAGTTTAATAACTATGCATTTCGTAGGGGATTTCTACAATTTCAAAATATTCTTCACCGGCTTCTGCCATATCTTCATCATCCTTTTGGTAAAACCATTTCACTAGTATTTCATACCCTTCTTTGGAAAGGTGTTCAAAGTAAATCAAAATGTCGAGAATTATTTTGGATGAAGCAGTGTTGAAATATTCAAGTCTGAAAACCACCTCAGAACGGGGATTGGGTGTCTGGATATATTCTTCAATCCATTGCAAAACCGGTGCATAAAAACTCAGAACATCTTCAGGTAAAGATCTTCCTGAAAACTCGAAAATCCCGTTTTCAGCATCCAGAATTACATCCGGGGTGTCTTCAGTTCCTCTTATTTTTATTACGTCCATCTCAGTTATATGTTTTTGTATTATTGTTTTCTTGAAATTTTGGTTCTAAGCGTATAAAAAGAGTTTTTCTTGTCAATCTCGATAAAGCTGTAATCCAGTTTTTCTCCTGTTTTCCTTGCAATATCAATTAGGCCAAGCCCTGCGCCACCCTTTTCTGAAAGTGTACCTTCACGCATTTGTTTTTTATAAAGCTCCTTTAAGCCATTTTTATCCAGTTCATTAATTTTATCTAAAAAGGCTTCAAGTTCAGGAACCCTGGAATTTTCTATTATATTCCCGGTAAGTATGTGATAATCTTCATTATCAGGACCGACCCTTCCAATAATAAAAATCCCATTACCTGAATAACCCTTATCTTTAAAGATTCTGATATCGTCAGCATGCTTGCTCAGGTTTTGCAAACATTCTACCATCACATGAAAAACTTTCTTTTTCATGGTTGCGTCCTCACTATAACTATCCATCTTGTTCTCAGTAAGAGACGTAAATGCTTTGGTTATCTGATGAGTGATTTCACCCTCGTAAACAAGAGTAAAATTATTGGTAAGCATTTCTTTATGAAAACTGTAGATAAGTTCTTTATAATCAAATTTCTTCATTCTTATATTTAATTATTAGTTTCTATGTTCGTTTTTTTTAACCTGGAGAAACTTCGTCTGATATGTTAATCACAAGCGGATTCCTATGAGCAAAATATCATCAATCTGGTTCTTTTTTCCGAGCCATCTTTTAAAGTCTTTATTAAAAACGTCATAAATCTGATTCATGGGTAATGTATTATTTTCAACAACTATATCTTTAATCCTTTTCGGTAAATATTTAGTATCGTTAGGGCCGCCAAACTGATCCGGCAATCCATCGGAAAACATATATATACAGTCATTCTCAAAAATATCAATGCAGTAATTTTTAAATTCGGGCTCAGGTTTGCCAGGTAATGAGATTCCGCCAATGGCAGATCTCGCACCCCGATATTCAAATAGCTGGCCTTCATGAACATGATAAAGGGGCCTGTGAGCGCCTGAGAACTCCATTTGCATGTTTTTGGTATTGATTTTACATAGTGCCACATCCATTCCATCTCTTGCGCTTGCACCATCCATATTCTGACGCAGGGTTTGTTGAACACCCTGGTGCATTTCCCGCAAAATCTGATCAGGACTAAAGTCTCCGGGTTGACTTACAATCTGGTTCAGAATAAAATAGCCAATAAGAGAGAGCATTGCACCTGGTACTCCATGACCCGTGCAATCAACAGCAGCAATGTAAATATCATCACCCTTTATGTATAACCAGGGAAAATCGCCACTTACAATATCGCGTGGTAAATAAAACATAAATGAGTCGGGGAAGCATTGCTTCATCAGTCGCTTGCTGGGCATAATTGCATTTTGCAGACGAAAAGCATAGTTTATACTATCGGTTATCTTGGAGTTTTTTTGTTTAATTTCATCTTGTATCTCCTTTATTTCGCTGATATCATGAAGTATGAATAATATTGTTTCAAGACGGTTTTCTTCACCGAACTCAGGAATGGCATTAAGACTCATTATTTTTTGACCCGAGGTTGCCATGAATGATATTTCCTGACGTATTTTTTTTCGGGTTTTGATTACTTCTTCTGCAATTTTGGTTATTGCTTCCGTAAGGTCATTCTGAAGTCCTGTTTCAGAAATTTGTTTTTTGAATGCTTTTTCTGCTTTAATACCAGTGTATGCATCAAGTGCCGGGTTGGCATAAAACAGGTTCTTGTGTATGTCAATTCTCAGAATAATATCAGGAGAGTTGTCGGAGAGGGTTTGCATCTGTCCTCTCATTCGTTGTTCCTTTTCTGCTCTTTTTCTTTCGGTAATATCGCTGGTATTGAGAATAAGGCCACTTATGGCATTGTCGAATAGAAGGTTGCGGCCGGTGGTTTCAAGGAAAATTTCGGATCCGTTTTTATGCTTAAAGGTGTAGTGTATGGTTTGCGATTTTCCCGGAAACCTGAGCAATTCATCAAACATCTGATCGATAATACTTTTACTACCCTTTGAAATTTGCCCCAGATCTTTACCTGCAAATATTTCGTCCTCTGTATAGCCCAGAATATTTCGTACCGAAGGGCTCACATATTTTAGTCTTTTGTTTTGATCATAAATGAATATTAGTTCTGAAGCATTCTCAAGAAGAGAATAAAGTCTTTTCTGGCTTTGATTTACTTCCTGAATTTTTTCTTCCAGGTGAGTATTTGTTTTTTCCAGCTCTTCCTGGGTTACATTCATCTCCTCGGCATTCTGTCGCAGCTGCTCTTCATTCTGGCGCAATTCCTGTGTCATGGTTTGTGCTTCATAGAGAAGCTTCTCTGTTTTTTTAGTGATTTTCAGATTGAAAACTGTTCTCGCTACAATTTCGGCTATTGATTTGATGAATTCTATTTCGTAGGTTTTATATTCCTTAAGCGAAGCAAATTCAAATGCACCCTGGAGTTTTTCTTCCATAAACATGGGTACAATAAGCAAACTATAAGGCTTTCTGTCGTCAATTAATCCTGAGCTTATACTTACATAATCTTCGGGTATTTCAGTGCGGTAAATGATGTCTCTTTCAATGGCAGCCTGCCCGACAAGTCCTTCCCCAAGTGAAACATCGTCCTGCAAAAACTTCCGCCTGTTATATGCATAGGAAGCTGTTATTCTTAGTTTGGAATTATCTTCATCATATATGTAAATAACACCTTGTAAAATATCCATGTAATGAATCAAAGCTTCCAAAACTTCAGAGGAAAGAACATTGATATCTGTTTGTATACGTAAAATCTGGCTGATTTTGTCCTTTCCCAGTATCTCCCAGTTCTGCAGAGATTCTTTTTCATAGTTAAGTTTGAGTTTCTCTCTCAGGTTTTCCAGGGTTTTTGCTAAAAGATCATTCTCATTGTCAATTTTAAATTCAACATCATAGTTTCCGTTTCCGATATGATCTGCAAACAGGGCAATCTGGCTGGTGTTTTGTTCTGTTGTAGAAAGTTTCTGCTTTAATTCATTGATCTGCTTTTGCTGATTTTCATGATAGTTGTAAAAGCTTCGGGCAATAAGAGCAAGTGCTAGCGGCAGTAAAACAATTATAAAAAGAACCGGGTTTTGTAAAAGAATAAACCTTACGGACGACAGATTCAGCCCTATTCCCATCCTTGCAGATTCCATTAACCACGTAAGCAAAATAAAGAGAAGTCCTGCAAAGAAAGAATACAGAACAAACTGTCTTTTACTGATCAATCCAGGAAGAGCTAAGTGTCTATAATTCATTACATTAGTAGATATTTTAACTAAATATTTTCATTTTATTTTACCTGACACAGACAAAAATACGTTTTAAGGAACATGAAAATCCCTGTGTTTTACGCATTTTTAGCTTTTTTGAGCCAGGACAAAAACCGTAATTTGAAATTCTCAGAAAAGCTTTCAAGTAATTCAATGTCTTGTTGACAGAATGGCTTGAAAGATGCCAGTTCTAATACTGCAAAGGTTTCGCTGTTTTTATCCTTCCAGGGTAAAATCAGAAGGTAACCGGGATCTGATTGCCCCAGCCCGGATTTTACAGTCAGAAATCCTTCAGGAAGTTTGTCAATATAAATATGCTTTCCTGACTGAGCTACCTGACCAATCAATCCTTCACCCAGGTCAAATTGTACCGGTTCTGCTTCAGGTAAATGAATTGCATAGGTGGCAAGCAGTTTGAATATGGTCTCCTTTTCAGCAGTTTTCTCTTTCAAAAATATTTCAGCCTGTGTAATTTCGTATATCCTTGAAATACAGCTTAATATTTTTTCACCAGTTTGTTTTCTGCTTTTTTCTGTTTGACTGAAGATTTCTTTCTCAAAGTATCTCAAAAGCTTTTGACGAGTTAAATCTGAAGGCTTTTCGTAATAACCTTTTTTGTTATGGATTTTATCTTTTGGGGATGTATTATCAGATTGATATTCTGATGATTGAGTGCCCAATTTGTTTTCTGCTGATGTTACCTTTTTTGAATCCAGTCGCAGGAACTCCTTCCATGTCAGGACCGAAATAATCAGAAATATTGCGATTAAAAGAATACTGACAGAGAAGATAACTTGCCCATAAGCTGAATCTGCCTGCCCCGATGGATTCATATATTCGGTGTAATGTTTCATTAATTTGAGCTGGTAAAATATAATCCATCCCATTACAAGCAGAAATAGCTTGAACCCAAAATAAATATAAATTTTAGTGTACTTCACAGTGTTGGTGCTATTAGAGTTTTTCTATGATTTTTATTATTATGTATGGTTTTATGCAGATAAATAAATACGTTTACAGTGTGCACAAAAAATTGATTATTCCGTTGCTTGAAAAAATATGATCTACCTGTCCGGTTTTGTCAATGGCTGCCTGTGGCATAACCGGAATAAGGGCTTCCTTCGGATCCTGCACAATGGTTAAACCTCCCATTCGTTTAATGACTTTTAAACCCTCAGCACCATCCTTGTTGGCACCTGAAAGTATAACTCCTGCAACTTTTTCGCGAAAACAATAAGCAGCAGTTTGAAAAGATAGATCTATGGCAGGCCTTGAATGGTTAACCGGTTCTCCAGTAGATAATGCAAACCTTCCATTCAATTCTATAAAAAGATGATAGTTGGCAGGGGCGAGGTATACATTTCCTGGTTTAATAATAGTTTTATCTTCAGGTTCAATAACAGGTACACTGGATTTCTGGGAAAGGGCTTCAACAAATCCGTGCCTTACATGCTTGAGCCTGTGTAATACAAGAATTATCGGAATCTTAAACTCCCTGGGTAATTTTGAAAGTATCTGATTTACAACCTGAAAACTCCCTGCAGATCCCCCGATGATTATTATCTTGTAGCTCATATTAGCATACCTGGTATTAAGATTACTTGCAATTTAAAATTCTGATTAATATTGTTTTTTCTGAAAAATTTTTTCCTTCTTGTTGAATACCATATACTTTTTAAAATCATCGCAAAAGGAAATATTTTCCTTATTACCGATTGCCAGAAACCCACCGGGAATTAAACTATGGGTGAATATTCCAAGCAAATTATTTTGGTATTCCGGGGTGCAATATATGAAATAATTTCTGCAAAGAACTACGTGTAAACCCCTGATTTCATTGCTTTCTGAACCGTTGAAAACTCCGTATCTGATATTTTCGTAAAGATCATCTTTAAATACGAAGCCGTTATCTTTTCTGATCAGATACTTGGAAATTGCGGTGTTTTCATCATTATGAAATCTTTTGTAGTTGTTTTCAGAGATTTCAAGTTGTTTTACCTGATAGGTTCTCTTTCTTGCTTCATCAATGCTCATTTTATTGATACCGGTTACATAAACAGAAGATCTCCCGGATAATCCTGATTCATAAAGCATTATAGATGTGCTTAAGGCTTCTTCACCAGATGAACAGCCCGGAACCCATACATAAATTCTGCTGTTCCCCTTGTTAATGATGGGTAAAACTTCATCCCTGAAACTTCGCCAGAAGGCTGGATCTCTGAAAAATTCCGTACACGAAAAAGATAACTGACTTTGAAAAACCGGGAAAAATGAACTTCTTGTTTCGAGTAAATGGATCAATGCATCAATATCCTTCAAATGGTTTTTATCAATTAATGCTTCAATCTGGTGCATTAAGGATGTGGCTGCGTATTTTCTCAAATCAAAGTCATAGAGAGAAGTGGTAATTTGATTAAGTTTTCTTAAACCTAATATTCCTATTTTTAATCCTTCACCGTTATGTGGTTTCATTAAGGTTATCTTTTGGGGGTGAATGCAGCAAATATATTAAATTAATGTTTGCATAATTTATGTGTAAAACTACTTCGGATTTAATTGAAACCAATGGAAGGAGTTTTAATAAAATAATTTTCCAACACTGTAATCTTAATTTTATCTTTGCAGCCAAACTACCGCGGCTTTTTCCGGTAGAAGAATAGCAGGTAAATCCTTTGAGAAAAGTTATTAACCAAAACGATTTTATGAATTTATGAAAGCTTCTGTAGAATTAAGTATGTATCCGCTGGGACGAGAATTTATCCCTGATATCAAGGAATTTATTGAAAGTTTAAAAAAGAATGAACAGATCATTGTGGAGGTAAATGGTATGAGCACTCAAATATTTGGCGAATACCGCACAATCATGCATACCTTAACGGATGAAATTGAAAAATCCTTCTTAAAGCATGGTAAAAGCGTTTTTGTAATGAAGATCATTAATGCCTTTCTGCAGGAAAAATAAAAACATAAGCGTGAAGTGGTAAAAAAAATTGCTATCACCGGCCCTGAATCAACGGGTAAATCAATTTTGACAAAAAAACTGGCAGAACACTTTCAAACGGTTTATGTGCCCGAGTTTGCTCGTGTTTATATTGATAGTTTATCACGGCCTTATAACCAGGACGACATACTTCATGTTGCTGAATATCAGCTTATAAACGAAAGAAAAGCTATTGTTAATGCAAACCGGTTTCTGTTTTGCGATACCGAATTGATAGTTACCAAAATCTGGAGCCTTCATAAATACAACGATTGTCATCCATGGATTCTTGAACAAATTGAAAAAAACCGATATGATCTTTTCCTGTTATGCGATGTAGATCTTCCGTGGGAGTACGATGTTCAGCGTGAGCATCCGCATTTGAGAAAGTACTTCTTTGACTGGTACAAAAATGAATTGGAGATATACGGATTTCCATATAAGGTGGTTTCTGGACAAGGGATACAAAGAATACAGAATGCAACGGACTTAATAAATGACTTTTTCAGCACTGGTAATGACTGATCTAAAACTATTCAGGCAATATGCCCATTTGCATTTTATTGTTGTTCTACTGGGATTTACTGCCATCCTGGGGGCAATTATTACAATAGATGCTATTCCTCTGGTTTGGTTGCGAATGTTTTTTGCAGCCATCGGTCTGTTTATTTATCTCAGGTTTAAAGGAATTAAAACCTGGTTACCACTTAAAGATCAATTGCATCTTTACCTGATAGGGTTGCTGGTTGCCCTGCACTGGATCACATTTTTTCACGCCATTAAAGTTTCGAATGTATCAGTCACTCTGGGTGTATTTGCTTCTACCACGCTATTTACGAGTTTTCTGGAACCCTTTCTGCAAAAAAGAAAAATCCTTTGGCTTGAAGTTCTTATCGGACTTGTCATTATTATGGGTATATATCTTATTTTTCAGTATGAGATGGAATATGTAGAGGGAATTCTTTTCTCACTCTTATCGGCCTTTCTTAACGGTTTGTTTGTAGTGCTCAACCGAAATATCAGTCGAAGATGGAATCCTGCTCTCATAAGCTTTTACGAAATGATCGGTGGATTTGCAGGAATAACCGTGTTTCTGATTATTGCCGGTACTATGTCGTTTCATTTATCCGGTATGACACTTCAGGATCTGATATGGATACTGGTGCTTAGCTTTTTGTGCACATCATATGCTTTTGCAGCAATTGTGGAGATCATGAAAGAATTAACGGCTTATTCAGTGGTGCTGGCTGTAAATCTTGAACCGGTTTACGGCATTTTTCTGGCTTTCCTTATATTCGGTGAAACAGAAAGAATGTCAGGAGGTTTTTATATAGGAACGTTAATTATTTTACTTTCAGTGTTTTCCTATCCATACCTAAAGCGAAAGTTTAGCTTTAAGAAGTTCTGAAACATCCTTACTGGCACACGCCACAAAACCTGGATTCTTTAAAGTTTTCTTGTTATAACGAAGGTCTGAACCATCGGGCCATGTAAATAAATCTCCACCTGCGGCAAGCAACAATGCATGACCTGCAGCCGTATCCCATTCCCATATATGATCGTTTCGCAGGTAAAAATGTGCTTTTCCTTCGGACACCAAACCAAATTTAAGTGCACTTCCGGCATGGATAGTTTCCAGATTATGCTGGTTTCCAAATAATTTTTCGATAATCTCAGTATTTCCCCGGTCATTGTGCGAACGGCTTGCCACAAGTATCCTTTTTTTATCAGGTACTTCGGGTATAAGTTTCGGTAAGTATTTATCGGGATTCGAAAAATTAATTTCAGATAATGTTTCAGCTTTTCTCAGATCAGGAATTTTAAATGCTCCTGTATTTTGAATCCCCAGATATCCGAAATTTAATGCCGGTGCCGTAACAATACCCAAAACAGGTTTTAAATTATGTATTAGTGCAATATTGACTGTAAACTCATCATTTCGGTTCACAAACTCTTTGGTGCCGTCCAATGGATCAACCAGCCAGAAGTATTCCCATGATTTTCTCTCTGAATAACCGGGAAGGGGTTTTTCTTCACTGATTATCGGAATACTGAATTTGCTAAGTGCGTTTATGATGATTTCATTAGCCAAACGATCGGCAAGGGTAAGGGGTGAGCCATCTGCCTTCAACTCTGTTTTAAAATCCTTTCTGTAAACATTCATGATTACCCTGCCGGCATCATGTGCAGCCCTGTAAGCAGTATAAACAATACTGTTATCAATAGTCAAATCCGGAAAGTTTAATATTAGAATACTCACAAATATACTGTTTTGATAAGAATCAACCGTTTTCTTTTTAATCTGCAGATTTTAGAAAAATTAAGCAGGATCAGATTTCCGGTTTAAAACATTTATGAAGCATTCTTGTTTATTCATTGTTTTTCAACTGCCAATGTAAATTTAATAAATTAAGTTCCATTCAAATCCATAAAATCATGCAAACAAAAAATACCGGCTTAATTTCTTTTACGCTTATTATGTTTTCGCTTTTGTTTATTTCCGGGCCACTACTGGCCGATCATCATAAGTCTTTACACGATTTTAAAGTGAAAGATATTTACGGAGATGAATTTGATCTTTCTCTGCTAAAGGGCAAAAAGGTTATGATTGTTAATACGGCTTCCAAATGTGGGTTAACACCACAATTTGAATCATTGGAGAAACTTTATCGTACCTACTCATCTGAAAACTTTGTTATTATCGGTTTTCCTGCCAATAACTTTATGAATCAGGAGCCCGGAACCAACGAAGAGATCATTACGTTCTGCGAAGAAAACTATGGGGTTACATTTCCAATGATGTCCAAAATTTCAGTAAAAGGAGATGATATTCATCCTTTATATCAATGGCTTACCCAAAAAGAGAAAAATGGGGTAACCGACTCCGAAATTGCCTGGAATTTCCAGAAATATCTTATTGATGAAGATGGAAACCTGGTGAAATATTTTTCACCCCGGCAAGATCCGCTTTCTGAAGAAATTGTAAGCTGGATAGAAGGTTAGTAGAAATAAATTTAACTTTTTAAACCCGCCTGACACCCATATTTGTCAGGCGGGTTTTGTTATTTATTCCCAAAAGTTCCCGGGCTTCATAAAATCGAGTATTTTTGTAAGTTTAGTTAGTGATTCACGGTATTGATTTTTTCGGATTTAATTATGAGCAATAACTTTGGCAGTAAAATACTTGTGTTCGCTATCACTGAAAATGCGGTGCTGGGTTTTCTCATAGAGCCATTTGTTGTAAGCATAAGCACCAAAGGACAGTTTGGTTATGATTTCAAGAAAGTAACAAAAAATAACTGCCGTGATTACATTGATAGCTTAACACCTGAAGAAACTGCTCTTGTTGATTTAATGGATAAATACAATGACGAAAACCTTCAGAAGCGTTTTAATCCTGCCCGCATTAAAACACGTACATTTTTTGATGATCTGAAACCAGAATATGTTAAAAATCATATCAGACCCTTTATTGACAAGGTTTTATATGACACTGTGGCTTTGATGATAAAATACCGCATTAAATTATATTTTAAAGGCGGCAGTACTGAGAGAATTAAGGAAAAGCCTTTAAAGCTAAATGCAGAAACTGCAGATGCCTGTTTCCATTTCGAGAAATTACCTGACAGAACACTTTATAAATTGCAGATAAGATTGAATGAAAATGACCTGGTTCTCTTCAACAGCAAAGCTATACTGATTGCCGAAAAACCTTGTTTGCTTTTACTTAATAATGAAATATTCAGGTTTCATCCTGATCTGAATGGGAAAATGCTGGAACCTTTTATCAGGAAAGAGTTTCTTGAAGTACCTCAAGCTTCAGAAAAACAGTTTTATAAAATATTTGTACTGAAAAGCATTCTAAACCATTCTTATACCGCAAATGGATTTGAAGTAAAAGAATCTGATAAAAAACCCACACCGGTTCTCAAAGTTGAGGAACACTGGCAGGGTGACATAATGCTTGCTCTATATTTCAGGTATGACAATGGTCTGGAGTTTTACCATGGGGATGGTATCCGGTCGGATGTCAGGTTCATTGACCAATGGCCCAGGTTTCATTTTGAAAAGGTATTAAGGAATTTTGAGTATGAGACTGAGATTTCAGAATTTCTCAAAAATCTCGGGCTTGAGAAAAAGGATGGGCCATTTATGTCTTTGGGAATTTCATATAAGGCACAGGCAATTGATGGTGTTCTTAAAAGAAAAGAGCAAACTCACATGTTAATTGACTGGATGAATGATTATTATAAAAGTCTTGAAGATAAAGGGTTTATCCTTGAAAAGGAAATTTCACATAGAAGGTATTATTCAGGTGTTTCAGAACTCAAACTGGAGCCTGAAGAAAAACATGATTGGTTTGATCTTACTGGTAAAGTAAGATTTGGTGAGTTTGAAATACCTTTTATAAGCCTTAGAGATAATATTCTTGAAGGAGAGAGAGAATTTGTTTTGCCGGATGGAAGTACTGCACTCATTCCAAAAGAATGGATGAGTATGTTTCATGATATTTTGAAGTTTGCTCATAAGAAAGGAAATCATTTACAGGTTAAAAAATATCATTATTCCCTGCTTTCAAAGCTTGACGATCATGGAATCAGAATACCTGCATTTGACGGTTCAGGCGTAAAAGAAGACTACCCGTTACCTAAACTTGAAAACGTGGAAATGCGTCCCTACCAGGTGGCCGGTTACAACTGGTTAATGTTTCTGAAAAATAATAATCTGGGGGGGTGTCTTGCTGATGATATGGGGCTGGGTAAAACCCTTCAGGCACTGGCTTTGCTATCGAAAGTACATCTGGATGACAAGATAATTAATCCCGATTCAGTCCATTATGAATCGGAAGATCCTTCAGCTGGTATGCAATTGGGATTGTTTGATTCACATAAAAAAAACGTATCTGAAACCATACCAGGCAAGTGCTCTTTGATTGTAATGCCCCTTTCACTGATTCATAACTGGATGGAGGAAATCAGAAAATTTGCCCCCAACCTTAGAGTTTTTCAACATACCGGCACCAGCAGACCTGCTCATATCGGGATATTCCGCAATTATGACCTTGTTCTTACCACCTATGGTACTGTAAGAAACGATATTGAAATGCTGAAAAATTTTTATTTCAGTTATGTGATACTGGATGAGAGCCAGATCATTAAAAATGCTTCATCCAAAATCTTCTCTGCAATGAAAAACCTGCAAAGTGAACACCGTCTTGTTCTTTCAGGTACGCCTGTTGAAAACTCACTTACAGATCTCTGGTCGCAATTTTCTTTTATAAACCCCGGTATGCTGGGCAGCCTGAATTTTTTCAGAAACGAGTTTGTTATTCCCATTGAGAAGAAACAGGATGAAAAGGCTGCGCAGAAGTTGCAAAAACTCATCCGCCCTTTCATATTAAGAAGAACCAAAAGTCAGGTTGCAAAGGAATTGCCTGACCTTATTGAAAAAGTGCACTACTGCGAAATGACCCCTGAACAGGAAAGCTACTACGAAACCAAAAAATCGGAGATCAGAAATGCTATACTTAAAGGGGTTGATGAACGGGGACTGGATAAAACCCGGTTTGTGGTTCTAAGTGGATTAACACGTTTAAGACTAATTGCAAATCACCCTTCTATTGTCGATCAGGATTATGATGAGTTGTCAGGCAAGTATACCGAAATTATCCGAAGTATTGAAAAGCTTATGGCAGAGGATCATAAAGTGCTCATATACTCTCAGTTTGTAAAACACCTGAATCTTTTTAAGAGCTATTTTGACCAAAATAATCTTGTTTACAGTATGCTTACCGGAAATGTTCCGGAAAAGGACAGAAAGCATGTAATTAATGATTTCCAGACCAGGTCAGAAAATAAACTCTTTTTAATTTCACTAAAAGCAGGTGGAGTGGGTCTTAACCTAACCGGAGCCGACTATGTTTTTGTGCTTGACCCATGGTGGAACCCGGCGGTGGAGGATCAGGCCATAAACAGGGCACATCGTATTGGTCAGATTAAAAATGTTTTTGTTTATAAGTTCATTACACGTAAAACTGTTGAAGAAAAAATACTGAAACTCCAGAAGAAAAAATCACACCTCGCCGGTATGTTTATCAATCAGAATAATCCTTTAAAGTCTCTTTCCTTTTCGGAGCTTCAGGAGTTGATATAAAAAAAGCTTTCCCTCAATGGAAAAGCTTTTAAAGATTTTGAACACACCAAAATTAATCAGACATCAATATTGGCATATTTGGCGTTTTTCTCAATAAATTCGCGCCGCGGAGGTACTTCATCGCCCATGAGCATGGAGAATGTACGATTTGCTTCGGCTGCATTTACAATATCTACTTGTCTTAGTTTCCGAAATTCAGGATTCATTGTGGTGTCCCAGAGTTGTTCTGCATTCATTTCACCCAAACCCTTATATCTCTGGAAGCTGATGCCTGAATCCTTCCCGTTTTTGCTCATTTCTGCAATTACAGCTTTCCTTTCATCATCACTCCAGGCATAAACTTCTTCACGTCCTTTTTTAACAAGGAATAGTGGAGGAGTGGCTATGTAAACATGTCCTTTTTCAATCAATTCACGCATATAACGAAAGAAGAAAGTAAGAATTAATGTGGCAATGTGACTACCATCCACATCGGCATCTGTCATAATAATTACCTTATGATAGCGAAGCTTTTCTATATTGAGTGCTTTAGAGTCTTCGGCAGTACCAACAGTAACTCCCAGTGCTGTATAAATGGTTTTGATCTCTTCATTTTCAAAGATTCTGTGTGGCATTGCTTTTTCTACATTCAGGATTTTTCCCCTTAAGGGAAGAATAGCCTGGAATTTTCTTTCACGGCCCTGTTTTGCTGTACCACCCGCAGAGTCACCCTCAACGAGATATATCTCGCAAAGCTCAGGATTTTTCTCTGAACAATCAGAAAGTTTACCGGGAAGTCCACCTGATGTTAAAACACTTTTACGTTGCACCAGCTCTCTTGCCTTGCGTGCAGCATGACGTGCCGTGGCAGCAAGTATTACTTTATTTACAATTGTTCTGGCTTCCTTGGGATGCTCTTCCAGATAGTAGCTGAGCATTTCGCTAACAGCCTGATCGACAGCACCGGCAACTTCAGAGTTTCCCAGTTTGGTTTTGGTTTGTCCTTCAAACTGGGGTTCGGCAACCTTTACAGAAATTACAGCAGACAAACCTTCGCGAAAATCATCACCACTGATATCAAATTTAAGTTTGGAAAGCATTCCTGATTTTTCAGCGTAGCTCTTAAGGGTACGTGTCAAGGCTCTTCTGAAACCGGCCAGGTGGGTACCACCTTCAATGGTGTTGATGTTGTTTACATAAGATTGCACATTCTCTGCAAAAGATGAGTTATATTGCATGGCAACTTCAACAGGTGTACCCGCTTTTTCTCCATCCATATATATGGGCTCATCAATAAGTTTTTCGCGGGTATCATCAAGATATTGAACGAACTCCTTCAAGCCTTCTTTAGAGAAAAATTCTTCATACAAGAAGCCGCCATTTTCATCGCTAACGCGTCTATCTGTAATGGTAAGAGTTACACCTTTATTAAGGAAAGAGAGCTCTCTTAATCTATTTGACAGTATAGTATAGCTAAAATCTGTTTCTGTAAAAATGGTATCGTCAGGTAGAAAAGTAACTTCTGTGCCCCTGTGGGTGGTTTCTCCATTTACCTGTCTAACCTGGTATAATGGCTTACCCTTACTGTATTCCTGCTGCCATATTTCGTTATTTCTGTAAACTGTAACTTTCATTTGAACAGAAAGCGCATTTACGCAGCTGACACCCACACCGTGCAAACCTCCGGAAACCTTATAAGAATCCTTATCAAATTTACCTCCGGCATGTAGCACTGTCATTACCACTTCAAGCGCACTACGGCCTTCTTTTTCATGTATATCGATAGGAATACCGCGGCCATTATCAAGTACAGTAACAGATCCATCTTCATTGATTGTTAAATCAATTTTGTCGCAATAGCCACCCATTGCTTCATCAATTGAATTGTCAAGTACTTCATATACAAGGTGATGAAGACCTTTAGTGCTTATATCGCCAATGTACATGGCGGGTCTTTTTCTAACTGCCTCCAGTCCTTCCAAAACCTGGATACTGGTAGCGTCATAATTCATCTGTTTTACAATATTTTCCTTTTTATCTTCGCTCATATTTTTATAACGTTCTGAATAACCCACAAAGATAAGCTTTTTTAACGGTTTCAGGGCGCCAAAGTCTCCTAAATATCGCCATTTTATCAACACTTATTCGTATTTTTAAACTATTGAATTACAATGCGTTAAAATGATTTCAACACTTTGTTGAAAACTCGTTTTTTGAAGGGAGAAATTCATATCGTAAAACCGGTGTTTTTTCCATAAAAAAAAGCCCGCAAAACGGGCTTTTTTTAACTCAAACTGGGAAATATTCGGTGATGATTTCTGGTTTAAAATGCATAACTTACTCCACCTATCAGGTTAAACCCTTGCGATGGATAGTTATACCATCTTTCCAGGGGTCTGTTCTGAACATTATTCATGTTTAGAAATACCGAAAGAATTTTAGTATACCGATATTCAATACCAAAGTTTAAATCAACATGAAATCCATGAATTTCTCTTCTTGATACATTTCCTTCATCATCGAAAATTCTTGCGTAAGTTGAGTTGCGTGCAAAAGCTCCGGCACTCAGGATAATTTTATCCTGCATATTGTATTTTGCCGAAAGGCTTAGCTTTAAGGTTGGCATATGCCATGCTTCGAGTTCATTTTCAAGAGTGTATTCAAAATAATCGGCTCCCATTCGTAATTTTAGCCTTTCTCCCACATTACTAAATAGCTCAGCACGGAAATTGAACATACGCATATCATCATAAATGATCTGAAACTGATTATTCAGAATCTGAGCTGTGTCGGTAACAAACAGGGCGAAATTTTCCCATGAGCTGGTTGAAACGGAAAAATTAAATGATGCAAACGAGCTGATTGAACCTTTGAAACCACCTCTCAGCTCATGTTTTTTGTTAGTAAACGCAAGGGGACTGTTTGTATTAACAAAAGGATTTACCATGCTGATATCCCGCAAAGTTTGTTTCTGCAGTTCACCATCCAATGTTGCGTAAACAAAAAGCAGGTCGTTGATCAGGCTTAGCTCGGCACCTGCAATGGGATAGAACCTGGCGTGGCCGGTTGAATCAAGTTGAAAGGATGCATTTAAGCCTACCCAAAAGTTAAAGTCTGCGATTTGCGCTCTGATACTTGGGGCAATTTTTATAAGCCCGGAATTGATAGTATCGGTGGCTGTTTTATTGTGAAAATAATCGGTTCCGAAATCCAGTTGAAAGCTTTGATTGTCTGCAAAACCAAGCGGATCTTCCTTCATGCTTTTTTCAAGAGTGGTTGTGAATTCAAGTCTGTGCTCTGTGGCATCGTATCTGTCGGTTAGATAATGATACTTCAGATTCAGATTATGCTGCAGCATGGTTTGATCAAGATAATTGCTTCTGAAGCCAATTGCAGGAGAAATATAGTGGAAAACCTGTCTGATATCTTTGTTGGATAATTCATCGATATACTGCAGCATTTCCAGGTCTTCGGTAAAATCATCACGCCTGAAACCATAGTAATGCATCATGTTGCGCTCATAATTCAGATCGCCACCGATAATATGATTACGCAGAAACCTTTTTCCGTTAAGACTAATTTTGTTATCGGAATAACCGCTATGGCCATAATCATCGATTCCGCCACCTGACGAAATATGCCTTAGGTGCACCCCATAAGCATATTCATTTGAGCGTAGTGAGTTATAAAAAACTTCTCCGTAAGGTGTTGAATAGTTACCCAATCCGGCTTTCACAAAACCGTTATACAGTTTTGCAAGAGGTTCTCCACGCATGCGCGCAGGACTAAGTGGTTCAACCGAGAATCTTGTTGGAATCTGCACCGGATTGATGCTGTAATCAAATGATATATCAATCTGCAAGGTGTCATCAAGACGGGGATTGAAATTCACTTTAAACGCATCCGAGATGGTAGGTTCATAGGGAGCAATAACCTTAATCTCATCAAAGTCCAGTTGCTGGGCATATAAACTTCTGGCTGGCATTACCAGAAAGAATAACAAACCGGCATAAATAATGCTGTGAACTGAAAATATCTTTTGCATATATCTTGGTATTTAGCTTTTTCTGAAATGATTAAAAAATTTCCGTATTACTGCCCGGACGGGTTCTGAAGTCAATCTCCAGCGGATCGGGTTCTTCTGTCTGATCTCCTGATCGTTCCTGTCTGTCAATTTCCCCAAGTTTTCGAATGGCTTCCATTCTGAGATCTTCACCTTCATAGTTTTCAATGATACTCTCCAGGGTGCTTCTTGCCTGGAAAACATTATCCTGTTCCAGGTAATTGTCAGCAAGCAAAATAAAGATTCTCGCAAGCCAGTAATCGTAAGGTGTCAGGAAGTTTATATATTCAAAAATGAGTTCTTCGCATTTATCATAGTTTCCTCTCCGGTATTCAATAAGGGCAAGGTTATATTTGGCTTCGGCAGCCAGGACATTTTCGGCAATGCGGTTGGTAATGCTGAAATGTTCCCTTGCCAGTTCCATATT
>SL_3KL_010_SEDDRAFT_10000427_pt1 | contig 34293 bp, 36 predicted proteins | sample SodLakKL_010_SED_2_FD_10381 | JGI IMG/M metagenome (IMG submission 10381) | reverse complement strand
GCCCTGGAAGCGCTGGCTGAGGAGGAGCGGGAGTGGGCGGCGCGACAGGGTCGTCAGGCGGCGGAGGCGGAGCGGAAGGCCCTGTCCAACGGTCGAGTCGCGGTACCGTCCAGAGACTCAGCGGTGGAGGAGGAGATCCGGGAACTCCGAAACAGCCTGAAGGAAGGTCTGATCTGCCGGGAATGCGGACATCCGAATCCGGCGGGTAGCCGGTTCTGTTCCGCCTGCGGGAGTGCGCTGGCAGCCGCCCCCCCCGTGGCGCCGTCCGGCTCTCCCGCCGGATCATCCTGAGCTCTTGGCCAGGAATGAGGTTGGACCCACACTGTCGCCACCTCTCCTGGAGGCCCGGGACCTGAGCCGGACCTTCGGAGCGGTCCGTGCGGTGGACCGGGTTTCCTTTTCGCTCGCCTCCGGCGAACTCCTCACCATTCTGGGGCCCAATGGGGCGGGGAAGAGTACCCTGCTGGGCATGCTGGGAGGGGCCCTCCGTCCGGACGATGGCGAGATCCACTTCCGGGGCGAGATTCGCGATCCNGGGGAAACGGCGTGGCGCAGGGAGATCGGTGTTCTCTCTCACCGCACCTTTCTCTACGGACCCCTCACCGCCCGGGAGAACCTCACCTTCTATGGCCGGCTCTACGGGTTGGACGGGCTTGGCGAGAGGGTGACGACCGCCCTGGCGGATGTGGGCCTCGCTCCCCACGCGGATCGCCAGGCGCGCGGCTTCTCCCGAGGGATGCGGCAGCGATTGGCGCTGGCACGGACCCTTCTCCACGATCCGGCCCTGGTACTCCTGGACGAGCCCTTTACCGGCTTGGACATCCACGCCTCGGCCCTGCTGCGGGATGTCCTGGTCCGACTTCGGGATGGAGCCCGGACCGTTGTGCTGGTGACCCACAACCTGGCCGAGGGGTTGGCACTGGCCGACCGCGTCGCCATCCAGGCGCGGGGGCGCTTCGTCTTCCTGGGAGACCGGAGCGAGTTTCCGGCTGAGGGAGAAGAGCGCTTCTACCGGGAGTTGGTGGAGGTGACGGCCTCGTGAGGGAGTACTTCGGCCAGATCTGGGCCATTGCCGCCAAGGACCTCCGGGTGGAGCTCAGGACCCGGGAACGCGTGGCGGCCATGGGCGCCTTCGTGGTGCTCACTGCGATCCTGTTCAATTATGCGGTGGACCGGACCGTGGTGCACCCCCGGGAGCTGGCGGCGGGGATGATCTGGATCGTGATCTCCCTGGCGGGTCTCCTGGGCCTGGGGCGGACCTTCGAGCTGGAAAAGGAGGATGGGGCCTTGGATGGCCTCCTGGTGGCGCCGGTTCCCCGGGACGCACTCTACCTGGGCAAGGTGCTGGCCAATGCCGTCCTTCTGGTGGGCGTCACGGCCCTCACCGTGGCCGTCTTCGCCCTCTTCTTCCAGGTGCGGATCCCAGGGAACCCCCTGCCATTGGCCGGGGTCCTCCTGACGGGGACGGTGGGCTTCGTGGCCCTGGGCACACTCTTCAGCGGAATCACCGCGGGCACCCGGATGGGCGACACGCTTCTTCCCATCCTCCTCTTCCCGTTGCTGGTTCCGCTCATCACCTTTGGGGCGGCCGCTACCGACGATCTCCTGGCGGGGCTCCCGCCCGGGGAATCGGCGTATAGCCTGAGGGTCCTGGCCGCCTTCACCCTGGTGGCGCTGACCGCCGGGGTGGGGCTCTTTCGATTCATTGTGGAGGATTGACCGAGATGTCGCTTCGCACGGTGCGGTGGGCGGGAGTCGTTCTGGGCTTCCTGGGGGTGGCGTTGACCATCCTCTTCCACTGGCAGGTGTTCTTCTGGGTCCCCACGGAGGCCAGCATGGGGATCGTCCAGCGGATCTTCTACATCCACCTTCCGGCTGCCTGGGTGGGGTTCTTCGCCTTCGGACTCGTGGCGCTCTGCAGCGCCGTCTACCTGTGGCTCGGTGAAGAGAAGCTGGATCACGCCGCCCGCGCCGCAGCCGAGGGCGGGATGATCTTCACCACCATCGTCCTCACCTCCGGGCCACTGTGGGCACGGCTGGCGTGGGGAACCTGGTGGACGTGGGAGCCTCGACTGACGTTGACACTCCTCCTCTGGTTCATCTACCTGGGCTACTTCCTGGTCCGCAGTTCCACGGACAACCTGGACCGGGGCCGTAAGTTCGCGGCGGTGGTGGGAGTGGTGGGCGCCCTGAACATTCCGCTCATCCACATGAGCGTCTACTGGTTCCGCTCCCTGCATCCCCAGCCCGTGGTGGCCCGGGTCGACGGTCCCCAGCTCCACCCGGACATGGCTACCACCGTGTTCACGGCCCTGGGGGCCTGGACCCTGGTATTCCTGTCGCTCTTCCTCTTCCGGTACGCCGCCGCCCGGTTGGAAGCCTACGCGGACAGGGTGGAGGCGGCGCGCCTCGACCCATCCCGGTCTCCGACTCCCGAAGGAGCCATCGTTCCGTGACGATGCGCCTCTCCTCGCCGCCCCCGATTCCGTCTCCGACACCGCACTCTCCATGAGCATTCTCCGAGTCTTGCTTCCCGTCGTGGTTCTGGCTCTCGTCCTGGTTGTGCCCGAGGTTCTCCACGCCCAGGCTGCCGGTGCGGCACCGGGCCGGCAGATGCGCCACTTCTGGCACGTCTTCATTGCCTACGGTATCGCGTGGGCCCTGGTCTTCGGATGGGGCGTGGCCATTGCCCGCCGGATTGCCCGGGTCGAAGAACGGCTCAAGGGGTAGTCGACGGTGATCGACCTCCTGAGCGATACCGTCACCCGTCCCACCCCGGCCATGCGCCAGGCCATGGCCGGGGCCGAGGTGGGCGATGACTGCTTCGGAGAGGATCCCACCGTCCGACGTCTCGAGGATCGGGTGGCCGAACTTCTGGGGAAGGAGCGGGCCCTCTTCCTTCCCTCGGGAATCATGGCCAATCAGTGCGGGATCCTGGCCCAGACCCGTCCCGGGGATGAGGTGCTGCTGGAGGCCCGGGCCCACCTCCTCCACTACGAGGAGAGCTCGCTGGCCGTCCACGGAGGCCTCCTGACCAGGTCGGTCCCTGCCGCCCGGGGATTGCTGGAGCCGGATGAACTCAGGGCGGCCCTTCGTCCTCCCTCGCCCTTCCATCCCCGCACCGCCCTCCTGGCGCTGGAAAACACCCACCTGGACTCCGGGGGGCGGGTCATGACACCGGAGCGAACGGCCGAACTGGCCGGGGCGGCGAGGGAGTCGGGGCTGGCCATTCACCTGGACGGTGCTCGGCTGTGGAATGCGGCGGCGGCGCTGAAGGTGTCGCCGTCGCGTCTTGTTGAGCCCGTGGATACCGTCATGACCTGCCTGTCCAAGGGGCTGGGGGCGCCGGTGGGCTCCATGCTGGCGGGTTCCGGACCGGTCATGGAGCGGGCCTGGCGGATCCGCCGCCGGCTCGGTGGCCAGATGCGACAGGCGGGGATCCTGGCGGCGGCGGGGCTGCATGCCCTGGAACACCATCTCCCCAGGCTCCCGGAGGATCACCACCGGGCCCGCCGGCTCGGAGAGCGGCTCGCCATGCTCCCCGGGGTGGCTGTGGTGAGCCCTGAAACCAACATCCTCAGGTGAGCCCTGAAACCAACATCCTCATGCTGGACGTGGCCGGGACGGGCCGGACCGTTCCGGAGCTTCTGACCGGTCTTCAGGCCCGCGGCGTGCGCATGGGGCCCTTCGGAGGGAGCCGGATCCGGGCGGTGCTGCACCAGGAGGTGGCCGACGCCGATCTGGCGGTGGTGGAGTCGGCGTTCGCCTCCATTCTTGGCCGGACGAGCCTCACTTCCTCCGCGTACTGAAGAGCCAGCCCCGCCGGATGGTGCGGGGCTCTTCCACCGAGATGAAGGCGTCCGGGTCTTCGGCTTCGACTGTGGCGACGACGCGGTTGATCTGCCGCCGCTTCACCAGGGTCAGGAGAAGCTCGACGCGGCCCTCCCGCCCGTATCCGGAAAACTCGGTTACGCCGAAGCCCTCGTGCCTCAGCGCGTTGGCCACATCCTCTCCGGCGTTCCGCGAGATGACCCGGACCGAGGCCAGGCCCATGGCCAGCTTCCCTTCGACCCAGAGGCCCACCAGGTTGCCGCTGGCGAATCCGCCGGCGTACCCCAGAATGTGCCAGATGGAGTGGAGGTTCTGGATGGCCGTTCCGACGGCCAGCACCCAGATGGCCGCTTCGAAGAACCCGATGAAGGGGACGATGGCGCGCTGGTTTCGCATGACCAGGAGCATCCGCATGGTGGCCAGCGTCACATCCACGATGCGGAGGCCGAAAATGAGGATGGGGCCCCAGGGTCCGGCGAAGAGTTCCGTCATGAGGCAGCGTCAAGGAGGGAGGGGGGGACGTCGGTGATGCGATCCACATCCACGCGCATGGTGAGGGTCCGTACCCTGAGACCGGCCGACCGGGCACGCTCCAGGGTGGTCTCCATGACCTGGGAGGTGCTCCACGGCACGTCCCGGAAGAGGGTGGGCTCCAGGCGATTCATGGCCAGGAGATAGTAGCCGCCATCCCGAGCCGGGCCCAGCACCAGATCGGCGTGGTTCAGTTCCCGGAACGCCTCCTCCACCACCTCCCTCCCCACGTCCGGGGTGTCCGTTCCCACCAGGCAGACCCGGGGAGCTTCCCTGAAGGCCGTCGCCGCCGCCACCTCCATGCGCCGTCCCAGGTCCCCTGGACTCTGGGGGTGGAACTCCAGGTCCCGGCATCCCAGCCACTGAACCATCTCGTCTCGAGCATCTGCGGGGGCGAAGCAGATCCGCGTCCGGTAGGGGCCCCCGCGGAGCCCTTCCACCACCGACCGTCCCATGTGGCGATAGAGGGCCGCCGCCGCATCGTCCCCCAGGTCGGCCGCCAGCCGCGTCTTCACCTGGCCCGGGCGAGGGGCCTTGGCGAAGACGAGGACCACGGGCGAAGGGAGGTCCGGCCTGGATGGGTGACTGCCGGGATCGGCCGCCCCTGTGGACGAGGTGTGGCCTTCGGTGGGCGTAGGGTGGTGGGGCGGGTAGAGGGGGGCGAGGCGGTGGGCGGGGACGCCCAGGCGGTACAGACCGATGAGGGCCGTATTCCGAAGCCATCCCCGAAGCACCCCGGAGCGCCGATATCGCCTCCCGCTGGTGACCACTGGTGCCCCGATCCGATGGATCCCACCGGTCCGCCTCAGGCGAAGGACCATTTCCACATCTTCCATGATGGGCAGGGGAGGGAACCCGCCCACCGCTTCCCATCGCCGGCGAGAGACCAGGAGGCCCTGGTCGCCGTAGGCCATGCCCGTGAGGGCTTCCCGGAGTCGCTGACCCGTCTCGATGAAGGTCCACCANGGCCCCCTGGCATCGAGGCGGAATGCGAAATGGGCCGCTTCGTCATCGGTGGGGGACTCGAGCCACTCCCTGAGCGCGTTCCGGGTCCCCGAAGGGATCCGGGAGTCGGCGTGGACGAAGAGGAGCCAGGGAGTGGAGAGCGCCACGGCCCCCACGTTCATCTGGGCCGCTCGCCCCCGGGGAGCCCGTACCACCTCGGCACCCGACTCCCGGGCGATTCGCCGGGTACCATCCCCGGACCCACCGTCGGCGACCACGATCCGAGGGGGGGGCTCGATCCGTTGCAGATCCCGGAGGAGGGCCGGAAGGGCTCCGGCCTCGTTCAGGGTCGGAATGACCACACCCAGTCCCCCGCGGTCCGGTCCTGCCGCCGAGGAAGGCGAAGCTGTCACCTTGTCACATCGTTCAAGGTCCAATCGTATTCGAAGAACTGCACCTGGGTGTCGGGGCGAAGGACCACCGCCGCTTGATCGGCCGGAAGATATTCGGCAAAGAAGGCCTTGAGCCCCTCCGCTCCGCCGAAATCCCCCGAATACCAGTCCAGGACACGATTCAGACGTAGTACGGCCGGCTCGCCCGGCTCGATCCGGAAGTGCTCGTCGCCGGCCATGAGGTGCCGAACCGCCCGATCCAACTCCTCGTCCAGTGTGGCGGCCTCATAGGCCATGGGCCACAGGACGGGGCAGCTTCGTGCGGCACAGTTCACAGCGAAGTGGATCCGGGGCTCGTCGAACCTCGGCCGGATGATCTCGTGCTCGATCTCGTCCTGGGAACGATCCCTGCCGGCGACGTGGCAGTGGTTCCGGGTGAAGACATCCCGGATCTGCCACACCGAGTTGTCCGGGTACCCGGCCACGCGGTTGCGCAAACCTCCGAAGAGTCCCACCCCGCCCGCCTCGATGGGATAGTGGTCGATGACGAGTTGCAGCATACATGCGTTGTACGCGTTGATCCAGAAGGCCAACTGCTCATCACGGGACGTTTCCTCCAGCGTGGCCTCGGAAACGGCGCCCAACCGGGCAATGTAGTCGTCGAGGCCCGCACGATCGTCCTGGAGCGCCTGGTAGTCCACCAGTGGCATCTGCACGACCCGGTCGAGGACCCGGGTGAAGTCGCCGTGGTCGCGGAGGTCCGCAGGGTGGCCGTCGGAGGCCGATTCCGGACTGCCGTCGGAGCCGACGGTGCCCATCAGGACCGCCAGGGCCACGAGTGCGGTGGCCAGAATGCCTGTGAGAATCAGGGGACGGCGTGGAAGGGTGCGGCGCATAGGGCGTGAGGGGTGACGGGGAGACGACTGGTAATCCGTGCGGCACGCCGAGGTGGTACACGCGGATCGGGCACGGAGTTCGGCGGGTGAGTTCCGGCGCGGGGGCACGACCGCTCCCAATTCCCCAGCGTGGCCCGCTCCCCTACCTCAGCCGAATCCCCAGCGTCACTTCGGGGTTCCAGGGACTCGATACGCTTTCCGGGGGCTCGACGTCTCTTCGTGGAGTGGCGAGGGCAGGCGACCCGCCTGGCCATTCCCCGGTCCCGCCGGGGCATCTACCTTCAGCCTGCCTTCTGGAGGGACTACGCCCGGGCCGGATCGCAGCTCCGGCCTTTCGTATTATCTTCGGGAACTCTAGTATTGGACGACGGCAACGATTCTCCCGGATCCGAGCCCCTTCTGCAACCTGGAATAAGGGACTGGACGTATGACCACGGTGGAGCTGAGCAAACAGAAGCAAAAGGATCTGGCCACGGCTCTCAGCCAGATCGAGCGGCAGCATGGAAAGGGTGCCATCATGCGGATGGGGATTGACGGAGCCCGGATCCAGGTGGAGGCGATTCCCACCGGTGCGGTGAACCTGGACTCCGCCATCGGCATCGGCGGTGTTCCCCGGGGCCGGATCTCCGAGATCTATGGACCGGAGTCGTCGGGAAAGACGACGCTGTGTCTCCACGTCATCGCCAATGCGCAGCGCGGCGGCGGGGTCGCCGCCTTCATCGATGCCGAGCACGCCCTCGATGTCCAGTACGCCAGGAAGCTCGGGGTGGATGTGGACAACCTTCTGGTCTCACAGCCGGACACGGGTGAGCAGGCTCTGGAGATCGCCGAGGTCCTGATTCGCTCCAACGCTGTGGAAGTGGTGGTCATCGACTCCGTGGCAGCCCTTGTCCCCAAGGCGGAGATCGAGGGCGAGATGGGGGATTCCCACGTGGGGCTCAGGCGCGTCTCATGAGCCAGGCGCTCCGCAAGCTCACCGGCGCTGTCAATCGTTCCCACACGGCCGTGATCTTCACCAACCAGATCCGTGAGAAGGTTGGCGTGATGTTCGGAAATCCCGAGACCACGTCCGGGGGCCGTGCGCTGAAGTTCTATGCATCCCTGCGTCTGGACATCCGCCGGATCGGAGCCATCAAGGACGGAACGGACCTGGTGGGTAACCGGACCCGGGTCAAGGTGGTGAAGAACAAGTGTGCGCCTCCGTTCAAGCAGGCCGAGTTCGACATCATGTACAACGAGGGGATTTCCCACTCGAGCCTCCTCCTGGATCTCGGTAGCGACCTGGATATCGTGCAGAAGTCGGGGGCGTGGTACTCGTACGGCGACCTGCGTCTGGGACAGGGCAAGGAGAATGCACGTCAGTTCCTCCTCGACAACGACGACGTTCGCGAGGAGATCAGCGAGAGGCTCCGTGTGGCCATGGGGCTGGGAGGAGATGAAGGCGAGTCGGAGGAAGAAGCGGAGCCGGAGGGCAGCTGAGCCCTTCGGCTGCAGGGCTGGAAGGGCGGCCCCCTGGACCTTTATCTTCCGGGTTCCTTTTTCTTTCAACCGGGGGATACACTCCCGAGGCGACGCATGAAGGCTTCCCATATCCGACGGCGCTTCCTGGACTATTTTCAGCTCCGGGGGCACGAACTCCGCCCAAGTGGCTCGCTTGTCCCGGGGAATGACCCGACCCTCCTCTTCACCAATGCGGGAATGGTGCAGTTCAAGGGGGCCTTTCTGGGCCAGGAGGCGGTTCCCTTCAAGCGGGCGGTGACGAGCCAGAAGTGTGTGCGGGCCGGCGGAAAGCACAACGACCTGGAGGAGGTGGGGAGAACAGCCCGGCATCACACCTTCTTCGAGATGCTGGGGAACTTCTCCTTCGGAGACTATTTCAAGCGAGATGCCATCCATTTCGCCTGGGAATTCCTCACCCGGGAGATGGGTCTCGACCCGGACCGTCTCTTCGTGACCATCCACCACTCTGACGACGAAGCCCATGCGCTCTGGCAGGAGGTGGCCGGCGTCGACCCGGTCCGGATCTTCCGACTGGGCGACAAGGACAACTTCTGGCAGATGGCGGATACCGGTCCCTGCGGACCCTGCTCCGAACTCCACTACGACCTGAGGGGAGATGGGCAGCGGTCGCTTCCGTCGATCGAAGAGTTCGAGGCCCTGGCGGAGTCAGGCCAGGTCGTCGAGTTGTGGAACCTGGTCTTCATGCAATTCGATCGTGACGAGCAGGGAACGCTCAATCCCCTGCCTGCACCCTCCATCGACACGGGACTCGGGCTTGAACGTCTTGCGGCCGTCCTTCAGGGGAAGAGCTCCAATTACCATACCGACCTCTTCATTCCCCTCCTGGACCGGGCGGCCCAGGTGGTGGGCCGGCCCTATCAGGCGGAGGTTCCGGAGGGTGTGAGTTTCCGGGTTCTTGCGGATCACAGTCGGGCAGTGGCCTTCCTCCTGGCGGACGGTGTCTTTCCGTCCAATGAGGGTCGCGGATACGTCCTTCGCCGGATCCTCCGCCGTGGCGTTCGCCATGCCTGGCTCCTGGGGCGCCGGGAGCCGACCCTGGTGGCCGTGGTGGAAGAGGTGATCCGGATCATGGGCGCTGCCTACCCCGATCTCCTCGAGCGTGCCTCCACCATCCTGGACACCACCCGCCTGGAGGAGGAGCGTTTCCTCCAGACCATCGAGGGAGGGATGGCCCGATTCGATGAATTGGCGCCCCTGCACGAGGATGGTGCCAGCGGGAGGAGTAGGGTCGTGCCCGGGGAGGAGGTCTTCAAGCTCTACGACACCTTCGGGTTTCCCCTGGACCTCACCGAACTCATGGCTCGGGAGCGCGGATATGCCGTCGATGTGGAGGGCTTCCACGCAGCCCTGGACGAGCAGCGAGCCCGGAGCCGTGCCGATCGGGCTGCCACCGGCCCGGAGCGCGGGGAGGGCGAGTCCCTGACGAATTGGACCATCCCGGACGAGGTGCCCTCTCAGCGCTGGGTCGGGTGGGAGGCCGCCGGCGCCGAGGCGCAGGTGGTGGGGATCCGCCGGGAAGGCCGACGCCTGGGTCTGATCCTGGATCCGAATCCCTTCTACGCAGAGGCCGGCGGGCAGGTTGCGGACACGGGAGAGGTCATGGGAGATGGCTGGTCCATCCAGGTGGACGACGTGCGGACCGTGGCTGGACTGACAGCGGTCTCCGGCGAGGTGGAGGGAATCTCCGACCCCCGGTCGGTGGATGTCGGATCGACGGTCCAGGCCCGGGTCGGCGGTCGGCGTCGCCATGACACCGAGCGCAATCACACCGCGACCCACCTGCTTCATGCCGCTCTCCGGGAGACACTGGGGGCGCACGTAGCGCAGAGGGGGTCGCTGGTGGCTCCTGACCGACTCCGCTTCGACTTCTCCCACCCGCGACCGGTGACGCAGGATGAACTCGAGACCATCGAGCGCCGGGTCAATCAGGCGATCTGGGACGACCATCCCGTGCGGTGGCAGATCATCGCCAGGGACGAGGCCCTTCGCCGGGGAGCCATGGCCCTTTTCGGTGAGAAGTACGGGGAAGAGGTGCGCATTGTGGAGATTCCGGGGGTGAGTCTGGAACTCTGTGGCGGCACGCACCTTCGTCACACCGGTGAGGCCGGTCTCTTCGTCATCCTGGGCGAGAGTGGAGTGGCCTCCGGAGTCCGCCGGATCGAGGCGGTTACCGGCCCCGGTGCCTTCCATCACCTGCGCCGGAAGGAAGAGCAGCTCGAAGACGTGGCAACGCTCCTTCGGACGACCCCGACGAATCTCCGGAAGAGGACCCTGGAATTGCTTGATGAGCGATCCCAGCTCGAAGAGCTTCTCGAGGAGATCCGTCAGGGGGGGGCGGCCGGAGGGGAGGACGTCGTCCACGAGGTGCGGATCCCGGGACCGAGTGCCCTTGGATTGACCTCGGATGAGGTCGTGACCTATCGGGCGGTGCGAATGAAGGTGAAGGACGCCGACGACGCGCGGCGATTCGGCGATGCGGTCCGGGAAGAGGCGGTCAGGACGGTGGCCGTAGTTGCTGCCGAGCAGGTGGACGGGAAGCGTACCCTGTTCGTTTTCGTCACCGATGACCTGATCAGTCGGGGCATTCGCGCCGGTGATATGGTTCGTGAGCTGGCAGCCAAGGTCGGTGGCCGGGGGGGGGGACGCCCGCATATGGCCCAGGGGGGAATCGAGGAGCCGGAGCATCTGGACGCTGCACTCGCCTCCGGTGAACAGCTCCTCGTCCAGGCGCTGGAGGCATCCGTTGGATAGGGATCCTCGGGAAATTCCTGCGGTGTTGGCGGAGTGGATACTCACCTACGGAGGGCACGATGCCGGCGCCAGGGGTTCAATGGACTCGCTCTGTACCGCCGCGGTGCAAGCTCTGAATCAAGCCCGCTCGCGACCTGGGCGTGATCGTGAGGCTGCCTCCGCCCTTCTGGCGGCGGACGCCCTCCTCACCGCCGCCTGTGCCATGTCCTCGGAGGCTGAGGATCCCGACGCGGCACTCGTCAGGATCACCGGGGAAGTCGGAGACGGTGGCGGGTGAGTCGCGATGCACTCGGGGCACGTGTTGAACCCGGTTTGGTAGCTGCCGGTGCCGTGGACCTCCACTCCCACCTGGTACCGGGTGTCGACGACGGTGCCTCAACGGTGGATGATGTACTGGAGGGTATCGGCCGGATGGTGGAGTGCGGCGTGGACACCGTGGTGACCACTCCTCACCTGGAGGGGAGTCTGACTCTCCTTCCAGATGCGTTGGAACGCCGACTCGAAACCATGGAGTCCTCCTTCGCGCAGGCCCGGGAGGCGGTCCTGAAGGCGTTTCCGGATCTCACCTTCCTGAGGGCCAATGAGGTGGCGTTGGACCACCCTGAACCGGATCTTTCCGATCCGCGCATACAGCTCGGGGACGGAGGCTTCCTTCTGGTGGAGTGGCCACGGCTCCATGTTCCACCGGGTAGCCCCTCCGTCCTGAAGCGCCTGGTCGACGAAGGACACCGGATGCTTCTGGCCCACCCTGAGCGGTATCGCATTGGTGAGGGGGAACGAGCGTTGGGACGGATCACCGAGTGGCGGGAGACCGGGGTGCCGTTCCAGGTGAATTATGGGTCTCTGGTGGGCGCATACGGCCCCGAACCGCGCAGACGGGCCCTATGGCTTCTTCGGAAGGGTTGGGTCGAGTGTCTGGCCACCGACTTCCACGGTCGACCCAACCTCCGTCTCTACATGGTCGACGCTCGGGAAAGACTCTTCTCCGAGGAGGGGGACGGGGAGTCGGAGCAGTCGTCATGGGAGCTCCTGACCCGAACGAATCCCCGGAGGATCCTGGAGGGAGAGGCGCCACTTCCAGTGCCGCCCATTGAGGTCCAGGATGGTCTTTGGGAACGACTCACGTCGTTCTTCCGCTGACCTCCCTGAGGTGGGCGGCGGCTGTGCATCGGCCCCGTCTTCACGGACCGGGGGCTGGGTCTCGCTAAGTTGCTGCCGGAACCGTGTGGATCACACTTCTTCATGCAATCGGAGGTGAGTCGTACCGTGGATTCCATATCCCAGCGCATTGTCGATCTGCTCCGGGAGGGGCGCGAGAGGGAAAAGCGTCAGACTTCCTTCTACCGCCGTCTCGCTGCCGCAGCGGAGGATCAGGATCGTCCCGATGACGTGGAACGCCTCAACGAGATTCTGGCCGACGAGCAGCATCACCTGTCCCGCCTTACGGCACGCCTTATGGAACTTGGAGATCAGCCGCCGGACTTGTCTCCCAGTGAGGGGACGGCGGATCTGGATGGTTGGGAGGCCGAGGCCAGGGCCCGCGAGGCGGGGGAGGTTGCTTTCTACAAATCCGCACTCACCCGAAGCCTGGATGACCGCACCCGGGAGATCCTTCAGGAGATCCTTCACTCCGAGTGCCAGCACCGGGAGCAACTCCGGGGCAAGTGGATGTCCGCATGATGGGTCCCGGCGATGTACTCGGGCTCAAGGGCCGACGGGTGTTGATCACCGGCGGGACCAGGGGCGTGGGGCGTGCTGCCGCACTCCTCCTGACTCGCGCCGGTGCGGAGGTGGGCGTGGCCTATCGGTCACGAAGGGAGGAGGCGGAGGCCTTGGTCTCAGCGGTACGCGATCTGGGAGGAAGGGGGTGGAGCCATTCCGGTGACCTCCGGGACCCCGAGGTGGTGCTTGAGCTCTTCGATGCCTTCGAGGCGGAATACGGTGGCGTCGACGTGGTGGTGGGGAACCACGGGGTCTGGCCCGTGGAGGACGTCCCACTGGCGGAGATGGCGTTGGACCAGTGGCGCCGCACCCTTGAGATCAATCTGGGGGGGATGTTCCTGGTATGTCGGGAGGCGGCGCGACGACTGTCGGAGAATGGCCGGCTCATCGTGATCACCTCGACGGCGGCTCAGCGCGGAGAGGCCGGTCACGGGGACTATGCAGCCTCCAAGGGAGCGCTGAATGCTCTGGTGAAGGGGCTTGCCGAGGAGCTCGGCCCCCGGGGTACCACGGTAAACGCCGTGGCTCCCGGTTGGATCGACACCGAGATGACCAAGACCGTTCTGGTGGGCGAACGCCGAAGCCGGGCGATTGGGGAGATTCCCCTCGGACGCATCGCTGCACCGGAGGACGTGGCCGGCCCCATCGTCTTCCTGGCGTCGGAGTTGGGCCGCCACGTGACCGGTGAGATCCTCAACGTGAACGGTGGATCGGTGCGTCCAGGATGATCGACCTGAACCCTCCGGGCCCGGTTCCGTGGATATGCCGGACGTTGGAGCGGGCGGGATTCGAAACCTGGGCGGTTGGGGGAGCTGTGCGGGATGGGCTCGCCGGTCGTGGGACCGGGGACTGGGATCTTACCACGGCGGCTCCACCAGAGGAGATACGCAGGCTCTTCCGGCGCACGGTACCCATCGGCATCGAGCACGGGACGGTGGGCGTGCTGGCCCGGGACGGGACCCTCTACGAAGTGACCACTTTCCGGCGGGACGTGGAGACCTCGGGGCGACATGCCGTGGTCTCCTTTGCGGAAACGCTGGACGAGGATCTGGCCCGACGCGACTTCACCATCAATGCCGTGGCCTGGCATCCCCTCCGCCGGTGTGTCCATGATCCCTACGGAGGGGTCGAGGATCTCCGCCAACGCCGGCTCCGGACCGTCGGGGACCCGGGAGAGCGATTCGCCGAGGATTATCTCCGGATCCTCAGGGCACTCCGCTTTGCCGGAATCTTCCGTCTCCAGGTGGACCCCGGGACCTGGCGGGCGCTGGTCGAGGCCGTTCCCAGGATGGGAATCCTGTCACCGGAACGGATCCGGGAGGAACTGGAGAAGATCCTCTCTTCCCACGAGCGCCCGTCCGCTGCCCTCTCCCTCTACGCGGCCAGCGGAGTCCTGGCATTCCTCTATCCGGAACTGGACCGCCTCGTGGGCCCGTTACCGGAGCCCTCCGGCCATTCCCATCTCCTGATGGATGGCTGGAGTCATTCCCTCCTGGCCGCCGACGCCATTCCCCCTTCGCAGTGGCCACTTCGCCTGACGGTGCTACTGAGTCGACTCGGGCTTCCCACCGAATCCACCGGGGCCGGTGAGGAAGGCCTGCCGCCACCGGAGCGGGGACGGCAGCGTGCGGCCGCCCTCCTGAAACGCCTTCGCTCATCCAATGCCCGTATCGCCAGAGTTGCGGGCGCCGTGGAATGGGTGATTCAGCCCCCCTCCGCTGACGCACCGGACCCCGCTCTCCGCCGCTGGTTGGCCGGCGCCGGACGAGAGCGCCTCTCCGACCTTGTCCGCGTCTGGATCGCCGAGTCCCGGGTGGGAGGATGGCCGGGTGGGGATCGGCTTCCGACCCTGATCCACCGTCTTCGGCGGATTTCCAGGAGTGACGTTCCCCTGAGCGTGGGAGAGTTGGATTTTTCAGGACGGGACCTGATCCGCATGGGCCACCGACCCGGGCGCTATTTCGGTGAACTCCTGGAGCACCTTCTGGACCGGGTCCTCGAGGATCCGGACCTGAATCGGCGGGACGTTCTCGAAGAGGAGGCTCGTCGGTGGATCGAGCAGACGCAGACCAAGGTGAAGGAGCGGGGAAATGTCGCCGGATAACCCGAACCCGGATGAGGGAGAGGCGCCGAGGCGTGAGGCGTCAGGGCGGGCCTCACCGCCCGAGTTGGAACTCTTTCCCGTGGCTTCTCCTTCCGAGACGGAAAGACGGCACTCGGCCGGGCCCCGCCGTGCCGCCCCTCCGGCTCCCCTGGCGGCCCGGATGCGGCCTCGGGACCTCGATGAGATCAGGGGACAGGAGCACCTCCTCGGGCCGGGGCGTCCGCTCCGGCGGATGCTGGAGGACGGTGAAATCTCCTCGTGCATCCTGTGGGGACCGCCCGGGAGTGGCAAGACGTCCCTGGCCCGGCTTCTGGCAGACCTCACAGAGGCCGCATTCGTATCTTTCTCGGCCGTTACGGAGGGCGTCGCCAGGGTCCGGGAGATCATCGGTGAAGCCCGCACCCGCCTGCAGGTTTCCGGACGCAGCACCATCCTCTTCTGCGATGAGATCCACCGGTTCAACAAATCCCAACAGGACGCCTTTCTTCCCCACGTGGAGGATGGAACCGTGATCCTGGTGGGGGCCACCACGGAAAATCCCTCCTTCGAGGTGAATCGACCCCTCCTGTCCAGGGCTCCTGTCTTCATCCTGAATCCGCTCTCCGAGGCCGCGCTTCAGGAGGTCCTGGAGATGGCGCTGCACGATGGGGAGCGGGGCCTGGGGGATCAGGAGTTGACCGTTTCCCCTGAGGCCATGGCGTTCCTGGTCCGTGGGGCCGATGGTGATGCCAGGCGCGCGTTGGGGGCGCTGGAGGTGGCCGGGCGTCTGGCGGGGGCGGATGGGTCCGTGACCCCCGCTCTTGCCAAGGAGGCGCTGCAGCATCGATTTGCCCTCTACGACAAAGGCGGAGAGGAGCATTACAACCTGATTTCCGCTCTCCACAAGAGTGTGAGGGGTGGAGACCCGGACGGAGCCCTCTACTGGCTTGCCCGAATGCTCGAGGGTGGCGCCGACCCCCTGTACATTGCGCGTCGGGTGGTTCGCATGGCCGTGGAGGATGTGGGTCTGGCCGACCCTGGAGGGCTCCCCGGCGCCGTCGCCGCCTGGCAAGCCTATCACTTCCTGGGATCGCCCGAGGGAGACCTGGCTCTGGCACACGCGGTGGTGCGGCTGGCCACCGCCGAGAAATCCAATCGAGTCTACCGCGCCTTCAACCGGGCACGGGATGCGGCCCGGGAAACTGCGTCGGCACCGGTACCCCTCCACCTCCGGAATGCACCTACCGCGGAGATGGAGGCGTGGGGGTATGGGGAAGGCTATCGCTACGATCCGGATGAGCCGGATGGGGTGGCTCGCCAGAGTTACCTTCCCACCGGGTTGGAGAATCTTCGCCTCTACGAGCCCACGGAGCGGGGGAAGGAAGCCGAGGTGAGCAGACGCCTGATCCGCTGGAGGAATCTTAGGCGGGAATCCGCCGCCGCCGGGCGTCCGTGCGATGCCGATGACAGGGATCAATCCGGTCCTGGCGACGGACCCGGGTCACGTTCCACCGAGGGACACCCTTCGCCAGACGGCGGGTAACACTGCTCATGTTGAAGCCAAGGGGCATCCGCGCGGCGCCAATCCTTCTGATGGTACTGGCGATCTCGGGCTTTTCGTCCGGATGTGCTGCACTCTACCGGTCCCCTGAGGTGCACCTGGTGGATGTGCAGATTACCGGATTGGGTCTGACATCGGGAATCGCCCGGGTTTACCTTGAGGTGGAGAATCCGAATCCGGTATCCCTGGACGTCCACAGGGTGGAATACCTTCTGGAACTCCAGGGACGCGACGGAGAGTGGAACGTCCTTTCGGACGGGGTTTCGTCGGAGACCGTCACTGTGGTTCGGCGTGGTACGACGGAGTTTCCCCTGGAGGTGGTTTTCCAGTACCGGGCCCTGGGGGCCGGCTTCCTGGGGTGGTGGCAGTCGGGTGAGGTGACCTACCGGATCCGGGGCGATCTGTCTGCCCGAGGACCTCTTGGCCCGGTGGAGCTACCCTTTCGAGCTTCCGGTAGCTTCTGACGTTTTCCACCTGAGTGGCGGACCGGGTCATCCCGGATTCCTTTGATTCCAACGACGACAGCAAGGACGGTCACGATACCTACGCAGCTGCTGGACAACCGCACACCGGTGGAGCGGACGGTCCTGGTCGGGGCTCCTCTCCGGTCGGAGGACACCCGGGTGGTGGACGAGCACATGGAGGAGCTTCGAAGGTTGACCGACACCGCCGGGGGGGATGTGGTGGGACGTCTGGTACAGCGCATCGACGCGCCCACACCCCAGTTCTATATCGGTCGGGGGAAGGTTGCGGAGCTCCGCACCCTCACCGAGGAAACCGAGGCCGATCTCGTCATCTTCGACGAGGAACTGAAGCCCGATCAGGCGAAGAATCTGGAGCAGTCCCTGTCCGTCCGGGTCATGGACCGATCGGAATTGATCCTCGATATCTTCGCATCCAGAGCCCGGACCCGGGAAGCCAAGCTCCAGGTGGAGTTGGCGCAGTTGGAATACCTTCTTCCTCGACTTCAGCGAATGTGGACCCACCTTTCCCGGATCCGAGGCGGCATCGGCCTCCGAGGGCCTGGAGAGACGCAGCTCGAGACAGACCGACGGTTGATCGGGCGGCGCATCGCCGATCTCCGGAGCAAGCTCCGGGAAGTGGCCGAGTCCCGTGCGATCCAGCGGCGCCGTCGGCAGGGTGAGTTCCGGGCGGCGCTGGTGGGCTATACCAATGCCGGGAAGTCGTCGATTCTCCGGAGTCTCTCGGGGTCGGACCTCTTCGTGGAGGATCGCCTCTTCGCCACCCTCGATTCGGCGACGCGTTCGGTGGAGCTGGAGGGGGGGCACCAGGCTCTGGTCACAGACACGGTGGGGTTCATCCGGAAGCTTCCCCACCACCTCGTGGCGTCCTTCCGGTCCACCCTCGAGGAGGTTCGCGAGGCGGATCTGGCCATCCATGTCATTGATGCATCCCATCCCGAGTGGGAGGAGCACAAGGCGGTAGTGGACCAGGTGCTGCATGATCTGGAGCTGGACCGGGGGGCCCAGGTCCTGGTCTTCAACAAGGTGGATCGCCTCACCCACGGTGAGGAAGAGGCCCTCCGCGACCGGGTTCGCGCCCTCGAACGGACGCCGGCCGTGTTTACGTCCGCAGTGGAAGACGCCGGTCTGGAGGCCCTGAAGGAGACACTCCTGGCCCGGGTCCGGAGTCGCATGGCGCACGTTGAGATACTCCTCCCGGCCGCCGAGGGGGAGATTCTGGCCGCGGTCCACCGGGAGGGGGAGGTCATGGGAATGGAGAGGAATGGCGTTCGCCTCCGCCTGAGGGCTCGCGTGCCGGCGCCACTCCTGGGGCGGTTGCGGCAGATACCCGATGTGGAGCTCTCCGAGATCTGAGGTGGGCCCCTGGCCCCATACCATGGGAGGTACGGTTGGAGCGATTGGTTATCGTTGGACCTGGTCGCATGGGGTTGGCACTGGGCTACGCACTCGTGCACGCGGATGCGGTGGGGTCCATCGTCTATCAGGGTCGCCGCTCGGAGCCCCCGTCCCACCCTCTCTTCCACCAGGGTCTTGCCGAGTACCGGTACGGGTTGGAGCGACCTGCCCAGGGCACGACCGCCGTCATCCTTACCGTTCCTGATCCGGTTCTCCCCGAAATCGCCAACGCCCTCGCCGCTCGGGGGCAGGCGCCGGAAGGGTGCCCTGTCATTCATACTTCCGGGGTCCAGGGCGGTGAACCGCTCGTGGCCCTGAATCGGGTGGGATACCGGGTGGGGACGCTCCATCCCCTTCAGGACATCGCCCATCCCATCACCGGAGCCGATCGGCTCGTCGGCGCCGGTTTCGCCGTGTCGGGAGAGCGAGAGGCCTTGTCGGTGATCCGCAGGATCGTGGATGCGTTGGGAGGGCGGTCCCTCCTGATCCCCACCCACAGGCGGCCTCTATACCACGCTGCCGGTGTGCTTGGATCCAACTACCTGGTGGTTCTCATGTCCGAGGCCCTTCGGCTTCTGATGCAGGCAGGTGTTCCGGAGGAAGACGCACTCCCCTCGTTGGTGGCTCTGGCCCGTGGAGCGGTGGAGAACGTCGCGGAGTTGGGGTTTTCCACTTCCCTCACCGGTCCCATCGGACGGGGGGATGCGGACACGGTGGATCTCCACCTGCGGACGCTGGATCCGGCCGACGCGTCCCTCTATGCTGATCTTGGCCGGCTGACTCTCGAACGCACCCGGGCGGCCCTCCCACCCGAGGTGGCGGACCAACTGGAGACTCTTTTCCAACGGCACTCATGAGACTGTACGTCAACATCGATCACGTGGCGACGATCCGGGAAGCCCGGAAGACCGACGAACCCGACCCTGTGCGCGCAGCGGTCCTGGTGGAACTGGCAGGAGCCGATGGAATCACGGTCCATCTACGGGAAGACCGACGGCACGTCCAGGAGCGGGATGTCCGGCTCCTGGCCGAGACGTGTCGGAGCGTCCTGAACCTGGAGGTGGCCGCCGAAGACGGGGTCGTGGAGGTGGCCCGGGACATCGCTCCGTTCCAGGTGACCCTGGTGCCTGAGAGCCGTGAGGAAGTCACCACGGAGGGAGGACTGGATCTGGTTTCATCCCACGTGCGCGAGCGGGTAGCCCAGGCCACCCGTCGCTTGCAGGAGGTGGGAGTCCGGGTCTCGCTGTTCATCGACCCGTCGTCTGAGGCGGTTCGGGCGTCGGCCGAGTTGCAGGTGGAGGCCGTGGAGTTCCACACAGGAGAGTACGCCCACGCCCGTGACCTGGGCGAGAGGGAGCGGGAGGTGACCCGACTCCGCCACGCCGCGGCGCTGGCGGTGGATCTGGGCCTCGCGGCCCACGCCGGTCATGGCCTGACCTACGAGAACGTGGCGGCTGTGGCGGCCATCCCCGAGCTTGAGGAGTTGAACATCGGCCACGCCATCGTATCCCGGGCCGTCTTCGTGGGCATGGAAAGAGCGGTGCGGGAGATGCGGGTGGCCATGGATCGGGGCCGAAGGGGCCTGGCCACAGGTACCCAGGGGTGAGTCCATCGGGACGACCGAGGGGTTACCGGCTCGAATCCGGAGCCCCGCGTCTTGACCGGGACGCCGTTTCCGTGCTGTCACTCCCATGAAGTGGGACTGGAAGGCGACGCTGGGGCTCCTCATCAGCGGACTCCTCATCTGGTGGGTCCTCCGGGGTGTGGACCTCACCGAGGTCTGGGCCGCGGTGAAGGGGGCTCGATGGGGATGGTTGGTGGCAGCCGTGGCCGTGGCCACATCCGGGTTCGTGGTCCGGGCTTTGCGTTGGAAGCTTCTGCTCGAGCCCATCCGTCCCGGGGTCGGATTTCGGGAACGGTTCGCTGCGGTCAACATCGGGTTCGCAGCCAACAATCTTCTCCCGGCGAGGGTTGGCGAGTTCGCCAGGGCCTGGGCCATGTCCCGGCTGGCCCCGATTCCAGTTTCCGGTGCCCTGGGATCGCTGGTGGTGGAGCGGTTTCTCGACTCGGTGGCCGTGTTTTCGCTTCTGGCCTTCGCCGTTCTCCACCCATCGTTTCCCTCCCACGCGACGGTGGGCGGCCAGTCCCTGGGGACCATCATTGTGACCCTGGTGGGTCTCATCGTGGTGCTCCTCCTCGGACTTCTTTCCCTGGTCCTCTTTCCCGGGCCGGTCACAGCCGTGACCCGCCGGGTCTCCCGCGTGCTCCCGGATCGGGCCGCTCGGCTGCTCATGGAGGGATTGACGGCATTCCTCTCAGGCCTGGGATCGCTTCAGAATCCGCGACTTCTCCTGGGGGCCCTGGCCTGGTCCTTCGGATTCTGGGCATGGAACGCAGTCTCCTTCTGGCTCGCCTTCCAAGCATTCAACATTGACCAGGGGTACGTGACGGCGCTCTTTGTCCAGGGGATCATCGCCATCGGGGTAGCCGTACCGTCGGCACCGGGCTTCTTCGGTACCTTCCACGCCGCCGCCGTTGTAGCATTGACCGAGGTCTACGGTGTGGCCGAAGGCGCCACCCTGGCCTTTGCCTTCGGATACCATCTGGGTGGCTTCATCCCGGTGACGGTGATGGGGGTGTGGTACGCAGCACAGTTGGGAATGTCCTGGCAGGAACTCGGACGCTCCGAGGAACGAGTGGAAACCTGACGGAGGAGATCTTGATGGACGCAGAGGTAGAGGGGCAGGGGGAGGCGCGGGGAGGATCGGAGTCGGACCATCTCCCCCGCTGGGAAGGAAAGGCCAGGGCCAAGGTGAACCTCGTCCTGCGGATCCTGGCTCGGGAGGAGGATGGATTCCATCAGATCGAGACGGAGTTCCAGACCTTGGATCTGGCCGACGACGTCTCCATTCAGCTTTCTCCCTCCGAGGGTGTCTCGCTGGAGGTGACAGGGGTCCCGCCGGGCGACCTGGGTGAAGCGGAAGACAACCTCGCCGTCCGGGCCGCACGGAGTTGGTTGGAAGTGCACGCCGACGTTATGGGTTCGCAGGGGACGACTGAATTTCCCGGTGTGCGCATCCGACTTCACAAGGCCATCCCCCATGGAGCGGGACTGGGCGGCGGATCATCCAACGCCGCGGCCGTCCTTCGCGGTTTGGACGAACTATTCGGCAACCCCCTGGGCCGCGGACGCCTGGTGGAGATCGGCTCGACGCTGGGCAGCGATGTCCCGTTCTTCGTCCTGGACGAATCCCGGGCTCTGGGCTGGGGCCGGGGAGACCGGCTTCTCCCCCTGTCGCCACTTCCGTCGCGTCCCGTTCTCGTGGCCCTTCCGCCCTTCCGGATCTCCACCCCCCGTGCCTACCGGACCCTCGCCGGGCAACGGGAGCGCGAAGGGCTGGGTTGGGCCGGCGGACGTCTGCTGGAGCCCGAGGAACTGAACGGCTGGAGCCAGGTCATGGATCGGTCAGGCAACGATTTCGAAGCCGCACTGGAGCGCCTTCACCCCGAACTCCTCGGGATCCGGCAGACCCTGGACACCTTCGGAGCTCGTCCGGCACGCCTTTCCGGGAGTGGCTCTGCGGTCTTTGGTGTCTTTGAATCGGAGTCGGACCTGGATCGGGCCTGGCGGGAACTCCGAGCTGTCCTTCCGGAAGCCCGGGTGATCCCTACCCGGACCGCTGCGGGGTAAGGGCCACCGGCTGAGCCCAGGGGGGTACCCACGGGATCCCTCACGGGGGCGAAGGAACTCCCGAGCGATTCTCAGAAGGGCTTCCGGAAGGCCACCCAGCCTGCCAGGACGGCCAGCAGCGGAATCAGTCCCACCAGCGCCAGCGAGCGGGAGGGCCAGCGCCGTGCGGCGAGCAACGTCCCTGCCAGTAGAGCCCAGATTCCGAATTTCACCCAGAGCCATCCCGGGAACGGCTCACCGTGGGCCACACCGATCCTGGCCATGAGACCGAAGCCACCGAGCAGGATGATGAAGAGGGCCGTGCCGTGCAGGGCGTTCCACCGCCGCCGAAGCGGGTCCTCTCCATCCAGAACGCTCCGGCGTCCCAGCGCCAAACCGACGACGGCGATGAGAAGGAAGATTCCAAGGTAGTGAATGAGCTTGTAGCTGAAGTAGCTCACGGGCGGATCCACGGAGGGGGCGAAGGCATAGATCGATCCGGCGGCCGGTACGGTCCTGGAGACGCCGAGTATAACACCGGGCGGGAGTGTCTGCTCCCGGGTGCCGTCGGGTTGAAGTGAACCCGGGACGCGACTACTCTTTGGTAGGTGGGACTGGGGTCTTGAGACCCTTTTTGCCTCCGCGCTGGCCCGTCGTCTAATGGCAGGACACCGGTCTTTGGAACCGGCGGTGGTGGTTCGAATCCACCCGGGCCAACTCTCCCTGAACCAGATCGTCTCCGGGTACCGGGGAGGGGTGGACTCCCAGGGCACAGGGGGACCCGCCAGGCAGGTTCCTTACCGGCAGGTAGCATTCGACGATGGTCTTCTCCTCTCTGGTGGCCGTAGCTTCGTTTCTTGCTCCAGGTCATCTCCCGCCACCCGATTCCCTGGCCCTCCATCGCGAGGCCCGGTCCGCCCAGGAGCGCTTTGAACGGACCCGGGTGCGCCATGCCCCCATCTCCTGGTGGAGTGGATCCGGCCCCTGCGACGAACGGGTGGGCCGGTTCTGCCTCCGCTTCGGACGTGAGAGCGAGGAGGAGGAGGAAGATCGGCCTTCATGGATCCCACCCCCCGATGCTCCCGAAGTCCTGGCCGCCCGCGACGACCTCCTTGGAACCCTGGAAGACATTGCCCGCCAGATTCCGGGAGATGGGTGGGTGGCGGGCCAGCGGGTTGCCTACCTGACCGAAGTGGGGCGGTGGGAAGAGGCGTTGGCCGCCGCTTCTGCGTGCCGAGGCGACGACGGGTGGTGCAGGGGTCTCGAGGGGATCGCCCTCCATGGCCTCGGGCGGACCCTTGAGGCAGAACAGGCCTTTCAGGTACTCCTGGACTCCCTTGAGCCGGAGGAACGGGAGGAATGGGAAGATCCAGGTGTCCTGGGAGGGGTGGACTGGCGGAGGCATCTGGCGCGTCTGGACCGGGACGACCGGACCCGGGAAGAGAACCGGATCTGGCACCTCTCCGATCCCCTCTTCCTCCTTGAGGGGAACCCGCTCTGGACCGAGCACCTCTCCCGTCGGGTTCTGGCCATGACCCGGGAGACAGCGCGAAACGGTCACGCCATGCGTTGGGGCCGGGACATGACCGAACTTCTGGTCCGCTACGGGCCGGTGGTTGCGTATGAGCGCACCCGGGAGCCCCTCAGCTACGTGGGGCCGCCCCTGGTGGTGGGGCGATACGATCCGGTGCCCCGCAACCTTCTCCCGTCCTTCGGCGCCATGGTTGACCCAGCTGAGTCGGAGGCGCGTGACTGGCTGACGCACCAACGGCGCACAATCTCCCGACACGCCCCATCGTTGGCTCGTCGGATCCACGGCATGGATGCCCAGATCACCCGCCTCCAGGAAGGAGACGCCCTGATCGTCCGGGTTGACTGGGCGCTGACCGACCCGCCGACCTCCGTGGAAGGGGATGCCATACTGGCCAACGGACGGGGTGCGTTGCCCGAGGACGGGTCCCCTGACGAGACGCCTCGTTTTCCCCCGGACTCCCTTCTGGCCCACCTCTTCCTCGTGGACGTGGAGACGCTGGAGCGCTTTGAGGTGGAGGCCAGGCTCCGGGATGGAAGGACGCGGGGGGCCGCCGTGATCCAGGTTCCTCCCGGTCGCTATCTGCTGTCCATGGAAGGGCTGGACCCGGAGGCCCGGCGCGCCTGGCGGCACCGAGCCGGTGTGGAACGGGGCGTGGCTCATCGGGGGGTCGTGACACTCTCGGACCTGCTTCTCATGGAATCTCCCGAAGAGGCTCCCTCGGACAAAGAGGTCCCGGTTCGGGACGCTGGACTCGCTAGAGCCCTCTCGTCACTCACGGTTCCCGCCGGTCCCGTGGAAGTGCTCTGGGAGGTCTACGGGCTGGACGGGAGCGAAGGCGAGTTGCGGTTCGAGTTGAAGGTCGAACGGGAAGGACGCAGCCTCCTTCGGCGCCTTGGGGAAGCCGTGCGGCTCCTGGGGGGACAGGATCCTCTCGAGGTCGGTTGGCGTGAGGGCGTTCCCCGGGACGAAGTGGGCGGGAGAGCCCCACTTCGTCGCTCCATGGTGGTGGACCTTTCGAGCCTGCCCCCCGGTGAGTACGAACTTACCCTCTCGGCAACGCCGCCCGGGAGGACGGCGGTCACCAGCGGCCGCCGCCTGACGGTGTCGGGAGGGGAAGGTCCCAGCCGTTGACGGCTGCGGGCGGCGGTTCTACCTTCCAAGGCTGCAAGTCTTTCCGACCCTGTCACACCAAGATCGGCGAGTCCGAAATGGAAGATCCCAGCGGACGTGGTCCCCTCCTGCTCCTGGCCGGAAGGGCCAATCGGCCTTTGGCCAGGGAGATCGGTGGGATTCTGGGCGAAGATGTGGATTCGGCTTTCATCAAGAATTTCGCCGACGGCGAAATCTTTGTCCGGATCGATCAGAATGCCCGGGGGCGGGATGTGTTCATCATCCAGCCCACGGTGGCTCCGGCAGACTCGATCATGGAGCTTCTCCTCCTGATCGACGCCGCCAAGAGAGCCTCCGCCGCTCGCGTCACCGCGGTCATTCCGTATTTCGGTTATGCCCGCCAGGATCGGAAGGATCAGCCCAGGGTCGCCATCGGTGCCAAATTGGCGGCGAATCTCGTGGTGAAGGCCGGGGCGGATCGGGTGTTGGGGATTGACTTCCACCAGCATCAGATCCAGGGGTTTTTCGACATCCCCGTGGATCACCTCTATGCGGCCCCGGTTCTCACGGAGTATTTCCGCGAGAAGCAGTTGGACGATCTGGTGGTGGTGGCTCCGGATGTGGGCTCGGCGAAGATGGCCCGAGGGTTCGCCAAGCGTCTCGGTGCCAGCTTCGCCATCATCGACAAGCGTCGACCCGCCCACAACCAGAGCGAGGTGCTGACGGTGGTGGGGGACGTGGACGGGAAGAATTGCCTCCTCACCGACGACATGGTGGATACGGCGGGGACCATGGCGTCTGCCGTCCATGCCCTGAAGAGACGTGGGGGGCGCGCCATCTACGCGGCCGCCACCCACGCGCTCCTGTCCGGCGAAGCGGTGAGTCGGTTGCGGGATGCCCCTCTCACGGAGATGGTTGTGACCAACACGATCCATCTCCCCGAAGACAGGACATTCCCAGGACTCACGGTGCTTTCGGTGGCCGGACTTCTGGCACGGGCCATCGAGTACATCCATTCGAATGACTCGGTCAGCCAGCTTTTCGAGATCCGCTCCGGCGGTGACTGACCATAGCGCCCGAGCCCCCGCACCACCGGCTTCGGGATTCACGGGTCCCCCAAGGGGTCCCCTCAACAGCAAGGTAGATCCATGAGTACGCAGGTGACCCTCAAGGCGGCCCGCCGCCACGGGACTGGAAAGGGCGTAGCCCGGAAGTTGCGAGCTGCCGGCAAGCTGCCGGCGGTTCTCTATGGCGGGAACAGTGACAATCTCTCCCTGGCGATGGACGCCAATGAGACGTTGCTCCTGTTCCAGTCCATTTCGGTGGAAAACACCATCGTGAACCTTCAGGTGGACGGAGCCAAGGCTCCGATTCCCTCTCTGGTCCGGGATGTCCAGGTCCACCCGTACAAGACCGAGATCCTCCACGTCGACTTCCTCCGTATCCAGGAGGGTGTGGAGGTGGAGCTGGAGGTGCCCATTGAGCTGACCGGAACGCCTACGGGTGTGTCTGATCAGGGTGGGGTCCTGGAGCAGACCCAGTATGTCCTTCCGGTCGCCTGTGTGCCGGACGCCATCCCGGACGTTCTGGAGATCGATGTGGCCGGGCTGACCATCGGTGATTCTCTCCAGGTCCGTGATCTGAGCGTTCCCGAGGGTGTTCGGGTGCTCATGGACGAGGACCAGACCATCTGCTCGGTCCAGGCACCCAGCGTTACCGCCGCACAAAAGGACGATGACGATGCCGATGAGGAGCCCACCCTGGTGGGTGAGGATGAGCCGGGCGCTCCGGAATCCGACGTCTGAGTCTCAATCGGAAGCTGATCAGGACCGGGGAAGTGAAGGGGAGACGGCGTCGGTCGGCTCCCCACCCTCCCCGAAACTGATCGTGGGGTTGGGCAACCCCGGTCCGAAATACGACGCCACCCGACACAATGTGGGCTGGTGGGCCGCGGACCGGTTGGTGGACGACTGGGGGCTGGGAAGCTTCGTGTCCGAAGGGGCCGCCTTGGTGGCCCGGGGCTCGGTGGCTTCCCAGCCCGTCGTCGTTCTGAAACCCACGACGTACATGAATCGGAGCGGCGTGGCCCTTGCGCCTCTGGTATCTCAGGGGCGGTTTGATCCCTCCCGTGACGTCATGGTTCTGGTGGACGATGCCACCCGACCCCCGGGCTCGCTGCGCCTACGTCGCTCCGGGGGTGCAGGCGGCCATAACGGACTGAAGAGTCTGGAAGCCCTCCTCGGGCGGAACTACCCACGTCTGCGCATCGGGGTGGGTAGGGCGCCGCCGGGGACGGATCTGGCGGCCTGGGTTCTGGATGCCATGCCTGCCGAAGACGAGGATCAGGTCCTGGAGGCCGTAAACCTCATTCCAGGCGGCCTTGAGGTATGGCTCACCGAGGGTGTGGATCCTGCCATGAACCGCCTGAACAACTGACGGGGGTCGTCAGCTCATGGGTACATACTGAAGGAGACGGCCTTCGACCCGGTCGAATATCTCTTCCAGGGACTCGCCGGTGATGGTCAGGCCATGATTCTTGAGTCCGACCACGGCCCGCTCCGGTTCGTGGTGTTCCCGGACGATATCCGCCACCGCCTTCCCCAGTTCGTAGGTCCCGCACGGATAGTTGAACTCCGTGGACCGGACACCTTCGATCCACGCGTGGACGTGGAGGATGGCTCCGACTCCCGGATGTTCGCGGTAGATCATCCAGTGCTCGATGGCATCCACCGAGACACGCCGCGGCTCCACTTCGGGGGGTACGGAGATGACCATGGCCCCCTTCGCCTCGTCGTAGTCCTTCACCAGGAGGATGTCCCTCCCTACCTCCTTCAGGTCTGACTTGTCGACCCCCGAGGCGCTCATCCAGAATCGACTCTCGTCGAGGCGGGCCGAGATGTTCCCGTACGAGAGACCGCCCATACCGTAGAGGCGTTTCAGGTGGCGCCGGTCCCGTTCCGACAGGATCTCATCGATGGGAAAGGGGGCGGGGAGCAGATTCAGGCCGTCGAGACGCTTACCTGCTTCGCGGATGGAGTCCGTGACGTCGTCTCCGTTCCAGAGTTCTGCGGGGAGATCCTGGTCGAAAACATTGTCGATGATGAGCCTCGACGTCGCCAACGGTTCGATGCGGGAGTATACCCGCTCGAAGAATTCCCTTCGATCCTCTCGCCCCCGGACCTTGTAATACCCCTGTTCCGGCGTAACGAAGTGGGCGTCGGGATTGGATTCCTCCGGTCCGGTAAGGCCGATGAGGAGATTCGAAAGGGATCGGACGAGGAGAGGATAGATCTCGGGGATGGCGTCGTGAACCGTCTTCTCGCCGGGCTCGAGTTCCGTCACCGAAACCACAAACACCGCCTGAGCCCGCCGCCGGAATGGACGCGCCGACTCCCGAGGAAAGCAGTTGACAACCAGGGACGCATCGTCCGGGTCGGCCACGAAGCGATGCCCCTTGCGAGCCATCACCTCACGAAGGCCCTTCACGAACCACTGGAAGCGGGGTTGGTCGAAATGTCCGGCGAAGGAAAAATCCATGAGGGTCCAGGCTGTGGCGGCGAATGGCGAGTGCCCGGTCTGGTGGGCCGCCGACGGGTAACAATCCGATAACCCGCAAAAACTCTCGGTACGGCGGGGTTCCCGCAAGGGGCCGGCGACCATCGCCGCAGGAGGCCGATTCTGCCGAAGGCCGCGGCACCCGCTCCACTCCGAGGCTTTGACCGCAGCGAGGCGATGCGGATACCTTGGAGGATTGCCCCGATCAATCGCTGCTCCCCCTTTCCCAGCCGTCAGGATACAGAGTTCATGCTCAAAGCAGGAATCGTTGGTCTTCCCAACGTAGGGAAGTCGTCTCTCTTCAACGCCCTGACAGCTCAGGGGGCGCCCTCCGAGAACTATCCCTTCTGCACCGTCGATCCCAACATCGGCACCGTTGAGGTCCCGGACCCGCGACTGGATCGAATCCACGCACTGGTGGCATCCCGACAGAAGATCCCCACGGTGGTCCAGTTCGTGGATATCGCCGGGCTGGTGAAGGGGGCGTCCGAGGGGGAGGGATTGGGAAACAAGTTTCTGGGCAACATCCGTGAGGTGGATGCCATCGTCCATGTCCTACGGTGTTTCGAGGACCCCGACGTCACCCATGTTCTGGGTGAGGTCGATCCCTCCGGGACCGGGAGGTGGTGAACGCCGAGTTGGCCCTGGCGGATCTGGATACCGTGGAGACACGGATGGAAAAGACGGTGCGGCGAGCCAGATCCGGTGAGAGGGAAGCTCAGGAGGAGCATGCCCTCCTGGAGCGGTTGCAGGAGCAGTTGGGCTCCGGGGAGCCGGTTCGCGCTCTCGATCTGACCGATCAGGAGCGGAAGATCCTGCGCGGATTCCAGTTGCTCACAGCCAAGCCGGTGCTCTACCTGGGGAATGTGGCCGAGTCGGATCTCCCCGCCGGGGAGAACGCGTGGACCCGGAAGGTCAGCAAAGCCCTGGCCACTGAGGAGCCCGATGCCCACATGGTGACCCTTTGCTCGGCCATAGAGGCGGAGCTGGCCGAGCTCGAGCCTGCGGACCGAACCGAATTCCTGGCCGATCTCGGTATTGCCGAGCCCGGTCTCCATCGCTTGATTCGAGCCACCTATCGTCTTCTCGGACTGCTGACCTTCTTCACTGCCGGAGAGAAGGAAACCCGGGCCTGGACGGTTCGAGAGGGCGCTCTGGCTCCTGAGGCGGCGGGTACCATCCACTCGGACTTCGAAAAGGGATTCATTCGGGCCGAAACCATCGGATTCGAAGAGTTCCAGGGCCTCGGATCCCTCAAGGCGGCGCGCGAGGAAGGCCGGATCCGGTCCGAGGGGAAGGAGTACCCGGTGCGGGACGGGGACATCATGCTCTTCCGATTCAACGTCTGAAAACACCCTCGACGAGGACGGAAACCAGCCCCGAAGAGAACTCACAACTTCCGTGGGGGAGCATGGGAGGAGGGGTGTCCCGCTCTCCCAACGGTTGAAGTGTCGGGTCTGCGCTTCTATCTTTCACAGCTTCACCCGCTCCGCCCTGCGGCGGGGCCCGTTCAATTCAGCGGACCACGGGATTCGACAGTCACATGAGAAATTACGAAGTCGTATACATCTTCCACCCGGCGCTCGATGAAGAGGCGGTCAACGCCAAACTCGAACGCTTCCACGGCCTGCTCACCGGACCGGAGGGGTCGGAGGTCGTCGAGGTGGATCAGTGGGGAGTCAGAACCCTGGCCTATGAGATCGACGACCAGAACCAGGGATACTACGTGGTGGCCCACTTGGCCACCGAGCCTTCGGTCCTGCCGGAGTTCGAGCGCATCCTCAAGCTCGATGAGGAGTTGATGCGGCACCTGGTGGTGATCAACGAGGGTGAGCCCACCACCGGGATGTCCATCTTCGCCGAGGAGCCCGAGTCGTCCTCCGAGGACGACGACGACGACGATGATGACGACGAAGACGACGATGACGACTTCGAGGACGACGGGACCTCGCCACCGGAGTTTTCCGGAGGCCGAGGCCGGCGTCGTCGGGTGGAGGGGCCCCGGATCGAGCTGCTCAACTACAAGGATGTGGCCACACTCTCCCGTTTTGTGACGGAGCAGGGGAAGATTCTCCCGAAGCGCACCACGAAGGTCACCGCGCGGTTCCAGCGCGGTCTGGGAACGGCGGTGAAGCGGGCCCGATTCCTGGCCCTCCTTCCCTACGTGCAGGATCACGAACGGTAGGGTGTGCAGATGGAGGAGGTGAGGGGCCCGGAGCGGCGATGGCTCCGTCCCCTGGGGCTCTTCCTGGTGGTTCTCACCCTGGGGATCGGGCACCCGCTGATTCTGGTCGGCGTCCCGTTCATCCTCCTGGCGTTGGTGGTCCCGGGCGGAAGGCTTCGGAGCCTGATCCTGGGCGTGGCCCTGCTCATCCTCCTCTTCCCACTCCCAGGGCCTTCCGCCGAGGGTCTCTGGTTTGCGGAGCGGGGGTGGGCGATCCTGGCCGGGGGCTGGTTTCTGGCTCTGACCTGGGGATGGCCTGAACGGTCCATGTTGGAGCGCGGCCTCCTTGCCCTGACCGGTGCATTCGCCTCGGCGGTGCTGATCCTGGTGGGCTTCGGTGGCGCGAGCCGGATCCAGGCCCTGGTCAATGCTCGCCTCGAGAGTGGCGCGGAGGCGGCGGGATCACTGCTCAGCAGCTTCTCCAGCGATGGGGATGGGGAGTTTGTGGGCCCGCTTGCGGAAGCGCTGGGGCGGACGGCGGAAATCCAGGCTCAGGTCTTCCCTGCGCTCTTGGGATTGGCTACGCTGGCGGCTCTGGGGACGGCTTGGTGGCTCTATGTTCGTGCCTCGGTCGGATCGGACGCGGGACTCGGGCCGCTGGCCGGGTTTCGTTTCCCAGATCCCCTGATTTGGCTTCTCATTGTGGGGCTGGGGTTGATCCTCGCCTTCGGTTGGGACGAGGGGTGGGGCAGATTCGGATCGAATCTGGTGGTGTTCATGGGTGGACTGTACGCCTTTCGGGGGGCCGCGGTGGTGCTGGCTCTCTCGGGCGGATTTTCGTTACCGGCTGTGCTTCTGCTGGCAGTGACTGCGGTGCTGGTTCCGCCGGTCCTGGCGCTCGGGGCAATGGTCATCGGTGTGGGCGACTCGTGGTTCGATCTGCGAGCCCGCGGGGCAGCGGACGAGTCAGCCGGGTCCGGATAGATTTTCAAGGAGCGCGACAATGAAGTTGATTTTGAAGGAAACCGTGGAGAACCTGGGCCAGCCCGGAGATGTGGTCACCGTCAAGCCCGGGTACGCCCGGAACTTCCTTCTGCCCCAGGGTCTCGCCTACGAGGCTTCGGCCGGCAATCTTCGCCGGATCGAGGAGGAGAAGCGCCAGACCGAGGAGCGATCCAAGCGGGATATGTTGGAGGCTCGACGCCGCGCTTCCCAGATCGACGAAGTCTCTCTCGTCTTTGAGGCGTTGGCGTCGGAGGAAGGGCGTCTGTTCGGGAGCATCGCGGCCCAGGATGTGGCGGAACGGCTGAATGAACTCGATCTCGACTTCGAGGTCGAGCGCCGCCAGGTCGTTCTCGACGAGCCTCTCAAGGAGGTCGGGGTCTACCAGATTCCCATCCGACTCCACTCGGAGGTCGAGGTGGAGGTCGAGGTCCGGATCACCCGGGAGGAAGGCTGATCCCGGACAGCTCCGCCGTCCCCGCCTGGGACGGCTCCCCGACACACCTGGCTCGGGCGGCGGAGTTGGCCCTGGAGCGAAAGGCGGAGGAGGTCCTGGCCATGGATCTCCGGAAGATCTCATCCGCTACGGAATTCTTCCTGCTGGCCACCGGGCGGTCGGACACCCAGGTTCAGGCCATCGCTGAGCACATCATCGATGAACTGAAGAAGGTGGGGGTCCGACCGAGTCATGTGGAAGGGCTCGAGGAAGGACGCTGGGTCCTCATCGACTACTTCGACGTGGTGGTTCATGTCTTCCACACCACGGCTCGGGAGTTCTATCAACTCGAGAGCCTCTGGGGAGATGCGCCGACGCACACGTTCGACGCCTGATTTCGGCGGGACGCTCGTTCTGATTGCCCCGCGGTCGACGCTGGAGTTACCTTCGCCAAAACCAGGGCCCCGGGGTGCTACCGGGGTTTCAGGGAACCCCCCTTTCCGGTGATCCCATGGCCTCCGAATCTGCTCTCGTCCTCTCGTTCGATCCGGACTCTCCGGTTCTCCCGGATCCCCTCCACGAACTGACGGATCCCCGGGTCCAGGTCGTTGTGGTCCTGGCCGACCCCGCCACTCGGGAAAATGGGTGGGCGCCGCGCGCCGCTACCGGACTCGCCCGTGGTCTGGGAGAGCTGGGGCGGCGGGTGCTTCTGATGGACGCCGACGTGGCTGACCCGACTCTCCACGACATGGTGGGGGGATCCAACGGGGAAGGGGTGACCGATGCTGTCCTCTTCGGAGTGTCGCCGGAGCGGATTTCCCGGGAGCAGGAAGGCGGCTTCCTCTTCGCGTCGGCAGGAACGGTGGTGGCCGATCCCCCTTCGGTACTCCGTCATCCGAGATGGGGAGCCGTACTTTCCCAGTGTCGTGATTCAGGACTCCTGGTGCTGCTCTACCTCCCTGCGGGAGCCCCGGGAACGGATGGGTTGGCGGGTGAGGCGGACCGGACCATCCGGTTGAAGAGCGCCCTCTCCGCCGGGGTCGACCAGGGCCAGGGTGGATTCGTTCTCCATCCGGAGCGAGCGAGGGTTGACGGCCCCTCCACGGAGGCGGCTCCCGGGGCCGTCCCGCCCGTGGATCCGGAAGGGGTGGCCGGTCCGGCCGGCCCCGGTGTCTCCCGGGATCCTGAATCTCCCGCTGTCGTCGACCCCGCCCCCCGACCCGCCGAGGACCCTGCCCCTCCCGTGGGGGCGTCGGCCCCCGCCGCGGTGCCTTCCGAGGGAGGGCAGTCGGTACCGGCGGCACGACCGGACGAGTCCCGTCCCGCCTCGTCCGGTACGGCCACCGGCACGCCCGGATCACGGACCCTCTTCTGGTTCCTCGTCATCCTGATCCTGGTCGCCCTGGGCATCGTGGTGGGAGCCCTTCTCGGTATCCTGGAGATCCCCGGGATCACCCCCGTGGTGGAAGCCGCCGTCCTGGGCCCGGATGACCTCCTCCGGAGCCCATGAAGCTCACTGCGCTTCGCCTACAAGGCTTCAAATCCTTCGCTGATCGGACGGAGATCACCTTCCACGAAGGGATCACAGCCGTGGTCGGCCCCAATGGGTGCGGCAAGTCCAACATTTCGGATGCCATCCGCTGGGTCCTGGGGGAGCAGCGCCCCACAGCCATCCGGGGGGCCCGGATGGAGGAAGCCATCTTCCAGGGGACTGTGGGCCGCCGACCGGTGCATCGCGGCTCCGTCACCATGGAGTTGTCCAACGCCGGTGGGGCGCTCCCGGTTCCCTTCGAGGAGGTGGAGATCGCCCGGACGGTCTTCCGGGACGGTGGCTCGGAGTACCGGCTGAACCGCTCGAGCTGCCGACTGAAGGACATCCAGGAGCTCTGCCGGGACACCGGACTCGGGGCGAACGCCTATGCGGTCATCGAGAATCGCATGATCGACGCGATTCTGTCGGATCGGGCCGAAGAGCGTCGGGGTCTCTTCGAAGAGGCGGCGGGAATCGGCAAGTACAAGGACCGGCGTCGCGCCGCGTCCCGCCGACTGGAACGGGCCGAAGCCGACCTGCAGCGACTTGAAGATCTGATCGGCGAGGTGGAGAGCAAGGTCCGCTCCCTGGCTCGGCAGAAGGGTCGAGCTCAGCGGTACACCGAACTCCGCAGGCGGCGATTGGATCTGGATGTCACCCTGATCGGCCGGGAGTTGGAGGCACTCGAGGGTCGCCGGTCCGAGATCGGTCGAGCCCTCACATCCGCCGATGACCCGGAACTCCTCCAGGCCCGGGTTGCCGAATGGGAGGCCCGCCTGGAATCGCTTCGTGCGACCCGGGTGGAGGCGGAGCGGGCGCGGACGGACGTGGCGGGGCGGACGGAAGGCCTCCGGACCGACATTGTCCGGCTGGAGCGGGAGGTCGCCGTGGCTCGGGAGCGGGAAGAGAACGCCCGCCGGAGGCTGGAGCGGATTTCCGTGGAGCGACAGGAATCGAGTCACACCCTGGAGCGCGCCGAAGCCGAGGTCCAGGAGGTCCGGTCGGGCGAGGTGGAGCGAAGCAAGGCCCTGGACACGCTCCGGGACGAGCTCCGGCTCCGCCGGGCCGCTTCGCAGGAGGTGAGGACGCGTCTCGCCTCGGCTCGAGGAGCTTTTGAGTCCATGGAGCAGCGGGAGCGGGAGCTGGCCCGGCGAACGGCGCAGCTCCGTGGAGACATC
>SL_3KL_010_SEDDRAFT_10000426_pt1 | contig 34310 bp, 44 predicted proteins | sample SodLakKL_010_SED_2_FD_10381 | JGI IMG/M metagenome (IMG submission 10381) | reverse complement strand
GTTCCATAACTCTTGGAACTCCTGCTAAGGGCGGGGAGGTCAAGATTTACTTTGACCCGTCTGACCTTGAGGACGCTCAGGTGCAGGTTGAGAACGCATATACGATATTCGTCTATGCACGGATACGGGACACAATGATTCGTGACGGGCTTCTTGGGTTGGAGGGGCAATCCTTCCTGAAACCGGAAGACATCAAAGCCGAGATTGAAAGGAAGGCATATGGTCGGTGAACTATGGGAAAGATAGGAGTTGTTAAACAGATTCATCAGGACACCAAAGAGGTTGTCATCCAAACGTCTGACGGAGGCTTTATTATTAAAGCCAACTTTGATAATATATATCAGGGGCGTTCCGGGAAGACTATCAATGTCACTGGAATGATGAATGCGATACGCGAGGGAGACACCGTTGAGTATGCGGAGTGGGATGGTAAACTGAAGTTCATCTCGAAATCAGATGGTGTTCCGAAATCGACAGCCCCCCCTCCACAACAGCAACCGACAGGTAATCAGACTGACCGGCTTAATGCCTATCTTGTTGCTCTTGATATTGCTGTTCAGTTGAATATCTCAGCGGGGAAAGTATCACACTCTGAACTGTTCGATACAGCAGATGAGGTATACGGCTCTATTGTCGTCCGTTTTCAACACCTGAAATAGGTATGGAACTATGAAGGAACGCAAATGGGTCTGTTTGAGCGCATCTTGTGATACGAAGACACTATGTCCTAATGCAGAGTGTCATGCCACGACATCATGTGAACAACGACCAATAGAGTGTCTGTATGACAGGCATTTTAATGCTCGATGGTCTCCGGTTGAGGAGTAATCAGGCATGTCTGATGACCAATCTCCGCATGAGATTGAGGTTGTAGACGAGAGTATAGCATGGTCAGATTTCATCAAGACGAAATGTAAGGGGGAATTGACGAGATTCAAGCTGAACCATAGGCACGCTCCCGAATTCACCATTGATTATTGGGAGGTCGTAAAGTTTGATGACTCACTCGCCGAAGCGCTTCATCATAGACCAGAGGGGACGATAAGGATCATCCGCTCTGCTGTTCGTGATGTGGCTCAGTCCCTTCTTGGGAAGAAGATTGCAACACTACCTGAAATTCGCATTGTCAACCTACATGAGCGGGAAGTGGGTGTCCGATACATTCGGTCATCCCATATTGGCAAGATGGTCTCCATACGAGGTATCCTGAGAACGGTATCTGATGTCAAGCCTGAGCTTGAAGTGGGGACGTTCGTGTGTAGAGCATGTCGTGTTGTAGTGAGAGAGGCGCAGGATAGTAAACGTGGAAGGCAACTGAAAGCCCCTTCTGAACGATGCGAGCGGTGTGGGGGGAAGGTGTGGGAACTCCTTCCTCAGAACTCATCGTATCTGGATTCACAACGGGTTATCATTCAGGAAGAACCGGAGGGATTGGAGGGTGATCAACCCAAACGAATTGAATGTAGAGTATATGGAGGACTCACGGGAAGTTTCACTGTGGGACAGCGGTGCTCAATTAACGGTGTATTATACCCCGTCCAGCACAATAGAGAACTCATCTTTGATGTATACTCTCTCGTTACTGGAGTTGATTACCCATCCGATGAACACATGGGTATTGTCATTACCGAAGAAGATAGAGACAGGATACGAGAGTTGGCAGATAGCGGAGACGTGCTATCGCGCTTGGTAGCGTCCTTTGCTCCGGGTATCTACGGATATCAGGATATCAAGACCGCGGTCATGCTCCAGTTATTCGGAGGGGTTGCGAAACAGAGACTTGATGGGACGAGACTACGTGGGGATATTCACGTATTGCTTGTTGGAGACCCCGGTGTTGCCAAATCACAACTGATGAAGGCGGCTATCAAGATTAGTCCGAGAGGGCTCATGACATCGGGTAAGTCCTCAACATCAGCCGGTCTGACGGCAACAGCAGTGAAGGATGAATTCTCCGATGGGAGATGGGCGTTGGAGGCGGGTGCTTTAGTGCTTGCTGACGGTGGATTCATTGCTGTGGATGAGCTTGACAAGATGTCGGATAATGACCGGAGCTCCCTGCATGAAGCCATGGAGCAACAGTCTATCTCCGTCTCAAAGGCGGGGATGAATACAACACTCATGACAAGGTGTGCATTGCTTGGAGCGGCGAATCCTAAACTTGGACGCTTCTCCATCTATGAACCCTTCATCGAACAAATTGACATGCCTCCATCGCTTCTTTCGAGATTCGACCTCATCTTTGCTCTGGTAGACAAACCTGATGCGGAGAAGGACGGGGCAATCAGCAGGCACATCATATCCGCTCATCGTGCCTTCACAATGGGACGGACTGATGATGGACACATCCCGCTGGAATTCATGCGGAAATACATCATGTATGCCCGTGAGAACTGTAAGCCGGTGCTTCAGGATGACTTCGAGGATAGGGTGAGCAAGTATTACGTGGAGACCAGACGGAAATCCGCAGGCTCTCTGACAATCACAGCCCGACAACTTGAGGCTATCATCAGACTATCGGAAGCATCTGCACGGTCTCGTCTATCTGACACAGTGGATACGATGGACGTCGAACTCGCCATATCACTCGTGGAGAGATTCCTCGTATCATTCGCAACGGATGAATCAGGGAAGGTCGATATCGACATGATAACCACAAAGGTCTCATCCGTAGACCGCGGTAAGATTGGGATCATATTCGGAGTCATGGGTGAGATAGCAGACGATTATGGGAGAGTGCGTGAAGAGACACTGATTGAGAAGCTAAAGGAACGAGGAATGAATAGCGGAGAGATTGACAAGATGGTTAGTAAATTGATATCCGAGAGGATGATTTACCAACCGGGTAATGGACTATTGAAGAAGGTGTGATATGAAATTCGAGATAGAAGCTACGGTAAATTTAGGAGACTATGAGAACATCCGGGTTCGTGTAGAGGGGGATGAGGTCAAAGACACCATCCTCATGCTCGATGACGTATTGAGTAAGTTTGGTATCGGGAGCGACCCCGTAAGTGAGCGGATACAGTCGTATCGCAGGCGTGTCCTGAAGGGCTATATCGACATGACTGTGGAGGGAGAGCCCGATCCTGTTGTGGAAGCCAAGCCCGAGCCTAAACCGGAAAGACCTCCGGTGAAGAAGGAGTCTCCCCCATCCCCAAAGGGTGTTGACCTTCCGGGGGAGTGTGCAGATTGTGGTGTGGGAGTGAGTAAGGTGCAGGTTGATGTATCCAAACTCTTCTACCCGGTTGTCCTGTGTAAAGCCTGTATGGACGGGAGGGGGAAATAATGAAGGTGACGTATACCAGATGGAGGACGTCTTGTGGGGATGTCCTTGAGGAGAGCACGTTTGATGTGGGGAAGAAGGACAAAGTATTCTTCAGGGAGTTTCTTCGCTACGTGAAGAAGTCGATGAAGCGATGGGACGACATCCAGAATAAGACGCCGGAGAGGAAGTGAGCGTGGTAACGATACGATATGTCAGAGGAGAGCCGGTCATCAAGACCTCCATCGACATCCCTTATGCAATATGGCTGAAGATTGACGGGGTTGCTAAACACCGCAAGGGGGAGTATATCGTGAAATGCCTCGAACACGCCGTCAAGGGGATTGTGCTTGGTGATGATGGTGAGAAGGAACTCACCCGTGCAGTCACCAGAGATGGGACAGTCGCTCCGACTACCCCTTGTGGATGGGATGTTGTCAAGGGAGATGTCCTGAAGGAACTACCATGGATATGTGATGCTATGCCACATGTCGGTGTGACCCCCCAGATGGTAGATGCGGTTCTCAAGTGGGGCGTTGAGAAAGGATATGGGCTTGACTTGGAAGAGGTAAAAGGGGGTCTTGAGAGATGGTCGAGGTCAACAAGAACGGATTGATGTTATTTCTGACATCAGCCGAGGAGATTGGTGAGGATGCCTTCGTTGAGGTATCGGGTTCGACTATTTGGATTGGTGTGTCAGACACAATAAACGCCTTTGCCATCTCGGTTGAATTCTTCATTGGAGGAAACTTTGGAGAGGGTGGGGTATATGGGGTTCCCATCGGTAAGCTTGCAACAATGGTGAAGATGTTATCTGGAGAGCATATCGACATCCAGTTTGATGATAAGAGCGTAGTCGTATCGGATAACTCAAACACCTTCACGATTGCCTGCTTCCATGAGAAAGCCATAAAGAAGAGTCCGAAGCGAGACAGCTTCGGGAAGGTGCAGGGTAAGTGTAAACTCACCGTGACCGAATGTCCCGTGTTCTGTAAGAGGGCGATTGAGATATTGAAGTCAGGGAGGAGTGTTGCAGGTGCGAAGACAACGGATGCCTTCCCTGTTACCATCATTGGACGAGAGACCCCGCCATCCATGGAGTTAAGCTTCTCGGATGACGGGGGGGTGTTGAGGGGTGCTTCATTTGGAGTTCCGGTATCGACAGTAGAGATTGCGGAGNGGGATAAGACTGCCTGTTTGTTTTCATCAGACTATCTGTTGAGGGCATTAAAGGTAATGAGTGCTTTTGACATGGTTGTCTTGGACTTCCATACCCAATACCCACTATCACTACGCGGTGCAGGAACTAATATCTTTGCACACGTCCTTCTTGCACCAAGAATAACGGAGGAATGAGAATGGATGTAATGGATCTTGACCCTGCGAGTGCGAGAGTGGCGCAGGACTATCTGGAGACTGGTGATGCCGGGAAAACATCGAGTAATCTGAACATTCACAGGAGGACGGTGGTTAAACACCTCCTCAGTTGTGGATTTGTGCAGGATGTGAGCCGATATACCCTGAAACCGGGTCTACAGGCTGAAGATATCGTTGGAGATACAGGACATATGGTGAGGAAGGAATACCTCATCTCAGAGCTTGTTTTTAAAGGACGTATGCTCAAAGATGTTCTGAATGAGACGGGGCTGTCTCGCGATAAGCTTCTGCGCATTATGACGTCAATCGGGATAGTCCAGAAGAAGACCTATCGGTATATTCACCCAGACCTTGAGGGTCTGAGGAAAGGGATTAAGCTTGCACTCAACCCCAAGAACCCACTGCCGGAGTATGACTATGATCCAAAGGCGATACGATTCATGATGAAGCACTTTGGAGACAACTTTGTTATGGTGCTGAGTATCCTCCATAAGAGGATGCAGGAGAAGCGGGTCTTCTCGATGAGGATTCTCGAGTCGGATCTTCATGACCTTGGGATATTGCTGACCCCCTATGGGAAGGTCGCTATCAGGGAACTTGTCGGGAGTGCGGAATATGACGTGGAGAGGAGGGCATCGGGAATGGTGTTCTTCCCCAAGGGGTATCAGTCACCGGAGATATGATACGCTATACGATAACCTGTTCCGGGTGCGGAGTGACTGTATCGGGTAGTCCGTGGGACGGGTGGATGAAGGCGGGGATGTGCCGGGTGTGTTTTGAAGCGGCTGGTGAGAGGCTTGTCCATTTGAAGAGGAGTCTTGCTACCACGCCGCGGATGACGACACTTCGCCGGGTTCACTGTGTGATATGCGGGACGGAATACTTCAGGCAAGCCGGACGTAGTGATTCGGGGGTCTGTGGACAGGCGTGTATGTCAAGGTCGGAGATTCCACTCGATATGGTCTGTAACCTCCAGTGTATGTTCTGTGGGAGGGGGTATACCCTCCCGTATGAACAGTGGAATCGTGACAGGTTCCAGAAGTATCACTTCTGCTCAGATGAGTGTCGGAACGATTACGGGGATAAGCCTCCAAAGATATGTATATATTGTTCCACGCTCTACCACACTCCTGTTTATGGGGACTATTGCTCACGCGAATGTCGCCGTAGACATAGGATGGTGATGGGACATATCCATAGTTCTGACGATTGATACAGCCGAACCGGAGAAGATGGTGAAACTTGCACGGAAACTCTGTGACCCTGTTGGAGTGACCGTGGTTGTTGAGCGGATGGACGTATCTGATTATGCTTTTCTTGAACAGGGTATCTTCATTGAACGAAAGGATGCCTCATCTGACCTTGGGTCATCGCTACGAAGCGGGAGGTTGACTGGACAGGCGCTTGCCATGTCGGAACTTCCCCATCCCTTCCTCATCATATCCGGTAAACTCGACTGGTATAAGCAGAAGAGGTATTCAACCGGATTGACCGTTGAGTCCTATATCGGACTTCTTGCCTCCCTGAATACGAAGTATGGGAACCTTCGATGCTTTTCCGTGGACAACGATAGTCAGTTCATCAAGGCGGTTATTGCTATTCAGAGACATATTGGGAAGGGTTCAAAGGGATTTACCATTGAGAGGTTTGCACATACTCTGAATCGTTCAAACCCCGGTGTGGGAGCCTACTATGCTCTTACAGGAGTCGGTGAGAAGAAGGCGGTTGAGCTTACGGAACTGATGAGCTATGGGGACTTCGTCCGATGTTGTGCGAAGAGTATAGGATATGCTCAGGAAGAACTTGTCAGGAGAGGGGGGAAGAAGTCTCTCGTCAACGCATCGACCATCAGATGTCTACTGGAGATGGGATTCGAACAGTAAGTTCCGAGGCTACATGGAAATGGGGAAAGGCTTATATAGATCCTACNCTTTTTTCAAAAAAGGTATGGGGGGGTCAAAAATGCGATATTACGATAATATTATAATCCTTTGAGCTTTAGGCTAAAGAAGCTCTTACCTTCCTATGATGGGAATATTATTCCGTAATATTCTGTAATATTCTGTAATATCGTATTATTTTATAATATGGATACTCGTATTGCATGAAGTGATAGCTATATAAGGATATACGTCATATACTATACATAGAGCGGGTCTACGTAGATATAGATTAATATATAAATAATAATATAATAATAAGTAATAGGTATACTTTTACGCTCAAATATTATAAAATAATATTCCGTAATATCACAATGACCTTCTAAGCTCAAATCAAGCTACTTTTACGAATCGGAGAAGGGATTATAATATTATCGTAATATCGCATTTTTGACCCCCCCATACCTTTTTTGAAAAAAGTGTATGTAGTATATAAAGATTTCCCCATTTCCATGTGGCATTCTAACTATATAGTTCCATGTAATTCTATATACCTCTAAATAGGACGTTCATGAACGTCGTTATGATAGCAATCAACACCCCCACTATCGCTATGAACTTCATGTTCGCATATTTGCCATACTCGATAGCCCCGTTATGACTCGCCTGTTTAATCTTAATCTCATAGACACATCGTTCTATCTTCTGCAACTTCTGGATTACAAAGTCCATCCTCTGCTGTTGAATTTCGAGTTTCCGATAGATTGCATCCTCATCACTTACGTCCATATCATCATACCTCCATTATAGATGTGCACTCTGGAATAGAGCCTCACGCACACCAGATATGAGGTCAGATGTCGGGACACCAAACTCTACATCCACAATCGCATTATGCAATTTGTAATGGACTCTATTCGCATAGTATGTCTGTTCCTGCAACTGCCCATCCCCACCGCGGATACGAAGGACTATCCTCGTTCCACGCTTCATCGGAATCAGGACAGGGCACTTCGGATAGGTTTGGGGCATCTCGTAGGCAATGATGCAGACACCACTTCCTCCAACTCCATCAGTCCCATAACCTGCACCCCCTCCTGTCGTTGGAAGACCATCTGGATCTGATGGGGAGCCCCCTCCTCCACGGGTTCCCACAAGTGACCCCCCGCCCCCATACCAATAGTCGTCTCCAACCAGCTCCCCGACATTCCAATTTCCAAACACCTGTCTGAAGGGATATACCTGTCCCCCATAGATAGCACTGGAGACTCCCTCTCCAAGCCGGACGTTGGTGAGGCGGTATCTCTGGATACGCTGATTCCACGTATCTACGACATATACGTTGGAACCAAATACTGCAACCGAAGAAGGATTGTGGAATTCAAAGCCCCACTCCCCTTCAAATTCAGTTATGTAGATGCCTTCGGTTGTTACCGCGTAGACCTTATTATTGGACGTTGCAAGATACAGAAGACCGCCGAATGCAAATGTGATGCCGTATATCGCCCATCCATAATCGGTTGTTGGGAACTCCGAGATGTAATTCCCTGTGGAGTCGAACTTCTGAATCCTATCGTTACCTGAATCATAGACGTAGATGTTATCCAAGGCATCAATTGTAATACCCATCGGATAGTCAAACTGACCGTCACCGTGCCCGAACTCCCCCCAATGCAGGATGTAGTTTCCTTCAGAATCAAACTTCTGGACTCTCTGGTTGGCATCCTCCGTAACATAGACATTACCGTCAGAATCAACCGCAACATACATTGGATCGAAGAATTGACCGGGGTCAGACCCAAAACCTCCCCATTGCCTTACGAATGTCCCATCGGTTTCAAACTGCTTCACATAGTAGTTATCAATGATGTAGATTTCGTCATCACGGGATATTGCGATTGATACCACAAAACCAAAATCATGATCTATTGTCATGACGTGGTTCCCATGTGGGTCAAACTTCCTCACGTTACTCAACCCAAGATCCACAACGTAGAGATACCCTTCGGAATCACACGCCGAGCCCAAAGGAACATCGAATATTACCATGGTATCACTCCAGACGATCCAAAGCGGGATACAAATTCATGTTCAACCACACTCAACCCAGAGCTACCCGCTCCACCACCGCCATAACGACCACCATGATTACCCATACCTCCCCACTCGGAGTTCGGTTGAAGGGCTCTGCATGTTGCATAGCCAAAGACGAAGATGTTGTTTGAATCGAAGTTGGATATGGCGATGAACCCCTCGGGGTTTACAGAGACATCCTCGGGAGTAGTCAGACCATGCCCCTCATACTTCTCGATGAATGTCCCACCGGGTGTGAATTTCTGAACACGGTCAAGTGTATAATCGGCAACATAAATGTTTCCGCCATCCGTTACGAATAGCCCACGACCACCAATGAATTGACCATCGCCTGTTCCAAGCCCTCCAAAAGTCATCAACTGCGTTCCGGTAGGGGAGAATTTGTAGACCAACCCGTTCCCTCTGGTGAGGTATACGTTCCCCCCGACATCTACGGCTATACCATTCGGATTGAATCCAACCGAGAATGTTTCAAGTGGGACGAGTGCAGGGGTGTATTTGACAATATTACCTCCTATGGCTGATGAATACAGGATGCCGTCCTTGAAAGCAATGTGATTACGTGCAGAAGTATTGGTGACTGTTGCGATATGCTCCATAGCCGGAGATATCTTCACAATACGGTTGTTTCCAGTGTCGGCAACATAGACATTCCCATCATCATCTGCCGTCACACCATCTGGAAGGTTGAATTCAGCAACCCCGTCTCCAGCCACACCGGTTCCATAATGGGCGACATAGTTCCCCGCGATATCAAAGACCTGAATCCGATGGTTGAACCGGTCTGCAACATAGATGTAATCCTGAGTTGCATGGACTCCCATTGGTCTCCAGAGTCTACCGGGGTCTGAGCCAAAGCTTCCAAAGGAGTGTCGGAAGACGACCTCTTCAAATGTGCACCCACCACCACCGGAACCCCCATCCCCAAGAGCATGTCCTCCTCCCAAAGCACGGAGTAGTGTTTCAGAACCAAGGGCGAATGTCGTATCCTCCCCTGCCCCCCCGACTCCGATTGTATAGGTCACTCCATGAACAACAGGATTCCTCGGTCTGTATACAAGACCTCCAGCCCCTCCCGCACCGGGAGGTTCTATTGAGGCGTTCCCTCCCCCTCCGAGCATGAGGATGCTGATGAAATGGACATTAGATGGGACTGTAAATCCACCAGAAGTCTCAAAGACCTGCACATCGCGCTCGATGAACCCCTGCCAGTTATAGACGGCTTTGTCTATCGGAAGGAACCCATCACCCGCGTCTGCAAATTGTGTCAGCCGCAGGACATATGCCGTTGCAAGAACCTCAAGCTCCGGTCTCTTCATACTTGCGCCTGCAACCACATTACGGACAACCTTCCCGTAGAGGTCTATTGGAGAGCCCGGTTGGGGTGATGTCTCGCTATATGGATGACTGCTGTGGAGTGCGGGTTTATAGACGATACACCCGACATTATGAGTCATCATGGCATCCTCTTCTTTCTCTGGTGTGACGACCACGTAGTTCTTCGCGTGATTCACGGCGTAGACGTGATATTCAGCCATACCCACACGAATCTTCGTCTCTATACCTATACCCGATACATCACGAAGATAGAACCTATGAGATATTGCAACATCACCATCATATCTGAATCGGACAACCGTATCTAAATCAATCCAGTCTCCCGGTTTCCTCCAGAATTGTGGATCTTTAATCACGGTTACAGGAATCCCCCGCATATACCGTTCTTCCATCTTCTCCCGCAGGGGTTTATCAAATACGAAGACGTCATATTCAAATGTCGGCATCCCGTTTACAATTGCTATGCGGCTGACGAAGATACGACTCAGGTCATCCTCCGTATCAATGAGATTATGTCCCTTCAGGACAAGAGCCTCTTCGCTCATGGAGATGATGACCGGATCTGGATGCCTGTCGATTGTCGTATAAAAGCTCGAATCACCGGGGATGACACACGCGGGTAGTGTTACAGTATTCTTAACACCATCCACGTTGGAAGAGACGTTGAATATCGTTGCCTCTGAGTAAATACCTGTTGTTATCGCAGTATCGTAGATATCTTCCCCCACATGGAGATAGATTGGTTCTACTGAAACCTCCGGGTCTCCAAAGCCGATACGCTGTCCCTTGACGACCAGATACAATCCGTGCTTGAGTGAGTCAAATGCGGGATGTTCCTCCGGGTCATATTCGGATAATATCCTGATGTCATTACCAACGACAAGTGAGACCGTCCCACACACCCTGAATCTGAATGATGTCGATAGGTTCTCGGAGATGTGAGGATCTGGTTTCATATAGAGGATGTAGTCCCCTATCTGAACCCGCGACATATCAGCCGCACTATCAGCGGTTATCCACGTATAGTCTCCAGAATAGATGTCGTTGATAAAGCCCGTGAGATGGTAGATGTTCGGGTCTGCATATGACCTCCATCCTGTGCTCCTCTCAAGTGAAGTCAGAAGCTCGAATATATTTGATGGGGGGATATTGTAGGAGTATCGGGGAGTCCCGTCATGAGAGGCTTCTACCATCCCTCTATACTCGGTTGGTATCAGTCTGATGAATATGTCTCCGGGGGTGTCTCTCCTCACCGGTTCGGTATGATATGAGCCTGTCGTGGGAGTATAGGTGAGGTTCCGAAGTATGGTCTGTGTGCTCTCAAATTCAAGCACATAGGTCTTGAGCCGGGTCTCCAGATATGAGAATACATCGGAGCTCTTTATGTCATACGATGAGAGGTATCCAGTGAATACAACGGAGTCTGCAAAGAGGATGTATACTTCAGTCGCACCCCCTGTTTCAAGAAACTGCATCCAATTAGGAATCTCCTCGAAGTTCACAAGCTCGCATACACACTTGGATACAGTCTCATCAGAATCCTCTACTTCGAGGCTGAGAATTCCCACGTCACTCCCACGATAGCTGATGAACTCCCACTCTCCCCCATGGCGCAACAGGATAGCATACTCATCCGTTGCCGTGTAGTTATACACCAGAGGCATTGGCTCACGCTCCCACATTCGGTCATACGTAATGCTACCTGTTTCAACAACCACATCGAGAAATTCCATCGGCTCCGTATCATACCCGGAGCGGGTTGCAACGACATTCAGGTCGTAGGATTCACCCTCGATGAATACCCCGGAGATGACTCTGCGGTCAGTATTGATGAGGACACCCTCGTAGTAGATATCATCTGTGTGTTTATCCTTCACGATGAGTCGGGCATTGAATACGGGATTCTCCTCTGCATCCGTTACAATCACAAGGAGGGTGAATGTCGGAGGCATTGCCACAAGTCGAATCTCATATGAGCCTCCATCCACAACAGGAAGTATTCCGGTTGCCCCATCATAAACCGGGTCTGTTGGGTATTGGAAATACCCGAAATACTCAGCGCTTATCTTAACAGATGTTGGGAATGTCGGAGTTACCACATTCACAATACCTGTATCAGGAACGCTACCTGTGAAGAGCCTCAACCGGGGAAGGGGGGCTTCACGGTCAATTATGACATTTGCCCTGACCGGCTCTTCCGTATCATCATCAATGAATGAAACGGAGAAGTGCATCTTCTCTTCAACAACCGTATAGTGGAATGTCTGCGGAGAGCCACGAATCTCATTACCTGCGATATCATAAATCCGAAGCCTGACATACTGGTGAGGGCTCACATTGAAGTCAAGGGGCTCAAATTCCCTCTCATTGAAGATGCGGATACCCGCAGATATGAACCCCCAACGACAGAGAGTTGAGGTATCCCAAGCATTCCAGTTCCATGTGGCTCCATCATGGGTTCCAGTCCGATGATAGCAGAAGGAGTCGATACCCGTCCGATAATTCATCGTGCCGTTATTGGGGTCTCCGAACCATCTACACCCATCCCAATCGTTATTGAAGGTAGGATTGCAGTGTATCGTCTGGAACTCCCATCCGTTTACAGGGATGAACTGTGAGTTCTGGAAGAAGCCCTGTTCGATATGTGTCCGATATACTGTGTGGTAATAGGGGATATCGGTGACACCCTGTGGTTGAGCAAAGACCTCTGCCGTCAGCTTAACAACATCATTCCCATATTCGTATTCGGACTGTCCCAACACATCCGTGATGGCAATATTTGTTGGATGGCACTGCATGACAAGGGTGAACGTCTGCCCCGGCACCTGTCCCGTGTGTGGGACTGATGCACACGATATTGTTGGTGCGGCATGCCATGTATTGACAGTGAATGTGTTAAGCTCGGATGATGTGGTAGTCAAGACCGGCTGAAAGTATCGTTTGTATGTCTGCCCGATTTCCTGAACACCTTGGTAGACCATGGTGAGGTTGAGTGTCGGCATCCCGGTTGCGGTGATGGTAACGGAATACAAACCCCCCTGCGAACCATTCCAATAACAGGTTCCTCCAATCTGCTCATGCTGGTTTATACATACGGCTTCGGCAATGTAACCGGGGCGGGTATACCGCCATCGCATAATCCAGACCTCGGTTCCGGCAAGATTCCATGGTGCACATGATGTAGAGGTAGGCTCCTGTGTGAAAAGGTCAGTCCTCTGACCCCTGTTGACAATCCTACCATATTCTGTCATCACTCACCGCCTTCGAGGAGGGGGTTTTCATCCGCGGGTTTGAATTGGAACTTCACATCGAACTTCAGACCATGCCCGGCTGTTATACCCCACTTGAAAGAGGCGATATAGACTCTTACAGGTTCAAGAGTCCCCATCTCAAGAATCATCTTGCCTGCGGCTCTACGCCCCGATAGCTTCTGGAAGAGGTCGATATACGTAACGGGATTGAATCCCGGTTTCTCTGTAAGGGTTGCAGACAGGTCAATCTGCTGTGTAATCCACTTCAGGTCACGGATAATTGGAGCGTTCTCGCGACCCTCCCCCTCCTGCCTACGCGACAGGGGCTTTGGAACCTCTATCAGTTTATTCTGGAATATCCTCTCAAGCTTAGGGTTGTAATTGGTAAAATCAAATGAGAATATGGATACCACCGGGGATGTGGCATCCGGGTTCTCCCACCTCAACACTACTGGAAATGACATTACACCGTCCTCTTAATCTTATCATCCAAGCTGTCTATCTTCCCTAACAATTTCCGCACCTCACCGTCTATTGTATCAAGTTCCGACTGGAGGGCTGTTGCCTCTACATCGTTATAGTTTATGGTGACTTCGGTATGATATATATCACCCCCGTGTGTTTCACCACCATCTCTGAGGAATTCTGGTATGAGTGCGCCGGGGTTCCAGTGGGTGTCTATCCAATCGCCTATTGCAAAATCAGGAAGACCTCTTGCCGTATACGATTGTGCATACGCATGGTCAACCTCTGATGCAAGCCGATGTGCATTAGCCATTGCCTGATAATATCCGGTATCCACACTATATCCTGTCAACTGAATATACCGCCCAAGACCTGCACGGTTGAGGATACTCTGTGCACCCTCAAGAAGACGGTTCATGAAGTCCCCGCCTGCCATGAAACCCTCATAAGCAAATGCCTTCAGGGCGTTGACAAGCCCATCGAGAGTATGCCTCCAGTATCTCGCGGCGTTGTGGATAACCTCCCCCATATACTTCCCGATTTCACCAATGATATTAAGAACACCAGTCCTCCATAGCGCCCACACCACAAGAAGCCCTAACAACAGCCCCNCGAATATCTTGANGAGGAGTGCGGCTGATAGTTTAGCAACGATTGGTAATCCAAGTATCTTGGTCTTGAGTCCTAACAAATGGGCGGCAATAGTTGCATGAATTATCTTACTTATGGCTATGACATTCACCTTGAGTGCTTTAAGTGAGCCTATCAACCACGCGCCAATGAATGTTTTTGCAAACCACCCCCCGAATTTAACAAGACCCGCCCATACGATACCAAGTCCGTTATACACCCATCGTAGAATGTAACCGAGGGCGGGGGTTGCCATGAGAAGCAAGCCTATGATTCCGAGGAGAGACCCAAGACCTCCTATGATGGGTAGAGGGTAGTCTTCATTCAGACGGTCAATCTGGTCTCCAACCCATATGAGTCCATCGAGGAGTAGGATAACCAAGTCAAGCATCGGGAGAAGAATCATATCGAGGATATACCCAAGACCGGCTCCTATCATGCTCATCATCGAGGCGAGGACTGCACTCTGTCCTGCTATCACACGAAGGAAGTTGAGGGTGACGAGGATTAATGACTGGAACCAACGGTAGTGTCGGGCAAGCTGAGTGAGAGCATGTATTCTGTTTTTGTCCTGTGTGAGGCTCTTCTTCGTAAGATTAATCTGCTCCTTCATGATTTTGGTCGATGTGTTGACATCACGGAGCTCCCGTGCCTTCTCACGCTGGAGTGCCTGATGGAGTTCAATCTCCTTGTTGATAACGGCTATTTTCTCCTGCCGCTGTTTCATCTCAGCCTGATTAAGCTCCTCCTCAACACCTGCAAGTTGTGAGCGCTCGAATGCGAGTGCTTCAATCGCATCTCCGATATCTGCCATCTCTTTTACAATGGCTAAAGCCTCGTTTTTGGAAACCTCAAATGCCTTGACAAGGATATCAGAATATTCCTGAGCGTTGCTCTGGAGCTCCTCCCACCGCTCATTCACGAAGTCGATATCATCAGCCAAATCCACGATGATACCGCGAGCCTGTTTCATCTTGGCAACATTCGGTTCAGAGATGGGCGATTCGCCTTCCCGTGAACCTCCTTTTGAGCCTGTGAGAGTTAGAAATTCACGATAAGATATGTCACCCCCCTTTCCGGCAACCGTATATCTTCTACGGGATTTTTTAGAACCCTCTAATCGCCCAAATTCACTCTTCTCAAGATGTCCGAATCTCTCAACAAGGTTCTGAACATGGCGTGAGGCGTGGGATGACTGTTTGCCAATGTTGACTATCGCCTTCGCTACCGCCTTTACGTCTTTCAGACCTAAGACCTTCAGGTCAACATTGACCTTCTCCTCAACAACCATGTTCCTATCTCCGTCTTACTCTTCCTGTTCTTGCACCCGCCCCGCTCTTCCTATGCTGTGCCTCAAGCACAGACATGACGAAGTGGGATTCAGGTGTTGATGGGTCTACATCACCCGGACGCATCTGCAACGCTTTTGCGAGATGGAACAGTGCGCCGCCCTTTCTTGACCTTGCGAAAACTGGCAACCTCCTCCATAGCGTCTGTTATAGCGGATAGCATCGTATCAACGACTGTGCTAAGGTCTCCCGTTTCCTCTCCGATAGCAAGCCACGTTTCAGCCTCGTTGAAGGGAGCCTCAAGACACATAGAGGCAATTGCAAGAGCCGCCAGCTTGTCAAGGGTCTCCACATCTTCCGTGGTCATCGTCTCTTCATCAAGACTGAGGGCAAGCTCACGGGTCTTCGTGATAATTGCCGTAGTCTTTTTACTGACTCCGGCTCTCACCTTCAGGGGAACCGTCCCAATCGTCACTGTGGTCGAAGCTTGTTCTTTGGACTGGATAAGCTCAAGGACTCTCTCGTCTCTCTTTGCCCGTCCGGTCTCAGCATCAGATAATTTGGCGAGTGCCGCATCTACATCAAATGTCATACTGGATCAAAATCCCAATTAAGCGACTCTGGCGTAACAGGATTGATTTCAACATCATCTCCATATCCAGATAGCTCGAATGTTATGTATTCGTTCTCCGTTGCAGTGAAGGGAAGGCTCTCCCAATAGACGTTCTTCACAAGGAGCCGTGTTGCAATCCCTCCAGCTTCGCCATGGGTTGCATTATCTGATAGGAATTCCCCCCGAATATTCATGAGGGCAACACGATTCGTATCAATGATCTGCACGTCATCAAGTGCCCCTTTCTCATCGTCCGGGTCGAGTGTCAGGGCATACGCTTTGGAGATGCCCTCGGCGAATGCCGGGTCGAATGCCGCAGATGAGATATTGACCTCTACCCGTGCCGTGTGTTTCGATACCCCCTGCCTGCTGATGAACTTAAAGCCGTAAAGCTCCACATGCTCAAAGGTCACATTGACCTCGCAGTTCTTGGCAATACCTACGACATACTCGGTGGGAGTCCCATCCGGGTCTTCGATTATCGTAATCTCTGCGGAGTTGGCAAAGAATTTCCATTCCGTCTCAGTCATACGATAACCTCACGATGGGGGAGCGATTGTAATCTGACTACCGAATCCCGATAATTCATTCACGACATACTCATTCTCGGTTGCATTGAATGGTAAGCTCTCCCAATAGACGCTGTGGATTATGATTTCAACCTGAGTCGTCCCGTCATCTGCCGTGAAGACTCCTGATACTTCCATCGTTGCAACACGATTGGTATCATTGATGCTCGTTGATTTACTCGTCCCCCCGTTGAGAACGAGACCATACGCCTTTGAGAAACCCGCGTCAAGATTCGGGTCGAACATTGCCGATGAGACGCTGACCTCTACCCGCGCCGTGTGTTTCGATACACCCTGACGGATGATAGACCCCATCCCATATAGCTCCTCATGCTCAAAGGTCACGTTGGCTTCACACCCTTTCGCGACCCCGACAGTCTGCCCTGCGATTTTTATCACAGCCGCATTAGCAAAGAATTTACCCTGTGTCATTTCATACCTCCATCGTCTTTACATCCAGTGTTATACTGAAGGTGTAGACGATTACATCTATCATCGTGTAGTATCCGAACTGTATCCGGGCACTCCCACGAATGTTCAATCCTCTAAACTTCTGTCCAGTCCCCTTCACAAGACGCAGGCATTCATACCCATATCTCCGAAGCGTCCGGTAATGCCCGGTTCCTTTGAAGGTGTAGTAGCCAACAATTGTGATGGGGAATGAGTGTTCCGTGTCAGCAGAGGTGAGATGGAAATCCAACGAATCTCCTGCGTCAGAAACAGGGACTACAAAGATGGCGGGTAGCTCGATATCTTCGGGAGGTTCGATACGCTCCTCCACGAACTTTGGATTCCCCAAGAGCCCTCCATGTGACTGGAGCCGCTTTATGAGTTCATCCACACCCGCATCAATTATCTCATAGACCACGTTCAATCCCCCCTGTAAGCCTTGACACGCTCTTTGAAGCTCTTTCGGACACTCTCACGGATGATGTTGTAGAAGATTCTCCTCGCATTGACCTTCTGTGGGTGTCCGTATGGGATACCTCTTGCACGTGCACGGAGTATCTTCTCACCATAACCAGTATGCCATGCAAGAGCCCTCGCCGATGCATCATGCGATGGGTCTAATTCCTCGCCAGACACAATCTCTGGAGTCCCAAAGAAGATCTTTGGACGAATCATCGAGCCATCGCGGGGGGCATTCCCATAGAGGAAGGACTTCATCTCCTCTCCCACTGCAATTGGAACGACAAATTCCACATCCCCTCTACGCCGGTTGTAACCCGGAACCATGATTCGGGGTTGGGTGTTCCTGATGGAGAGGTAATTTGCAGACCTGCCAGCCGTGGTGATGGGGTCTACTTCCCAGAAGAGATTGGCTGTTGGTAGCCCCCCAAGACGAACATCGCCCGGAGGTCGCATTCTCTCATCTCCAAATCGCCTGAGTCTCCGCTGGAGGTCAAGTGCCATGTCAAGAAGAATCCTCTGGTAGAACCTATACTTGTATCGCTCCTCTTCGCGCTTCATATGGGCGAGAATGAGACCGCCCGCTACCGTTGATGGTTTTGAACGAATCGCATCGTGGGTAACATAGACTGGTTCCATCACTCATACGCCCAAGGATTGTGGATTGGTCTTCGATATCTGTTAAGCACGATCTTGACATCTTCCGTCAGGAAGTAAGCCTCTTGATGGACTGCAAACATCTGCGAATAGTCTCTTGTGGCAAATGCACGGATGGTTGTTGCCTCCTGAACCTTCTTCTTGTAGAGGAGCATGTTGAGAGCCATTCTGATGGCGGCTATTCTGATTGCATCAAGCTCCTGACTACCATCAGGATATCCCGCGGTATACGTGATGCTGAGAAGGTTCATCCCATACAGGGGGAGGTCTCGCGTGAAGTAGAGATACTTGTAATCGAGGTTTGAAACCACGATGTAAGAGCCCGGTGTTGAATCAGAGCGCTCCTCCAATACCTCCCATATCGGAGTCCCGGTCACACCCCCTTTGTCTATCTTCACAAGAGAGACCTCATGGACGGGGTGTTCACGAAGGAGATATATCCTATCCTCTTCGCGAGGGGTCATATGAACGGAGTGGAGTTCATCATCGGTATGCCCCTTCCCCCGTCTGAGTTCGGTCACTTCATGGAGATTGAAGGATGTAACATTGCAATATCTGTTGATGAAGGAATCTACTGTGGGAAGGATGATGTCTTCGAGGAAGTCTTTCCATTCGTCATCGCCCATCCTGTCTCCTTCTGCTATGAAGTTCGAGCCTTCAAAGCCGGAGTAGTTGTAGATATCCTCAACAGATGCGTATGTCATACTATGCCGTCCGCGTATACTCTATGCTTACGATTGCCTTCCCACCGGGAGTTGTCTTCGCCGTAGTGAGATAATAGTGCTCATCAGCAAGAACAACGTTGTTCGTGGATGGTGTTACAGTCTTCTTCGTAGCTATGGCGTCTTCGGCGGCAAATGTAATCACACCCCCGGTAGAAGCTCCGGTCGCGTTCCCGCAGGTAATTGTTGCACTATCGGTGGCGGCAATTGCTTTGGTAGCAATCGCACGAATCTTATTGATAGTGACCTTGTATGGGAAGTAGAGGCAGATCTTTAAGACCTCGCCTTCCTCAAAGGAAACAGGAATGTCGCGAACTTCCTTCAGGAGAAGACCTGATGTGAGCGCAACAGTCCCCGTAGCATCAGGGAATGTGATTGTCCGAGCCTCCGTCAGGGGAGCGGATGTCACGGTGAGAAGTGCGTCTTCCTCATCTGCATTTGCCGTTAGCAGAATCCTGTTCTCTTCAACAGTGCCAACAGTAACACCGTCCTTACCAGAGAGCATCTTGTCAGTTCCAAGATTCTCATCCCACGTAACCGCCTCTTCGCTAAGGATAAGTGCCGCCGGGGGAGTGAATGTGACCTCTCCCTTGAACTCAACGTCTTTCAAGTAAGTCAGTGGGATTGTGCACTCTACCTCCTCGTTAGTGTCGTTGGTTCTAAAGATGTGATAGAATTTCATATCACATCACCTCTGGATACGGTCAGACTCTACATTCTTGAACAGGAAGGCGTTATACTCCTGTGTAATCTCCTTGTAGGTAATCATCCTCCAACCTGTTGAATCCTCTCCAAGCTTCAGGACATTCATGACATTCAGAGTGTTGGTATTGGCTACACCAGTCGCACTCGCAGTCGTCCCGAGACACCCACGAATGACGTGGAGTGTTCCTGCGGTATAATCATCCGGGGTGGTCAGAACATCCTTGATGACATACATGATTTCGCCACTCGCAGTTGAGACATAGAAGTTACCGGGAGCTCGGGACTGGTTTGTCCCACCGGTATCATATGCAATAGCCGTCGTCGTCGCTGTATATGCAGTTCCAGCATTAGCTACTGCAACGGTTCCATAAGTAACCGTCCCCTCCTGTGCATTATCAGGCTTCCTGACCTGAAGGTCAACGATTGCCGCCTCCGGGAAGACAAGCCAGTCATACCTGTCTGTCTTGTTCACATATGCGATACGGGTGACTTCCCCAACATTGGGGAAGTGTTCCGGGTTTCTCTTACCGGGTGTCATCTAAATCACCTCAGTCGATTCCGAACACTCCACCAAGCAGTGAGGATGTTCCATCGACATCTGTCTTATCAATGAGCGTTTCAGCGGCACTCACGACAAACTTGTGCGAGAGGTTAATCTTCGCGAGGTCATCGTAGGTGTCAGCCCAAAGAGTCCTCCTCTCAAGTGCTCCAGTCTGAAGCAGGAAGATGTTCCCATTACCTTCCTCCATTGGAAGGAACGGATGTGCCACAAGTGGAAGACCGCCCTCTCCGGGGAAGACCAGTGAAATCTTACTGATACCGGCAACGAAGGTCTGGATTGGTTCAGTCCGGGTATACTCGAAGAGACCACGCCGGATGATGCTGAAGGTTCTCAGGTCACAGAGTGCGAGATTCGGTGTGATGTTGAACCTCGACATCTTGTTGTAGGACTCATCGAGCTTCTTGCTAATCTTGTCCCAATTGTCAACACCACTACCCGAAACATACATTGGGTTGCCGGTGTTTGCACGGACAAGCTCATTGATACCCTTGTATTCAAGAGTGCCTGCATTCTGGAAGTGGAAGCTCGTAGACATGATGTTCCTGTCAACACCAAGCAGGCTCCTCTCACGAAGTGCCCGGAGAGCATCCTGAGCCGCATCCACACGCACCATCATGAGGTCACGTGCTGGAACAGCAGTCAGTCCTGCATACTGTGCGGCACGGGTAACACGCCCTACCGAATACATGAACTTGATTACATCATATCTCTGGTGTGATACGATATCGGATTCGGTCAGAGTCGCATCTTCAGTTCCGAAGTAGGCACTACCCATTGAACCGTAGGGGGACATTGCATCCCATGCGGCTACCTTCCCCTTGTTTGAGACAACAGGGAGGAGTGCCTGAAACGGATACGGGCGCTTGTAGAGGTATGCAACCTTCTCGTCATAGATGGTATGAATCATACCCTCTGCCGAGGTTGTCGCCTTCTTCAGGTCATCGACAGCCTGAGCATTCTTATCAAGGAACTCGTGTCTGAGACGTTCAGTAGCCTCTGCATACGAATCCTTGTCAGGAGCTTCGCCATTGACACCATACTCGAAGATGGCTTTGTAAATGATGTCATCGTCAACCGTGGGGAGAAGAGGAACGCTTGGAATTCCCGCAGAAGCAAAGCGTCTCTGTGCGTTCTCAGCCGCCTTCCGAATGCTTACTTCAGTCTGATTCGGAACATTTCCCCAGTATGCCTCACCGATGATATCGGCATCATACTCAAGTTCAGAAAGCCCAAGACTCCTGTGGGCTTTGTTGAAACCTGCAATCTGTGGAATGGATGTGGTAGTCATTGAATTACGCCCCCTTAATCACGCGACCAAGCGCTCCGACATTTGATGTCGATTCACCTAACATCCTGTCGATGTCAACAGCCGCCTTCTGAATGGGGTTCTCCTCTATCTTCTCAAGGCGTTCCTCCAGTTCAGCAAATCTTCCCTCAATCTTCTCAATCGACTTTGCAATCGTCTCAAGAGATTTGTCAAGGGATGCTTTCTCGACATAATCATTCGTCTCTTCCTTCTCAACGGGCTCTGGTTCAGCCTTCGTGATGGCATCAATCTTCTCTGAGAGTGTGCCAATCGCTTCAAGTAATGGTGCAAGGTCTGCCCCCTTCTCGATGGGGGTCTCCTCGACAACCACGTCCTGAATCTCGGGTTCGGTAGTATCGGTCATACTTTCAACCTCTGTCTCATACTCAAAAGGATCTCGTCCTTTCCCTATTGCTTCTGCAATGTTCACATATGCCGCCGGATTGACATTAATTTTCGTGTCACCACAAAGTGTAATTGCATACATATATGCTTTCTTCGTCTGACACGGCTCCGTGCGCCGTTTCGGTTTTAGACGGCAGGACGGGCTACCTTCCAACCGTTTACCTGTAATAGAGAGAGAACTGATTTTCCCCTTCTCTATTAGCTCCCATACATCATCGGCATCCGGTGAACTCTTAACCCGTCCTTTGACATAGAGCCCTCCATCATCACCAAAGTATGCCTCATGCCACAACCCAACCGGACGCTCCGAATGGTTATAGGTCATAACCGGAAGCTCCATGAAATAGGGGAGAGCGTGTTCGATTGCTGATTTCAGGATGATTTCGTGTTCATCATCAACAACCGGGAGTGTCGCCCTCCCCTCAATTTCACGGGTTGAATTGTTAATAACCGTGATGTCAAATTTCATTGATTCAACCACGTATTCTCACCTCCACTCGCTCCCCGATTCTCTTGTCACCCACCATCATCCAGAAGTAGATAAAAAGAGTCGTCCGGGGAGGATAGTCAAATGTGATTATCGCATACACCCTCCGTCTGAATACCCCACGGTGTGTTGCAATCTCAATTCCTGTTACAGGCAACTCTTCCTGAAGGACAGTCCCGGCTCTGTCTCGGATCTCAAATGTTGCAGTTCCGATATCGAAACTTCCTCCATCCCGTCTCTGAATGATGACGGGGATGAGTCGCCTCTCACCATGTAGTATCACGTGTGCCTTCATAATCACTCCATATACGCTACATAGACAGTTTCCTCAACATATGTTATGTAGATTAAGTCATCAGGATATGTCATAAATTCGTATACTACATCCGGGATTTCGTCTTTGAAGATAATTCTGCGAACCCACGTCACCATCTTCTTTGTGAAATTCCCAATCTGACGAGTTACGAGCTCTATGCGTGAAACGGTAGATACTACACTCCTTTTGAGAAATACAGCCCTCCGTGCACCAATACTGATGGTTGTAATATACACTACGGCTGATACAACAGTCTCGATTCCCGAAGATATCATTACGACAACGGGATTTGTTGAAACCACGACAACTCTGAATAGTGATATCCTCCTTCGGGTAAGGATGGCTAAAGTGGATACATGATATACCGCCTCTACCACTATCTTTGGCATCAATCCTATGATGGCTGTAATCGGCTTTACATACTGAATTGATATCAGGGTAAGGGAGATTACAAGCCTTGATTTAAAGGCTATGGGATGGATAAATAGAGCCGCTTTAAGAAGCCTTACAATAGATACCCGTGATACTATGGCTATTGCACGTAATGCCATTATAGCCTTGATATGAGCCTCTAAGGTGTGCCGTATGAGAAGAGTGATCCTCTTCGTATGGATATCTGCCTTCTTCGATAGGGAGATCCTTCTTTCAATGGCACTATGGATCTCTCTGAGATGGAATATCGCAACAATGAGTTCTACGATTACCGCCGATAAGATCACAATGCGGTTGGAATGGAAGGTCTCGGCACGTTGGAGTGCAACCGCCCTCTTCGTGGCAATCTGAATCCGTGCGACATGGACTATGGTTGATGTAGCATCAACGAATACTGTTATGATTGCCGATATTGCAGATACGGATACCGTTGCAAACCTAAGCAGGTTAATGATGTGGGCTGTTACGAAATCCAAGGGGTTTGTAAAGGATACGCCAGTCCTGTTCATGGAGAGGGTTCTTGCAGTATCAATTGCAATTGTCTTCATGGTGAAGACCGCCATGAGGATTATCTGGATGATGCCGGGTTCGGCATATCTGACCGGATACCGCCTTGGATATGTCATAATCAACCCCTTACCATCACTGAAGCCACGACCTCACGCAGGTTGTAGATGTCGGGGACATCATGGAGTGTTGCCCCATGATTCCGAATCCTCCGAATCCACAATCTCACAATACCACTGTTCTCATCAAATCGCATATCAGACCTCCTTCAACTTCCCGATAATCTCTGTAATCTCAATCACTGCAATCTCCAGCAAGTCAATAAGCTCTACATCATCAGGAGCATCCGGTAATGGGAGAACCTGATATTCCTTAACAACCCCGTCTTCCTCAATGGTGTATGTGGGGGTTCCAAGATACTCCTTCTCAGGGTCAAATGCGGGATGAATAGTAACGACAGGCAACCATCCCTCTTCCCGAAGCCTCTCTGCGGGGAGCCGGTCATAATTTGAGACCGTCCTCCCATTCGATAAGACCCCTGTCTTTGGTAATGACCGCCTGATTATCTTTCCATCCTTCACCTGAACCATCTGGTTACAATCCAAACATCTCAAAAATCGTCCCTCCGTAATCATCACTCTGGACTATTGGGTCATCTGCTGTCAAATCAGAGAGGTTATACCTACGAATGCGCTGAGTATGACTCCCCCCTGCATAGATATAATCTCCATTTATGACGAGGCGATGTATATTCCCTCCATACATAGGAGATTGGACAACGGGGTCGTCTTCCGATAGATCCGATAGGTTGTATCGGCGAATACGCTGTGTGCCCAAACCTGCCGCATAGAGGTAATTCCCTTTAATGGCTATGGCATCAAGGGTTCCCCCGTATTCGGGAGATTGCACAATTGGATCATCAAACGAAAGATCATCGAGGTTTAACCTAAACACGCGCCCGGTTCCACCGATGACATAGACATAATCCCCATGTATGGCGAAGTTTGATATATTATTTGAAAACGTGGGGCTTGATGTATCCAATGTAAGGTTTGGATTATATCTGCGAATTCTCGGGGCATGAGACCCCCCGAACCGCCATAGATATACCCTCCGTGTGGGATGAGTCTTCTGATAGGCTGACCAAAATTTGCAGATTCGACTGCTGGATCTTCTAACGTCAAATCACTCGCATTGTAACGCTTGACTCTGGAGTGTGAAGTGCTATCGCTCGACCCCCCGGCATAAACATAATCGCCAAAACAACATACTGCATGAACATCTCCCCCATACCCCGGAGATACAACCAACGGGTCGTCTCCAGCGAGTGTGTGCAGGTCGAGTTTAACCACGTGCTTGAATGTAGTTCTACCAACGTAGAGAGCTCCATTTCCATGACACATTGATGTGAGGTTTGAGAACTGAAGATGTGCCGATACATCATCTGTCTGTTCAAGCGTATCTACGTAATACTTCTTGACTCTGAATGCGGCTGTCCCGCTTGCATAAAGATAGGTGAATCCGTCTTCTTTCTGAACGCCCATGAGGAGCTTATCACGAATCATCGAACTCCCCTACCTGTGCACCATACCATGTAGTCCCGCCATCAACCGTCATGAAGACAAGGACGTATGCCGCCTCATCAGTGTCAAGAGTCGGGACGTTACCATCAGCCCATAGGACAGATGCGGGGAATGTTACGGATACAGCAGGGTCATCCTGTATAATGATGAGAGTGAAGCCGGACGCTACCCCCGATGTCTTCGGGTTGATTATCGCGTAATCGACATCCCCATCAAGAGTGTGTTGAAACACATTGGCAAGAGACAGGTCAATCTCAACGAAGTTTGGATCTTCGCCCGATACATCGGTTGCAACAATGGCTGTCTCCCCGTAGCTTGTAATCTGACCGGCTGTATGGTTGAAAAGCTCTGAATGTGCCCCTGCGGTAAAGACATTCTCGATGCGGATTCCGGCTGAATGGCTACGGATACTCGTCCCCTCAAGACCTCGATTGGCAACAGTCCCACAACTAAGGGTGTCTGTGGATACGGACGTAATCTCTACGATTTCCGTAGTCTGAGAGTCATCCCCGACAACCACTCTGAAAGGGGGTGTTGGGAATTTAGCCCCATCGCCAGCCTGAACAACAAAGTCTACATCAGATGTGCCGTCCACGCCGGAGGAGAGTGTTGATTCCCCGTAATTCTTAGCGTTTAGGCGAGCCATGGCACATCACACAATCTCTGGAACCTGCACCTTCAGATAGATCGAAACAACGTCATCGTTCTCTGCAATGGTAGCGGATGAAGATAAGACCTTCTTGGGGGTCATCTCGTCCCCATCGGAAGCATCGAGGATTGCCCCCTTCTCAATCGTGACCGGCTTTGTGATATCCTCATCCGTTCCGGTAACGACAATCTTTACGACAAGGGTCTGCCCTGTATCTTCTCTTGCCTGCCACTGGCAGTTTGTCTCAGTTGCCCCCTCAGCGGCGATAACTCGTGGTGTTGAAAGGACGGGTGCGTCTGCTCCTGTGTATAGCTGAACATGCGTCCAAGCATTCGGGGATAATCCCTCGATGTAGTCGCGGATGTTCTCATAACCTGCACTTGTAATTTCACTCATAATCTACATCTCCTTATTTCCAATCATGTGTTCAACAATCAATCCCCGTTGGAGAAGTCTCTAAACTCCCGCCATTCCTCATCCCACACATAGAGTTTTTCCTCACCCCACGCATAGTATTTGGGAACGACACCATACGGGATTTCAACATCGCTCAGGTCGGGGGCATCTGTTAGCTCCTCACCAACAAACTCCCGTATCGAAACGATATTTGCATCTACCATTGGTCTACTCATCTCAGGTCTCCTTCACTTCAAGATTATATTCATCTGCTATCTCTCTCGCGGCATTCAAATAACCGTTGTATGAATGCTCTTTTGAACTGCTTATAAGGATGTCTGCAATTTCACGCGATTGTGGCGTTGCCTTGACATATCCTCGTAGCATACCATCGGATTCCATGATGATAACTGATATATTGTCACCAATAATCTCAATCATCCGTCCACCATCCTTCGGGGATGGCTTCTCCGATTTTGACGAGGGATGTTCCCTCTGACCACCGCCTCGTGTCCTACCTCTGTCAGGAGGCTTTCCTCTCCTTTCACGATGAGAATGTTCCTCTTCCTCCTCTCCACCAACGGGTGTTTCTTTAATGAAGTAAAGACCCCCACGGTCTCCTCGCTGGACTGATACGCCCTTTGGAGCCTGTGAAGCATCACGGATGTATACCCTCGCCTTCCGCACACGGGTTGATTCACTCAGACGGTCTCGTGGGTCTGGTGCATCCGAGATATCACGGGTGTCATTCGTCCCTGTGCCTGCCTGATTATACCGCTTCTGCTGAAGGTTCATCGGGAGGTAATAGTCGCTATCCCCTGACGGGTCTCCATCATAGTCAAGAGTCCTGTCAAGCCCCTCATCTGGAAGGTGCAGTTGCTTCAACCGTTCCATCTCCTCTGGTGTAAGTTCTGCCCCGACATCTGCAAGTTTCAATGCAAGGTCTGGAGCAATCCCCATGTTGACAAATGTGCTTGCCGTGCTTGCTCTCGTTGCATTGACCTGTGCTCGGTGTAGCTGTTCGGTGAGGTCATCTGAATCAATGAACTGGAAGTGCCAATCCTCACGATATCCTCTCAGATATGGGAGGATTTCCGTGTTGACCTTCCTCTCAAAGAGTTTCAGAAGAGGGCGTAGCATCCGGCTCTGTGTGATGTTCCGTGCAACATATGAACCAGCCCGTGATTCATCGGAGTCGATGAACTCTGAACTGGAGAAGCCCCACATCCCCCATATGATAGATGCGACAAACTTCTGTCCCTCAAGCCACTGCATATCAACGAGAGTATTTGAGAGGGTTGTAATCTTCTCATTAGCTACCGTGTGGACAACCCCGCCGAATTTATAGGAGCCCTTGTTCATCTGCTCAATCTCTTTAATCTTCGAGAGGAGCATTTCACGATTCATGATGTCCGGGTGCTCCCATACAAGAGATGGGACGATACCGTTGACAAAGGTCTTCCCCGCGGCTCTCGTTGAATCAATGAGATACTGAATCTGATACTTCAGGAACTTGAGGAAATCAGTCCCGTAAATGCCATCCGTCCGGGGATACATCATGAAGTAACATATCTCTTCAGGATGGTAGGGGATGAACAGTCCGACACGGGCTCTCTGCCAGTATCGCTTGGTGTATCCGTGAGACCAGAAGCGGGGGAATGATGTTACAAGGTCTGGATTCTTAACGGGGATGAACGACCTGTCCATCTCCTTCCAGAATTCCGTCCCGAGATATGGTCTCATCTCAACGAGGTATCCGGCACGGTTGAAAGATTTTACAAGAACTCCTGCATCATACCGCACAAGGTCACGGAGGACTGGTTGCATACAGGAGTGGAAGGTGTCCTGTGGATTGGGTCTCTTGAGGAACTTCATCGCCTTATTTACAATCTCACCTTTACCCTCTTTGTCCCTCACTTCAAATTCAACAGTCGATACGTAGTCGAGCATTGCCTTCTCGCACATGGCATAAATTGCATGTCGTGCGAGCCGGTCTGTCTCCTCCTTGTTGAAATCATCACGGTAGACCCCAAGCACATTGTAGTATGCCGAAATCGTATGTATGGCACGGCGTAATGATGTGTGGTCGCTCGTAACATCTTCGTAGTTACGATTGGCGATATGCACGGGAGTTACATCGTCCCATACACTCTTCTCCTGTGTCGCATCCATATAGCGTTTGATTTCATCAGCCGACATCTTTGGCTGAGGAGGGCGGTTGAATCCGAGCTTGCTCTTGACAATATCAAACAGGCTCAATCATCATCACTCCAGAATTCTTCTTCATCATAACCCTCGTCATAATCTGTTATATCTTCCTCGTCATATGAAGTATCTGCTGTTTCCTCCACGATTGTCCCAAACATCCCTATTGTGGGTGCGATTGAGTGAATAGCCCACGCCGCGAGAGCATGGGACATTACAATGTCATCGTGCGATTTTTGAGGAGCGGAATATCTAATATGACCTGCTTCATTCTGCGTGAATGAATACCGGGTATATTCATCTTCAACTGTCTTATCGTAAATTACCTTGATTATCCGCTGGTTCATCAGGAAGATGAGGTTGGATATCAACTGTGGCTTCATCGAGGAAGATACGTTTATCCTACGGACGTTGACACCTGCAAGACCGAGGCGGGATACAACGGGTTCACCAAGACCCTGTGTATCGCAGAAGCACGGAGGGTTGCCGAAAGCCTGTTGCGCCCTCCGTATCTGTGGTATCTGAAGATCCCAAGCCCCCTGAAACCTCTGTCTGAAGACCTCCCGCATCTCAACGAATCCTTCCTTCTCCGTATATCTGAAGATGGAGTGGACGGTGTAGTCCACAATACTTGCAAGGTCAAGACCGGCAACATAGAAGGAGTATCCATCGAGCGGGGGCAAGTCGGCATAAGGCACTTCCTCAACCCACTGTGGCTCTGGAAATACCTCTCCAGCACCACTAAGGAACTCTGCAAGAATCTCCTGCTTATAGACGTGCGGAGGTAACTTGAGACGTAGGCGCTCAATCTCATTCGGGTCAAGAAACGGATTGTCGTAGGATGAGAACTGGAAGGATTCAAACTCTGCATAGAGTGGATCTTCAGACACACCCGATAGGAAGAGGTCATAGAACCAGTTGAGACCCTTCGGCGTTGAAATGACCATCGCCTTACCGAGCTTATCCATGAGTGCCGGTTGAAGAGCCTCAGTCCATGCAATCTCTTTGACCATTGCCGCTTCATCAATGACAACAAAGTCAAGACCCTCTCCACGAAGGGAGTCCGGGTCATCCGCTGACATAGCCCATAGCTGATGCCCGTTGGTAAGCTCGATGTATTTGTCCCCCTCGCGGACATCCTGCACAAGTTGCTTCGGGATGATGGTCTTGAGCTTCCTCCACATAATCATGGTCTGCTTGTAACGTGGAGATACAACCCATGAGACGCCATCAGGGACGATGAACCCCGATTTCAGAAGGATCTCGTATGCGGCAAGATATGTCTTCCCGAACCGCCTCCCACACGACACTATCTTGAACCGTGCATCGGAGTCGAAGATTTCCTGTTGCTTGGGATGGAGATTGACCTCGAAGTGGATATCAGCCATGGAGCTTTACCGCCTTGAGACCTGTTCTATTCTCGAAGCGGCTTATGATGGTTGAAACATATTCGGGATTGATCTCTATGCCAATACCTCTCCTGTCGGTATCCTGTGCCGCCGATATGATAGTTCCCACACCTGCAAACGGGTCGATGATGTAGTCGCCGGGGTCGGATGAATTGAGGACTGCTCTGATATACAGCTTGACCGGCTTCTCCGTGGGATGGTCTTTCAGCCGTCCGATTGTCGGAACTTCCCACACACTATCCTCCGAATCAAGCCCCTTGAAGTTGTGCTTTTCTCCCCACCCGTGGAGTATCATCTCATGGCGATACTTGTAGTAGGCAGATGAGAAAGTCATGCGATGCTTCAACCAGACAAGTTGATGGAGTGGCTTGAATCCACCGTCTTCCACAACCTTCAGGAGCATCTTGAAAGCAGGCACCATTGATGGGACAAAGATGTAGTAGGCGTGAACTTTGGCGAGGATTCCCCTGATGTTCTGGAATGCAGAACTGAGCTTAGCGATTGAGTCCTCATCGAGGGAGTCGCTTGCAAGATGTTCTGTCCTGCGATTACCTCCATCCATGGCATTGAACCGGGTTGCGACATTCTCACGGTCTACTCCATATGGGGGGTCTGTGACAAGCAGGGTGATTGCCCCATCGACAAACTGCATGAGGTCGTTGATGTGGGAGCTATTGGACGAGTCTCCACACATAACGATGTGTTCCCCCAAGCGGTATATCTCACCGGGAGCAACCGGGGCTTTTTCCTCGACCTCCTCAACCTGCTTTGGTCGGGATTCGATGTCTTGGTCTCGGAATTTCCTCACACTTTCGCGCTTCTCCTTGTCGGACATATTGAGTTTTTCAACAAGATCCTTCCTCTGGAATTGGGAGTCAAGGCGGTTGATAAGCTCCCCGAGCTTAACGGGGTCAAATGAACCACGGATTGAATCGAGATGTGCCGTAAGATATTGTGCGACCTCTTCACTCACATTCAGGAACTTGACTTCTATTTCAGGCTCCCCGAGTTCCTTCATGGCTCTCCACCGATGCTCCCCGTTTATTATCGTTCCATCGGGAAGTGCAATGACTGCTTCGAGGAATCCGAACTCACCGATGGATTCGAGGAGCGCCTTGTAATCAGCCTTGCTCATCTGGTTGGGGTTCCACGCATTTGGAGAGAGGGAATCCACCGGAACAATCTCTGAAGTAATTATCATTCGGAGAGCACCCTCTTGATAACATCGCGGGATAGTGAGAATTCAGACATCAGGGATGTCACCGTTTTGCCCTCTTCATGACTGGCACGAATCATATCTGCGATGTCCTCGGGAATCTCTTTCTTCTTCCCAAGAATCTCTTTCATAGCAGGGGAGTTTGAATAGCACTTCCGGCACAACACCCATAGGTTCTGTCGGTCAATTGAGATTAGGTCTGGATTACGATATGTTACAAGAAGTTGCTCCTCACGCTTGCCACATTCGTGACAGAGCCTATCCATCCGATACTGGACGAATGCAAAATAGTTACGGACAGCCGACTGTTGCATTGCCGACATATCAGAGAGCTTCATGTTATTTCCTCCGATAGGGCATCATCGTGTGGAAGACACACCCGTCATTCTTACAATCAACTCTCCCATCGACATAGTGGTTCATGCAGTTGTAGCAGTGGGCGAGGATGCGCTGGCGATATGTCAGGCGCTCCCCCTTCAACCACTTGAGATATTCCCCTCGTCCTGTCGCCTTCTTCAAAGGTTCTTCCGGTATATTTCCCATATATATACAGATAGTTGTCAACAATAATAAAGTTATTTATCCTTTAATAGATACTTTGTCTCGTAATCCTCGCTCCCATCCCGCTTGATTGTGACGACAAGACTCTTCGGGATGTCCGGTCTGTCCTTGGATGTGTAGAGGGACTTGTAGGTCTTCAGGAGGATATTGAGATAGTTCTCTGATGCCTCGGCTGATGTATCTACGGGAGTCCTAAGCCGGATGTTGAATACTGCATTAATAGCCTCGCGCCTAAGCCCTTCTATCCCATCAAGGAAGAGGTTGTAGAAGGTTCTCTGCACCGGCACGGGTAATTCCCTCATGAGGCATGGAGAGCCGGAAGATGAGGTTATGAAAGGGCATAGGGGGGCATAGGGGCACTCCTGAGAGCATATTGTGCCCGGAAGAATAGCCGGAAGGGGGGAATCAATACCATCGCTCATATGAGCTAATAGGGGGTGTGGAAAGATATATATGCTTTGCCACCATATATATATGTATGAAAGATACACCGATGAGGAATCGAACAGGCTTCCTCATAACTCTCCCCGGAGGGCTTGTCGGAATTGTAGACCATGCAAGGGAGAAGACACCTCGCTCACGCTATATCGAGATGGCGATTCGGGAGAAGCTGATACGCGATGGTATCGAATGTGACATATCGTAAGTCATCCTTCCTGATACCTCTCGGATATCATCATGATATAGAGCCGATTATCAGGGGGGAATTGAAACAGACAACACGCAGTATAGACTCGGACTTCATCATAGGAGATGTCATAATGTTCCACACATGGGAGGGGGTGCCATATGATAGCCCGTGGAAGGACAGGTCGCCACACTACATGGTTACGGATGTGGCAGAGGTTCGATTCTCGGAGTATGGGCTGATACTCACAGACCCACGTTCAGGACTCCCACTGGAGGAGGATGAGGCGAGACCATGGTCTGAATTAGACCAGTATGCCGCCGATGAAGGTCTTGTGGATAAAACCGGGGAGGGGTTGAAGAAGTTACTCTTCTCAAAGTTCAGAGCGAAGATGTCAGAGCCTCCGTTCTTTGCCAAGAGGCTGTTGCTTCGGAAGATTGACGAGGACTACACATGGAAAGGGAAGTTATCGAAGAAGTAATCCAGAACCTCAGAGAAGTTGGGGAGAACCCGGAGTATTCGGATCTCACCCGGATTGAGGCGCTGAAGATTATGTATCAGGTTATTGATATGAGGGATGGTCGTGGAACAGAGAATGATACGAGTTGAATCTCCTAATTCATGNCCGTTCCTCCGAGAGGGAGGGGTGCGATACACATGCGACCATCCAATGGCATTTGGGACGNGTTGTTCCCCACGAAAGAGCTTCCCGAACCAATGTCCTCTGGAGAGGTGTTTTCATTGAAAGTGGCACATGACCTTGACTATACCATCATCTACACGGATGTCAAACCGCGTCCGGCACGGATTGAAATTGAACACGCCCCATACCTACACCCGGCTATCGGGAAGGAGGTGCGGGGGATAACGACAATCATTACGGGGAGACCCGATTGTGAGCGGGAAATGACACTACAACTCCTGTCACAGTTTGGTATAAAGGACGTAAGACTTCTGTGCAACCCACTGAAGCTGTATGAGCAGGATTACATTGCAACAGTGAAGACGCTCCAGTTGATATCCTGTGGGGCTACACACTACGTTGAGGACAACCCCCATTATCGTAAAATTATGGGAGAGTATTGGGATGGGGAGTGTATCTCCGTTGAAGAGTGGGTGGGGATGTGTGGCGCATCGTCCATGTAGATACGGGTGTCAACATCTTCGTGAGGAGCACAAGGGGTTCTTCACATTCTGGTATTGCGGGATGAACGGGGGAAAGCTCGTTGGATATGATACACCGGATGGTCTGGTAGATCCAAACGGGTGTAGTAACTGGAGTGATGGTGAATGGGATACGCGAGCGGTAGCATGACATTACGATCAAAGATCCGATGGTATCAGGCACGATACCGGATTAAGGTCGAGGTAACGGAAAAAGAAGATTCCTATGACGTATCTGTCATCAGGGGGAAGGATACGATTACGACAATGGTTCCAAAGCCGATAGAGGGTGTGGATGAGATGGTCATCGAACAAATACACGCCTTCATCAAGGAGAGGATACCCCGTGCCAACGATTAAAGAGAGGCATCTTGTCATTCTGGAAGCCATCTATGAGAAGTTCGGAAAGAACATCTGGACTTCCCGAGAGGTAAGGGATTCGGGGATACCGCTTGATAACGGGGCGCTTGTATCGCTGAGATTCAATGGGAAGATTACGCCGGTTGATGAGAAGGGTCAACCACAGAGCCGGGCATACACCCGGACACGCTCGCATAAAGACACTCCGCAGAGATGGAGAGTAGTGGGGTTTGCTCATGTCGCAGAAAGAAGACGCTAAGCCGGGAGTGGAAGTAATGGAACTGAGGGTCATCAAGGGGGAGGATAAGACGCTGGAAATCCTCATGGATGGAATGACGCTGAAACATGCGAGGAAAT